>Ga0307433_1000097_pt1 | contig 73181 bp, 61 predicted proteins | sample SalMarWE160210MG_FD_202166 | JGI IMG/M metagenome (GOLD analysis project Ga0307433, IMG submission 202166) | Salt marsh sediment microbial communities from the Plum Island Ecosystem LTER, Massachusetts, United States - WE1603-210 | ecosystem: Environmental > Aquatic > Marine > Intertidal zone >...
GCTGCAGGGCGGAGGTATAAACTATACGTCCGGTGGCCTGCCCTGGTTAGACCAGTGGGGGTGCCTGCGGTACGCGACCATGCAGGCGTTCATGGCTAATCTATGGGCCGACACATCGAACGTAGGCACAGCGTCGAAGAAGGCGGGATATGCGAGCTTTGCGCAGAACGTGTTAGGCTATACGCTGGGAAGCAACCCGCGAAACGCAAGCTACGTTATCGGCTACGGGAGCAACTGGCCGCAGAACCCGCACCATAGAGCTGCCTGTCCCGATAATGTGGACGGTAATTGCTACCAGCTCACTGGCGCGTTAGTCGGCGGGCCGGATAGCGGCGACAGTTACAATGATTCTATCCAGAACTACCAGCAGACGGAGGTGGCGATTGACTACCAGGCGTGCTTGATAGCCGGCCTTGCGTCGATGATTAAAACCCATCAGCCGCCTGAGTACACCACAACAAGCTCAACAACAACTACATGTGCCCAAGCTGCCGTAGGAAACGGAACTGGGTTGACCGGCGAGTACTTTAACAACATGAACCTCTCAGACCCCGTTGTGCTGACAAGAACAGATGCGACTCTTGACCTTAGTTGGGGTGGCGGTTCACCCGGCACAGGTGTAAACTCCGATGGATTCTCAGTAAGGTGGACAGGCCAGGTACAGCCAAGGTATACAGATACCTACATCTTCTATCTTATGTCAGATGACGGGTCGAGGCTTTGGGTAAATAACCAGCAGCTAATCAATGATTGGACAGACCATGCAGCCACCTCTGAATATGAAAAATCGGGTACGATTGCTCTAACAGGGGGTACACTGTACGATATAGAAGTGGAGTACTACGAGAATGCCGGGGATGCGGCTATATACCTAAACTGGGCCACCTCTGGGACGTGCCTTGCAAAAGAGATAATTCCCCAGAGCCAGCTATATCCCTCAGGCGCTACCACAACAACCACAACTTCTGCCACAACGAGCACAACCACAACCGCTGCCACCACAAGCACGACGACAACCGCTGCCACAACAAGCACGACCACAACCACTGCTGCCACAACAAGCACAACCACCACTGCTGCCACAACGTCAACCACAACAACAAGCGGCGGCAGCTGCGACTGCGGTACCTGTGACTGGTATGGCACAGACGTCCCTATATGTTGTGAAAGTTGCAGCGGCTGGGGCTGGTACGATGGTGGATGCCGGAGAAGCTGCGTATGTGAGGGTAGCTGTCCAGGCGGCACAACAACAACTGCTGCCACTACAAGCACAACCACCACCGCAGCCACTACAAGCACAACCACAACGGCTGCTACTACAAGCACAACCACAACTGCTGCTACTACAAGCACAACGACAACCGCTGCCACGACAAGCACAACTACAACCGCTGCCACAACGACCACAACAGCGGCTGCCGGCTGCACATGTGACTCAGGATGTGACGGTACTGCTATATCGCCGAATTTCAGCCAGAATGGCTCAGGTCAATATTGCTGGCAGGCGACCTCAGGTACTTACATAAACTCCTGGAACCTGGCTAAATTAGAGGTAAACGACACTGATTACACGAATACATTCGCATTTACCTCCAGTTTCCCCGCGAAGATAGACGGCGTATGGTACATCTACTACAATAGTTCTGTCGGTTGGGGCCACTTTGAGCTTAATAACTGATGCTTTTTCCCATGATGTGATTTTGTTGTAGAAATAGGAATAGGCCGCCCGCTTTTATCAGCGGGCGGCCTATTCCTTAACTACGTATCCATATTGACAGGTAACTTTTAGGCAGGGATGGTCGGCCAGAAAGGAGATGTAACGGGGAGAAATAATAACGAGTAAGGCAAGGTCGGAAAGTCGGCCTAAGAAAACTGCTGTTTGCAAGGGTCTATGCGGGCCCGAATTTCTTGCGATAGTTTGATGGGCTAATTCCCCTCTGTTGCTTGAAATAGTGGGATATGTTACTTGTATCTGGATACCCCAATAGCCTCGCAATTTGGGATACCGATAAATTTGTGCCGATTAGCATACTGGCCATCAGATTAACACGATTATACTTGATTTCTTCATGCACTGTGCGCGCAAGCACCCTTCGGAAACGCTGCTCCAAGGCCCGGCGGGACAGGCCAACAGCCCGCGCAACATCACTGACCTGGAGCATTTCTCTGGAATTCTTGTGAATAAAGCTGACCGCCTCTGCAACCTGCCGGTCTTCTATCGCCATAATGTCTGTCGATTGTCTGGTTACGACGTACAGAGGAAAGATATCTACTTCTTTTTCATTTTCTGCTAATTTTCGTCCCCTCATTAGCTTATCCAGGGCTTTCGCAGCTTCGTACCCGGCTCTTTTGGTACTTAGAGCTATGCTTGATAATTGCGGATAGGATAGGCCACAAACCAACTCATCATTATCCACACCCAGAATTGCAACTTCCCTCGGCACTTCGATATTTGCGATCTTGCAGGCTGCTAAAACATCCACGCTGCGGTCGTCATTACAGGCCATTACGGCTACAGGTTTTTGTAGCGAACCAAGCCATTTGGCAAGGTTGTTTTGTTCCTTGGCCGTGGTACGTAAGTGCTTTGCCTTAGGTTGCTGGTAGGAATGCGCCTCAAAGCCGGACTTGGCGACAGCTTTACTGAAATGCTCACCTCGGTGCTGAGACCAGAGCATATCATCAAAGCCGCAGTAAGCAAACTGCTTGAACCCTCGTTCCAGGAAATATTTGGCGGCCATGCGGCCAATCGCCACCTGGTCAGTTACTATACTAAGCGCCTTCAAAGTTGGTTTTTCTATACCTCGAATAATGGAAGGAAGCCTTAATTTGACAATCATCTTAACGATATCGGCATCCCCGATATGAGCTATAATCCCATCGGCATTCAATCCTTTGATCCACCTGTATGTTTGCTCTTTGCTCTTTCTGTAAACTTCTGGTTCTATGTAAAACAGCCATGACCCGTGAATATTAGAGTACTGGACGATGCCCTGAAACAATTCCCTGTCGAAGGCTCTTGACCTTTCGATTAGCAGTATGACTTTGAGAATCTTTGACATAATCTATTCTTACAATATCTCTGTTGCGTTCACAAGGACAATGCGCAAAATTACGCTATTTTTGCGCAAAATAACGTCCCATTTAAGTCCAGAATCACCTATAATATTATTATCATAAATAGCGAATTTTGAACAGTGTACTGTATGTGATTTAATACCGTTACCAGGATGGGTGGCATCTACATATTACTGAGTGGTGGGGCTGGGCCGTTATGCACTGATTGCTGCCGCTGACCTAGCCCCGGATGCCGTTACCAGAATAGGTAGGTTCATTGTGTTTTTAAGAGGGTCGATCTCCCAACAGTTTTTTAAAGGATTTTGCGACTTTGCCGGGATGGTCGACCGGAAAGGAGGTGTAACGGGGAGAAACAAAAGTAATTAAGAGGTAAGTAGAATTAATTTAAGAAGGAGAAGTAAGATGAAACATTTAATTTATTTGATTGCAGCTATGATGTTACTTGCTGTAGGCCAAACTGCGCAAGCAGCTGTATATTCGTCTTGCGACCAGTGGGCCAATTATTCTGATGGCACCTATACGGTTTGGAACAACGTATGGGGCGCAACCGGAAGTTGGAGTCAGTGTTTGTACTGCGATTCTGCCACTGACTGGTATATAGAGGCCAGTCACACCAATGGCAGCCAGGTTAAGTCTTATGCGAACACCTCGCGCGGGGTGGGCCAGTCGATAGGCAACTTGAGCAGCTTCTCAAGCAGTATGAGCACCAGTAGCCCCGGCACCGGTACCTATAACATCTCTTGGGATCTTTGGTGCCCCAATGAGGTCATGGTATGGCTGGCAAGGTACGGTGGTGCTGCCCCGTGGGGCTCTTATGTTACAACAGCATCGATTGGCGGCAGGACTTGGGATGTCTATAAAAACGGCTATCCTGGGTTCTTAACACAAAGCAATACGAGCGGCGCGACCGTCGATATGAAAGCCATCCTTCAATATTGCGTAGACCAGGGCTGGCTTAGCAGCAGCAATGTTGTTGATAACCTCGGAGGCGGCTTTGAGATATGGGACACCGGTGGTGTAACACGGACGTTTGCAATGAATAGCTTTTCCGCTTCTTTCAGCACCGGCGGCTCAACAAGCACAACAACCACCGCCTCGAGCACAAGCACAACAAGCGGTGGCGGCTGCACTGTAACTCCGTATGTCCAGGTGAATGACGGTACCTGGCAACAGACCACCAATGTAACTGTGAGTTCCGGCGACAAGGTTAAATTTGGTCCGCAACCTACCAGTGGTGGGTCGTGGAGCTGGAGTGGCTGTGGTACATCAGGTTCATCTCGTGAGCAGACTGTATATCCCAGCAGCTCATGTAGCGCTACAGCGACTTTCTCTCCCGATGGCGGCGGTTCATGCAGTGCGACTTTCAATGTAACAGTCTCCGGTGGCACAACAAGCACAACAACAACTGCCTCCAGCACAAGCACGACAACAACTGCCTCGAGCACAAGCACAACAAGCGGTGGCAGCTGCGACTGCGGTACCTGTAACTGGTATGGCTCAAGCATCCCTACGTGTTGTGAAAGTTGCAGCGGCTGGGGTTGGTACGATGGTGGATGCCGGCGAAGTTGCGTATGTGAGGGTAGTTGTCCATAACTAATGTGTTGTATCGATTGTGGCGGCTGGTGTTGGCAGTGCAATCAGAGCTGTATATCTGAGAGTATTTGTCCAGGCGGCCACGTGTCGTAACCAGTGTGAATAAACAGCTTTGATAGTTTTCACCAGCAAGTATAAAAAAGGCTGCCCGATTAAAAACCGGGCAGCTTTTTTATATTCAATTTTTTCCAACCTTACCACCAACTTGGTTGGAAAAAAGCACAGCCCGACAAATTTTCAGACCCTTTGACATTAACCCCCAATTGCTGATATTATTCTCCATTTGCTATTTTTCAGCCCCATGCTTAAGCAGCAGTTCAACAATTGCTTTATGACCTTTTTCTTTTGCCAACATCAGTGCAGTGTGGCCTTGCTGGTCTTCGGCATTTACGTCAGCACCGTTAGCAATGAGCAGCTCTACCAAATCCTTTTGGCCAACGGAAACCGCATAGTGTAACGGTGTGCCTGCGGTCTTGCTGTCTTTGGCGTTGATGTCGACGCCATTGGCAATAAGTATTTTTGCTATGGCTGTGTGGCCATGGGCGGCTGCCGAATGCAAAGGATTCTCACCAAGAACATTCTTTGCGTTGATATCTGCGCCGTGGGCAGTAAGCAGTTCCACCACATCCTTGTGGCCTTCTGCTGCCGCGGGGTGCAGGGCTGTAGCGTCGTACTTGACCCTCGCGTTTACATCAGCACCATTGGAAATAAGCAGTTCAGCAACATCTTTTTGGCCGTACATAGCTGCGTAATAAAGCGGCGTCTGGCTAGCCCTGTCCTTTGCGTTGATGTTGGCACCATTGGCAATAAGCAGCTCTACGGTCGCCTTTTGCCCCCCCTCAACGGCGAGGTGCAGCGGTGTAGAACCCCGCATGGTCTGCTTTTCATTGACATTAGCGCCGTTCGCAATGTTTAATTTTACTTGCGCAATGTTACCCTCAGCGGCAGCTTGATGCAGGGATATAGTTGGTTTCTGCTCGCATCCGACAGTGATAAGCATTAATAACAAAAGCAAGCAAAGTAATTTTATATGTTTCATTTTAAGTTACCTTCTGTTCTTGATACTCGATGTTCTTTTTCGTCGGCCAGATTCTTCGCTTCCACCCTCCGCAGTAGCAGAGCTACTGCTACGGAGGACGGGTCGTTCAACATAACACGAATAGTTTTTTTCAATTCAGCTCCCTTTAATATAATTTCAACACAAAACAGGCAGAAAATCAATTAAAAACTCAAGTTCCAATTCTATTTTAGACGCCGATTACACGAACAAATTCGTCTTTACATTCAATTTCCCTGCTAAGCTCTCCTGGACTTATCGTTCCTTAGGAATCCATTGCTGACAATCGCGCATTAATACATCACAGCAGATCCACTACGTCACCCCGTTAGAAGTTTTTTTGCTTTTATTGGTAGAACGGTTCTCATTTGTAGAACTCCTAAACTAGGTTCGTTCTATAATTTCTAACGGGGTCAATGATAGAAACTGCTTTTTTAGCGTGCTATACGCTCCACGAATACGGATTTCAATATTCAGCGGTGATTTTGGCTGCTCATATATGGCTTTACAACCGATACTTTAATAATATAGTATAGCAAAGTTAAAATCTGTAAGCCACCATGAACGCAGCGAAGTATTGTTTTCTGCGAGAGAAAAGGTTCTTCACAGAGTTTATCTTCGAGTCTTTCGCTTTGCCTAGGATAAACGTGGCGAAGGGCCAGAACGATAATGGTGCTGGTTTTATGGAGTTAAGTTATGACTAAGCAAGGCCCTGAAGTCTCAATTGTAGTGCCGTTATTGAATGAGCAGGATAGCATCAGCCCGCTTTATGAGCAACTCACGCAAGCCCTAAGTGGCAAATTCAACTACGAAATAATATTTGTCGATGACGGCAGCGATGATAACAGCTTTAACGTATTAAGTCAGCTGCAAAAGGCCGACAGTAAAATTCGGGTCATTTGCTTTCGTAGGAATTTTGGCCAAACCGCAGCGCTTAGCGCCGGCTTCGCCCACGCGCAAGGTGGGGTTATCATTGCGATTGACGCTGACTTGCAAAATGACCCTGCGGATATACCAAAAATGATTGCCAAACTCGATGAGGGTTTTGACGTTGTAAGCGGCTGGAGAAAAAAAAGACACGATAAGGCCATCACCAGATTGCTTCCTTCAAAAATTGCCAACTGGGTAATTGCTAAAATTACAGGTGTAGAATTGCACGATTTTGGTTGTACACTTAAGGCATACCGCAGAGAAGTTTTGGCTGACATAAAACTCTATGGTGAAATGCACCGTTTTATTCCTGCCTTGGCAAGCTGGAACGGAGCCAGAATTACCGAAATGGTTGTCAACCACAGACCCAGAACCACTGGGGTTGCTAAATACGGCCTGGGACGTACACTAAAAGTAATATTAGACCTTATCACTGTTAAATTCCTCGGTTCATTTTCCACCAAGCCAATCTATATCTTTGGTGGTCTGGGGCTTGTAAGCGCTCTCGGAGCCATAGTATCCGGCTTAGTAGTGCTCTATCAAAAATTTATCTCCGCTCAACATTTGTCTATGAACAGAAACCCACTGCTGGTGCTAACTGGCGTGTTGATTACGACTACTATTCAATTTATCCTTATGGGTTTGCTCGCTGAGCTTCTGGTCCGTACATATCATGAATCACAAAATCGTCCAACCTACGTTATCAAAGAAATCCTTGGGTGAACTAATGAAAAGTAAGGTCGGAAATGAGCAAAGCCGTCAGAAAACATAAGCCTGTAACAGTGCAACGCGCTCAGCCGACAAATCGCAACCTGCAGATTATTTTTATTGTGCTGGCGGCGGTTTTAGCCGCAATACCGTTTTCTATGGGGAAATACCTCGAGCTCAGCTCTCCTGGCCCCTTTGATAGCGGCGCTAATGTCTATTCGGCCGCACACATACTCGCTGGTGCTAAAATTGGTGTAGAGGAAAAGCAAAGCGCCAGCATCGGAACGTTATTGGTCAATATCCTGGGAGTACGGCTCTTTGGGTATAATGACTCTGGGCCGAAGCTTGTCCAGGGTATTCTACAAGCTGCCGCATTGATTTTAATGTTCATCGCGATGCGAAAACTCTTTGGGATGTTACCTGCAGCTGTAGGTGTAATAGTAGCTTCAATTTATCTTTCAGCACCACTTATCGCAAAGCTCGGCAATGATAAGATGCAATATACAGTTGCGGCTATGGTACTGTCGATGAGCTGCTTTGTTTTGCGTCAGCTTGGCGGCAAATGGTGGTATGCTGTGTTGGCTGGTGCCTTTGCCGGTTGGGCTCCGCTATTTAAGCAAACAGGCATGTCCGTAATCGGGGCAATCGGTTTGTTTGTTGTGCTGCAGCCGTTGCTTAAACACAGGACCTGGAAGCAAACAGGAACTGATATCCTGCTACTATCGGCCGGTGCGATAGCAGCGATTGCGCCTTTGTATATTTGGATAATCGGCTGGAATGTACAAATGACTCTGCCTTATTCGTTTGTGTGGCAGGCGTTTAGAACATTACTACCAACTGGTGCAGGAGCCGAACAGGTAAAACCAGGATTGGATTACGTTTCTACTGCCCGGGAACTCGTACCCTTTTCACAGCAATGGCCCATAGTATTACGTTATTACCAGCTGTTGATACTTCCAATAGCTCTGGCGGTTGGCTCTATCGTAGCCAGAATCTTCAAAATGATTTTCAACAGGTCCAGTAAATCCAAAGTGGTTGGAAAAACCGGCTATGACCGTTTCGTTTTGCTGTTTGCGGCTTGGTGGGTGCTGGATATGGCGTTTGTGTGGATTAGCCCGCGTTCGTATGAGCAGTATTATCTGCCGATAAATGCCTCCGCTGCAATGTTAGGCGGATACTTGATAGCGGTTTACTGCGATAAAACAAAAACAGCTGTATTCAAACCGAAATGGGTAGCAATCGGGGCTATGGGATTACTGCTGATGATAGTTATGGCATGGCATATATTCTTCGGTATAGAAAAAAGCCCACATACTGGAGGAAGCTACGGTAGAAAAACAAGAGGTTATGTACAAAAACTGGATGAAGTTTCTCAGCACCCGCAATACCCCTGGGAAGCTATTGGCGAGTATATCCGTACGAATTCAGAGCCAACGGATAAGATTTACGTCTGGGGCTGGTTTCCCGGGATATATGTTAAAGCTCAGCGATTTAGCTCTGCCTCACAGGCTTTCTGTATGACCAGGGAGCCACCACAAAAACTGGAGGAATTAGTCACCGAGCTGTTGTCCGAATTTGCGCAGGAGATGCCAAGGTTTATTGTTGACTCGCGCAAACGTCACATACCGACGGAAAGGCCGCCTTATGAGTTATGGCCGATAGTGTTGCCGGGTACCTTTGGAGTAAAAACTCCCGGATTGCTGCCGCTGGATAAGAACATAATTGAAGCGTATGATAAGCAGTGGGCTGAAATGCTGCGGACAAAGTATGATGAGGACGAGGCACTTCGATATGAGATACTAAAGCCGCTTAGAGAATTCGTTATGAAAAATTACCGGGTAGTCCAGGTGTTTGGGCAGCATGTCTTATTCGAGTTAAAGAGTTATACAGCAAATGAACAGACTCGTCTCGGTGAAGGCTCGCCAAGCCGGAGCGGGATGCAATAGGTGTGTAGAGATTAAAGACATTAATACTCAATTGTAAGTGTCGGCTGATTGGAGACGATGGAGAATGTGGTAGACGTAATACTCTCTGAAAATTTGCCGCTGCTGTGTAATCCGATGGTTTACGAAATTGGTCAAGCATTTTAACATAACAAAAGAAGGTTTCGAAAATATTCGTCAAGCAACTCGGTGGAACCTGTTCCTTCGCGAGTATGAAATAGGCAAAATCCTGGGTGAGTTTCCGAAAGAGTATTTTGATAAAGCTTTGGAACTCGGCTGTGGCAGCGGCAAAGACAGCAAATACATAGCACGTTATTGCAAAAAGCTTATCGCGCTGGAATATAACGAAAGCAGATTGACTGAATGTAACGATGAGAAAACGACTTTTGTAATAGGAGATGCCCAGGACCTTTCTCAATTCGGTGACAATGAAATGAGCCTGATATTTTCCAGCAATCTTATCGAACACCTGCCAAACATTAATAAGTGTCTGGCTGAATGCAAAAGAGTTGTCAGGAAAGATGGACTCGTAATTCATACAGTTCCAAATAGAACCTGGAAAATTTTTCACCTGTTATTGTACTATCCCTTCGGGATAAAGGTTGTTCTTTGGCGTTTGTTCTCAAAAAATAAATCTATGGTTCTAAGTGAGCTTTTAGGCGAAGAAACAAATATCGATAGTAGTCTCAGGCCGGTAAACAACTCACTAATAAGCAATTTATTGCCGAAAACCCACGGTATTTCCAAGAGTCATATTAGGGAATTTATGGTTTGGGCGGAGAAGCGCTGGATAACTCAATTTGAGAGAAGTGGCCTGGAAATCGTTGAAATAATTCGGTTGCCGTTTTACTTTGGGTGGGGTAATAGTTTTCGCTTTATTCTTAGGTTAGGAAACTACCTGGGCCTGTCTTCCAGCACAGTTTTCGTCCTCAGGAAAACCGCAGACTAATGAATTGCCGCTTACTAATGCTGAATTATGAGTTTCCGCCCATTGGCGGTGGAGCAGGTAACGCACATGTGAATCTGCTAAAGCAATACGCCGGCAGCAGCGGTCTCAAAGCGGACGTGCTGACTTCAGCACCAAAACCGGGGTTTTCTGTCGAAGAATTCTCTGAAAATATCACTATTTACAAGATCGGACTACATAAAAAGGATTTACACTTCTGGCGAAAGCAGGAAGTGGTCGAGTGGCTGATGAAAGCGCGGTCTCATTATCACAAAATGCTGCGAGAAAATGATTATGATTTGGTGCACGCATTTTTTGGTTTTCCAACGGGCTGGCTATGCTATAAAAGTGCAGATAAATTACCCTATATAATTTCGCTGCGCGGCTCGGATGTGCCCGGCTATAATATTCGTTTGGGCCTGGACTATAAGCTGTTGGCAGGTCTTTTCCGCAGAATCTGGTCTTCCGCATCGGCGGTTGTGGCCAACAGCGCGGGTTTGCAGAAGCTCGCTTTGCAGTTCATGCCGGATTTGGACATAAAAGTAATACCAAACGGGATTGACACGGGAAAATTTTACCCGTCGGAAAAACATAAGCCCGCCCTGTCCGGCGTAGCGAAAGCGAAGACGGAAAAACCATTACAGGCGCTTACGGTTTGCAGGCTCATCACAAGAAAGAGGCTCGATTTGCTCATCAAAGCTGTAAGCTTCGCCAGAAAATCCGGCTTTGATATTCAACTAAGCATTGCAGGTGAAGGCAATCTCATGGAAAAGCTTCAGGGATTAGCCCGAACATTAAAAGTAGATGATATTGTTAATTTTATGGGAAGAGTTCCCCCTGAACGGATGCCGCAGGTTTACCGGGACAATGACATTTTTGTTATGAGCAGCGCCCATGAAGGCATGAGTAATGCAATGCTTGAAGCAATGGCATCAGGGCTGCCTATTATTACAACTCGTTGTGAGGGTGTCGAGGAATTGGTAGGCGATAATGGTACTGTGGTGGAGAAAGCCGAGGCGAGTGAAATTGTGGCAGCAATCAAGAAATTGGCTGGCGACAAAGAGACTTATAAAAGAATGTCGATTGCTGCGAGGAAGCGGAGTGAGCAATTTAGCTGGAAATCTGTGGCTGAGAGATATTTGGATTGTTATGACAGTATTACAAAAGGGACAATTGATTAATATTGAAAAGTAGAATGAGCAGGCGTAAAGACAAAAGGTTTAGGGCAAGGGTGGTTAAGCGAGAGTCGAAAAGCGTATCGGCTGATTCGGTCGGCCAGATAGAAGTTGAGGAAGTTGCCAGGCGAGAAAGATACTTCGATTTTTTTTTGATAGTGGTGTTTCTGGCATTTGGTATCTACCAGTCGGTTCTGTATTTTGGCTATAAGATTGTACCCAATTCGGATTTCCCTGCCATTATCGGTGTTGGCCATAAACTTTTATCTTTTCAAATTCCCGAAGATTTCAAGCAAACCCCGGTGGTTGGCCTGTTACAGGTTTTGCTTTCCTATTTTGTGGGTGGACAGTATCCTGAATTAACTGCTGGCTGGCTGCTCAACGCCATATTGCATCCGCTTAATTTAATCCTGTTTTGGCTGCTCGGCAGAAAAATTATAGGCAAATCTGCTCTTTGGTTTGCTGTCATTGCTATACTGAACTATTGGGTAATATACATGCTCATAGAGCCTCTTAAAGAAACGTCATTGTTGTTTTTTTCGCTTCTGACGTTTTACCTTATCTTTAAGCGCTCGAATTGGAGCTATCTTCTTGCGTCAATAACAACGATGGTGCGATATGAAGGTGCGGCACTGATTTTGGCTGCATTCGTGATGGATATGATATATTGCAAAAGCAGGCGGGAGCGGATTCGCTCCTTTTTGTATTCGGCAATGGCGACCATACCTTTGGCGTTTTGGATGCTGGGCACCGTTTTGTCCTGGGAGCCGGGGACAACCCATTATCTCAATGTGTTTTTTAAAAGTGCTTTCTCGGAGACGTTTGCTGAGCCTGCTGCCCAAAGGACTGGTGTGGTCAAGCATATGCAGCTGCTTTGGCTGGTAGGATTTCGTCCTTTGTTTATGCCGTATATTGGGGCCAGCAATGATTTTGTGCAGGTATTATGGAAGCTAAGCAAGATTGTTGCCATTGCTGGATTTTTCTTTGGCTCTGTTTATGGATTGTGCAAACGTCAGTGGAAGATATTGGCCTTGCTCATATTTTTTGTGCCTTATTTTTTGCTTCATGCGCTTTATCCATATCCTATTCAGAGGTTCCATTCAACTATTTTCTGGATAGCCCTGCTGCTCTGCTGGTTTGGTTTGCAGAGTGGCTGGAAACTCATCGATGGCAAAGGGCGGATTCCCAAGGGCCTGTTACTCGCATTGCAGGTCTTGGTAGCGATAGTATCGATTATCTGGGTTATCTCACTCATATTTTACCTGCCTGGAATTTCCCGCTTCAGCCCGAAATCAGCTTCTCTGCCTTATGTGGCGATGTCACTTGTAGGGCTTATTTTTGTCGGGCGGATTCTTGTTTATAGTCCGAAGCACATTTTACGTGAGCTTTCTATATTGGCGTTTGTTTGTTTAATCATCGTATCTAATCAGTTTGCGCTCGCTAGTCTTATTGGTGATGGTCAGGCAGATATGGAATTCAAGCAATTGGCAGACTGGTACATTGCCAATGCCAAGCCGGGAGAAAAAATGCTCACCACATTGCCGCATGTCGTGAGGTTATACGCTCCGGAGCACAAGGATTCTTTGCTCCAGGTCGGAGATATTAAGGCCGAAAATCAGTCTGATTTTATTAAGAAATGTTATGATGAAGATATTACCTATGTTGCCTGGGATTCGAGGCTTGGGTTAAATCCTGGGAATGAGTATTATAAGTTTTGGGGCGTGAAGAATATAGCTATGTTAGCTAAGCCGCGAAGCATCGGGCCGTATGAGTTCATTACGCAAATCCGTGCGAATAAAAGACGCTTTATCTATATTTTTCGCTTGCGCAAACCCACTGAGTTTATGAGACAAGAATCATCAAGCAAGTAAGCGCATAGCGCATAGTATTTCTTTTCCTATCTGCTCTACTACCCGCTATCTGTCGAAACGAACCTTGAGTGCTCTATTGTCGTAAGATTCTCGTGCTACGTAGCCCCCGCAGCTTCTTGCGAAGCAAGAGCGGGGGCAGAGTAGCAATGGAGTTTAAAAAGTTGCAATTTCATAATAAATTGCGTAAGATTGCAGCTTTAAGAGCCGAAGCTATGCAGTGAATCAATTGATATGCGAAGACAAATAGCACTGGCAGCGGAAAATATATGTGTGGTATAGTCGGTTTTAACTGGCAGGACAAAGAGACCGTCGAAAAGATGGCCCAGGCCGTCAGGCACAGAGGCCCTGATGATGAAGGATTCTATATAGACGGCAGCATGTCTTTGGGGCATAGGCGGCTTTCCATTATAGATACTTCCCCGAAAGGTCACCAGCCCATGTGTTTCGAAAACCTGGTCTTAGTCTATAATGGAGAAATATACAACTTCAAACAGTTAAGAGAAGAGCTTAAGTCCAAAGGGTATAGCTTCAATTCTGATACGGATACCGAGGTCTTGCTCTATAGCTATCATCAATGGGGACCGGCCTGCGTAGAAAGATTCAACGGAATGTGGGCTTTTTGTATTTATGACAAGCAAAAAAACTTTTTTTTCCTGTCAAGAGACCGATTCGGAATAAAACCCCTTTATTACTATTTTGACGGCGATAAATTTATTTTCGCATCCGAGCTAAAAGCAATCAGAAAGCACAAATTAAATTTCAATGTCAGCACTACGGCTTTGAACTTCTTTTTTTACCAGAAATACATCGGCAGTGACTTAACTATATTTGAAAACTGTTACAAGCTAAGACCTTCTGAAAACCTGATGTTTGACCTGAACAAGAAAGAAATGAGCCGAACAAAATACTACGACCTTGAACAGGAAATATCCGTCTATCAGGACAAGCCACTGAAGGAAAGACTTGAGTCGATAGAAAACATAATCATCGACGCGGTTGAAAAAAGACTTGTTGCCGATGTGCCGGTAGGAAGCTTTCTCTCCGGCGGAATCGACTCATCTCTGATATCCGCCATTATCAGCAAGAACCATAAAAACTTTGATACTTTTTCAATCGGCTTTAAGGATAAATCCTACGATGAGCTGACGTACTCAAAACTGGCATCAGAATACATTAAAACTGAGCATCACGTAGATTTCCTGGAGGTTGATGAGGACATCATTAAATTGATAATGGAAAATTTGGATGAGCCGTTCGGCGATGCGTCTGTGCTACCGACCTACCTGCTGTCGAAGATAACCCGCCGTTATGTTACAGTCTCCTTGTCCGGCGATGCAGGCGACGAAGTCTTTGGCGGCTATGACAGTTATAAAGCGTACAAGCTCGCCCAGTATGTGCCGATGGCCGTGATGAGATTATCGAAATATCTGGTTGATTTGCTGCCTCCATCTGATAAGAAATTGGCTTTGACCTTTAAGATGAAGAGATTCGTAAGGGATTTCGACTCTGACGTAAACAGGAGGCACTTAAACTGGATGGCAACTTTCAACGATTCGCAGAGACAACAGCTGCTGAACAGTAAATTTATAAATGCCGACTCTCTTATTGACTGTAGCTGCGAAAAAAGCTTTCTCTCGATGCAGTTGAATGATATTCACAATTATCTTGCGGAGGATATTCTAAAAAAGGTAGACCTGGCGTCGATGCTCAACTCGCTCGAAGCGAGAGTGCCTTTTCTTGATTATCGGCTGGTTCCTCTTGTTCTATCGCTGCCTGAAAAGTACAAAATCAGGAATCTTACGACAAAATGGCTCCTGAAAAAAATTGCTTCTAACTATTTGCCGAAAAAGATAGTCCGCAGGGCTAAAAAAGGATTTACCGTCCCGATTGCCAGATGGCTCAGGAAAAGTGATTTAATCCGGGATTTTTTAACTAATCACAAGTATTATGAACATAACCTGTTAAACTATGATTATGTTCAGCAGCTGTTTGATGCTCATATTAAGAAGAAAGAGGACAATGCAAGACACCTATGGCTGGTCTTCGTATTTAATTACTGGTGGAACAAAAATGGGTGAGAAGAGAAACATTGCCTTTAATTTTGGTGAGAATTGGTGTCGCTTTTCCGAAAGCTCACTGGACAACCAAAAATTTGAAATGGCATCAAGCTCATTGGACCAATTGATAGGTCGAGAAAAAATAAGAGGCAGTACATTTTTGGATATCGGCTGCGGCAGCGGCATATTCGCTATTGCCGCCTCGTTAGCAGGGGCACAAAAAGTAATTGGCATTGACATATCCAAAGATAGCATCGAAGCATCCATTAGTAACAAGAAAAGGTTCGCAAATCAAAATGCCATAGAATTTTTTCATAAATCAATCTTTGATAATGATATTTCGCAAATGGGCAAGTTCGACATTGTGTACTCATGGGGGGTTTTGCATCATACAGGCAATATGTACAAGGCGGTTGATATAGCTTCAGAGCTTGTGGCACCCCAATCATTATTTGTGATTGCCATTTACAATAAACATTGGTCCTCTGGTACCTGGAAAGTAATAAAGCGGTTTTATAACGCTATGCCTAAATTTGTTCAGTGGCTTATGATATGGATTTTCTGTCTTATTATCGCTATGGCCAAGCTAATTGTTAGTCGCAAAAATCCCTTCAAAAAGCGCAGGGGTATGAGCTTTTATTATAATGTTATAGACTGGCTCGGCGGTTACCCATACGAATATGCATCCAGAGATGAGATAATAAACCATCTGGAAAAGAAGGGATTTAAGTGCATCAAATATGTGAAAACGCCTATACCTACAGGTTGTAACGAATTTGTATTTTTGAGAATATAAAGGAGACAAATGTAGCCGGTTTTCGCGTTTAATTACTGCTGGAATCCCGACCTCTGTGGCTGGGTAAGGGGTCAACTAATATCAGACAATAAAATGACCATCAGAGTATTACACATAATAGACCATTTGGGATTTGGCGGGGCACAGATTGTAGTCAAAGGAATTATGGATGGTTCTCAAGACGAAAATATGTTCCTTTATGTTCTACGGAAAGCTGACAATGAGATAACCATACAACACAGGAATGTTTATATCGCAGACTCAAGAAATAAGTACAAGGTCAAATCACTATTAGAATTAGCGAAGATTATCCGAGATGACGATGTCAAGATACTGCATTGTCACCTGACAAAATCATTTTGTTTTGGATTCTTGCTAAAAATGTTTTTCTTTAAAGACATCACACTTATATTCCACGAACATGGGAATATTTTTGTTAATGGATATTGTTATAATCTTTGTTTAAAAACAATGAGAAATACAACCAATTCATTCATTGCTGTTTCAAATGTAGTAAAGAAAAAATTGGTTGTAGATGCAGACATTGAGGCTAAAAAAATAAAGGTTCTATATAATTTTGTAGACCTGAACAAGTTCTACGTCGATAAGAATCAGGAAAAAGAAAAACTAAAATTTGATAATAAGAACTACTTCGTGGGTTTTGCAGGAAGACTCGTTAAAAGAAAGGGATGGGAGGAATTTATCAAAGCAGCTTTCCTATTAAGAAATAAATGTCCAAATATGGGATTTCTTATTGCTGGCGACGGACCAGACAAAAGTCGCATGCTGAAATTAATAGAAGAACTAAATATTAAAGACTCGGTAAAATACTTTGGCTTTGTTCCCGATATGAATTCTTTCTACAACCTTATCGATTGTTTAGTTATTCCATCCCATTGGGAACCGTTGGGTTTAGTTGGAATTGAGGCTAACGCTTGTGGGGTGCCAGTCATAGCCGCAAATGTTGACGGCCTACGGGAAATAATAGATGATAGAGAAAACGGACTATTATTCCAACCCAAAGACGAACGCGACTTAGCGGAAAAAATTCGACTGATTGAGGATGATAAAGGCCTAAGGCAAAAACTGGTTAGCAATGGCCTGAGCAAAGTGAAAAGATTCTCGCTTTCTGAATATATTAGCACTTTGACGAAAATTTATCAGGAACTTTAAAGTAAAAACCATAAAGGATTATTAGCTGACATAGAAACACACTAAAAACGGACAATATACTACGAAAGTATACATACTGTGATTTTTGACTGTTACGAACAGAAAGGAACCGACAAAACTTTAGATATTATTATAAATAACGCTAACAAAAACCACCCAATTTTAGACGTTGATTGCGGCACTGGAAATATAGCAACAGACTTTTACTACTGCAAAAGCCAGCTATGGTGGTCAACTTCTTGTTAAAATTGGACTTTTTGGCTTATACCGTTCGATATATTATTTTGATTGCTCTCTGGAAATTAAAATATCTAAGAAGAGGTTGCTGGTATTCCGATTATCATACTGGTGAAAAGGTAATAAATTTACTCGATTTTAAAAACTATTCAATGGCAATGAGAGAACAGGCATTTAAGTTCGAGTGAGCCTGATTTCCCTCAAGCGACCTTACAAAAGTCGAATCTGACAGAAGATATGTAGAAATAGTTCCTTTAAAGAAAGTTTTACCAAAATGGCTGAAAATAAAGTGCTGGATACTTTTTATGATCATTTCAGTCAGGATAAACCTTCAAAAATAGGTAAGTGGCTGGTCAAGAAATTGTCTCACAGAATTTTTAAATATACTGGAGCTGCTTCCGGCAGCAGTCTTTTGGAGATAGGTCCTGGCCGAGGCGACTTCGCTGATATTTGTCTGCAAGAGGATGTTGAATATCATGCGATAGAACCTAACCGGCAAATGGCAGCGTCTCTCAAGGAAAAAGGAGCTGAGGTTATTTGTGCGATGGTTCCACCACTTCCTGAAATTGATGGAACTTTTGATGTTGTTGTGATGATTCATGTAATGGAACATATGAGCAGTATGCAGGATGCTTTGCGGACAACACAGCAGATAAGCCAGATACTAAAGCCGAAAGGCAAGCTTGTAATATGTTCACCGGATTATTTGAACTTGCGGCACAACTTCTTCAACTGTGATTTTTCCCATAACTATGTAACTACTCGGCGCAGGCTCACAGAGCTTCTGGTAAGTGCTGGCTTTAATAACATAAAGAGTTGCTATTTGAGCGGCCCACTGACCGGATTTATGTGTTTTCTCGTCTCTGCTTTTGTGTCTCGCTTACCTTTTGGCTTTCTTAATGCGTTATTTCCAGATAATGGAGTTTTTCGCAAGCTCTACAAATTGCAATTGACCTTTTCAAGAACAGTATTGATTCTCGGAGAGAAGCCCGGTTAATCTAAAGAGCGAACCCGTCTTTGTCGGATGCCAAAAACAAAATATGACCACACGCACCAGACAATTAGTAAAACTTCTTATCAGAATTCTAATCACAACTGGATTGCTGATATTCGTCTTCAGCCGAATTGATATTCAACAATTCTGGCAAACTGTAAAAACAGCAAGGTGGGAATTCCTGATAGCCGTTTGGGGGCTGGCCATAATAATTTTCTGGATAAACTCAATAAAAATGCAGCTTATTTTGAAAAAACAAGGCTGTAATGTTCGAACTGCCACACTTTTTGGCGCGACTGCAGTTACGTTTCTTTACAGCATGGTTATGCCCGGAATGTTGAGCACAGGCGCAAAATGGTATATTCTCAAAAAAGATACTGGCAAGGGAAGCAATGTTTTCAGCAGTATGCTGTACAACCAATTGTTGGTGATGTTTGTTGTGACCGTATCTGGACTTATAGCACTTATAATAACAAATCCAACTGCCGTATTAACAGATACAAAAAATCGCTGGTTGTTGCCTATTGTTTGTGGGTTCTTAGTGGTGGTTATAATAATCATTTTTTTGTTGCTGTTAAACTACCGAACAGGCGGAAAAATTGTTGAAATTTGCAGCTTTTTGTTAAGACCTCTTCCCGCTAAAATACGCCAAAAAGGCGAAAAAATACCCGAGCAAATTGCAATCTTCCAAACCGTTGGATGGAGATTCCACCTTGCTACCGTATCCATTGTCATAATCTCAAGCGTAATTGGCAACTTTTCCGTATATGTTCTTGCTGCCAGGGCAGCACATATAACAGTTCCTGTTGAGATATTTGTATGGTTGTGCGCAGTTACATTTCTCCTGGAAAGGTTGCCGATTTCAGTTGCCAATCTTGGTGTTAGAGAGGTTACGTTTGTTGGGGCACTGGCTTTATATGGTGTGGATGCGTCGTCAGCCCTGTTAATGTCAATGATAATCTTTACTATTACAGTCCTTATGGCGGTTATAGGAGCGTTCTTTCAGTTATACTGGGCATTCCAAAGGCCGGAAAAGGATAAACAGGGTTAAATCTTCTGCTGATGCCGGACGATTTCTATCTCTTTCAGCTTCAAATTCCTTTGTCAATAACAGCTATACTCTTTTCGCTAAATTCAAAATTTGATTCTTTGAGTAAAAAGTGAATGTGCTTGCTAAATGGCCGAGAAAAAACTGGAAAAAACAGATAAAATTTTCTTGCAAAACTATGTTTGCACATAGTAGAATAACATGCAAGAGGAGTGGCTGATATTACGGATAATCCAAAATGCTTTTTATAGGCCATGTTCAAGGCCAAACTTGAAAATCTCTATTATTTCAAAGGAGGTATGGGTTATGAATACTAAAATAAATTTGTCATTCATTATAGTGCTGGCTCTGTATGGGTCAGCTTTGGGGCTGTGGAGTGAGCCGGTCCCGGTAACAGAGGTGAATACCAATTATGGCGACAGGACACCATCTCTATCTTACGATGGACTGACACTATATTTTTGTAGAGTCGACACCCCTGATTTTTATTACCATCGCATCTATCAGGCAACTCGCCCGGAACCTCAGGGCCCATTTTCCTCCGTACAGGAGATCAGTAGCTTGAACTATTCTGATGGTCATGTGGCCTGTCCATGGGTATCACCGGATAACCTGCGGATGTACTACCATAGAACAGAGCCGGGCTCTAAATGGCGATTGAAGGTCACCGAAAGAGCATCGATTAATGATCCCTGGCAGCCTGGTGTAAATTTAGATGAGTTAAATGTTCTTGGTGATCTTGGCAACCCATCCTTGACTGAAGATGGGCTGACGATAGTTTTTTGTGGTAATAATCTTTCAGGTGGTCAGGGTGGAACAGACCTCTGGATGGCCAACAGACCAGATAAAAATTCATCCTTCAGCAATATCGTAAATCTAACAGAGTTAAATACCACTGCCAATGATGTAGACCCGTTCATTGCGTCTAATGGACTGTCCCTGTACTTTACTTCTAATATCGATGGTAATTACCAGATATATAAAGCGGAACGTGAATCTTTGGATGCTCCTTTTGGCAATGTCGAGCATCTGTCCTTTTTCGATACGCCGGGAGCAAATTCAAGATTACCATCGCTTTCCAGTGATGGCAGTGCGTTTTACTTTTGTAGAGAGCTTGAAGGAGCGGTTGTTTCGGCGGATATTTATGTTTCGTATATACCTGAACCCGCCACTGTTTTGCTGCTGGGCTTTGGCACGATCCTGGCCATAAGGAAAAAACGCTAATAGCTCAAACTGACTGATTTTGGGGGATAGAGGGTTTTCTAAGCGGAAAATCAGTAGCGTAGGACGTATATCCAAAAAAAATTTTAAATTTTTCTTGAAGACCGAGAAGCAATCTGATATTAGCTTGTCAGTTCGCTCTTTGAAAATGGTATAGTCTGACTGCAGGTCTCAAGGCCGTTGGCTTTGGGATAGCAAAACGGGAACGCGGTTAAAAGCCGCGACGGTCGCGCCGCTGTGAGCGTCTGTTCCGACACCAATCGGAAATCCAAGAGGCAGTTTTATCCACTGTTCGCTGTATGCGGACGGGAAGGAACCACGAGGTAAGACGCAAGTCAGAAAACCTGCCTGTAGTTGGTTTTGCATATAAGTGTTCTCGCGATTTGGAATACCGTGCAGTCCTTGCGCCCAAATACACTTTTTTAATAATAAGGCGAACCAGCTAATGTGAGTTTGGGTTACTGACAGATAAGGCCGCCGTTTCCTTCGCGGGAACGGCGGCTTTTTTATTGCTCTCATAATCGCCCTCGCGATAAGGGCGAAAGGAGAAAAGAACTATGGCTTCGAGAGGATTGATAAGTTTAATTATTGTTTTAACAATAGCGGGTGCATTCGCTGCTGATATAGCTAATTTTGATGACTTGAGTCTTGACCCTAACTCTTACTGGAACGGCTCGGATGGTTCAGGTGGCTTTGTCAGTGATGGGGCATTTTTCAACAACTATTATAATTTCGACCGGTACTATTGGGATGGGTTCGCTTACTCGAATATCACAGACACTACGACAGATGGAATGGCAGGTTTGTACAACTGTATCGCAGGGACGGGACAGGATGATTCGGCTAATTATGGAGTGGGATATGTCGGCTGGGATGGGTTGCCGACTGTTACTTTCAACGCTGCTGAGATAGATGGTTTGTATGTGACAAACACTAATTATGCGTATTACTCGATGCTGAACGGTGATGCATTTGCCAAGAAATTCGGCGGCGATGACGGCAACGACCCCGACTGGTTTCTTTTGACTATCACGGGCAGGGATGTCTGCGATGTGGAGACCGGCAGTGTGGAGCTTTACCTGGCTGACTTTCGCTTTGAAGATAACAATGAGGATTACATCGTGGATACGTGGGAATATGTTGAGCTTAGTTCGCTTGGCGTGGTTAATAAACTTGAGTTTTCCCTCGGCTCGAGTGATACGGGCGATTGGGGAATGAATACGCCGGCGTGTTTTGTGTTAGATACGATTGTTCTTGGTCGGTATGCGCCGGCGGCAGGCGGGGTGGGCTCGACTGCGGTTTATATGGATAATGCCGGAATTGTTGGCTGGGCAAGCGGCTGGGAGAATTATGTGGTCGGTTCCAATTGCGACGCCCAATGGCAGACGCCGGAGAAGGCGCTGGGTAAGGCAAAGGGTACTTCGTATGATATCGTATGTTTGGGCCGCGGAGGCGAGATAACTTTAACCTTTGACTGTGGTATTGGTGACGGTGCCGGTTATGATTTTGCTGTATTTGAGAACGGCATTAGCGATACATTTCTGGAACTTGCTTATGTCGAGGTCTCCAGTGATGGTGTGAATTTCTTCCGTTTTATGAATGACTCTCTTACTGAGGGACCTGTGGGCAGTTACGGTTCGGTTGAGGCGGTTGATATCGGCGGTTTTGCCGGCAAGTACAGGCAGGGGTATGGAACGCCTTTTGATTTGGCCTTGTTAAAAAACACTTCAGGATTGCTTGATACTGATAACGTCGGGTGGGTTCGTATAGTTGACATTGTTGGTGACGGCAGCTATTTCGATACTTCGGGCGATATTATATACGACCCGTATCCTACAACAGGCTCAGCGGGTTTTGATTTGGATGCCATAGGCGTTTTAAACATGAGGACGGCGGATTTCGACCGGAGCGAAAGTGTTGACTATATTGATTTGTCTATCCTGGTCCAGGCGTGGTTGAGTCAGCCGGGCGATGGGAATTGGGATGGTCGATGCGATATTTCCCATCCGGCTGATGACATTATTAACCTGCTGGATTTTACTGTATTTGCCCGCCAGTGGCTGGCAGGAGAGCAGTCTTGATGTTATTGAAATTTGGCGGATGTGTGCCGATATGAAAAAAGCATTTACGTTGCTTGAATTGTTAATTGTCATAACAGTCACCGCTCTTTTAATGGGTATTTTGATGCCGGCACTATCGGCAGCAAGGTCACAGGCTAAAGCGACTGTTTGCCAAAGCAATATTCGCCAGCTCCTTCTGGCTAATATTGGTTATGCAACTGAGAACAATGGCAGTTATGTTCCTGCCGCCATGGATATTTTCAGCGATAACAAAAATCGTTGGCATGGGGCGCGGGATGATATTAACAAGCCATTCGATTCGACTAAAGGACCGCTTGCGGGATATCTGGCTGATGGCGGTGTAAAGGAATGTCCGGAGAAGGTTAATTTTCGCAAGGGAGACCCCTGGAAGTGGGATTTCGAAGATGGGTGTGGCGGCTATGGCTACAACATGACGTATATCGGCTCACGTATATGGGAAGGTGGTTATGAAGATGAACAATGCAGGGTGACCACAAGGGAGAGTGAGGTCAGGTGCCCAGCTAAGACATTAATGTTTGCGGATACTGCAATGGCCAAATTGGATAATGGACGGCCGTATTATTTGGAATATTCTTTTGCCGAACCGCCTTATTTTGTGGTTAACGGTGAGCCAGCCGTCGACTGGGGATATGCGTCGCCATCTATTCACTTCAGGCATCGCGGCAGGGCAAATATTGGATGGGCTGACGGACATATCGAGGCAAGAGAAATGGCAGATTTTGACGGCATTAATTTTTATGAAGTTAACTCTGCAGATATGATGTTAGGCTGGTTCGAGCCGATAGATAACAGCCAATTTGATTTAGAATAAAAATACTTCTGTTGTATAATTAGCAGTGTGGATACGGTTAAGTTAAAACAAGCGGCCGGCTTTGCCTTGCAGGGAATACACCAGCTTTTCTGGCCTGCAGTGTGCATCAATTGCAGCGAAAGTATTTGCGAGACCGACAGAAGTCTGTGCTCAGATTGCTGGGGCCAGCTTATAAGCTGTACGGGTGCTGATTACTGCCCCCGCTGTGGCCGGGATGCCAGCAAATATGCCATATTAGAAGGTACTTGCCCGGATTGCCAGGGCAAGGAATTTCATTTCGACCAAATTGCTCGCAGTGGTGTTTATAAGGTTGGAGAGTCTTTACAGCAGATGATAGTTTCCTTTAAGAATGGCCGAACAGAGTTGGATTCAACCCTCAGCTTCCTGGCTAATTCTGCGTTACAGGGCAGCAGCTTTGTAAACGCAGTAGAGCTTTTTGTCCCTGTGCCATTGCACTGGTCAAGGCGACTGGTTCGCGGCTATAATCAATCACTGATTTTAGCTAAAAAGTTGAAGCATCCGACGGCGAAAATCAGCACAGACCTTGTCCGAGTCCGCAGGACGAAATTTCAGCCGACAATGGCAAGTGCTGCTGCTCGGGCAAGAAATGTAGCTGGAGCTTTTGCTGTTCGCAGGGGCCATAAATTTGCCGGCAGAAGAATTTGTCTGGTTGATGATATAAAGACAACTGGTGCGACGTTGAACGAGTGTGCAAAGACATTAAAACAAGCCGGCGCATCAGAAGTCTTTGCATTAGTCCTCGCCGTCGCCGGACAAAATATTAGCTGAACGCACCACGCAATATCAAATACAAAAGAATACCTACAGCTTTTCGTATTTTATTACGGCTCGGTATAGGCCGTTGATGCGTTTGCCCTCGATGATAAGGGGTGAATAGTTTTCATTTCGCGGCTGAAGTCGAACTTTATTATCCGGCTCGAAGAACACCCTCTTAAAAGCCGTCTCGTGCGGCTCTGCGAAACGGATAAAGCAATCATCGCCGTTGTGCACTTCGGCAGCAGGGGAGAAAACAACAATGTCACCTTCCTGGAATTTCGGCTCCATTGAGTCTCCAACCACGCGGACGGCGAAGGCGTTTGGGTCGTGAATATCAGGACAGCGGACATAATCGTCAGCTATACCGACAGGATAGTCGAGGTCATTAAAATCCTCCGGATAGCCGGCTGCAACTTTGTTTATCACGGGTACCACCCGTCCAGCCGCCAGAGGTGATTTTTCCTGCTCGATGCCGAGATTATCCTCGGCAAGAAGGGCATCGAGCTGCCTTACATTGGTTTTTTTGTGGATGATATTTTTGATGACCTGCCGGAATTTTTGGTTTTCGGCTTCTGTGGATTCGTATTTCTGGCGGATATCGGCAGGAAGGCCTTCTAAATGAGCGATGTGCAGCAGCAGCCCCTGCTCAAATTCAAGAATCCTTTCGAGCTTTCTTAATAATTCATCGCCGGGCGGATTTTTTACCTTGCCGGTTTCAATGGTGGATAAATACGGCTTAGAGAATCCAACTCGGCTGCTGACCTCATCCAGCGTTAGATTCACCTGCTCACGTTTTCTTCTTATTATCTGTCCTAATGACATAACGGTAATTTTATATAAATTTCTGTGAAATACAAGGAAAAGTTAGATAAATATTTAACAATGTTGAGGCCACGGTTGAATCCTCCTTCGCTAAAGCTACGGCGGACAAGATTGGCTTTGTTTGGGTTTGATTGGGTTTGTTTTGGCTTTGTTTCCGCCTTCGCCAAGGCTTCGGCGGACAAGCATAGTTCATTGTTATAGAAGAACTTATGTTCATTTTGGGAATCCAGAAAATTGGCTTTGGGATTTTTGGGCCAAAAATAGATGTCCGTTTTCATAACCCTTTGTTTTACAAGGGCATACGTTTGCTCGATTTTTAAGAAAATTGGGTTTGTTTTGCATATATTCGTCGCTTGTCGCTCGTCTCTCGTCGCCCGCAACCCATCGCTCGTTGCCCGTCTCTCGTCGCTCGGATGGTAAATGGTTCATTGGTTAATCCCTAGCATAAATGAATTTATGGCTAAATTTGACTTGCGGTTCTCCGCGAACGTGTGCTGCCTGAGCACATTTGGTATTATACCAAATACGGCCCGTTTTTCAAGCAAAAATAAGCTTTTTTATAAAAAATTTAGCCACGAAAAGGCACAAAAAGATTAGCCACGAATGAACACGAATTTACACTAATTTGTTTTTTGCCGCAGAGGTCACCGAGAACACAAAGATTTTAGACACAGATTTACACGGATTGACACTGATTTTGTTTGAGCACTGACAGACGCGGACTGGAACATGGATGGACACGGATTTTCAATTAGGAAATTTACAGCTTGCATTTGGCGAGAATTTGGGGTAAAATTTGGTGAGCAACTTCGGAGAGGAAACATCGCGGGGTTTAATGATTATTATTTGGTGTTTAGTTGGATGGCATTTTAGGGCACAACAAGTCTCTCTATCTTGGTTATCCAATCATTAAAATGTGGGCATTTTTGACGTATGGTTCGTACGCCTATAGCTTCAGATATAGTTTTGCCCATAGCAACTTTACGATAGCTCTTGTCCATACTAATTAATCTTTTCGATGGAGTTGTATCTGGCCCATCGTCAATCTCTTCCGGCTCTTCGCATTCGTCTAAAATGTCTTCTATGTCCGACGGATTAACGTTGAGTTTATCTGCAAGCTTTGACGCATCGCTAAACAACAACGCCTCAAATTCATGCATTTCAATATAAGGAATAAAGCGTCCATCAACATTATGATCTGGGAATAACTCCTTGATTTTTGCAGAGGTTGCCGCTTCTACTCTCTCCGCTTTTTCTATAGATGTATGGCTACCCGGCGTTCTTACATTACCCGGCCAACTGGTTTCTAACCGGTAGTAGTCAAACATTGTGGATATATGGGTGTTCGACCTTTGCTTCAGGAATTTTCCAATATCCTCTTTGGCTCGTTCGAATCGTATATTTCCACCTTTATGCCCTGGCTTACCAATCAAGGCCGGATGCAGATAAATACCTTTATGACTCATTTCTGGAGCAAGAACTTCCCTCACGAAAGTTTGTTCTGTTTGTCCTTCAACGATGATATAAACTTCAACGCTATTCATGAACTGGTCCTCCAGTTACTATATTTTTCCGCCAGAGTTCACCTAATGAATAATCTTCTAACCAGAGTGACAATTCCTTTGCATTTAATCGCTTGAAAGTAGAGGACCCACTTTCACGATTAACTACTATAATGTCTTCGGGATCGAAATTGTCTATCAAAAGCGGAGATTGAGTCGAAACAATTACTTGAGTTTTTTCTGAAGCTGCTTGAATCAACTCTGCCAGTATTTCTATTGCATAAGGATGCAGGCCAAGTTCCGGCTCATCAATTAATATCGTAGATGGAGGATCAGGCTGCAGAAGAGACGTCGCCAAACAAATAAACCGAATCGTCCCATCCGAAAAATGGTATGGTTGCATAGGATAGTCTGATCCTTTCTGCTTCCAGCTTAAGTTGACTGTTTCTTTTTCTCCTTTTTTCTTTGGCTTTAATATAAAATCATCGAAAAATGGCGTTACCAGTTTAACGGCCTCTACTATTTCGCCATAAAATTTAGGTTCATCTTTTCGCAATTCCAACAGGAATGGAGCAATGTTGGATGCATTAGGACGTAATCTTGAATTGTCTGCTGTTATTTCAAAACGTCGCATAGGTGCTGTTGAGCTGGTGTCATGAAAATGATAGACTAACCAATTAGATATTGATTCGTGGATATAATACCCAACACCACGGGAACCACGATGAATTTGAGATTTTTCATCCTTGTTAGCCGTGATCTTGCTTTCAAGGTATTCTGAACCAATAATTGACCAACTTCTATCAAGATATCTTTCTTTTTCCATTTTTATTAAAAAACTATCAGATGCGGTTGGCTCCAACGCAAAAGCATAGGAGTTATTGCCAAACAGGAACTCAACTTCGATCATTTTTGTTTGCTTTGGCCCATTAAACAGAAAGTCATCTGCACCACCGCGATTAGTGATAAAATTAACAAAATTCTCATCAACCATAGCCCTGAGCATACGGAACATGTCAACAAAATTGCTCTTGCCAGCACCATTGCCGCCTATCATGATATTAAGTTTTCCAAGCTCAAAATCTTCAAGAGACTCGATTGACTTGAAACCTTTTATTGTTAATTTGTCTAAAGCCTTACCCATGACTACGCTCCTTACGTTGCCTATGTGATCTTTAAGGACAGAAACAAAGCAACTCTATATCCGATGAATTGGGACTTATGTTTCGCTCCAGTTTTCTATATTTTGTTGACATATCTTTTTCATCAATTTTTACAATACTTTTACCATATACGATAGGTATTCTAATAAACATCATGTGTCCTGACGCGATAATTAACAAAAATCAACGTAACAGCCGATTAAAAACATTCAGTGGACTAGAAAAGGTCAAGAGCTGCCATTTTGTACTCACGTTTATCAAAATTGAGCTTATAAAGCAATAAATTTTAATTGAATAATGAATTGAGATTGCCACGGCCTATGGCCTAAATTTGATGTTCTCTAAAGTATGCACGGCCAAGATGGCCGTGCTACGAAATAAACCTAATCGATTTCTATAAGCTCGTAATCTGTACTTCCCAGGCCGATACGCTCGGCGTGCTCGATTTGATAGATAGGGTTAAGTTTTTCGTTTCCAACCAGCTGCTGGAGTTTTTTGCCTGCTTTATTTTCAACTAAATCCAGCGATGCCTTATCGACAGCCACCGGGTCCGTTGAGGCAGTTATGCCGATATCATCGACTATTATAGGTTTATCCGGTGTGCCGAAACAATCGCACTGGTCGGTAACCGATATTATAAAGTTGAAAAATACTGCTTTATCTTCTTTTCCCATAAGAGCCCCCAACGCATATTCAGCAATGTTTTTTTGCAGCACTTCGGTTTCTTCGCCCCAGTTGCAATCGATTGCCTCAAATCTGCATACAGACAGGCATTCTGCGCATCTGATGCATTTACTTTGGTCGATTTGTGCCTTTGTTTTGCCAAGTGTAATAGCATCGGCAGGACAGTGTTTGTAACAAACACCGCAAAGCGTACAATTCTTCGTGATGCTGAGGGTAAGAGCTGCGTGCTGTTTCATCTTCCCTTTTTTACCTGCGCAGCCCATTCCCAGTGTTTTGAGCGTAGCTCCGAGACATGCTACGCAATGGCCGGTAAAGTGAGCTATAGAAAGGATTGATTGACAGCGAATAATATCCGATGCGATGAATACTTCTTTGTGGATTTCACCGTTAATTTTTATTGCCGTCTCTGCGCTTCCAAACAATCCGTCAGGTGCGATAAATGGTATCCCGAGCTTATCCGAGCTAAAGCCATGCTCCGCGGCCAGGATGCTGTGGTCGATGGCATTGCTCCTTTTCCCTAAATACAAAGTGGTGGTGTCGGTGAAAAATGGTTTTGCTTTTAGCCCCTGCAGCTCTTCCACTAATCCTTTGAAACAGTCAGGCCGTATATATGTATTATTTCCGTGTTCGCCGACGTGAACTTTAACAGCCGTAAAATCATTTTCCTTAAAGCAGCTTGAAAAACCGCCGGCTTTGAACAGCTTGCGAGCCTTTTCGGAGATTTTGTTTTCGCCGTCTTTAATGCAGCTTCCAATGAAGTAAACTTTAGATGCCATATGTTTTCACTCGGATATAATTATGTGGGGTTGCTATTGTGCTCATTGATAACGACGCAAGGCAAGCTGGAGGATTTGGTCGAGCAGCTTTTCATATGAGATGCCGGCTTTTTCCGCTGCCTCGGCTACTTCCTCGCCGTAAGCGATATCCGGGTTCGGATTAGTTTCGAGGATAACGAGCTTGTTTTCAGGCGTCAGTCTTAAATCTATTCTCCCGTAATCGCGAATTCGAAGCAGACGATACACCCTTTTACAGATACGCTCGATGTTTTTGGTGATGGACTGGTCAAGTTCGGCGAAACCGAAACTGATATTCCATTTTTCACGATATTTTCGGTTCCACTTTACACGGTATGTTGCGAGATGAGGTCCCTCGGAGCCGTCGAAATCGAAAAAGCATTCGCGTATGGGCAATACAGTCAGTTGCTTGTTTCCAATAATGCTGACATAAAGCTCTCGGCCTTCGATGTATTCTTCGACTATGACCGGCTGCTCCCAGCCTTCGTGAACAAATTTGACACGCTCCAAAAGCGCGGATTCATTCGTGACAAGAGATGCATTAGAGATGCCCTCGGAACTGTCCTCGAAGGCAGGCTTGACAACCAGAGGGTAATGAAGTGGCTTGGGAACACGCACCTTTTGGTTCTGGGCAATCGAAGTAAAATCGGGAACGTGTATTCTATGACTGGTTAGTAACTGCTTGCACAGCCGCTTATCTCGGGATAGCATCAGTCCTGTTGGGCCTGAACCGGTGAACGGAATATCCAGCATCTCAAGGACCGCTGCGATGTTCATATCCATGCTGCGGTCTCCGCCAAGCTGCTCTGTCAGGTTAAAAACGATATCTGGTTTTTGCTCACTCAGGGTAGTTACGACGATTGTTATGTCATCTTCGACACCAAAGACAGATACGTTGTGCCCCAGCTCGCGTAATGTCCGGATGACATGATATTCCGTCGTCGGCTCTTTTGGCCCCTGCCTGAAATCAGGGTCATTACTCGGTATGGTCCACTTATCCGCAAGAACTGTGATTTTTAATTTGCGTTTCATTAGCGTTGTAGCTTCCTTTTTGTCCCAAATATATTTCCTGCGATAGAGGTAAGAAGAACTGTTATTGCTATTATATCATCCGGGCCATCCTTTTTTGCATATAAATCAAGCCCTTCACAGCGAACTATTATCCTGTTGACCAGCTGATGAATGTCGTATTTACGATGCCCGGTCCATCTTGCAACATTGTCAATAATCTGGTGGCGATGTAAGCGAAGAACAGCAGAGGCCTTGGTCGTCGTGGACGAGGAGCTTCTTGTCTTGAAAAGCTCTTTTAGACTATCATCATAAAAACCGTGAAAGTCACTGCCAAGTGTCTTGCGTTTTCTTTCGTAGAAGCCGGCAAGGGTAGAAATCATTCGTGAAGCCGACCAGGGCGGGGTCCCTCTGGATGTAGTTATTGGTTCCTTGTTATTGAGCCTTTTCATTACATTATCGATATAACGTAGCTTCTTTATCACGGGCCAGTCCCGGTATTTCTCCTGCCAATTACTGTTCGGTGTAAGCCAAACGGCAAAAGTCTCTGCGAAGTCCTCATCAGGATGTGCCTGTGCATAATTGCCTTTGAGGTGGATAACGAATCGCCTCGAGTAGGGCTGGTAGTAATAAAAATCAGAGTATTTGACTGAGAATCGGCCAAATAGCTCTCGCCATCGTGTTTTCTTATAAAGTTCATAAGCATAGTTCAAAGCGTGTCCACATTCATGTCGCAGAAACTTCATACACGATTTTTCTGTTCCGCCCTCAACTTCGAACATCATTTTCTTTTCAATATTTTTTAATCGCGGCTGGGCCAAGTAAAACGGAATACCGATTATGGGTTCCCTGTCAGGGCAAAGCCACTCATCTGCAAGATAGCAGGGAGGGTGGAAGCTTATACCTTTTGATGCGAGTTCCTCATAGAGTTCGTTTATAAGTGGCTCAAGAGAAGAATCCTTGATTTGCAGATTAAAGTCCCGCACTCGAATCGGCAGGATTTCTTCATCTGTTAGCCTTTTCCAGTTTATTACCTTCGTCGTTTTTGCCATAACAGCTCTTATCAAGCTACATTTCTTCAAGCCATTAGCATGTATCTTCTTACTACATTATCTATAACAAAAATCAGGTTTTTTGCAAGGAGGTAATTACTGCTGTTTAGAAGAAAAGATGCTGTATAAGCACTTTTAAGCCAAGGCCGATAAGAACCAGGCCGCCGAGGGCTTCGATTTTATTCTCGAAAAAATGCCCGACTTTCTTGCCAATGTATACGCCGAGATATGATAGCACAAATGTTACTACCCCTATTATTATCACCGCAATAACGATAGAGCTTGTAATCAGTGAAAGCGTAACACCAACAGCTAAAGCGTCGATACTCGTGGCAATTGACAGGGCTAACAAAACAAAAATATTTGATGGGTCGAAGCTTTTCTCAGCCGAACCAATTCTAAATGACTCGTAAATCATTTTGGCCCCCACGGCACTCAAGAGGCCGAAGGCAATCCAGTGGTCAAAACCGGCTGTGTATTTTTTCGTACTCAGCCCTGCCAGGCAGCCAACCAATGGCATAAACGCCTGAAAGCCGCCAAAGAAAACTGCCATTCGCAAGCTATGCCTTAACTTCAACTGTTTGTACGCGGCCCCAGATGCAACAGACACCGCAAACGCATCCATCGCCAGACCAACAGCTATTATTACAATTGTTACCAGTTTCATTATTATAGTGAGCTTGTCGAACCTATATTGTTTGACTGTTTTGTTTCGTTCGACGTATTTTTATGGCTCACATCGTTTGCAGGGTCTTTTGCCGGCGTTTATTGCATCTTCTCTGGTTTTGTAGCGTACGAGGTTTTTCGGTGCAATTTTTTGTGCCCACATGCAAGTTGATTTGTGGAAGACCTTGCTGTTCTTTGAGGCCACGTAAAGATATTTAGTCACTGCTGTTTTAGCAGGTGGTTGTGCTGGTTCTCTTTCGCTGATGACAACCTGCTTTGCATCGATGGGTCCGCCTTTTGGCGAGACCTCGCTGAAGGCGGGCTGAACACCTTCCGGATTGGCAGCCCGCCAGGCCCTAATAAAGACACCAACTTGTTCCAAAGCAACTTCATTAAGCTTAGCAGACATTTCTTGCGCCGATACTACCTGCATCACCGGCTCAGTTTTCCACACATCGGCTTTCTGTCGAAGTGCAGGTTTTACCTCCACATAGATATTTTTAGCTAATAGTGTTTGAATGTGGAATACATATCCGCCTTCGCGAGGCGATGTAGCCGCTTCGGCGGAGTCGGCTTGTTTGAATTGCTCAAGCTTGAGTAAACATACGCAAATTTTAAGTTCGGGCCGGATGGGCAATTTATACATTACCCCCGGCTCTGGAGAGAACACTTTGATGCCTGCTTCGTTTAGTTTGTTACTTATTTGAGTTTTTATTTTTTCCCATGCAAGGCCGTTTGGCTCTTCGCCGGTGTGGAGAATATTAACATGCAAGTTGTCTATACCTGCTAAGGCGTGTTTGGCATCGGCTGAGATTGCAGGAAATAAAAAGATGATAACGATTGCGGCAGTAGAATAGAATCTTTTCATTTTAATATCCTTTCTTTTTCATCTGGACCTTAATGGTTATTGCAATGTTATGCTATAATCGCAAAGGCATCACTGACATCCATTCCTTCGGTGATGCCAATGTCTTTGGTTTTTGCATTCACCTTTGTGACTTTACGCTCCGGGAAACGTTCGAGCGTTCCTATAGGATTATCCGGCGTACTTTCCACCAATGCCGCAACTACGCCGTAGCGCTGGCAGGCCTCTACATCTATGGCCGGGCAGGCCAGAAATCCTTTGGTTCCGGTTACCAACAGAATATTGAATCCCGGCCATTTGGTTTGTACGCTTTCAACCAGCCCATTTGGTGTCTGGTATGTTTTTGTGTGAACCTCCATTATTTTCACCTCCTTGTGATTTCTCGCTGTTTCAGTTTTATCCGCCGTGGCGGAACCCCTCGCAACTCGTAAATCGTCGATTGATATATCACTCCGGCCGACCGAGCTGGCTCCCGATTTCGCTCATCTTCTCATCGAGCAGCTCTTTGCTTTTGGCTTCGACATTTAGTCGCAGCAGCGGCTCGGTATTGCTCGACCGACAATTAAACCACCAGTTCTTATACTGAACAGTTACCCCATCCAGATTGTCGGTTTGGCCGTCACTGTATCTTTTTGCAAGCTCATCCATCTTGGCTTGTTTATCATCAATTTTGAAGTTTATCTCACCGCTGCTGTAATATCTTCGCAGTGGCTTGATTAGCTCACTTATCGGCGTCCTGGTTTCACTGACAATATTTAAAACATGCACTAAGGTAATCATTCCCGAATCAGCGTAGAAATTGTCGCGATAATAGAAATGCCCTGAAAGCTCGCCGCCGAATACAGCGTGTGAATCTCGCAGTGCCTTTTTCATAAAAGCGTGCCCTACACGTTCCCTGCGCGGCGTGCCGCCATTTTTGAGAATTTCTTCGACAACAACCCAGCTGCTTCGCAGGTCGTATACTATTGCCGACTTCGGATGCTGCTTTAGAAAATACCCAGCCATCAAAGCTGTCATCAGGTCGCAGCCGATGGTTTTGCTTTTTTCATCAATCATCATTAGCCTGTCTGCATCGCCGTCGAAGCAAATGCCGAAATCACACTTTTTTGACTTTACGGTTTTTTTTACCTGAGCCAGGTTTTTTTCAATTAGTGGGTTTGGCTCATGTTTGAATTTGCCGGTGTGCTCGAAATTAAGAGGGATGATTTCTATCGGTAAATCGCCGAAAACAGCGGGCACAATTTTGCCTGCCATTCCGTTCGAGGCATCGACGGCAATTTTGAGCTTTTTTATATTGGGGTTCAGAAATTTTAGAACATGGTTTTTATATTCAGTGGTTAAATCACGTTTTTCCACAGAGCCGCTAACTTTGCCTTTTGTGTGAAGCAAAGCCATAGCGATATATTGTATATCTTTTAAGCCGGTATCGACGCCGATGGGTCTGGCTGCCTGACCGGAAATTTTGAAGCCATTATACCTGGCCGGATTATGTGAAGCCGTTACCTGTACTCCGCCGCACGTACCCAGATGATTAATGGCAAAGTACATCTGTGGCGTATCAATCATTCCTATATCAATTACATTTGCACCGGTGGAGGTAATGCCCTCGATAAGGGCATTGGCAAGGGCTTCGCCATGCGTTCTCATATCTCTGCCGACACATAAGGCCTGGGCGTTTGTTTGTCCCCGCTCATAGCCGGTAAGCAACGACGGTAAAAATCGGGCTGTCGCACAGCCGATTTTCCACGCATCTTCTTCGTTAAACTGGTCGGGATAAACACCTCTTATATCGTATGCCTTAAAAATCCCAGCATCCATTATTACAAACTCCTTATGGTATTTAATGATAATTCGCCTTCTGTTCTTCGGTCCACAGGTTATGATTCCCTGGGCACGAATTCTGCCTACAGTTACCTACTTTATACCGCCCTCGCCAGAAATGTCAATAATGAACGCTAAGCCGATTTTTGTGTATTCCGGCAAAATTCACCTATTTAGAATGTTTTTGTGGAAATTATTGTGTTCTTTGTTATACTACCGATATACTGGAGCACGATAAATAGTCCTTAGTAAATAATCGAATTTTTGGCCGGGTCCCATGCAAGCCGAGCCCGTGAATCTGGTCAGGCGGGGAACCGAGCAGCCATAGGCGTGAGCTTGGCTGTGCTGTGGGTAAACCCGGCCTTCTTTTGAAAATGAGTTACACGGTACTTGCAAGAAAATATCGGTCGCAGACGTTCGATGATATCGTAGGGCAGGACGTTATCAGCCAGACGCTTAAGAACGCCATAAAGACCGACAGGGTCGCTCACGCCTATCTATTTACCGGCACTCGCGGCGTTGGCAAGACCACTATGGCACGGGTGCTGGCAAAATCGCTCAACTGTCTCTCTGTCGATAAGCCGACGACTAAGCCCTGCTGCAAGTGCGATAGCTGCGTGGCAGTAAATATCGGCGAAGATATCGATGTTATCGAAATAGATGGAGCATCAAACAACAGAGTTGACGAGATTCGTGAGCTTCGTGAAAACGTCATATACCGCCCCGCAAGGTCAAGATTCAAGATTTATATTATCGACGAAGTTCATATGCTGACGACGGGCGCATTCAATGCCCTGCTTAAAACATTGGAAGAGCCGCCCAGCCACGTTAAGTTTATCTTTGCTACCACCGAGCCGAACAAAGTTATCCTGACTATTCAATCCAGATGCCAGAGATTTGATTTTAATAATATTCCAGCCGGCAAAATTGCCGGGCAGCTAAAATCCATCCTCAAGCAGGAAAAGCTCAAATATGAGGACGATTTGATTTTGCCCCTTGCGAAGATGGCAAATGGCTCGATGAGAGACGGCCTGAGCCTGCTGGATAGATTAATTAGTACCGGCATAGAACCTTTGACGGCTGAGCTGTTAGAGCAGTATTTAGGCAGCCCGAATAGTGAAAAGATTTACAATCTTATCGCCAGAATCGGCGACAGTGACGCAGCCGGGACACTTGCATCCGTCGAAGACTTAATCAATACAGGCGTGGGCGAGGTCCAGGTCGTTGATTCGCTGATTGATTATATGCGGGATTTAATGGTGGTTAAATCCACGGGGACCGACAGCGAGCTTCTGGCCTTGACCGCCGAGCAGAGAAAGAGAACTGGCGAGTTAGCTGAAAATTTCGATACCGCTGCTCTTATTTACAATATAACCGCACTTGAAAAATTGCGGTGGACGCTGAAAAACAGCGACACACCGAGAGCGCTTCTGGACGCCCTGCTGCTGCGGTTTGCTCTGAGCGAACACTTTTTGAATGTTGATGAGCTTCTGTCACAGTTGCGGGGTGGCACTGCTGCTTCCGCCTTCGTAAAAACTACGACGGACAAGGACGTTAAAAAAAAACAGCAGAGCTCCGAGGCACAAAGGCACAAAGGGACAGAGATAAAAAGTAATGAGCAGCAGGTAGCAAATAGCGAGTCACGAGCCATCCATCCTTCGCCCCTTAGGGGCTACGGAGGACAGGCGGGCCACGAGAGACGAACCAACAGCCGGAGGAAAAACGAAATAGTCAACGACCCCGCAGTAAAAACTGTCATCATCGGTCTTGACGCAACTATCACCGAAGTCGAAGAGAACTAAAAAAAATGATTATGAGTGGCGTATATACAGAAACTTTGAATAGGCTTATTGAGGAATTCGGTAAGCTGCCGGGCGTTGGGCCTAAGACGGCGGAACGGCTGGCTTTTTATATATTGAAAGCCAAAGGCGATGAAGCTATGGCCCTGGCTGATGCTATACGGGATGTTAAAAACAAAATCAAACGCTGCCAAATCTGCTATAATTATTCGGAACAACCAACCTGTGAAATATGCTCAGATGAAAGGCGGGATAAGAGCTTAATATGTGTTGTCGAGCAGCCCAAAGATGTCATAGCCCTGGAAAAAACTGGGGCGTGTAAGTGGGTTTATCATGTCCTCGGCGGCCACATCGCACCATTGGATGGAATTGAGCCGGACGATTTGACTATCGACAAGCTCGTCGAACGCGTCCGAAAAGGTGGCATCAAAGAAATAATAATGGCCACTAATCCTAATATGGCTGGTGACGGCACAACACTATATATAAGCTCGCTGCTCAGAGATACCGGCGTGAAAATTACCCGCTTAGCGAGAGGTCTTCCCACTGGCAGCACTATCGAGTACGCAAGCGGCAAAATGCTTACCGACGCTATAATCGGCAGGCAACAATTAGAGTAAGTGGGGATTTTTGAATCAGCACGTGAATCTTGACGATATCTTTTGGTACATTTATGATATAATAATTGAAGCGGTTTCCACGGATGGAAGCGAAGATTCAGAATAAAGATTTTTGTCAGGTGTTCCTATGAAGTTGGAGATGAGAGGTGACATGCGGCTGGAGCAGCGGATGAAGCTCGCTCCACATATGATTCAATCGATGGAGATTCTCCAGCTTCCCATTCTTGCCCTGCAGGAAAGAATTGAGCAGGAGCTGAACAGCAATCCTGTTTTGGAAATGGCCGAGCCGTCAAATCCTGAGGAAGCCGAGCCGGTCGACGAGCAGCCAGAGGATGATATAGACAAAAAAGATTTAATTATCGATACGGACAACAACAAGGTCGAAGACTTCCGACGGCTTGATAGTATCGGTGATGATTTTAATGACTATATGCAGCAGGCAGGAACCTTCCGCCCCCGTATTCGGGATAACCAGCCGGACAAGAAGCTGGAAGCGTTAAAAAATACAGAAGCGCTCCCACAGTCGTTGCACGAATCTCTCTCGGAGCAGTGGCGTATGGTCGATGCCTCTGAGCCGGTAAAAAGAGCAGGCGAAGTGATTATTGATTATATTAATGACAGAGGGTATCTCTCTGTAAGATTGGAGCAGTTGCACAACAAAGACAAAAACGATTTCACACTCGACGATTTGAAGCAGGCGCTGGAACTGGTGCAAAAATTAGAGCCGACCGGTATCGGCGCACGGGACCTTAAGGAATGCCTGCTCATCCAGATGGCCCAAAGCGGCAAAGATATGAGTTTTGAAGCGAAGCTGGTTTCCGAACATATGGATGAGCTGCTTGAGAACCGTTTGCCGGATATTGCCAAAAAGATGAACTGTGACATTGACTCAATCAATCGGGCCATTGCGCGTATGAGCAAGTTTGACACCTCGCCGGGCCTGCAGGTTAGTCAGGACCGAAACCATCCTATCGCTGCTGATGTGATTATAGAGCTGTTAGGAGACGGCAGCGGCTATTCCATACGCCTGGCTGATTCCAGTGTGCCGCATTTGAGAATAAGTGACTACTACACAAAAATGTCAAAAGATACAGCGGTCGCTGAAAAAGCAAGAAAGTTTTTGCAGGACAACATCCTTTCTGCCCGATGGATTATAGACGCGATAGAGCAGCGAAAAAATACGCTGCTGAAAGTAACCAAGGCAGTGGTTAAATATCAGAGGGATTTTTTCGACAAGGGCCAACTTTATCTCCGCCCCCTGCCGATGTCGAAAGTTGCAGGCGATGTGGGCGTGCATCTGGCCACCGTCTCCCGCGCCGTTGCCGATAAGTACGTACAGTGCTCATGGGGAATATTGCCGCTTAGGAAATTCTTTAGCGGCGGCACCGAAGATGTCAGAGGAGAAGGACTAAGCTGGGCAGCTATAAGGGCCAAATTGCAGCAGATTATTGATGCCGAAGATAAATCCAAGCCCTTAAGTGATGACAAGATACGGGACAAATTGGCCGAGGCCGGTATCGAAAATCTGGCCAGACGAACTATCGCCAAGTACCGCAAGCTCCTGAACATCCCCGCCGCAAGATTCAGAAAAAAATACTGAGTTAACCGCAAATTTTTTCTTAAATTTTCCAAAAAATGCTTGATTTTTTAGAACTTTGTATGACTATATGAGTATATAATCATATAGTTATTTAGTTTGGGAAGGTAAAAAATGTCAGATTTTAAGAAGCAATTATTATTTGAGAAGCAGGCGGAAGTGGCAAAGGCGATAGCCCATCCTTTGCGGATTGCGATTATTGATTTTCTCAAAGGTGGCGAGCAGTGTGTCTGCGATATCGCAGAGAACATCGGCTCAGAGCAGTCAAATGTCTCCCGCCATCTTTCAGTAATGGTCAGAGCGGGAGTCCTGGAGTATCGCAAAGAAGGACTCAAGGTTATCTACAAGCTCAAATGCCCCTGTATTCTCGATTTCTTTTCCTGTATGAAGCACGTTTTGAAACAGCAGGTAAAAGAGAATGAAAAGTTACTAAAAGCCCTATAGTTTAAAATCTCAATATGAATTCTTGACGGAATAAAATTTATGAAGCGAGAATTGAAAATATTTGGGGCGATGGCTGCCATTTTTGTTGTGGCCTATGCCTTGCCGCTGGGCAATCCTAAAATTCAGACAGCGATACAGGAGGCATTTCGGCTGCTTCAGTGGTACGCACGCAATCATACGTTGGCCTGCGTGGTGCCGGCTTTATTTATTGCCGGTGCAATCATTACTTTCCTGTCTCAAAGCTCAGTAATGCGGTATCTTGGCCCAAGTGCCAACCCTGTTCTTGCTTATGCTGTGGCATCTGTAGCCGGTTGTGTGTTGGCAGTATGCTCATGCAGTGTCCTGCCGATGTTCGCAGGTATTTATCAGCTCGGCGCAGGTTTGGGTCCTGCTACCGCCTTTTTGTATTCAGGCCCTGCTATAAATGTTCTTGCCATTTTCTTAAGCGCAAGAGTTCTCGGCTTTTCCATAGGAGCTGGGCGCGTGATAGGCGCTGTTGTTTTTTCAATAGTCATCGGCCTGCTGATGGCTGTGGTGTTTCGCAAAGGCGAATGCGAGAAAGCAAAAGCTGCTCTTCAGATGCCGGAGCCGGAAAAGCCGAAACGGCACATTGCAAAGACGGCACTGTTTATTGCCTGTATGATTCTGTTTCTCGTTTTTAGCGACTGGTTTAATCCTGGTAATGTCGTAGTCAAAACAAATGATGGTGGTCAGTTCAAGGCCGTTGTCATTCACGAAACAGCCGATGCGATTCGTTTCCAGCTTGAGGAGTATTATGAGTCAGGTAAGACCGGAGATAAAATTGTCTTACCCAAAACAGATATCCGCAATTTAAGTGAACAGCAAACTTGGGTAATCGCCATTTATCATATCCGCTGGTATCTGGCAGGGTCGATGGGGCTGCTGGTGGTGTTGATGGCCTGGCGATGGTTCGAGCGGGGCGAGCTTCGCCAGTGGATGCATAATACCTGGGATTTTGCAAAGCTGCTCGTGCCGTTGTTATTTGGCGGCGTTTTTGTGGTTGGTTTTATTAGTGTCTTGCTGCCGGAAAAACAAGTGGCACAATGGGTCGGGGACAATAGCTTACGCAGTAATCTCGTAGCCAGTGTCATAGGAGCATTTTGGTATTTCGCTACGCTTACTGAGATTCCAATCACACAGGCCTTGATGAAGCTCGGTATGCACAAAGGTCCGGTAATGGCACTATTGCTTGCCGGCCCTGCCCTTTCACTGCCGAATATCTTGGTCATTCGAAAAGTAATAGGAAATCAAAAGACGTTTGTTTTCGTTGTATTGGTTGTCTTAATGTCCACGATTGTTGGATTATTTTTCGGCGCAATTTGGGGATAAATTGAGAGGTCTATTATGATAAAATTACAAATTCTTGGTACGGGCTGTCCTAAATGCAAAAAGCTGGCAGAAAATGCAGAAGCCGCAGCAAAACAAGCCGGTGTCGATTATGAGATAGAGAAGGTGACAGAGATTAATGACATAATGAAGTTTGGTGTGATGGTTACGCCGGCTCTGGCTGTGGATGGCAAGGTCAAAATAGTCGGAAAAGTGCCGTCAGCGGATGAAATTAAAAAGATGCTCGAATAGGCCCGAGTAAATCAGAAGGTGAGGTTGCAAATTGTATGGCAGGAAAAGTGACCAAAATTTTTATAGTTGCCGTTTTGATTGTTGCTGTCTGTGGGATAATTGTTTATAAGCATATCAAGAGCACCAATTCATCCTCAAACAATACACAGACTGCGATAGATGTTAGCCAACAACAAATAAGCAAAGCCGAACCGCGAAGTTTAAAAAATTTGCCGTGTCTTGTTGACCTTGGAGCCGACAAATGTATCCCCTGCAAGATGATGGTTCCTGTCTTGGAGGAATTAAAGAAAGAATACGCTGGTCGGCTGAAAATCGAAGTTATTGATGTATGGGAAAATCCTGATGAAGTTCGGAGGTACGGGATAAAAGTTATTCCCACGCAGATTTTCTATGATGCTTCAGGCCAGGAACTATTCCGTCATGAAGGATTTATCCCTATGGAAGACATCCTCGCCAAGTGGAAAGAGCTTGGTGTGGAACTTACAAAAACCAAATGATTCAGCAATTATTTACCGTACTGACTCGTGCCGTTGAAGACGCTTCTTTTTTAGCTGTCGGTGCCGCTTTTATTTGGGGCGTCCTCAGCATTTTATTAAGTCCATGTCACCTGGCAAGCATTCCTCTTATAGTCGGCTTTATTGACCAGCAGGGAAGGACGTCCACCAAGCGCGCCTTTGTTATATCAGCCCTTTTTGCGGTGGGTATTTTAATCACTATTGCTGCTATTGGAATTATCACCGCCGCTGCCGGCAGGATGTTAGGTGATGTCGGCAGATTTGGAAACTACTTTGTCGCTGTAATATTTTTTGTGGTAGGTTTGACACTTTTGGATGTCATCCCTATTCCGTTTAGCGGCCCAGGCCGGGTTAGTATGAAACGCAAAGGTATGCTTGCGGCTTTTATTCTCGGCCTTGTATTCGGCGTCGCCATCGGCCCTTGCACCTTTGCCTACATGGCACCAATGCTGGGCGTTACCTTTAAGCTGGCTTCAACGAACATGTTTTATGGAGCATTTTTGCTTTTAGTTTATGGTCTTGGCCACTGTTCGGTTATCATCTTTGCAGGAACTTGCACCGAAATTGTTCAGCGCTATATGAACTGGAATGAGAAATCAAAAGGTGCGGTAGTTCTTAAGAGAATCTGTGGAATACTGGTACTTTTAGGCGGCCTTTACCTGATTTTCATTGCCGAATAATCTGCCTTGCCAAAAAGTTTAGACATCCCATTTTTTGCGACCTAAGGACTTGACGCACATGTACGAGGTTGTTAGTATCAAAAAACCTGGAATTGCACGGGCAGGTAGCTCAGTTGGTAGAGCAACGGACTGAAAATCCGTGTGTCGGCGGTTCAAATCCGCCCCTGCCCATTGCTCAACAAACACTTCTACGGCACCGAGCTATTTTTCTAACGGGGCAAATATGGCTTGACGGCTCGCAGAACAAATAATACATTTATTCATTCACTTTATTGTTTTTTGTAGGAAATTAGACAGGTGCAAGAAGCTATCGCAAAAGCTGCTGCGTTGATTGAGGCGATGGAATATATCCGCTGGTTTCGCGGCCGAATCGTGGTCGTCAAGCTTGGCGGAAGCGTTCTCAACGATATCTGTCTGCAAAAGAAGCTCCTTACCGATATCGCCTTTATGTCCACGGTAGGTATGCTGCCTATCATCGTGCATGGCGGCGGAAAGGCCATCACAAAGGCGATGAACGAGGCAGGACTTGAGCCGGTCTGGATACAGGGCCGCCGATATACCGATGAGAGGACCCTGACCATAGCAGAGCATACGCTTGTGAACAAAATCAATACGCCCATTTGCGAGTCCCTCACCAAATTAAGCTGTAAGCCGATGGGACTGCACTCACTCAGCAGTTGTGTGTTGTTTGCAGAAACCCTAAGACTGGCCGGTGAAAATGGCAGAAAAATTGACCTTGGTCTGGTCGGCAGCATAACCAGTGTAAACGCCGAGCTGTTAAAGACTCTCTGTGCCGACGGGACCACGCCGGTGATTGCATCGATAGCCAGAGATAAGGCAGGCGGCAAGCTAAATATCAATGCAGACAGCGTAGCCGGTAAGGTTGCCGCAGAAGTCGGGGCTGAAAAGCTTGTTGTTGTAAGCGATACCCACGGGATACTGTCTGACATCAATGACCCAAAAAGCACGATATCAAGTCTGGATGAGTCGCAGATTAAAAAGATGATTAAATCCGGCGTTATAACTGATGCAATGTTCCCTAAGGCTGAGGCCTGTCTGACAGCGCTGGACGGCGGCGTCAAAAAGGCGCATATTATCGACGGCCGAATACCGCATTCTTTGCTGTTAGAAATCTATACCGATGAAGGAATAGGAACAGAAATAATAAAAAAGTGACTAAAATGAGCTAAAGTGTCTAAAGTGAACTAAAGTTGTAAGAACAGAGCTTACTGAATTTTAGGCACTTTAGGCACTCTACACTTTAGGCACTTTGAAGGAAAAGAATTATGACTACTGATGAAATAATCGAACTGTTTGATAAATATGTTATCGCCAATTATCCGCGTCTGCCGCGTGTGATTGTTAAAGGCGAGGGCTGCTACTGTTTTGACGCAGACGGTAATAAAATTTTAGATATGTTTCCCGGCTGGGCCGTCAGTGCAATAGGACACTGCCATCCGAAGGTTGTCGAGGCGCTCCGAAAGCAGGCAGGCGAGCTTTTGCACATTGATAATACTTTCTACTCTGAGCCGCAGGGCAAACTCGCAAAGCTCTTAAGCGAACGGGCGTTCGGCGGCAAGTGCTTTTTCTGTAACAGCGGCGCAGAGGCAAACGAAGCAGCGCTGAAACTGGCACGTCTGCATACAGCAGTAGGCAAATACAAGTTTATTACGGCCAAGGGTGGTTTTCACGGCCGCACCTTCGCAACACTGACTGCAACAGCCCAGTCGAAACATCATGAGGGCTTGTTGCCGTTATTGCCGGGCTTTAGCTACGTGCCGTTCAATGATGTTAATGCGATGAAAGCGACTTTTAGCGACGAAGTCGCGGCGGTGATGGTCGAGCCGATTCAGGGTGAGGGTGGAATCAATCTGGCCACGAAAGAATACTTGCAGGCGATACGCCAACTCTGCGACGAGAATGGAGCACTTGTGATTTTCGACGAAGTCCAGACGGGGATGGGAAGAACCGGCAAATGGTTCGCTTACCAACACTTCGATATTGAGCCGGATATTATGACAATGGCAAAGGCCCTCGGCGGCGGCGTTGCAATAGGGGCCATGATGGCCAAAGAAGAAGTCGCGGCGTCGCTTGTACCCGGCAAACACGCTTCGACCTTCGGAGGCAATGCTCTGGTGTGTGCTGCTGGTATTGCGGTTATTGAAGCGATAGAAGAAGAAAATCTGCTGGAAAACGCCAACCAGCTTGGCCAATATACTATGGATAAGCTACGGCAGCTAAAGCAAAAACATCATATTATAGACAGCGTCCGCGGTATCGGCTTGATGATAGGGATGCAATTAAATAGTTCGGGCACTGAAATAGTTGATAAATGCCTTGAGAAAGGCCTGCGCATAAACTGTACTCAGGGCACCGTTCTGCGATTTATGCCGCCGATGATTGTAAATAAAAGCCAGCTCGACCAGGCCATAGACATCCTTGATGGTGTTTTGAGCGAGAGCACTCGCCACGGCGAAGTTGAACGGAGTCGGGAATGAAAAATTTTCTTTCCATATATGATTGTTCCACAGAGCAGCTTAAAGAGCTGCTTCGGCTAAGTGCCGGACTAAAGAGTCTATATCGTCTCGGCGGCAACGATTTATGCCTTACCGGAAAAGTCCTTGCTATGCTTTTCGAAAAGCCAAGTCTGCGAACGCGAATCAGCTTTCATGTTGCCATGACAGACCTCGGCGGCAGTGCCATCTACGTCAAGCCAGAAGATATCGGCGGCATCGGCAAGCGTGAGCCGGTCAAAGATATGGCAAGGGTGCTCAGCCGATATGTTGACGGCATAATGGCACGAACATTCGAGCACGGAACTGTTACTGAGGTAGCCAAATTTGCAACGGTGCCGGTCATAAACGCACTTACGGACTGGTCGCATCCCTGCCAGGCAATGGGTGATATGCTGACAATTCAGGAACATTGCGGGCGATTGGAAGGGCTGAAAATTGCTTTCGTCGGTGACGGCAATAACGTGGCCCGCTCGCTGTCGCTTGCTTGTAGCAAGCTGGGCATGAAAATGGCTGTTGCAACGCCGGCCGGCTATGAGCTTGACGCCGAAACAATCGATAAGGCAAACAAGACATCCGCCGACAGCGTCCAGCAAACCAACGACCCCAGGGCCGCTGTTGATGGTGCTGATATTATTTATACTGATACCTGGATAAGCATGGGCCAGGAGGAGGAAAAGCAAAAACGTATTAAGGATTTTGTTGGTTTTCAGGTCAATGCTGATTTGGTCAAGCTGGCGCCTGATGCAAAGATTATGCACTGTCTGCCTGGTCATCGTGGCCTGGAATTCACTGACGAAGTTGCCGAATCAGCCAATTCGATTATCCTCGACCAGTCCGAGAACCGCCTGCACTTCCAGCGAGCACTGCTCAAAAAACTAATGAGCTGAAAAATGACAAACCATAAAGTCATAATCGGTGATTCGAGAAAAATGACCGAACTGGCTGCTCAGTCTGTTCAGCTTGTTATTACATCTCCGCCTTACTGGCAGCTAAAGGATTACGGCAACGGCAGCCAGATAGGTTTTGATGATACTTATGAGGATTATATAAATAATCTTAATCTTGTATGGAACGAATGCTATAGAGCCCTCGAAGACGGCTGTCGTTTGTGTATAAATATTGGCGACCAGTTCGCACGCTCTGTTTATTACGGAAGATACAAAGTAATTCCCATAAGAACTGAAATCATAAAGTTTTGTGAAACCGCTGGCTTCGACTATATGGGCGCTATTATCTGGCAGAAAGTTACCACCTGCAACACTACCGGCGGGGCGACGATAATGGGCTCGTTTCCACGTCCGCGAAACGGCATTATCAAGATTGATTATGAATTCATTTTGATTTTCAAAAAACCCGGCACCAGCAAAAACGTGCCGAAAAACATCAAGGACAAATCAAAGCTTACCATAGAAGAATGGAATCAATATTTCACCGGCCATTGGAATATACCCGGCGAAAAACAAAATGGTCATCTGGCAATGTTTCCGGAAGAGATTCCTCGTCGTCTTATTAAAATGTTCAGCTTTGTTAATGATACTATTCTTGACCCGTTCTTAGGCAGCGGAACAACTACCTTGGCAGCAAAGAATCTTGAAAGAAATTCGATGGGATATGAGATAAACCCCGATTATATATCCACCATGAAAGAAAAACTCGGTTTGAAGAACAGGGGTTTCTTTGATAAGTTTAATTTTGAACTCGCGCAGAACAGGGAAGATGAAATCGACTGGAAGGAAGAAATAAAAAAATTGCCATATATTTTTAAGGACCCCGTAAAATTCGACAAGAAAATTGACCCGCGAAAACTGCATTTTGGTTCTAAAATCAATGGCGACAGCAAAAAAAGGCAGGACTACCATTGTGTAAAAAAAGTTATCTCTCCTACCGAACTTGAACTTGACGATGGCCTGAAAATACGTCTGCTCGGAATAAAAGAAAAAGCTGAAAAAAAACAGCAGGCTATTGAATTTTTGCAGACAAAAACAAAAGGACAAAAAGTATTTATGAAATTCGGACAGGTTAAGCACGACAGTCAAAATAACCTGTTATGTTATTTGTACCTGCAAAACAAGACCTTTCTTAATAAACACCTGATTAAAACAGGGTTAGTCACCTCTGATGTTTCATCGGAAATTAAGCTGTAATAAAAAGTAGAGACTTTAATGGCTAAAGAGTGGATTCTAAACGGCGCAAATATGCGGTGGGGGCTTACTCGCAAAAATAAAGTCGGCCCTGTGGCCGAGCATATAAGAAGATGTGCCCCGAAGTCACCAGAAGAATGGGGACAATATTACTATACTAATGTTTACCCCCGCGAACATCTGGAACAGCTCGGAAGGACATTATTTATAAAGATAACCGAAATCTGCCGAGCCGAGATAGAAAATATTACTGAACAGAATTGTATTGATTTTGTCGTCGATCTTGTGATTTCGAGGACATTCGACGGTTACAAATCCGAGATTCAAACTATTTATGGTCGTCTCGAAAAAGAGTTGGGAGTAAAAGTACAGCCCGCGCCAGATGAATGGGACAGAGGATATAATGTCGATTTTTACATCGATGTTAACGGAAAATATATAGGTCTGCAAATTAAACCCGCTGGTTACGCTTATATTACACAAATTATAAATGAACTCGAGTTTCAGAAAAACACCCACGAAAAATTTACTAAAAAATTTGGGGGTAAAGTTTTTTATATTATTTCAATAACTGAAGGCAAAAATAAAATCATTCACAACCCCGAAGTAATCTCAGAAATTCAACAGGAAATAGTGCGGTTAAGCAACCAATGAAGAAAAAAACTCTCGTTGCAACTACCAATCCCGGCAAGATTGCCGAAATAAGGGCAATGCTGGATTTCGATGTCGAGTGGCTCGGCCTATCTGATTTCCCGGGCATAAATGAAATTGAGGAAGACGGCCTTACCTTTGCAGAAAATGCCCGGAAAAAAGCAATCGGCTATGCTAAGCAAACCGGCCTGTGGACTATAGCCGATGACTCAGGATTGGTAGTTGACGCACTTGGCGGAGACCCCGGCGTTAAATCTGCGCGATTCTCCGGCACGAAGGACAAAAACAGCGCATTTATGACTCATGCCTCGGCCCGCGTGGCCCGTTTTTACGAGCGACGAGCGACAAGCGACGAGCGACGAACTACCGACCACAAAAATATGGCTAAGGTTCTGAAACTCCTTGGAGGCGTTCCAAAGGAAAGAAGAACAGCCAGATTTGTATGCTGCTTATGTTTAGCGAGTCCCGAAAAAGTCCTGGCTGAGACTGAAGGCAAACTGGAAGGTCACATAACAGAGAAAGAAATCGGCAGTAATGGCTTCGGCTACGACCCGATTTTCTTTGTGCCGCACCTAAATAAAACCGTCGCTCAATTGACCCGTGAAGAAAAAAACGCAATCTCCCACCGCGGCAACGCCATCAGAAAATTAAAACCTTTGCTTGACAAGCTGCTGCATACCGCTTGAAAAACTGCAAAATTGTTTTTTCTTGACATTTTTACAGCCTCTTTGTATTTGTCCATACTTCGACGCCGCTCAGTATAATTGAACCGTTTCTAAATTTTATTGTGAAAATCGCCGATTAGTGGGTAAATGAGCTCAAATAAGAAATCTCTGGTAGTAGTCGAATCGCCCGCCAAGGCCAAAACAATCAACAAATATCTCGGCACGGGCTTTGAGGTAGAATCGTCAATGGGGCACGTGCGGGACCTGCCGCCAAAAAATTTCGGTGTTGACATCGAAAACGATTTCCAGCCGACCTATGAAATAATGTCCGGCAAAAAACGCACCGTGACATCTCTCAAAGCAGCAGCAAAAAAATGTGACAAACTCTACCTCGCCACGGACCTCGACAGAGAGGGAGAGGCAATTGCGTGGCATCTTGCGCAACTTCTCGGCGTGCCAGAAGAAAAGACCTATCGTGTGATTTTCAACGCTATAACCAAATCAGCCATAAAGGACGCCTTCGCCGAGCCGGGCAGAATCGATATCGATAAAGTTATGGCTCAGCAGACAAGGCGAATACTCGACAGGATTGTGGGCTATCAGATAAGTCCTCTTTTATGGAAAAAAGTTGCCCGCGGCCTATCAGCCGGGCGAGTGCAGTCGGTTGCAGTTAAAATAATCGTCGAGAGAGAGAGGGAAATCCGGAACTTTAAAGAAAAAGAGTACTGGCTAATCCCGGCTATTTTTACCACAGATTTATCCGGCGGCGATTCTGGGAAATCGGGGGCTGGGCAGGCGGCGGGAGACGGGCAGTTGGTATGGGACGGGCGGTCGGTGCATGTGGATTATCAGAGACAGTGGCACGAATTTATTACGCCGAAATCTGAGGGCGATAATCCGCCTACCGTCGTGGAACAGAATAAATGGCTTGCCGAGCACAATGCCTTTAAGGCGCAGCTTACAAAGGTAAATGATAAAAAATTCGAGGCGTCCAACAAAGAGCAAGCCGAGCAGCTATTCAATGCATTAAAAGACGCAGCATTTAATGTCACCGATATACAAACCAAGGAATCTGTTTCCAAGCCGCCAGCTCCTCTTATAACCTCCACACTGCAGCAGACAGCCGCCAATCGGCTGGGCTTCACCACGAAAAGAACCATGATAATAGCTCAACAATTGTATGAGGGTATCGACTTAGGCTCGATGGGCTCATTAGGGCTTATCACCTATATGAGAACAGACAGTACTCATCTGTCCCCCGAAGCCATTACAAGTGTCCGAAATTATATCAGCAATCACATCGGTTCCAATTATCTGCCGAGCCAAGCTAATATCTACGCCTCGAAGAAAACCGCCCAACAGGCCCACGAAGCTATCCGGCCAACCGACGTTGACCTTACGCCGGCCGATATAAAGTCATTTCTTAGCAATGAGCAGTTCAAGCTCTACGACCTCATCTGGAAGCGCTTCGTAGCCTGCCAGATGAAACAGGCCAAATGGGATGTAACGAACCTGAATATCACAGCAGAGACGTCCGCCGGAAAATGTCTGTATAAATCCACCGGCAAGGTATTGCTCTTTGACGGCTTTACGAGAATCTGGCCGATTACATCAAACGAACAGCAACTGCCGTCGATGAAAGTCGGCCAGGCCTTAGCGGCTGTCGATATCAAAGCCGAGCAGCACTTTACCAAACCGCCGGCCCGGCACACCGAGGCATCACTCGTAAAAACCCTCGAAAAAGAAGGCATCGGCAGGCCAAGCACCTATGCCACAATTATAAGCACCATCCAAGGACGAGGATACGTCGAGCAAAAAGAGAAAAAGTTCTTCGCAACCGACCTCGGCGAAGTGGTTACCGACAAGCTCAGCGACTACTTTCCCAAGATAATGGATATTGCCTTTACCAGCTATATGGAAGAGCAGTTAGACAAAATCGAAGAGCAACATCTCGACTGGCTCGGGGTCTTAAAGGATTTTTACGGGCCTTTCAAACAGAACCTCGAGACTGCACAAAATGAGATGAAACACGCCAAGGCAGAAACGACACCGAGCGAATATAAATGTCCAGATTGCGGCAAGCAGCTTCATTACAGGTTCGGCAGGAACGGAAAGTTTCTGAGCTGTTCGGGCTATCCGGAATGCAAATTTGCCAGGCCGTGCGACAAAGAAGGCAAGATTGTCGAGGAAAAGGTGAGCGAGCATAAATGCCCGAAATGCGGCAAGCCGATGGTCGAAAAGAGAGGCCGATTCGGGCCATTCCTCGGGTGTAGCGGGTATCCGGATTGCAGGACAATTCTCAATATAGATAAGCAAGGCAACGTCCTGCCGCCGAAGCCGCCGCCCGAGCCGACAGGGATTAAGTGCTATAAGTGCAAAGACGGCGAGCTGGTAATCAGGCAGAGCAAAAAAGGGCCGTTTCTCGGCTGCAGCAAATACCCAAGGTGCAGAACCATTATCAGTATCAAAGAATTGGACCATCTGAAACAATTGCAGTCGGAAGGAAATTGGCCGCCTAAAACAATCGAAGGGGCGGATGAAATTTTAGGAAGAAAGAAGAAAACCAAAAAAACAGCCGCGAAGGCGAAAGGATAGTCGTTAGTATTTAGAGAATCGCGGAGGAAATTTCATCAGGATTTTTGGCTTGCGGTAAATTTTTTTGAAATTGAGTAGTGGTAGCTACGCGCAATTTTAAACAAATATCTCGTTTTCTTCAGATACGGGTAGTTTACCATCGGGTATGACATCAAGCCAGTTTAGCATCCCGAGATTACGTATAGTTGAGGCGACTACTGCTTGGTCTAATTTTGGCCTTCTACGCTGTTTCCATTTCATTACAGCGGCAAGAACATCTGTTTCTGATATTGAATCTTTCTTACTTTTTTTGAGTTCAGCGCAGGTGAATATAACTGTGGCAAGTGTTTCTGCCTGTTTGGTGTCGACACGCATAAACAAGTCTGTAGTTTTTTCAATTACATTAGAGTATTTATCAAATAAAGATTTGTACCGCCCCCGAGACTTTTCGAAGGCAGGACCGACTTTAACCTCAAACATTCTACCAAGACGTTCTTCCTGCAAGAGGTTGTTGTTGATTAACTTTGATTCAGCAAGCTTAAGTTCTTTTGAAAAAGGTCCGTAACTAGATCTTCGATAGTTAAATCCTGTAGGCAGTCCTTGCTGAGTAGCTACATACGCAATCTTCTGAAAAATCGTTCTACCAATAGAAAAATGATAAGGTTGTTCTTTGATCCGATGCAAAATCTCCACAAGCCCCACCCATGCAGGATTAAACGAAAGTCGTTCATTTCTTGATTTTCTACTACCAGCAATCCTCGATTCGCTGGGATTTTCCAAAAATGACGCTGTTAGTTCCGACGGATTTGTTCCATATGGTGCATAGATTTCGACGCATATATCCATTTGTTTGGCTCGACTATAAATCAGTGGACCAATGACTTTCCATTCTAATTGACCATTTCCACAACCGAGTGGAGGAATTGCTATCGAAGTGATACCCCATTGCTTATAATGTAATAGGAGAAAATCTAAGCCCCGCTTGATATCACTCACTTTAGAAATGGACTTCCAGTGCTCTTTGGTTGGGAAATTCACAATCTGAGGACCTATTAAGCTTTTATATATATAAGGCTGACCCACAAGTATCTCGTTACGTTTGCACCGTTCTAAATAGTCTTTGAACATTTCAGGAAATCGCCTCTTAAACTCCAGAGCTATCCCCTTGCCCATTATACCAACACAATTTACTGTATTGACTAGGGTCTGAGCCTTGGATTTCAAAATGTCGCCTATTAGAATCTTCATAACATCCTCTTAAAAGAACATATCACTTTTAATGAGTACAGTCAACTTAATATTGAGGCGCTGAAAAGCTTGTAAAGCCGTCTGGTTTGCAACATAAGCTCCCAGAATATATTTGGGTTCAACACTATCAGGCACAAGGACCTCAGCACATTTAATCGACTTCTGCTCCCATAATTCATACTGGTTAATCACATTAGTCCAATACCTTGCATAAATTTGATCCTTATCTAATGCTTTCAATCCATCAATTACACTGTTAAATCTCACCCAATCGCTTGCTGCATTTCGATCTGAAATGATAACATCTGGTAAATCCAGAACTGATGGATTAACACACAGGATACATATCTGGTCATTTTGGTTCCGTCTTTTGCTTAGCATCGGATTATGAGCATCGAAATATAGATTAGCATACTCATGAAGCTTTCTGGCGCCAGGAATCTGTTTGTTTTTTCTCTTGGACTGAATCTCTTCCATTGCAAGAGAATCGTGAGGTAATTTCTGTGAAAGTTTGTGTGATAATATCCCGTACTTTATAATAGAGGGAACATTGGCAATTGGTGTAATATAATGTAACTCTGTGATGTCTGTCCGTTTCAAGAAATATTCCTTATCTTTTAATTCTTGAATTTATTTAGTGTTTAATTTCGTGATTTATACTGAGAATTACATCTCCGTTTTCAAGACGATAAACTCTTGTCATATTTTACAACGAACGATTAAGGTTAGCTACGCTCAGGTTAACAAAAGGCAGAAATACCTCATTAAAACACAAAAAAACGCATTTTGGGGGTGAAATCCCCGATTATTAACTTCAGAGACAAGTTTTTTTTATTATATTTGTTAGATTTTTATTGAATAAATAGGGGGAAAGTAGGGTAAACCCCCAGCGGTGCTGGGGACTAACAAACCCCTTGCATAATGACCCCCGTCGCAAGCAACGGGGCTAAATATGACCCCCAGGTGGAGTTCTAAGTGCTTAATCTTCAAAGGATTGTAAAAATTTCCGTTGTAAGCATCGGCGGGGGGAAGTCGTCGCTTGTCGCTCGTGACTCGATATTAGCGTATAGCGTGCAGCGTAGAGGGGGGAAATAGATGTAAGTTCTTATCTTAGTATGGTTTGTAAAAAAATTCGTTGTAAGTAGCGAATAGAAATAGACATACAGAAAATCTTCAATCAAATACGCAGGTAGTTGCGCGCTAAAATCGAAAATTCTGAAAAAATTTTTACTCCTTGCCAAATAAGCACTTACGTAAATTCACTCCTTAAAAAATCGGCCAAATTTCAATCAAACGTGCAGGTTGAGCCAATTATGGAGAGAGAGTTCGTAGTTCGTTGTTCATGGTTCATTGTTCATAGTTTCCGCCTTCGCTGAAGCTTCCGACTCCGCTTTCGCTATGCCGGACAAGACGGCGGACAAGCATAGTTCGTTGTTCATGGTTCATTGTTCATAATTCATTGTTCGTAGATAAAAATAACTCACGCAATGACAGAAATTTAAAAGTACACCCCATTAGAAAGTAAAAACTTACTCCTAACGGGGTGAATTTGGAGTGGTGGTGCGGAAAGCTCACATACCAATTATCCTGCCGGAGTGCTTTTTCCGGATTCGTATATGGCTGGCGCTTCATTACCGAAAATGTTGACCCGGAAGATTACAAGGAGCTTGCGAAATACCAATGGTATGCGAAGAGATGCGAAAGAAGATTTTATGCGGAGCGGTGGGGTAAGACAAAACAGGGCAGCAGAATTAGAAGAGACATAAAGATGCACCAGGTAATAATGGGTACTGTGGAAGGAAAATTTATCGACCATATCAACCATAACGGCTTGGATAATCGCAAAGCGAACCTTCGTTTTGCTACGGCCCAGCAGAATACGTGGAACAAACGCAAACAAAAGGGGAATTACAGCTCACAATATAAAGGCGTTCACTGGGTAAAAAGTGAGAAAAATTGGCGGGCGGTGATAACATGCAACAAAAGGGTGATATACATCGGCCGTTTCGATGATGAGAAAGCGGCGGCGATGGCGTATGATGCCAAGGCAAAAAAATACTTCGGAGAATATGCAGCGCCAAATCTGCCATTATCCAAAAGATAATGGCAGATTAAATCCGAATCCTTCGACCTTGCTCAGAACAGGTCTCTAAATACGAAACAATATCAAATTACTTAAATTTGAATGTTCAAAACAATACCGAAAAACCTGGTAAAACAAGTTGCTCTTCAGTTCCGTAAGGAGTCCATAGGACTGCGCCCTCTGCGGCTTTTTTTAATACATTCCGCCTCCTCCGGGCGGCATCGCAGGCATCTTTTCCTTCTTTTCCGGAATCTCGCTGACTATGGCGTCTGTGGTCAGCAGCAGCGAAGCAATTGAAGCTCCATTTTGCAGAGCAATCCTCTCGACCTTTGTCGGCACAATCACGCCGAACCCCACCATATCGCCGTACTCTTTGCGAAGCGCATCATAGCCGAAGTTCTTCTGTTTGTTTTCCATTACCTTCTGGGCGACTATCGAGCCATCCAGACCGGCATTCGCGGCGATTTGCTTGATTGGTGCCACCACCGCCCTTCGCACTATATCAACGCCTATCTTCTCATCGCCTGTACATTCTATTTTATCCAGTGCCGGCAGTGTCCTGAGCATTGCTACCCCGCCTCCTGGTAGAATACCTTCCTCGACCGCCGCCCGACAGGCATGCAGCGCATCTTCGACACGCGCTTTCTTCTCCTTCACCTCAGTCTCAGTTGCTGCTCCAACATTGATTTGCGCAACACCGCCGGCCAATTTTGCCAGCCGTTCCTGCAATTTCTCAACGTCGTAGTCGCTGGTGGATTTATCAATCTCTGCCTTTATCTGCTCGATTCTGCCCTTTATAGCATCAGTGCCGCCGCCACCTTCGATAATTGTTGTGGTATCCTTGTCGATGGTAACTCGTCTTGCCCTTCCAAGCTGCACCAATTCAATATTTTCTAATTGAAGCCCGATGTCCTCAAAGATGGCCTCGCCGCCGGTCAGAATGGCAATGTCACTGAGCAGGGCCTTGCGTCTGTCACCAAAGCCGGGCGCCTTGACAGCCACGCACTGCAACACACCGCGCAGCTTGTTGACGACCAATGTTGCTAACGCCTCGCCTTCGATATCTTCGGCTATAAGCAACAATGGCTTTCCTTGCTTGGCAACCTTCTCAAGCAGCGGAACAAGTGATTTCACCGAGCTTATTTTCTTTTCGTGCACAAGAATATACGGCTTTTCCAAAACGACCGTCATATTCTCTAAATTGTTGATAAAGTGCGGACTAAGGTATCCTTTGTCGAACTGCATACCTTCGACCAGGTCAACCGTTGTTTCCAATGATTGGCCTTCTTCGACAGTAATGACGCCGTCTTTGCCGACCTTGTCCATTGCCTCAGCCAGCTTTTTGCCGATTTCGACATCCTGATTGGCCGAGCAGGTCGCCACCTGTTCAATTTGTTTGCCGGATTCGACCGATATGCTCATCTTCTGCAACTCTTCAATGATTTTCCCTACCGCTTTTTCGACGCCGCGTTTTACCTGCATTGGATTGGCCCCTGCTGTAATATTTTTCAGGCCTTCGTCAAAGATGCTCTCAGCCAGAATTGTCGCGGTCGTTGTCCCATCGCCAGCCACAGTTGATGTCTTCGAAGCCACTTCCTTGACCATCTGAGCGCCCATATTCTCGTAGGAATCTTCCAGCTCAACCTCCCTGGCCACCGTCACGCCGTCTTTGGTTACGGTCGGAGACCCAAACGATTTTTCCAAAACTACATTCCTGCCGCACGGCCCCAGTGTAATTTTTACCGCCTTTGCCAGTTTCTTTACGCCTTCTCGAACGGCCATCCGTGCGTCAGTACCAAAAGCTATCTTTTTAGCTGCCATAATTATCTATCTCCTTTTTCACTGATTATCCATTTGTCCGATTCTGTCCGTTGTGCTGCGCTCATTGTTCATCGATGAACAATAAACTTCGAACAATCATTACTTTTCAATTACCGCCATAATATCCGATTCACTCATAATCAGATACTCTTTGCCGTCTATTTTTACTTCTGTTCCGGCGTAGCTTGTGAAAAGCACCATATCACCCTTTTTCACCTGTACTTTTCTTAGCGTTCCGTCATCAAGCACCTTGCCATCGCCAGCGCTTACAACCTTGCCCCTTTGCGGTTTTTCTTTGGCGGCGTCCGGCAAGACTATTCCGCCTGCCGTCTTGGTTTTCGCTTCAAGACGCTGAACAAGCACCTTATCTGCCAATGGTCGAATCTTCATTTGTCCTTACTCCTTTCCAAAAACTTCTCACTTTTCTTTTGATTTATCCGCCGTAAGCGGATTACTCTGCGAAAATATCGCTGTTGTATCTTTTTCTGAACAATCTGTTTAATTGTCCCAGCAGAATACTCATTCTGACCGGTTTATCAATAACGCTAAAGACTTCAAGTTGTAGCGCCTGATTTAGCACTGCTTCGTCTCTTGCGCTTGAGAGCAGAATACACGGCAGCAGGGGATAGTGCATCCGAATAATCTTTACAGTTATCAGGGCATTTGATTTCTCGGGGTCCGTATCAACAATTGTCGTATGTATTCGTCTTCGCTCGATAATGTTGACAAAATCACTTGTGTTGTCAGCCACCAGCAGATTTATTCCTCTCGGCCGAAAAATATGGCGCAGCGCCTCCGGCCACGCCCAGCTTGCTCCACTGGCTAAGATGTTAATTTCCTCTAATTTTGACAAATTCGAAACCATATCTGTTTATACGCCTGTGGCGTATTTATTTAATACGCAAATATCGTGCCAGATGCCCCGCCACAGGACTGCATTTGCTTAACTGCTTACTACAAATACAATTACATCACAATGAACCACCCCGCACACACCTGCCAAAATCACCACTACTCCTAATTATCCTGTCAGTATGACAGGATTTATATTTAACTGCCTAACCCGAAGGTCGTTAGGAGGGGTACTTTTCCCACTAATAATAAATCACAATTCATAAATACCCAAGGTCCGCCTTAACAATCAGAGGATACAATGTTCCTTTCCTATTCCAAATTTTATACTTTTTTTGACCTTATTTTCAACATGAATAGCTTTGGGGATTAGCGTTGTTTTTTGTAAACATTTTGCGAATTTCATGGTCGTCTAACAAGTTGTGTCCGATATAAGCGTTAAGGTGGGCTGTGTGGGCATAATTGGTGTTTACAAAAAGCAACGTGGCGTTAAAAGGTGCAATATTGCTGTTGTAGATACCAAAAAATAATATATAAATCTAACCCTATTTATTATAAGCCGTTAGGTAAAACTATACATTATATTTTATCCTTGTTTGTTGTTACTGGTATACCCCTTGCGAATGTTTTTTCTAACTATTTCATGGTTTTGAGTATATTGGGCTGCCCGAACAAGCTATAAAATTCAAAATCAACATTGAAGAAGTGAAAAACCAGCAGATAGTTTAGTTATTTTTGTATGTTGTAGGTCTTTTTACAGGAGGATGGGTTATATTAGTGGACGGACAAAATAAATCCACCAGAAGTATAATAGTATTTATTCTCTGCTGTTTGGTATCGGCTGGCACTGCAGGTGCTGGTACCAGCTGGCTGCAAGAAGCCGAACTCACCGCCGACGATGGCGCTGCTGGCGACCTCTTTGGATGCTCTGTTTCTATAAGTGGCGATTATGCTATCATAGGGGCGGAAAAGGATAAATGCGAAGGACGTAAGTCCGGCTCGGCGTATATATTCGGGCGGGATGGTGCTGGCTGGATTCAGCAGCAAAAGCTCATTGCCTCAGATGGTATTGCCAAAGACCGCTTTGGCGGTTCTGTTTCTATCAGCGGTGGTTTCGCTATCATAGGGGCATCCGGTTCGGCTTATATATTCGGGTGGGATGGCTCTGGCTGGGTTCAGCAGCAAAAACTCACCGCCTCGAGTCCTGATACCAGTGACTCGTTGTCTTGTGCGTCGTCTTGTGCTGCTGTTGACGGCGGATTTGGCTGTTCTGTTTCTATAAGCGGCGATTACGCAATCGTGGGGGCGGAAAAAGATAAATGCAAAGGGCAGTCGTCCGGCTCGGCGTATATATTCAGGCGGGATGGCACCGGCTGGGTTCAGCAGCAAAAGCTCACCGCCTCAAATCCTGATGCCAGTGACTTGCGTCCGGATTCTCATATTTGCAAACGGTTTGGCTGCTCTGTTTCTATAAGCGGTGATTACGCAATCATAGGGGCATCCGGCTCGGCGTATATATTCAGGCGGGATGGCACCGGCTGGGTTCAGCAGCAAAAGCTCACCGCCTCGAGTCCTGATACCAGCGACTCTTTGTCTTGTACGTCATCTTGTACCACTGTTGACGGCGGATTTGGCTGTTCTGTTTCTATAAGCGGCGATTACGCAATCGTGGGGGCGGAAAAGGATAAATGCGAAGGACGTAAGTCCGGCTCGGCGTATATATTCAGGCGGGATGGTACCGGCTGGGTTCAGCAGCAAAAGCTCACCGCCTCAGACGGTGCCGCCAAAAACCGCTTTGGTAGTTCTGTTTCTATAAGCGGTGGTTTCGCCATCATAGGAGCATCCGGTTCAGCTTATATATTCGGGCGGGATGGCGCTGGCTGGGTTCATCAGCAAAAGCTCACCGCCTCAAATCCTGATACCAGCGACTCTTTGTCTTGTGCGTCATCTTGTGCCACTGCTGACGAATGGTTTGGCTGCTCTGTTTCTATAAGCGGCGACTACGCAATCGTGGGGGCGGAAAAGGATAAATGCAGAGGACGTAAGTCCGGCTCGGCTTATATATTCGGGGCCGATGTGATTGGTGAGCTGACGCTTCTGGCACCTAACGGTGGCAAGAACCTCGTTGCTGGTTCAACATACGATATTACCTGGGATGCAAACGGTTTTGTCGAGAATGTATTTATTGAGTATTCTGGTGACAATGGAGCGAACTGGACGGCGGTTGATACTGTGGCTAATACCGGCTCATATTCTTGGCTGGTTCCGAATGTAAATTCCGACGAGTGCCTGGTGTATATTAGCGACGCAGATTATCCGACAACAGGTGATATCAGCGACGATGTGTTCAGGATATACGTATGTACCCTGGCTTACGATTTGAACCACGATTGTTTTGTAGACTTTTTTGATTTTTCGCTTTTGGCATCCGAGTGGTTGCAATGCGGCGACCCCTGCGACCCCGATTGCTGGTAAAGACAAAAGGATAGAAGACAATAGTCAGGAGTCAGCGTAAGTCCCTGTAAATTACTAATGTGTTTTTCCTCTGCCTCACGGACAGTTTATTTAAGTTCGGCCTAAAAAGTTTGATTTTGTTAAGTTTCCAGCAATTCTCGGATTGCAGGACTTTTTGCACTCATTTACTGCTCCTTTCTTGAAAAAAGATTAGTTTTGTATAAGATAGTACCGTATAGAACTATTGCTGGGTAAAATTTCTGTTTTAAAAAAGTTTTCTAATCGAAAATCCGCGCAATTTATGGGAAAGGATTCTACTTTGCGGCAAGCGAAACCTTCGGTTAAAATCGAATCTATGAAATCTCGTTTTGAATATTCGAAACTGATTATTCTTTTTCTTGCCTCTCGGCCGAAGTTTTTAGCTGCAAGTGCAGCGCCTGTTTTGGTCGGCTCGGCGCTTGGTTACGCAACTACCGGTACTTTTTCGCCTGTCCTTTTTATTCTGGCATTATTGGCAATAATGGCTTTGCATTCAGGCGCCAATATGGCCAACGATTATTTCGACCATATTTCCGGAAACGACTGGGCCAACAAAAATCCAACTCCCTTTTCAGGTGGCAGGAGATACATTCAGCAAGGTATCTTATCACCTAAAGCAACCTTGCTTATCAGTCTGTTCTGGTTAACTATCGGCTCAATGATTGGTGTTATAATTATTTTAGTGACACAGAGCATTTTTATTTTGGTTCTTGGCCTGGTTGGTTTACTCGGCGGATTTTTCTATACTGCTCCGCCCGTTAAGCTTGGATATCGTTATATCGGCGAATTTGTTATTGCATTGTTATTTGGTTTGCTTGCTGTTTATGGCTCATATTATTTGCAGACAGGAACGATTGATGTCACGCCGGTTTTACCTGCTGTTATTGTCAGCATCCTGATTTTTTTGGTGATTTTGGTAAATGAATTTCCGGACTTGAAAGCTGATGCCGCAGTGAACAAAAAAACACTTGTTGTTCACTTTGGCGTGCCGGTTGCCATCTGGATTTATCGAGTCGCGCTGGTTGCCAGCTTTGTCGTTGCAGCGGCGATGTTGATTTACGGCGGAGTGTTTTATGCAGGGTTGTTTTATCTGTTTACACTGCCGATAGCGGTTATGGCAGTTTGGTTCGCAAATAAAAAGGATTTAACCACGCCCGGTAAATACCGCGCCAGTCAAATCACGGTCATTTTGCATGCGCTTGGCTCCCTGGCCCTTACCGCCGGTTGCGTAGTCTCAACTCTGTATGAGCCGCTGTTCCGACCGGTTTGTGCTTGAACGTAAGCAATATAACGGTTAAATTATGCTGAATTTGTTATCACTTTTTGCATCCTGACTTTATAGTTCGTAAAAAGTTGGATATGGTAAAGTAGCGAAATGTCTTGTTATCAAAAAAAACCATTCTGAGAGGATTTTAAAATGAAGAAATTAGGTTTTGTCTGTTTATTGGTCTCGGCTTTGTTTTCGAGCATATTTATGTCGGGCTGTGCAAAAAAGCAGGCAGGTCAGTCGGAAAAAACAAAGATAGCTTTTATAACCAATAACACGGCGAATTTCTGGGTTTTTACCCGCAGAGGTTGTGAAAAGGCCGCTACGGAGCTGCCGGATTTTGAGGCTGATTTTCGTATTACCTCTGACGCCACCCCTGCTGAGCAGCGTAGAATCATCGATGATTTGCTCGCCAGAGGCGTGAAAGGAATTGCTATTTCTCCCGTTGACCCGTTAAACCAAAAGCCTTTCATCGACGAGCTGGCGGGAAAGATAACCGTTATTACCTGCGATAGTGACATCCCAGGCAGCAGGAGGAAGTGCTATATCGGCACTGACAATGTTGCAGCGGGCCGACAGGCGGGTGAGATGGTCAAAGAGGTTTTGCCGGAAGGCGGAAAAATTATGTTGTTTGTCGGTAAACAAGATACCCAGAACGCCAAGGAAAGAATCCAGGGCATAAGAGAGGCCATCGCCGGTACAAAAATCGAAGTCATCGATGTCAGGACCGACAACGTGGACCAGGTTCGCGCCAAATCCAACGTTGCCGACGCTTTGGTTGCCTACCCGAACCTGGCCTGCTGTGTCGGGCTGTGGAATTATAATGGCCCAGCCATCCTTAATGCCGTCACCGATGCCAGCAAATTAGGGCAGGTGAAAATCGTTTGCTTTGATGAGAATGAGGAAACACTTACTGGCGTCCGTGACGGACACATTTACGGCACTGTGGTCCAGCAGCCTTACGAGTTCGGTTACCGTTCAATGAAAATCCTGGCTGACATAATAAAAGGCAATGAATCTGATATTCCCTCTGATGGAATGCTTATCGTGCCGACGATAATCATCAAAAAAGATAACGTCGTGCCGTTCATGGATAGAGTTCACGAGCTTCTGAAAAAATAATTTCACCGCCCTCCTTCTTATGACTACTGAAGAGCCATTGTTGGAAATGCAGGGAATCGACAAGAGCTTCCCCGGCGTAAAGGCACTCAATAAGGTTGACCTTGCTGTGTATCCCGGTGAGGTCGTTGCCCTGATTGGTGAAAATGGGGCTGGCAAATCCACCCTGATGAATATACTTGGCGGTGTTCTTCAGCCGGACTCAGGGACAATCAGGATTAAGGGGCAGCTCGTCGTTATCAAAAATGTGTCTGATGCCATCAATCTGGGAATTGGCTTTATTCACCAGGAGCTTAACGTTCTTGACAATCTTAGTATTGCAGGCAATATTTTCCTCGGAAGAGAGCCAACGTGGTTCGGGCCTTTGAAGCTTATAAATCGCCGCCGTATGCGGACCGAAACAGAGCCTTACCTGCAGCAGCTTGGACTTAATCTGCCTGCCGACACTATTTTAAGTCAAATGTCTATCGCGCAGCAGCAAATGGTCGAGGTCGCAAAGGCACTTTCCCTGAACGCGCGTCTGCTGATTATGGATGAGCCGACTTCGAGCCTGACCCTTTCGGAGACTAAACGTCTTTTCGAGGTAATGCGTCGGCTGCGTTCTCAGGGCGTAAGTATTATTTACATATCGCACCGGCTGGCCGAGGTTAAAGATTGCGCCGACCGCGTCATCGGTCTTCGTGACGGCGTGAATGTCGGTTCGCTTGAACGCGACAAGATAACCCATGACAACATGGTTCGGCTGATGATAGGCCGAAAGCTCGAAGATTTCTATGTCTCGCCTGCGGTAAAAGCTAAAGATAGTTTCTTCTGTGTCAGCAACTTGACCACAGCCAGGTATCCGGACCATAAAATTACGTTTGAGGCCTCCCGCGGCGAGATACTCGGTTTTGCCGGTCTTGTTGGTGCCGGCCGGACAGAAATGGCCCATGCCATTTTTGGAGTCGACACAGCTATATGCGGTTCTGTAAGCATGGCCGGGGAGAAATTGCGAATACGTTGTGCCAGAGACGCTATCGAAAACGGGATATATTTGGTGCCGGAGGACCGCAGAAAATCCGGCCTTATCACCGACATGACCTTTCGCGAGAATATCACACTGCCGGATTTGGATAGATATGCTGCCTTCGGCCTTATACAGCACAGCCGTGAAGCCGGCATCTCGGAGAAACAATGCGAACGGCTCAAAATAAAAACCCCGTCCGTTGAAACTCTGGTCAAAAACCTCAGCGGCGGAAATCAGCAAAAGGTTGTTCTCGCGAAATGGCTTGTCTTAAAGCCGAAAGTTATCATCTTTGATGAGCCTACTCGCGGCATCGACGTCGGCTCCAAAGCCGAGATTTATCAGCTTATGCGAAACCTCGCTGATAATAGGGTTGTGATTGTAATGATAAGCTCGGACATGGAAGAAATTCTCGGTGTCAGCGACCGTATTGCTGTTATGCACGAAGGTCAAATCACAGGTATTCTTACTCGCCCGCCGCCCCGACTCGCGTCGGGAGACGCGGGGGCAGGCGACAAGTTCGATGAGGAGGCTGTAATGCGTCTGGCTGTCGGCCGGAAAAATTGGCCAGGTGGCGAGGATAACTAAGGAGCACAATGAAAAAGGAAATTGGTATTTCTGCGATGTTGGTTGCTTTATGCGTCCTGGTGGCAATCCTTAATCCGCTTTTTTTAAGTGTTACCAATTTGCAGAACACCGCACGTCTGGTCGGCATGTTCGGCATTTTCAGCATAGGTGTCGGCGTGGTCATTATCACCGGCGGTATCGACCTTTCAGTTGGGTCGCTTTTTTCTCTTTTCGGTGTTTTGCTGGCGTTCATGCTGATGCAGTGGGGCTGGCCCTGGCCGTTGGCCATCGCGGCTATCTTGTTGATTGCCGTTGTATTGGGGATTTTTCACGGCTTCTTAGTTGCGAAAATCCATTTGCAGCCTTTTATTGTCACCCTCTGCGGGCTTTTATTCTACAGGGGGCTGGCCCGCTACCTCGCAGAAGACCAGACCCTCGGCTTTGGTTACTGCACGGGTTTCGAGACCCTCCAGAAACTGACCACCGGTGAAATCCTCGGCGTGCCGATGCCTTTTGTTCTTTTAATTATCATCAGCTTTATTATGTGGGTCGTTCTGCATCGCTCTGTCTATGGCAGGTACCTTTTTGCCGTAGGCAGAAATGAAGAAGCCGCCCGGTTCTCCGGCATCAATACTTCTTTAGTCATTGCAAGTGCTTATGTCGTTTCAGCCTTGATGGCCGGCTTAGGCGCGATTCTGCTCGCATTTTATACCAATTCCATTTCACCTTCTTCGCATGGTAATTTCTATGAGCTTTACGCCATTGCAGCCGCGGTGCTTGGCGGATGTTCTCTTCAAGGCGGCGAGGGTTCGGTCATTGGTATCGTTATCGGCGCCGCCCTTCTGCAGGTCCTGCAGAATCTTGTCAACCTCTTAGGCATTCCAAGCTCGCTGAATTTTGCCGTTATGGGTACCGTCATTCTGCTCGGCGTCATAACCGACCAGCTCCTTGCCCACCGAAAAACTAAAAGTTAATAACATAAATTGTTAGTCGATAATATGTAGCGGTCAATTTAATTGCAGATTTTGGTTTTGGGCGTTAAGGTGATGCTATGGATAACAAGATTATGAAATCGCTGGATAGAGAATATTTGTAAAAATGAGTGTAGGTTGAAATGGCTTATACAATTGGTTTGGATTTCGGCACAAATTCCGTAAGGTCTTTGTTGGTTGATATAACCAGCGGCAATGAGCTTGGCACAGCGGTATATGAATATGAAACCGGCCAGGCCGGCATCATTCTTGACCCTTCTAACCACCATCTGGCAAGACAGAATCCCTCTGATTACATAAAAGGCATTGAAGTTACTATAACCCAGGCTATTGCCCAGGCAAAGAAATCCGACAAGCAGTTTGACGTAAGCCAAATCATCGGCATTGGAATCGATACTACCGGCTCAACGCCTCTTCCTGTGGACAAAAACGGTACGCCGTTGTCTATGCTCGATGAATTTAGGGATAATCCGAATGCTTATGTCTGGCTGTGGAAGGACCACACCGGCCACGCCGAAGCTGCTGAGATTACCAAATTGGCCCAGAAAGAGCACCCCGAATATCTTGCCAAGTGTGGCGGGATATATTCATCGGAGTGGTTTTATAGCAAGCTCCTGCATTGTCTCAGGGTTGACCCTGAAGTGTATGATGCAGCATACACCTGGGTCGAGCATGTTGATTATATACCGGCACTTTTGACAGGAACTACGGAGCCAAAGAAGCTCAAGAGGTGTCGCTGTGCGGCAGGCCATAAGCTGATGTTTAACGAGGATTGGGGAGGCTATCCTGATGTAGAATTTTTGTCCAGGCTCGACCCTAAGCTGGCAAAACTGCGCGAGACGCTCGGCGAGACGACATTTACCGTGGATATTTCAGCAGGAAAATTAACTGAGACCTGGGCAAAGAAATTAGGTTTGTCGGCAGGCGTTACTGTTGCTGTGGGTGCATATGATGCGCATCTTGGTGCTGTAGGTGCGGGAATAAAGCAGGGTATTCTTGTAAAGATAATCGGCACCAGTACCTGCGATGTAACTGTCTGGCCCAGCACCCGTGAGCTTGGCGACATCCCCGGGTTGTGCGGTATCGTCGATGGCTCGGTTATGCCGGGCTATTTCGGGCTCGAAGCCGGCCAATCTGCCGTCGGTGACATCTTCAACTGGTTCGTAAACTACATCCAGCCGGGCGGCGAAAAAAACGGCTCTCACAAAGCTCTTACCGAAAAGGCGAAAAAATTGAAATCGGGTCAATCCGGCCTGTTGGCTCTCGACTGGAACAATGGCAATAGGACAATACTCGTTGACCAGCGGCTGACCGGATTATTGATAGGCCAGACCTTGCAAACAAAGCCGGAAGAGATTTACCGCGCCTTGATTGAATCGACGGCTTTCGGCGCTCTTGCAATCATTAACAGGTTCGAAGAATACAGCGTTAAGATAGATGAGGTTATTAACTGCGGCGGCATTGCTGAAAAGAATCCTCTGCTCATGCAGATTTACGCTGATGTTACCGGCAGGGAGATGAAGATATCTCGCTCTGCTCAGACTTGTGCACTTGGTTCAGCGATAGCGGCGGCTGTTGCAGCAGGCGGCCATAATAATTTTGCTGATGCCCAGGCAGCTATGTGTGGCGCAAAAGAAACGACTTATAAACCCATCGCGGAAAACCACAAAATTTATAAACGGCTTTATGTCCTTTATAAACAATTGCACGATGCCTTTGGTACGCAGCAATGGTCAGGCAAATTAGCCAATGTTATGAAAGAGCTTTTGGATATTAAAGATAGCGTCAGGTTTTAGGGCAATTTATGTACGAAAACTTAAAAAAATCTGTTTGTGATGCGAATCTCCGGCTGCCTAAACAAAATCTTGTCATTTGTAGCTTTGGCAATGTTAGTGGAATAGACCGCGACTCAGGCGTGGTGGCCATTAAGCCCAGCGGCGTCCCTTATGATGAGCTTACACCCGACAAGATGGTGGTTCTTGACCTTGATGGCAATCGCGTCGAAGGCGACCTTAAGCCTTCATCGGACACGCCGACGCATCTTGAGCTTTACAGGAATTTCGAATCCATTGGTGCTATATGTCACGGCCATTGCCCCAATGCATCCATGTGGGCGCAGGCCTGCAGGGAAATTCCCTGCTTCGGTACCACTCACGCCGATTATTTTTATGGCTCGGTACCGGTCACGGAAGTGATGACGGAGGACGAGATTAAAAGTGATTATGAGTTAAACACGGGCAAAGTTATTGTCAGGCGATTTGTTGGCATTGACCCGATGCAAATGCCGGCTGTTTTAGTGGCCAATCACGGGCCTTTCACCTGGGGCAGGACTCCCGCCTCGGCTGTTGAAGCCATGGTCGTTCTGGAGCAAATAGCGGCGATGGCTCTGGGTACAATAACGATAAATCCGGAGCAAGGCCAGATTAGCAGGGCGCTTCTGGACAAGCATTACTTGCGTAAACACGGCAAAGACGCTTATTACGGCCAGAAATAGTACAATCAATACCTTTGTGTTGCAGACAGGGTTTTGGTATATTCATGGAGTTGACCAGTTTGATTGTATAACCAAATATTTAATGCGAAGAGTTTCAGTTTAGGCATATATGCAGATATCCGAGTTCAAAATACATCAACGTGGTCTCTGCTTTGAGGTACCAGAACCTCAAAATCAACAACGACCAACGAAATATGCAAGTTACTTGGGAGAATTATATTGCGTAAGATGTTCGCCAGAAAAAAGGAAAAAAAACGGACAATATTTTACACCGCCGGAGATAGCAGATTTAATGGCAGCTCAAATCAACCAGAGAAACGATGTAATAAGGATTCTGGACGCGGGTGCAGGCACAGGAGTATTAGGGTGTGCTTTATGTGAACATTTAGTAAATCAGAAGAAAAAACCATCCAAAATCGAACTTGTTGCTTATGAGACTGATGAAGAGCTAATTGAATTATTTGAAGGAGCGATTAAATATTTAAAACGATATATCGAAGAAAAAGGTATTTCTTTTGGATTTCAAATCAAAAAGGAAGATTTTGTATTGAAATATGCACATAATCTTCAAAGAACGCCATCGTTTTTCGGTCAACCTGACAGTGATATAAAATATGATATATGTATATCAAATCCTCCGTATTTTAAGCTCTCAGGGACAGATTCGAGAGCTATAGCGGCATCAGAGGTCGTATATGGTCAGCCTAATATTTATTTTCTTTTTATGGCGATAGCTGCTTCTATCTTAAAGATTGGTGGAGAGCTTGTATTTATTACACCTCGGAGTTTTGCGTCGGGAAATTATTTCAGATTGTTCCGAGAAAAATTTTTCAAACTTGTAAGACCAGAATTTATTCATCTGTTCAATTCAAGAAAAGAAGCATTTAAAAAAGACTGTGTTTTGCAGGAAAATATTATTCTTAAATCAAGACGTGAAAATGACTGGCAGCTAGACGCAGAGAGCAAATCCATAGTTATATCCTCGAGCAGCGGAATAAAAGATATCGAACTATCCAGGAAAAAAGAAATACCCCTTACGGATATTATAGATTTAAATACCGATAACAAGGTATTAAAAATTCCTGGAGAAGACTGGGAGGAAATTTCTGCAAAGTTTAACCTATTGAAGGGATCATTAGAAGAATACGGATTAAAGATATCGACAGGTCCGGTAGTTGCCTTCAGAGCAAAAAAGTTTATTTTTGAAAGGCAGTCAGAAAACGGGAAACATATTCCCCTACTGTGGCTGCGCAACGTCAAGGCAATGAAAATTGCCTGGCCGTTATACAAACGAGGAAAACCACAATATATCGAAGAATCTCCTGAATCTTTGCCATTATTAATACCTAGCGGAAATTATGTTTTGTTAAGAAGATTCAGCGCAAAAGAAGAGGCTCGCAGATTAATAGCAGCGCCGTTCATCGGCAAAGTTTATCCTTATGAGATGGTCGGTTTGGAAAATCACATTAACTATATTTACAGACCTGGGGGAACGCTGAAAGAAGAGGAAGCCTGGGGATTAGCCGTTTTATACAATAGCTCTTTTTATGATAGCTATTTTCGGGGATTAAACGGAAGCACGCAGGTCGGCGCGACAGAAGTAAACTCCATACCTTTCCCGCCGTTGGAAACAATTATAGAAATCGGGAAAAAAGCGATGTCGAGTGCAAAGGTAAAAAACGAAATAGACCTGCTCGCTAATCTGGCATTTAACGAAATACACCACACAAAAAGGATTTTTGTCGATGTCTAAAATCAAGGATGCACAACGAATTTTGAAAGATTTGGGACTTCCCCAAGAACAGCAAAATGAGATGTCTGCATTGACTCTTCTTGCGTTGTGTAATGTTGGACCAAAAGACTCGTGGAGCAAGGCAAAAAGGGCAAGTATGACGGTAAGTAAAGGTATAATGGCCTTTGCATCTGAAAAATATAAAAGAAAATATGCTCCGAATACACGAGAAACATTCAGGAGGCAGGTTCTGCATCAATTCGTACAGGCGGGAATAGTGGATTATAACCCTGATAACCCCCAATTGCCGACAAATAGCCCAAAGGCTCATTATGCAATTTCAGAGGCAGCGTTGAAAGTTATCAAGGAATGGGGCAGTAAAGAATGGACGTCATTATGCAAAGAATCTAAAGCACAGAAAGGTTATTTATTAGAAATATATCGTGGCAAAAGAAAAATTCATATGATACCTGTCGATTTAGATGGTGTTCACCTTGATATGTCTCCTGGAAAACATAATGAGGTACAAATCGCAGTAATAAAGGAATTTGCTCCGCGTTTTGCACCGGCAGCAAAGATTTTATATTTTGGAGATACAGCAAATAAGAGTCTGTACTTTAACAAGAAGCTGATTGAGGATTTGAGATTGGATTTGAGCGAGCACGATAAATTGCCGGATATAATATTATCCGATACCAAACGAAACAGGCTTTTCCTGATTGAGGTCGTAACATCTCACGGACCAATGTCCGCCAAAAGAGTTATTGAACTTAAAAAAATGTTTTCGGAATGTTCTGTTGGTATTATTTTTGTTAGTGCATTTCCTGATTTTGAAACCTTTCGCAAGCATCTTAAAAGCATTGCATGGGAGACAGAAGTATGGATATCAGAAATACCAGATCATTTGATTCATTATAATGGCGATAAGTTTTTAGGGCACAGTTGATTACATGAAGAAATAATCAACTAAACTTTTAGTCTTTGTTTTTTACATAAACCCATTCGCACGCATCGGTGTATTTTTCATCACCTTTTTGGCTGACTACGTTTATCTGGTTTTGGCCGGGCCTGAGCACGACATCTTTCCAGACAATCTTGTGAATATCGGATTCCATTTTCTTTTTCGAAATCGGCTTTCCATTCACGCACAATTCGACCTCATCGAGGTTCGTATAAACCGCCACCTCAACTGCTTCTTTGGTTCGTTGAGTATTGCGTCTGCTCAGAATATAAAGCACCGGCTCATCGGACCAGTTTGCCTTATAGAAATAGAATGAGTCTTTTTTCACCTTGCGGTCGTGCGTGATAAGTCCTTTGTGATTTATATAAGGCCGGTCACCGCGGCTGGCAGCCGTCCAGCTGAAATCGAACATGTTCCATACAAACTTGCACCATATATCGTCTCTGTCTTTGATGTTCTTCCATACCTGCTCATGATAAAGACGCTGGTATTGCTCCGGGAAAAACTTGCCGTTACGAGGTTCTGGTCTTGATGGATTTTCCTGCTGCTGAGTAATACATCCGCCAGCGCCGTATTCGCTCAGGCCTCCTTTTACCTCTGGGTATTTTTTATGCAGATTGTCATACCAGCCGCTGTATTTACCGAAACTGTCGTAATACCAGCCGAAGTACCAGTTCCACGCAGTAACATCCGTTTCGAAATGCCTCGCGGTCGGCTGCGCATAGTCCGCCTGTGTTGTCAGACGGTATGGGTCAAGTTTTTTGGCTGTCTGATGAAGTGCTCTTACGTCTTCTTGCGAGATTGGAATCTCATTGTACATACCCCAGAATAATATAGAAGGGTGATTATAATTCTGCTTAACCAGTTCTATTAGCTGCTCCTTGCAGTTCTGCACGTATTCCGGATTTTCCGCTCGGTACGCGGGAGTATTTGGAATTTCCGCCCAGACAACAAGACCGTTCTTGTCACATAAGATGTACATTTTATCTGCCTGTTGATAATGAGCCAAGCGAACTCCGTTGGCACCGAGTTCGAGAATAAGCTCAATGTCTTTCTTATGATGCGCATCAGTCAGCGCAGGTCCCAGACCCTGCCATTCCTGGTGCCGGCAGACGCCGTGCAAATGATAAGGCCGACCATTCAAAAGCAAGCCTTTGTCTCTGTCCACCTTAAAAAACCGTAGACCTAACGGCTGCTCTATCCGGTCTAATGTATTCGACTGCAAATCTTCGATACGCACATCCATCTTATAGAGATAAGGGTCTTTTCTGCCGTTCCACAGGTGAGGATTATCTATGTGCATTTTCAAAACGCTTTGTGCCTGCTGGTTGCTTGTAAGGGAGACCTTCTCCTGTGCCTGTGCGACAGCTTTGCCCGTGTCGTCGAGCACGGCTGTTTTAACGAGCGCCTCAATCCTTTCGCCCTCTCGCTCGCACATCCATCCGAACTTTATCGAAGCGTCCCCGCCGTTCTCGTAGTATTCTATTTTAAGCGAAACCTCTTTTCCCTGCTCAAGTCGCAGCCGGCCCCATTTCTCGGTGGCTGCATGGTCGCCCCAATGGTCGATTATTAAATCATCGCCTATATACAGCTTCGAGCCATCATCACTTTCCAGGACGAATTTATACAGACCCGTGTATCGTGGTACAAACCTGCCCGTCCAGATTATGGAGAAACCGTCCGCCGGCGTATCTTCAAATGCAGAGCCCTTTCCAAAATCAAACGACACCTGCTCATCGAATCGAGCGTGTTTGGGCTGCCCGCTGAAATCTGGATTCGCAAAATACTCACCGTATAGTCCTTTGCCGTCTTTGTCCTTCGGGGATAAAAGCTCGGAAGTTTTGGTTTCAATAACGGCCGTTTTTTTGCTGTCTAAGAGCGTTACAACTTCTATATCCGCCTGTTTTTCTGAGACATTTACCGGCTTTATATAAACTCCGCTCGATGCGTAATCAAGCGGGCTGATACATAAATCATCCGTGCTGAAAATCGTAACCGGCCGATATATCCCCCCGAACAATGGATAAAGGTAAGTCCCCGAAGGCGCGACATCAACCTGCATAGAATTATCAACCCTCACCGATATACGATTGCGTCTGTCGAAACGAACATAGGATGTTGTCTCGAAACAGAACGCTGAATATCCGCCTTTATGTCCGCCCACGTAAGTGCCGTTGACAAACACATCCGCTGTAACCGAAACGCCTTCGAAACGAATGAAATGCCGTTTACCTTTTTGTTCCGTAGGCAAATCGAAGCTGCTGCGATACCATCCTATCCCCTGATAATAGTGGTCTCCCTTTGTTAGAACGTCTTTGGCGTTCCACGTATGCGGGACTTTTACATCCTCCCAGCCCTGCATAGAAATATCGTCTCTGCTTTCAGCGGCGCGTATATCCCCTTTATAAAACTTCCAGTCAATAAGCTTTAAATTGTCGCGATAATCCAACCTGTCGCGACGTGTCGCCTGTCGCGCCGAGTCTGCGACACGGCGGGCAGACACGGCGGAAAAGCCCTGCGAAAAAGCATTACCAGCTCCAAGAAGGACCACCAAAACCACGACAACATAAACTTTGACCTTCATTTTCCTAATCTCCTGATTTTATAATTGAGTTTTAGTTATTTAAAGTTATCGAAAGACCTCAACGGCTGTGTCGCACACTGTTTTATCACAACAGCATAATACATCAATATAAAACTCGTAGAAACAACTATATGTGGAGTTTCCCGCTTCGGTATGTTATAATCCCTTCTGTATAACAGCTTAAAAATGTATAAACAGGGCTCCATCTGGAAAGGGCATAAAATGCAAAAGACCACTTTCGCAGTTATAGTGGGAAACCGTGGATTTTTCCCGGATGCGTTAGCTAAGCAGGGACGTAAGGATATTCTTGATGTCCTTAAAAAAAATGGCTACAGCTACGTAGCTCTTTCAATGCAGGATACGAAATATGGTGCAGTCGAGACCTTTGAAGATGCCAAAAAATGCGCTGCGTTTTTTGCTAAAAATGCTCAAAAAATCGATGGCGTCATTGTAACGCTGCCGAATTTCGGTGATGAAAAAGGCGTTGCCGAGACAATCAAACGCTCCTGGCTTGGTGTTCCGATTCTGATTCACGCAGAGCCGGACGTGCCGGGTAAAATGAGCATAGCCGACAGGCGAGATTCTTTCTGTGGCAAAATCAGCGTTTGCAACAATCTCAGGCAGGCAGGCATTCCATATACACTTACACAATCGCACACTATTAAAATTACATCGCCTGAGTTCAAAAAAGAATTGGACGATTTTGCTTCGGTATGCAGGATTGTTAAAGGCCTCAACAACGTCAGGTTTGGCGCCATCGGCGCTCGCACCGGCGCATTTAATACCGTCCGTTACAGCGAAAAAATCCTTGAGCTTTCCGGCATATCGGTGGAGACGATAGATTTATCTGAAATCCTCGGCAAAGTGACGCTGCTATCTGATAAAGACAAGGGGGTCAAACGGAAGTTGGATGATATTAAGAAGTATACTTCGACCAGGTCAATTCCTGCCGATAAGTTATTGAAGATGGCCAAGTTCGGTTATGTGGTGGACCAATGGATTAAGGAAAACGAACTCAACGGCACAGCGATTCAGTGCTGGACTTCTCTGCAGGAATTCTTCGGAATAGTCCCCTGCACGCTTATGAGCATGATGAGTGAGTCTTTGATACCGAGCGCCTGTGAAGTTGATATTACAGGTCTATTGGGGATGTACATTTTGCAGTTGGCCGGCGGTACACCGAGCGCTATTCTTGACTGGAACAACAACTACGGCAACGACCCCGACAAATGTGTCTTGTTCCATTGCAGTAATCTTCCCAAATCATTCTTTA
>Ga0307433_1000098_pt1 | contig 72881 bp, 55 predicted proteins | sample SalMarWE160210MG_FD_202166 | JGI IMG/M metagenome (GOLD analysis project Ga0307433, IMG submission 202166) | Salt marsh sediment microbial communities from the Plum Island Ecosystem LTER, Massachusetts, United States - WE1603-210 | ecosystem: Environmental > Aquatic > Marine > Intertidal zone >...
TTGTTTGATTAGTTTTGCTGGCATGGGGCACACTCCTTTGAAAACAGTCTGAATCCATACCACAATTATCGGACAAAAACCGGGAACCTCTTGAATTTATGACAGTATACTACGCGAGCACCCATTTAGCCTTTCGTAAATTGGGTTTGTTTTTTCAAATTAAGCTCAATTTTTCGTCGTTTTCTACTCTTTTTCACCTGTTTTTTTCATTATTTTGGCTTTTTTTCTTCTATATTTCTCAATTCTACATTCTCAATTCTCAATTCTTTGGACCCGGCACCAGTGGTGCGGGCTAAACTGTATTGTTTCGTACTCCGTAAGTCCAAAGGACGCCTTACGGCGGAGTCCCGAGGACTGCGTGATTCTGAATTCTGTCTCCTGTATTCTATTTGTTCTATATTATACGAACCGTATCCCAAAAAGGCGGGCAAATTCCGGCATATTCTAAAAAAATCTCCGTGACTCGCCGCATGTCAATTAACCGCAGATGAACGCAGGTGAACGCTGAAAAAGAACAATATCGAAGATCCCGACCCATCGGGAGTCAATCGTCAATCGTAAATAGTCAATGGCAAGGTCTCCATTACACGGCGTTTTTTATTATTCACCACGAAGGCATGCCCTGAGCGTAGTCGAATGGTACACGAAGAACCACGAAGAATCAGAAAAACAATAATAAATAGTAAATCATAAATAATAAATGACAGAGCTTTTCCCTTTTTACTTTTGACTTGATTCCATCTATAATTAAACATAGCGGATATGACAGCTTTGAAGCGGCAACGGCGTAGTTTGTACTTTCTTGATTTGTGCCGAGAGGCATGGGACATTGTAGTAACACTCAAACAGACATAGGATCTTATGCGGAAAATATGCATTATTAACCATATCCATTCAGTTGGGAAAGGATAAAAGTCATGGCAACTTATCCAAAAGATTACTTCGATACTTGGAATGGGGAGACAGACCAAGGTCTATGTTTTGTAATAATGCCGTTCGATGAAACTTTCAGACCAGTTTGGGATACGATCAAACAGACGATTCAAAATGATCCATTCAATATAAGATGTGTACGGGCTGACGAAATCTCACGCCCAGGCACAATAATGGAAGATGTACTCCAGTATATAGCGGAAGCACGTTTAGTAATCGCGGACATGACTGGTCGAAATCCTAACGTTTTTTATGAGCTTGGCATAACTCATTCATGTAAACCGTCATCTGACGTTATTCTTTTGACACGTACTATTGATGACGTTCCCTTTGATCTTCGTCACCTTAGATGTCTAGTGTACAGAGAGGACCTAAGCGATCTTCCCGATAGGCTTTCGGCTGCATTATCTCAAGGAGATATTCGTCAGTACAGTATTGAAGTTGCTGAGGGAATGAAAGTAGCCTTTCCTGCTCGAGTGACTGGTACAGATAACTGCCTCTATGAGTTGGAAATCCTGTGTGATTACTTGGGCGACGAAGGAATAAAGTTCCGCATGAGAAGGACTCGCTTTGTGGCGGGCCATGAACCAGAAATAAGTGAGCCATCTGAAGGTCACTATCTTGGAACCGGTCAAGAAGAGCTCGAAGTGCCCGTCTTGGGCTGGAAGCTTCGATACGGCGGAGGTTCACGAGAAACGACTAGGATACTTCTCAACAAGGCATAAGCGGACGCTTTCTCATGATAACCAGCGTTGGAAATTATTAGTGCAGTTTATTATTTTATGCTTCATTTATGAGCAGTAGATCGACTGAAAAGTGGAAATAGGTCAAAGGTACAGAGAAGAAAAAGCAGGCCAAAGCTGTAAATAACCAAAAGAAAAAGAACAGAATAAAGTAACATAAATATATAAATGTCACTATTAAAATCAATGATCTGAGGAGTTGCAAATGCCTTGGACAGCAAAATCAGGAAATACCTATAATCTCTGTCTTCTCGATACAAATGCACTTAGCGAAATAATCAAGTATCCCAAAGTAGAGGGCAGAGGTTTTGTTGAAAAATTTGGACCCAGTTCATTTGCGCCATGCTTTTCAGTCTACAACCTAATCGAATTGAGACGCAATCAATCCCTCTTCGATGCATTCGTTAGATTTTTTGTAGACTACCCATGTTTCTTGTTAAAACTACAGCAAATGATTTTAGATGACGAGAAGCGTTCCCTTGGAAATGTATCAACAATATCACCCTTAATGCAAGCTTTTTCCCCTATGGGACACAATTCTTCATACAATTTTCGGCTTTTTACTGATAAACTATTTTTACGAGAAGAATTTTCAAAACTTGAGCGAAATTGGCGAAATGAAGAAGCCGCAACTTTACAAGGGTGGTTGACACAAAAGAGTAACTTCAAGCCAAAACGTACTGTACCAAATGCTGATGATGCCGATGACTATGTAATGGAAGCAGGTATACAAAGTTTATTAGCATCTGATATACAGTGGGCTCAAACAGAAATCAATGCTGGAAGAATACCAAATATCAATAATTTTCCATCGCTTAAAGTTATTCTCTATTCTCAATACTACAGGCTTCATGATCCACACTGGAAGCCAGAATCGCAAGAGGTGGCAGATGTATTGATAATGTCAGCAGCACCATATATGGATGTTGTAGTTACCGAAGCATTCCAAGCTGAAATTTTCAAGAAAATACGCAAGAAAGTTGTAGGATTGGAAAAGCTTCAGATAGCAACACTTAAGGATATCAGATTCAAAGTAAACAAGGATTGATGACGTAGACATTCTTGTCCGGGTAGACAGGCTGGAAAACCTGTTCCATCAACTCTTGTATAATGATCCTGCAGCATGCGGAAAATGTAGAGATAAATTATGATTAAACAGGTGGTTCTGAGTAGAAAAGGCTTTGATAGTAGAAATGGTGGTAAAGCTAGCCCTATATACAAGAAGTCCTTCTATAGTATCCCAATTCCAGAAGTTAATTCAGGAATTATGTATAAAGACCTCATATTCTCTCATAGCGATACTTATTTGAAACTTATCACGGACCTTGGTGTAACACAATACACTGAATGTCACCTGGATCCTGATTTAACGAAAGAGATTACTCAAAGAATTGACTGGGTACATTCTTTCGGACAATGTGATAACGCGAATGATATATTGAAAACTCATGCTGTTGGCAAGAATACACTATTCCTCTTTTACGGGTGGTTTAAGCAAGTGGAGCAAAAGCACAATCACTATCGTTTCAAAAACGCACAAGACGTCCATGCTATCTATGGCTATTTGCTCGTTTATAAGGTTTTTACAGCAAAAGAGTTGATCCGTGCGTATCCTAGTTACAATCATCCCCATTTAAGGCATTCGAGATATGCTCAATTAGATTATTACAGTAAAAAAAGTAACAACATTTATACTGGAAATACGCGGTCGCAACTTTTTGGAAAAAAATCATTTGGCATTTTCACATTTTCTCATGAATTAATATTAACTGCCATTAGTTCTTCAAAAAGAAGTATTTGGAAGTTGCCAAGATGGTTTAAGCATATCCGCTTTCACGGAAAATATGAGATAATATCTGAAGATAATAATGATATGGTGATACAATTTAAAGGGAGAAATCAGCAAGAGCTTATCATCTCTGATGATCACAATCTATGTCATTGGGTTGAACATTTAATACGACAACATGGTGCTATATAATAAACTAGGCAAACTAGGGACGACAAACTATGGATGGACACTCAGAAAATTCTGGCGTCTTATATGGGAAAGAATATAAACATTGTTAGCGTAAAAAATGAGTAAAAGAGAAAACAAGATTGAAGAAATAGATGCGTTGGTTGGCAGAACACATCGAGCCTGTCAAATGTTTGAGTACAAGCTTGCTGAAGTGTTATATGAATGGAGAATTCATAGTTGCCCCAAAAAACGATTGGAGCTAATAGAAATTATAAAAGAAATCAACGAGATAAAAAAAAGGACTTTTAAACATACTGTCCTAGGCCCCAATATAACGAAACTTCAAAAAGAAGGTATTCTTGAAGAAGGTAATATTAAGCTTCTGAAAATGTTTAAGGACCAAAGAAATAATTTCATCCATGATTTCCATCATGATTATGGAATAGAACTTATGTTAATTGAAGGGAATTTCGAAAAAGGAATATTCAATGAAGAACATGTAAAAGCTGCATACTACAAATTGAAAACAGACTTAAACCAAATCATAAATAATATGGAAAAGGCTGTAAGTCTGTGTAAAGAAATTACGGATACAATATTAAGGCTCGGTTAGAGAAACTAGTAAAAACTTGAAACAGTTTTTTGTCATAGCTAAGCTATAAATTGACAAAAACCGCCTTCACGGGCACAAGCTTTGCAATTTATTATTTTCTAACTATTGATTATTGAGTTTCGGATTTTGGTTGAGTTGTGAAGTAAACAACGGATCCACCAGGGACAAGCAAAAGATATAAGATGCGATACGAAGGCCCAATTTATAGACCCCCGAGCGAAGCGGACTCCCTTTTGGTACAGGCAACTGTCGGCTGTCCCCATAACAGCTGTACGTTTTGCATGGTTTATAAAGATGGAATCAAATATAAAGTTCGACCGGTTGAAGATATCAAGGAAGATATGCTCGAAGCAGCCGATAGAAATGGTGAGTACGTCCGAACTCTTTTTTTTCCTGCCGGCAATACCATCGCCATGAAGACCGATGAGTTATGTGAAATCTGCCGGTATGCAAAAGAGCTTTTTCCCAATCTCCAGCGCATAACAGTGTACGGCTCTTCTCAATATATCGCCAGAAAAGGGCCTGAGGGAATGAAAAAGCTGGCAAAAGCCGGCCTGGCCCGGATACACGTCGGTCTCGAATCAGGCGACGATGAGATATTAAGACTCATCAAAAAAGGAACTGACAGCGAAAAACAAATTACAGCCGGTAAGTACGTAATGGACGCTGGGATTGAACTGAGCCTTTATGTTATTCTGGGCATCGGCGGTAAGCAGCGGACAGGCCAACATTCTGTGGAAACCGCCAGAGTCCTTAACCGGATCTCGCCGGATTTCATCAGATTGAGAACGTTTGTCCCCAAAAAAAATACGCCTCTCTTAAAAGATGTAATGGATGGAACTTTCGTTATGCTGGGTCCGCATGAAGTTTTACGGGAAACTGCCGAAATTATTAAGCGGCTGGAAGTGAACTCATATCTGACCAGCGACCACTATACCAACTACATCAATATTGAAGGTCAATTGCCTGCTGCCAGGCAGCGATTGCTGCAAATCATCGAAGCTGCCCTGAAAAAAAGCGAAAACCAGTTCAGGCCATTCTTCATCGGCGAACAATAGAAATCTATATGGCACAAGTGGCATGAATAGCTAAGCCATAAATTGTCACGAGTGTGCCGGGACGTTGGACGCCGGCCGTGTCGGCCGGGATGAGATACTTTAAAGATTACTGAAAATCGAACAACGATTGTGTCTTAATCATTGTCACCTGGTCGGGATAAGCGGCGAAAGTGTGTATGTGTAATTCAGTTCGTCTGGCCTCGAAGTCAACATAGCAGAACGGCTGAAGATTGCCGACTTCCAATTCCGGGAACTTAACAAACACGCCCCTGTTTCGGGCGAAGCGCTCAAGGTCGGTATGACTCTGCTTGTACAGATTGGGACTCATTTTCTCGACTTGAAAATCAGTCATATAGCTTACTCCCCGGCTCAAGGTGCATTTATGAGTTCTTGGGCCGCGGAACTGAAAACGTTCGAGCAGTCCCCGAGAGGGCAGCATTTGCCCGGGAGCGCTTACACACTCGGTAAGGCAGATATCGCCGGAGAAAACACTAACGACGTGTGTGCATCCCGTCACCCAAATAATCGCCTCGTATTTTTCTGTATTTAATTGCCGGTTGGCGTAAATCTGGAAAAGCTCCGGATGCAGAGGTCTTTGAAAAAGACTAAACATCAATTCATCAATCGCTACATTGATTTGTGGTAATTCCATATTTAAAGCCCTAACACAAAATTCTGACTTCCAGGTTGCTGTTATTATACCAAAATTAAGACATATAATCAAGGCTCATATTAGTATTGATAAGGCCGATATCGGCCCTTATAGGACGATTTTGATGCAAGCTCAGCGACCTAAAAGAGTAACAATAGGAAAGAAATTTTGGAAAATATTAAAAAATAATGGCTGCCTTATGCTTTTACGCTACTGAAAAAACCGGGCGGTAATAGAAACTGCAATAATATTGTAAAAGGCATGAGTTCCTGCAGTAATCCCAAAACCACGAATTGCAAAAAGAACTGCAAAATAAATTCCTGCGATTGTTCGAAAAGCAAACCTTGTCCAGTTAAAGGGATCTGTGGCATTTGGCTGCCCGCTGAAAAAATCTATATGGTGATGTGCACTGAACAACGCCGCTGAAATGAGAACTGAAAGCACAATAGAATTAATATGATTCAATCTCAGAGCATCCTGCAAAAGCAGCATCAAAATACATATCAAAATCAAACGAAAAACAAGCTCTTCGTAAATCCCTGCGCCTATTCCGGTAACAATATTTGTCAATATCGGGTGAGTTGGTTGATCTTTACCTGTCTGGCCTGTGGCGGAAGATAGCGGAATGTATGCCACCGAAGAGTGCTTTAACGGCGCCACGGTCTGGATTCGTATAGCACTATTTTCGAGCCGGTTGATTTTGCTTTCTGCCCCGGAGGAGCTACTTAGAAACATCGTCAGGACAATCAATGGTACTGCAAGCAGGACGCATTCGATTGCCATCGGCAAAATATCGCCCAACCACAAACGCCACTGCTTGCCGGACGTGATTTGCATTGCTATCAAAATCACTATAACCGCCAGCGGAGGAGCTACCCACGCGAATTTGCCGCCGAAACCTACCGACTCGAGCAGGTTTTGCAGCCAGACAAACGCCACCACCCGAATCTGCGATTGGTTCAGGACGTCGGTATTGATGCCAAACGTTCCCAACTCGTAGAAAATAATAAACGGCAGCAAAAAAACTATAGCGTAAATCGGGCGAGATGTCCTCTCAAGATAGGAATCTTGTGCAAAGTTAAACATTTGCCCCGTGCTGAACTTTTGCTGTTTTTTTGTTTTGTTAGCTTTTTTTGCTTTTACCATTTCTAAATTGTGGCTGCATGCCCTCTTTTCTCTGCGGGCGTTCCTTAATTACCACGGCTGAATTTATGCAGAGTCTACTTCAAGTAAGCCGAAAATACAATAGTTAACTCAAACTGACCGATTCGTACTGTCATCCCTGCGAAAGCAGGGATCCAGGAATGTAACGAATGTAGTGGATTCCCGCTTTCGCGGGAATGACAAGTCGTGTTATGTTGTTGTTATTGAACAACTTACCATATTATTCGGCTCAAAATCGGTCAGTTTGAGTAGTTAACCTTATTGTAAAAGTTCCTGGGTAATAATGGTATCCTAAAGCCGTTCCAGAAATGGTTTTCGTTCGTGCCGCCGGCTGCCGAAAAGGTGCCGGCGCTTTCAGTGTGACTATAGTATTATGATTAGCGAAACATTATCCGAAATCTATCGCCTTCTTTTCGATGCGTTCGGTCCGCAGCACTGGTGGCCCGGCGAAACACCGTTCGAGATTATGACCGGTGCGATATTGGCCCAGAATACGAACTGGACCAACGTCGAAAAAGCGATTGCGAACCTGAAATCCGCCGGTTATCTGACGCCGGATGCGCTCCATCGTATCGACATTACGCAACTCGCCGAACTCATCCGTCCGGCAGGCTACTACAATATCAAAGCAAAACGTCTGAAAAATTTCATCGACTGGCTATTTGACAATTATAGCGGTGAATTGGCAAACCTTCAGACCATCTACATTGACCAATTGAGAGAAGAGCTTTTGGCGATAAAGGGCATCGGGCGCGAAACCGCCGATTCGATTTTGCTTTACGCCTTGGGCAGGCCTGTTTTCGTCGTGGATGCTTACACCGCTCGAATTACCTTGCGGCACGAACTTATCGAGCCGGGCGCCGATTATGAGCAGTTGCGGGAATTGTTTCAGTCGAATCTGCCGGAGGATGTCCCGTTTTTCAACGAGTACCATGCACTGCTGGTCAGGGCCGGCAAAGAATTCTGCAAGACGAAAGCCAGATGCTCGGGCTGCCCCCTCGAAGAGTTGCCGCACACGCTCGATATCGAGTATTTTTAGTGTATTTCCTGGCCGGGTTTTGCTCCGGTGTCGGCGCTGAGCATGAAGATGTCTTTTCCGCCGGGGCCGGCCGCCAGGATCATTCCTTCGGAAAGGCCGAATCGCATCTGCCTGGGTTTGAGGTTAGCGAAGAAAACGACAGTTTTACCGGTCAAATCTTCGGGCTTGTAAGCAGTGGCGATAGCGGCGAAAACGGTTTTTTCCGGTCCGCCCACGTCCAGAATCAGCCGCAGCAGTCTGTCGGCGCCTTCGACGGATTCGGCCTTTAGAACTTTTGCGATTCGCAGGTCAATCTTCGCGAAATCATCAATTGTACACTCCGGCTTGAACGGCTCGACGGGCTCTGTCGCCGCCGGCTGAGGGGCCTGAGTTTCCTTACTCTCTTCTAACATTGCATTCACCTGTTTTTCTTCAATTCGTTCGAACAATCGTTCAAAATTGTTTATCCTGCGGTCTTCCAGCACCGTATCGAGGTCTGCAAAACAAAGCGTCTCAACATCGAGGAACCGCTGCACTTTTTCAGCATATTTGGGCACGATGGGTTTCAGGTAAATCGCCAGGATACGGACGGCGTTGATTACGGCGGTTAAAGTTGTGCGTGTTTTTTCCAGGTCGGTTTTTACTGTCGCCCAGGGCTGATTCTGCTCGACATACCGGTTCGCTTCATCCGCCAGGGCGGTAATCGACCGGACGGCTGCTGCAAATTTGAGGTTCTCATAATCTTCAATAATCCCGTCCTTAGCGGCGGTGAGCTTGTCGATAAGCTCTTTACCCTGCTCATCGAGCCGGCCAAGCTGCGAATCGAGTTTCTTTGTCAGCATCGGGCCGGAGCGGGAGGCCAGGTTTGCGAATTTGCCGACTAAATCAGAGTTGATTTTGTTTATGAAGTCATCAATTTTAAAATCTATATCTTCGATGCTGTCGCTTAGTTTGCTTGCGTAGTAATACCGGAGATATTCGGGATCCAGGTGTTTGGCGTAGGTGCTTGCTTTAATAAATGTCCCGCGTGACTTGCTCATTTTCTCGCCGTTGACGGTCAGGAAACCGTGGATGAACAGCTTCTCGGCGGTTTTTATGCCGGAGCCGATTAACATCGCAGGCCAGAAAAGTGCGTGAAAGTACGTAATGTCCTTGCCGATAAAATGATACAACTCGTACCCGCTGCCGTCGGCTTTTTCCGAGCCGGTCCCGGGCCAGAGACTGTCGAAGTCGAGGTTGTTCCTGTCGCAGTAGTTTTTGGCTGAGGCCATGTACCCGATAGGTGCATCCAGCCAGACGTAGAAAAATTTATTTTCTTCGCCCGGTATTTTGAATCCGAAATATGGGCCGTCACGGGATATGTCCCAGTCTTTCAGGCCCGAGTTGAACCATTCGTCGAGTTTGTTCGCCACCGATTTTTGCGTATGTCCCCCGGCAATAAGGTCTCTGAGCCGTTGCTCGTAATCGACAAGTTTGAAAAAATAATGCTTGGAGGTTTTCAGCACGGGTTTGTTCCGGCACGTTGCACAGTAGGGATTTATCAGATCGGCGGGTTGATACGTGGAGCTGCAAACCTCACATGAATCGCCGTATTGATCCTCTGCCTTACACTTCGGGCATGTGCCCCGGACAAATCTGTCCGGCAGTGACATTTTGCAGGTTTCGCAGTAAGTCTGTTCCACGTCCCGTGTAACGATTGAGCCGGCCTCGTTCAAACGGTTGAAGATCAACTCGCTGAAATACTTGTTCTCGGGCGAATGGGTCGAGTAATAGTTGTCGAATTCGATATAAAATTTGTCAAAATCGGCCTTGTGCTCTTTATGCACTTTGGCGATCAGCTCTTCAGGGCTGATGCCCGCCGTCCGGGCGCTAATCATAACAGGCGTGCCGTGTGTATCGTCGGCGCAGAAATAAAGGCATTGATTGCCGCACATTTTCTGAAAGCGCACCCAGATATCGGTCTGGAGATATTCCACTAAATGCCCGATATGTATCGGGCCGTTTGCATAAGGTAAGGCTGACGTTACGATCATCTTGCGAGGCATTTTTCTTCCTTGACGACTGAAATCACACACCGGGGATAACTATTTTTTATTGTTCTGTCCTTTTTTCTTCGAGTTGCTATTCTGTTTTTGATCTGCTGCTGACTGGGGGAGTATCTCAAGCTCCTCGAGACCAATGGCGCTTTTCTCCCCACTTTCAAATTCGACCATAACTAACTGACTCAATATCTGGGTATCTATAACTCTGCCCTGGCCGTTTTTGGTTTTTACCCTGGTATTCTTTTTCGGCAGTCTTTTCTTGAGATCCGTATAGGTTTCATCCTCATATCGCAGACAGCACTTCAATCTGCCGCAATAGCCTGAGATTTTGGCCGGATCGAGGGTGGCTTTTTGCATCTTCGCCATTCGCATATTGACCGGCTTGAGGTGTTTGAGGAATCGCTGGCAGCAGCATTGTTGTCCGCAGCTTTCCACGTCACCGAGGAGTTTGGCCTCATCCCGGGAGCCGATCTGCCGCATTTCGATTCTCGTCTGATATTCCTGTGCGATTCTCTTGACCAAGTCGCGAAAATCCACCCGTCCGTCGGACATAAAGTAGAAGATGATGCGTTCGCCGCCGAACACGTGTTCTGAATCGACTATTTTCATCGGCAGGTTCATTTCCCTGACGAAACGCCTGCAGTATTCCATTTCTTCTCTTGCGATTTTCCGCAGATGCCGCTCTTCGCTTATATCCGCGGCGGTTGCGTAGCGGATGAATTTCCCAATCTGACCCTGCGAAATATCGACATCTTCGTTATTGTAATACTCTTTTAGCTGCTCCTGGCTTAGTCTGAATTGACCGGCCTTATAGGAGCTGAACCGGCCTACGAGGTAACCAAGTTCAAGGCCTCTATTAGTTTTTATCACGACACGAGTATGCACTTTGGTTATGCTGGTCTCGTGATGCTCGAAGAGGCCGAGTGTGCTCATACGCCCATATCGAATCAGGATATATTTTTTATGCTTAGCCTGTTTGGCCCTTGTTTCCGAGTTTTTTGACATCCACACTACCTATATTCATACTAATTTTACGTTATACTACTACTCCGTCACGATTGATTCTGTAGCATGTCATTCCCGCGAAAGCGGAAATCCAGAATCGTTGGCATCCTGGATTCCGCATCAAGTGCGGAATGACAACCTACCTAATCGAAGTTGACAAACTACTACAGCTAAACCTGAATTGTATCAGAATCGGCAAGACTTAACAATAGCTGTTCGAAAATTAGCTTTTCATTGACGTTGGATTCGATCCATCGCAGCACGCGATAGCAATCGGAGATTTTTTCCGCCGCCGGCTCGGCGTCGAAACGAGCAGCCAGCTTCTCTATCTGCTTTTTTTGGTCGAAATTGACAGGTTCTTTCGCCCTGTTTACATTCAGATTCATCGCATCGTGCAGGGCGGATATGATTATCCTAACAATAATCTTCATGGCCCTTCGATTGATGTCGGCCTTACTGGTGGCTTTATCGAGGCTTGTCCACTCGGCGGCGATCTTCTTGCTTTCCGCGAGAAGCTCCTGGGCCAGGTTCAGAGTTTCGGCGAGTTCATAGCTGACTAAAGAGTTTATCAACTTCTTTTTTGCTTTGTAAAGATTTGCGCCGGCCAACTCCAGTTTTGCCCACTGGCACGCTTCGCCCAGGCTGCCTTGCGCCAAGCGTGCAAAGTACCGGGCCGGCTCTTCTTCGAGGCCCTTTTCTTTTAATATTTCGATTATCCTGTTTTCGTCTATCGGGCCGAACCGGATTGTCTGGCACCTCGATTTAGTCGTAGGCAGGAGCTTTTCCAGGCGAGTACACAGCAGCACGATACAGCAATATTCGGGTGGTTCTTCGAGGACCTTCAACAGGGAGTTCTGTGAGGATTTGTTAAGCCTTTCAGCTTCGCTGACGACGAAGACCTTTCTCTGCGAAATCGTCGGCCTGGTCGGGACCTTCGCGATCAGGAATTCACGGATTACATCTATCGGTAAATCGATTGGTGCTGCTTTACCTTTGCCGTCTTCGGTAAATTCCCGCAATTCCTTGTAGATATGAGCGAAGTCGGGATTTGAGCCTGCTTCTAAGAGCCTGCAGGATTGGCACGAACCGCAGCCGTCGGCAAAGCCGTTTTCTATAATGGGTTTTTTGCATAGAAGCAACCTGGCCCATTCGCGGGCGGTTTTGAATTTGCCAATGCCTTCGGGCCCGGCAAAGATATACGCATGTGCCCACCTGTCCGATGAGAAGGCCCGCTGCAGAATGTCGATTGCCCTGTCCTGGCAGAAAATCTCTTTGAATGACATTTATGTAAAACTCGCTTCTGAGATAAGTTGCAATATCGTCTCGTGAACTGTTTCAATCCCGGCGGCGGCATCGACTACCAGCACGTTTTCGTGCTCGGCAGCCAATTGCAGGAATCCCTCGCGGACTTTTTGGTGGTAGCCATCCCCTTTGGCCTCCATTCTGTCTAACTGCCTGTCCAAACGTCCTGCGGCCGTCTTTAAGTCCACGTCGAGAATGATTGTCAGGTCCGGCCAGACTCTTTCGAGGCAATCCGTTGCTATTCTTATAACCTTGTCGGTGCCGAAGCCGCCCGCGAAGCCCTGATAGGCGCACGTGCTGGATAGCCATCTGTCGAGTACGACGCAACGATTGCCTTTAAGTGCCGGGGCGATTTTTTCCGCCCAAAGCTGCGCCCTGGCTGCCATGTACAATAATAATTCTGTTCTCGTATCCATCGCAAGGTGCTCGGGATTGAGCAGGATTTCTCTTATTTTCTCGCCGATGGATGTATCGCCGGGATCGCGAAAACGGCTGGTCGGCACGCCCTCACTTTCGAGCCACTTTACCAGAAGCTCCGCCTGCGTACTCTTTCCGCAGCCATCCGGGCCGTCGAGCACTATAAATTTGCCTTGTAATCGATCTTTCAAAAGTATTCGCCTAAAGCTAAAACTATTCCGGCAGACAAAATATCATACCCTGCTCGGCAAAACAACCTGTTTATTGCTACGTCCGGCCGGAAGTTCTGTTCTACTGCGAGACTTCGGTCAAAGCCTCATAGGTCTGCGGCATGCGATGGCGCGGGCCGATGGAACGCCAGTGACCATCCCAGTCGAGAAGCTCGCGTTTGTTCAGGTCGATCTCAGCCCAGAATACTCCGTCTTTACCTTCGTTCGAAGCCAGAATCCTGCCCATCGGATCGATGACCATGCTGTTGCCGTCATAGACCGATGGTACCATAAAGACGCCGTTGTCACGCGCCCTAACGCGAAAGGTCGACTCGCCGTCGACCCGGCCGCCTTTATCGGGCAGGGTATTACCCCAGGTTGGGGCGAAGATAATCTCCGCTCCATGGAGGGCGAAGATTTCCGCCGCTTCGGGGAAGAACCAGTCGTAACATATCTGGATTGCGACTTTGCCAAATTCCGTCTCGAAAACCGGATACTCATTGCCCGGCCGTACGCCTTGCTTCCATTCCTGGCGCGGCAGGTGGACCTTGCGATACTTGCCCGCAATCTCTCCGCTGCGATCCAGCAGCACGGCGGTATTATAAACGACCTCGCCGTCAAGTTCGGTAAGACCGGCCACTACCCAGATCTTATTTCGCCTCGCGGCCTCAGCTAATACCCCACTGGCCGGCCCCGGTATCGGCTCGGCACGATCTTTCATGGTCGCTGGCGTGCCGACCGCCCTAATCGCCTCGCCTAAGCAGACAATATCGAGCCCAAGCTTGCCCGCGGCGTCGATCTGCTCGCACCAGAGCTTCAGATTCTTTTCCGGCGTGCTGTTTCTCGGTCGCAGATAGACCGTGCCGACCTTGACCTTCCTCGGCTTTGGCGCCGGGGCCGGCTGCATACTAACGTTCTTCCAGAGCACCAACCCGCGCCTCGGCCACTTGACCTCCAGCGATAAACGGGCGCTATCGGCGTCCTCCGGCGCGACGAGAACATCGTCGAACTTAGCAAGACCATCCTCAAGAATCGGCCCTCGCACAAGCATCCCCGCCGGGTGTAGCAATTTGCCGCCGCCCATCCAGTTTACACGTACCAGCAATGAATGGTAGGGGGACTGAAAATCGCGTAACAGACAGACCGATTTGACAGCGTACGCCTGCCCGCCTTTGATCTGGTTAATATCCTGAACCACCCCGCCCACGGCGTAAGGATCGGCCCCATCAACAACAAAACCACCGCCGGTACTCGCCCGCACCCGGCAAGCCGCCTTCTCCCACGCCGGCTTCCAAACAGACCACCCCGTAGGCACCTTAGCAGTCTGCCCCGCCTCAAATGTAGGATTCGACACCAATTCCTGCGCCTCAGCACCAAGTGCCAAGCTTAAAAGACTAATAATCAACGCCATACAAAATAATATACGTCTTACCATTTTCGATCCCTTCCTATTTCGCACTTTTATCGACAAGTCACCAGCTACGAACTATTTCTTTTCCAGGCGTTCCAGCGTTGTTTGGGTTACTCGCTTTACGTAATTGTCTTTGTCCTTCATGGTAGCTTTTATCTGCGGCAGGAGAGGGCGGGCTTTTTCGCCGATTTTGTTCAGTGCGATTATCGCGTGCAGTCTTGCCTTGTCCGTTTTGTCGGTCAAACCTGCTGCTAATACGGGCAGGGCTTTTTCTTCGCCGCCCCAGTCACACAACGCGTGGGCGGCGGCGATGCGAACAACCGCAGCGGGGTCATTCAGTGCTTTTTCAAGCGAGGCTTTTGCTTGCACTTCTCCCTTGGAGTTAATATGCAGGCCTACGACGGCCCAGTAACGGACGGAAGCATACTCGTCATCCAACGCCTCGAAGTATTCGGGTATCGCGTTTTCGCCCTGGCCGTCCAGTTCCTTTATTCTTCGGAGCTTGTTTAGCAGGTCTGTTTGGTTTAGTTTATTCCGCCAGTGCTGATTGTCCCTGGCCGGTGTTTCAGGCGGTTTCGCCCCTGAGACCTTGTCATCGAATCTGAACCTGACCTCGCCGCTGTCTTTGAAGCCTATCCGGCAAGACTTTGCGTGCAGGACCTTGTCCTGCGTGAGCCATACGGATTTTGTATACAGCCTCCAGGCTGAATTGGATTGGCTATCGCCGCTGATTTTGTAAACGATTGAAGCCCCGGCTGTAGGACAGGCGATTGTTACGCGACGCACAGCTTCACCCGGTTGCCATTTAGGCGTCCAGAAGGACGGCTCGGCGGTCTTTTGAAATTCGCCGCCCGGGCGTTTCATCTCGTCGAACTCCGGCTCCGGAATCAGCCCGATATCGCCGGTTTCCCTGACCCATTTGGCGTGGATTACGCGCATCCGCCGGAGCACATCCTTGTACTTCGGATCGCCCGCCAGGTTTTTGACTTCGTGCGGGTCGGTGGCGGTGTCGTAAAGCTCCTCGACTGGTTTGGTCTCTTCGAAATACTGCTTCTGCGGGCCTTCAAGCTTGCCCTCGGCGTTGAGCCGCCGCATCTCCTGCATCGTCGGCATCTGGTTCATGTAATTAATATCCTGCCCGCGTGTCACGTACCACATGTAGTTGCGAATATATTTGTAGCGTTTGTCACGCACGGCACGAATCAGGTCGTACGCTTCGTCCATCCGGTCGCGGGCGGCGAAAATATATTCGCGCGGCGTAGCCTTCTGGCTGCCGAGGAACGCATGGCCTTGGATGTGGTCCGGGATTTTGACGCCGGCTAACGAAAGCATCGTCGGGGCGAAATCTATAAATGCAACCAGGTCATCGTTGACAGTGCCGGGTTTGACCGCATCGGGATTGTCTGGCATTGCGAGTTTTCGCCATTTCTTCGGTACGTGAATAATCAGCGGAACCCGCAGGCCCGAATCGTAAATCCACCGCTTGGCCCGCGGCAGGCCTCGCCCGTGGTCGCCCCAGAACCATACGATTGTGTCATCGGCCAGGCCGTCGTCTTCAAGCTGCTTTAGGACGTCGGCGACAAGCTTGTCGGTCAGCGTGATAATGTCGTAATATTGCGCCCAGTCTTGTCGAACCGCCGGCGTATCGGGATAGTAGGGGGGCAAGACCGCTTTGTCCGGGTCGTGCCTTTCATCCGGCTTCAAGCTCGCCAGGCGCTTGAGCATTGCTTTACTTCTGTTGCGGATCTGGCTTTCATGCGAAGTTGTGAAGTTGAAAATAGCGAAGAACGGCTGGCTTTTGCCGCGATTGCGCCAGTGTGCCTTACGGCTGCATTCGTCCCAGGCACTTGCTGGCGGATTAAACTGGTAATCGGTCTTGGAATTATTCGTGCAGTAATAACCTTCAGCCCTGATATATTCGCTGAAACATTTTACATAAGCCGGTGGTACGCCCTGGCAGCGCATGTTGTGGGTCCCGTTAGTGGTCGGATACATGCCGGTAATGATCCCCGATCGCGTCGGGGCACAAACTCCGGAATGAGAATACACATTTGTATAGCGTACCCCCCGGGCAGCGAGTTTGTCGATATTGGGCGTTACGGCGTAGCTGTCGCCGTAGCAGCCGAGATCGGGGCTGATATCTTCTGTGCTGATCCAGAGGATATTCGGCCGCTGCCGGCCTGCCGTCTCGGCGGCGTTCAGGGGGATTTGGGGCAGTGCCATTGCCGCCGCTGAGCCGGCAACAACCTGCATGAACCGGCGTCTGTTCATATATTCTTTAGAGCTTGTCATGAATATTACCTCCAAATATCAAATGTTCAAAGCGACTTGACGACTATTGTCAATGTAAATGCTTATACACAGGCCGGACAGTTCCCTGTCCTGGATCCTTCATAAAAATCCATTATAGCCGTAAGAAGTTGGCAGGCAAATCAAATTCCAGCAGGTTGTGTTTGTGGAATGGAGGGCTGCTTCTGATTTGACAGATGAACAAATTATGGGTAGTGTATAGTTTGAAAATGGAAGGTTCCGGAGGCGATAGCGGGTGGCTGGTCCGGTTACAGTCCATCTCGGGGATAAATAATGGATATCTACAATCTTGTCAGTTTCGCAGGGATGTTTGTTCTGCTCGGCTTTGCGTGGCTTTTATCAAACGATAGAAAGAACATGAACTTCAGGGTGATAGGCTGGGGGATCGGATTGCAGCTACTGATTGCTGCTTTCATTTTCCTTGTTCCGGCCGGGACAAAAGTCTTTCGGTTCGTCAATGACGTGGTAGTAAATGTTCTGGATTCTGCATCGGCCGGGGCGGAATTGGTTTTCGGGCGACTGGCGTTGCCGCCGGGACAGACCAATGAGGCGGGAGAAGAGTCCCTCGGCTTTTTCCTGGCTTTTCAGGCTTTTCCTACGATTATTTTCTTTTCGGCTCTAATTGCGATTTTGTACTATTTTGGCGTAATGTCTTTGGTGATTCGGGGATTCGCTTTTGTTTTTACGAAGCTCATGAGAATATCCGGTGCCGAGTCTCTGGTCGCGGCCAGCAATATTTTTGTGGGGATTGAATCAACTCTTACCGTGAGGCCCTATCTGAGCCGAACGACCAACTCGGAGATATGCACGATACTGACCGCCGGGATGGCTACGGTCTCGTCGAATGTTTTGGCGCTGTACGTATTCAGTCTGAGGGATCAATTTCCCACCATCGCCGGGCATCTGGTCTCGGCGTCGTTGCTTTCAGCGCCGGCGGCGCTGGTGATGTCGAAGATTATTTTCCCTGAAGCCGGGACTCCGGAGACGTTAGGTGTGCATGTTAAACCATTCTACGAGAAAGAGTCGAGTCTTTTTGAGGCGATTATCAACGGAGCGAACGCCGGCGTGAAATTGATCGTCGGAATTGTGGCTCTGCTTATCGCGGTTTTGGGTTTGGTTGCATTGGTTGACCTGTTCTTATCTGCTTTGGGGGCAAAGGTAAATCCGCTACTCGGCTTTGAGAGTGTGTGGTCTTTGAAAGCGTTCTTTGGATATGTTTTCTACCCATTCACATTAGTTCTTGGGATTCCTCCCTCCGACGCCGGCGTTGCTTCCAGAATTATCGGTGAACGCATCGTCGTAACCGAGATTACGGCATATAAGGATTTTGCCGTTGTCTTAGAGCAAAATCTGTTGCAGCATCCACGTTCAGCAGTGATTATCACGTATGCGTTATGCGGTTTTGCTCATGTTGCCTCAATGGCCATCTTTGTGGGGGGGATTTGTGCGCTGGCACCTGAAAAGGCCCGCAATATAGGAGGCCCGGCGTTTCGTGCCCTCATAGCGGCGACGTTGGCCTGTCTTTTGACGGCTTGTGTTGCCGGGACATTCTTTACAAAAGGATCGATTCTCCTGGGAGAATGATGATGTTCGTGAAATATTTAAAGGATTGCCGGCAGTTTATCGCCGGCGACGGTTCGATTTTGCGTGAGCTTTTACACCCTGATAAAACAACGATACTAACTCGTTACAGCCTTGCTCATGCAAAAGTTGTGGCCGGCCAAAAAACTAAGCCGCATAAACTCAAATCCTCCGAGGTATACTACGTGACCGCCGGACAAGGCTTGATGCACATAGATCAGGAGAGTTTCGAAGTAGGGCCTGAGTGCGCCATCTATATTCCACCTAATGCTGTACAATATGTTGAAAACACCGGAAATTTCGATCTAAAGTTTCTATGCATAGTTGACCCGGCATGGCGAGAAGAAGATGAAGACGTGTTTGATCGCTGACATCTCAAAGCCCGATCCATTCCTGGAAAGGCATATATGATACCAATTGTATTTAATATGTGTGCTTGTAGTCATGGAATATTGCTCATTAACAGAGATTTAATCTTAGCTAAGACTCCGTGATGGAACAAAAACTGGATTCCCGCCTTCCCGGGAATGACTGTGTGGCGCAAGAATTAAATCCAATTGGTATAACTACTGGATTGATAAAACATGAGCGTTGTGGGATGTCGACGCCTGTGTTCATTAAAATCAACACTGCCCTAAATAATATCCAATACAGCCGTTACCCCAAGCGATGAAATTCAGGCATACCAGAGATGTTTATTTTCTGCAACATGCAATTTTAATCAATATAACGGTCGTTTTTCGAAGTATAGGAACAAAAATTATGGATAACATATAATTTAGCAATGAATCCCTTTTTATCGGGCCAAGTCGCGAATATATGTAAAAAACCAGTACTTGTGCATTTGGGTATGGAGTTTGCTCTATTAACAATCATGAGGTTTTGGGGGATCTCTATATGTGGGGGGTCTTAATATGGAACGTGTATTCGTGAGGAGAGTGATTTGATGGACGAAACAAACCTTGAAGACAAACTTAACGAACTGGTCAAAGAGTTTGGTGAGACAGCCGACCCGCAGCATAGAAAGTTAGCTCAACTCGCCAGACAAGCTCAGGCAAACCGCAAAAAGCTTGAAAAAAGCATAAATAGTCTGCAGGAGTCACTGGATTATCTGCGAGTGTGTATTAAATACCAGGTCTTCGATCTTGAAGCGACTCGCCGGGAAAATCAATACCTCAGAAAGTTACTTGAGGATGATAACCGCCAGGGCTAAAAGTAATAGAGGCCAAAGACAACAGATATAAATTCCAAAGAACAAGCTATGCCGGACAAACTGGGTTCACAGCCCACTTTAGCGACTGCTAAATCCGGATCTAAACAAATAATCCCTTATTAATCATTTCTGTAATCGTATATATTTTACCCCTTTTGAGAATCCGGCGTATAATTCTATGTGGCTCCAAATGACTTCTTCGGTGCCATATCGGATAATGAGTTTGTAGCGACAAGTCGGGATAAGCCTTTTAAGTGCCCAAAATCTGGATTTTTGTGCGTGTAATCGGAAAGTTGGCATCTGTTTTTGCCGATAAAATTAGGAATAAAGAAAATGTTGGCCCGAGAGTGAACATCAACTCAGTCTGAGCTATATAAAGATATGTATTAACAGTCCTGATAAGCAAGGCAGTGAGCAGATATTGCATGTTTGACAGACGGATTGAGTGCTATATAATAAGAAACAATAAAATAAAATGTTACTTATCGCCGATTGGTATACTACGTTGGTGTTTATTCGACGGCAGTGGCAGGAGAATCGGTGTTTTTCTAAACTATGTTTCGGGGTAAAAGATGTTTGAACGTTTTACAGACCGTGCACGTAAGGTTATGGCGCTGGCTAACCAAGAGGCCCAGCGTTTTAACCACGAATATATAGGAACCGAACACATCCTTCTCGGGCTGGTTAAGGAAGGCAGCGGAGTGGGTGCTACGGTTCTGAAAAATCTGGATGTGGACATAAAGAAGCTTCGGTTCGGAGTGGAAAAGCTGGTCAAAAGCGGGCCTGATATGGTCACAATGGGCAAGCTGCCGCAAACACCCCGAGCCAAGAAGGTTATTGAGTATGCGATCGAAGAGGCCCGGTCGCTTAACCATAACTATGTGGGGACAGAACACATCCTGTTGGGCCTGCTGCGAGAGAGCGAAGGTATAGCAGCTCAGGTTCTTATGGATCTTGGTTTGAAACTCGAGGATGTACGTCAGGAAGTGTTGAATCTGCTGGGAGCCGGAGTGGATGACGGACCTGCGGCTCTTGGGATGAAGATGGCCCCGACCATGGGCAGAAAGACAAAAAGCAAAACCCCGGCACTGGACAGCTTCGGCAGAGATCTTACGCAATTAGCCGCCGCCGGTGAACTCGACCCGGTTATCGGCAGGAAGAAGGAAATTGAGCGACTGATCCAGATACTCTGTCGGCGCACGAAGAACAATCCGGTTCTCCTGGGCGAAGCAGGCGTAGGCAAAACTGCTATTGTCGAGGGTCTGAGCCAGCAGATAATCAACAAGCAAGTGCCGGAAATCCTCAAGGGCAAGCGGATGGTTGTGCTTGATCTGGCAATGATGGTTGCCGGCACGAAATATCGCGGACAATTCGAAGAAAGAATAAAAGCGGTCATTAACGAAGTCCGAAGGGCGAAAAATGTCGTATTGTTCATTGATGAGCTTCATACGCTTGTAGGAGCCGGTGGTGCCGAGGGTGCTATCGATGCCTCGAACGTGCTCAAGCCGGCTCTTGCAAGAGGGGAAGTTCAGTGTATTGGCGCCACTACTTTAGACGAGTTCAGAAAACATATTGAGAAAGACGGGGCGCTTGAAAGACGTTTCCAGACAATAATTGTCGAGCAACCTTCCAAGGATGAGACACTGGCGATACTTAGAGGACTTCAGGACCGCTACGAGGCGCATCACAGGGTTCGATTTACCGACGAGGCCCTTTTCCAGGCTGTAGAGCTTTCTACCCGGTATATCACCGGCAGATGTCTGCCCGACAAGGCGATAGATGTGATCGATGAATCCGGTGCACGAGTTCGACTTAAGAACATGACTCCTCCGCCCGATTTGACGCAGATGGAAGAGAAAATAGAAAAGCTGCAAAGGGAAAAAGACGAGGCCGTTAAAAATGCCGATTATGAGCGGGCGGCGTCATTGAGGGATGAGGCCCAGCAGCTTCTGGATGATAAGACCCAATTGCATAAAAAATGGTACGAAGAAAACAAAGAGGCGACCGGAGTAGTGGACAACGAGATCATTGCGGAGGTCGTCAGCAATATGACGGGTGTGCCGTTGACGAAACTGGAGAAAAAGGAAACCCAGCGACTCCTGGAACTTGAGGCCGAGCTGCATAAAACAGTTGTATCGCAGGATGAGGCAATTACTGCCGTGGCCAAGGCAGTTAGACGTAGTCGTAGCGGCCTTAAGGACCCGAATCGTCCAATGGGATGCTTCATACTCCTCGGACCCAGCGGCGTTGGAAAAACGCTGCTCGCACAAGCCCTGGCGGAGTTTATGTTTAGTGACAGGAACTCTCTGATTAGGCTGGATATGAGCGAATTCATGGAGAAGCACAATGTAAGTAGATTGGTTGGGGCTCCTCCCGGATACGTTGGCTATGAAGAAGGCGGGCAATTAACCGAAAGGATTAGAAGACGGCCATACTCGGTGCTGCTCCTTGATGAAATAGAGAAGGCACATCCTGATGTCTATAATGTGCTGTTACAGATTATGGACGAGGGCAGGTTGACGGACAGTTTCGGACGAAGCATTGACTTTAAGAACGTTGTTCTAATTATGACCAGCAACATCGGCGCTGATTTGATTAAGAATCAATCCGGTTTTGGTTTTGGCAAGAAAAGCCCCGAGGCGAATTATGAGAAAATGAAGGATATTCTTCAGAAAGAGGTAGAGCGTCACTTTAGACCCGAATTCCTGAACCGGCTTGACGACACCATCGTCTTCCAGGCATTAACAAGAGAGAATCTGCAAATTATCGTTGATTACGAGCTTGCCAAGGTATTCAAACGTCTGACCGAGCATGGCTTAAAACTCGAATTAACCGACCAAGCGAAGGAATTTCTCATTGACAAGGGCTACAATCCGGAATTCGGGGCCAGACCTTTGCGAAGGGCGATCGAGCACTATATAGAAGACCCGCTTTCGGAAGCTGTACTGGGAGGCAAATTCAAAGACAAGAACCTTATCAAGATAGACGTGCAGGATGAAGAGCACTTGAAACTTGAAGGGTATATAGAACCTGAGCCGGAGAAAAGTGAGCCTGCCGTCGCAAAGTCGAAATAGTCGTATTTGATAATACGTTACGGCTTGCGGCTCGTGGCCCGATCCGGATTTCGCGCTTCACGGTTTGATTTTTGTAATGCCGTTTTCGACGGACAATTTGCCGGCGGCAAATAATCTTATCGCTTCCGGATATGCGATACATTCCTGCTCGAAGACCCTGGCGGCCAGCGTATCGGGAGTGTCGTCGTTTTCGACCTCGCAGGTTCGCTGGACGATGATGGGCCCATCGTCATATTCGTTTGTGCAGAAATGGACGGTGCAGCCGCTTACTTTGCAGCTCGCTTTTAGGACCGCCTCGTGGACGTGATGTCCCCACATCCCTTTTCCGCCGAAGCTCGGCAGCAGGGCGGGGTGGATGTTCATCACGCGATGTTTGTATCGATACGGTATTTTCCAAAGGCAGAGCCAGCCTCCCTGGATGACGAGGTCAACTTTTGCCGCGACGAGCTCTGCTTCGATACGCTTGCTGAATTCATCGATGTCGGGGTAGTCTTTTGTGCGGACAATCTTAACGTCCAGCCCGGCGTTTTCCGCTTTCTCGACCCCCGTTACTGTTGAACGTGAACTGATAACGACAGTCACCTCGGCATTGAGCAGGCCGTATTTAATGTGTTTGAGGATGTTCATCAATGTTGTGCCGCCGCCGCTGATGAGCACGCCGAGCCGGATCGGCTTTTCCTTATTCGATGCCGGTATCCCCTTGCTTTCGATGTTGTGTCCTGCGTCCAGGGCCTGGTTTACGAGACTGTCGGCTTGCTTGTTCTTATCACGAGTAATATGATGGACTTTCCAGCTCTTGAATCCACCGAGCAGGCTGATGGCTTGCTCGTAAAGGGGCTTGATAAGCTCGCTTTTCACCCTGTATTGACCGTTGATCTGTTTGACAAGCAACTCGCTGTCGCTGAAAACTGTAAGCTGTTCGGCACCAATTTGTCTCGCAGCTTCGAGGGCTTTTACGAAACTTGTGTATTCGGCCACGTTGTTAGTCGTTCGGCCTATCACGTAGCCTTTTGCCAGCAATTGAGTCCCGCTGGAATCTTTCAATACAAAACCGGCAGCAGCCGGGCCAGGATTGCCTCTGCTGCCGCCGTCTATATGAGCGATGATTTTATCAGGCACTACGTTGGCTCCCCAAAACAAAATTAAAACGAGTTAAGGCTAACGCATAATGACTGCGGGATACGTTTTGGTTCTGCGGTCTTACTCATGGTTTCTAATCTTCATGTAAATTGCCAAGGACAAGTATTCTTGTGCAATTGGGACAGCGGATTATGTCATCCTTAGTCATAAGCATATTGACACTCTCAGCGGTGATTCCCATGAAGCAGCCCCCACAGCTATAAGGTCCCTTTTTATTACCCTGCTGCTCAATTAACGCGACAGCTTGGCCATCATAGGTTTCCGCCACACGTTTGAATGTTTCTAACGATTTGGATGGGATGATCTGTGCAGCCAGATCCCACTCTTTCTGGATATTGTTGATTTCGGTCTGGAATTTGTTGGCCAGCAGCTCACTTTCTTTTCGGGTTTTCTCAAGTGTTTCTTTTTGCTCGTCTATCTGCTTCTGGATATCTTTGACTTCAGCTTCATCGGCCTCAATATCTTTTAACAATTCCAGAGACTGAGTTTCTATCTTGGAATTATCCGCCTTGGTTGTATTGAGTTGAGTGAGGACGGCGGCATATTCTTTGTTTGTTTTTGCGTTATTGAGCGAGGCTCTTAATCTGGCTATTGTTTCATCTTTGGTTTTAAGCTCTAATTCCAGGCGGTCGAATTGGACCTTGGTTAGCAGGACCTCCTCTTTCTTGGCTTCGAGAGCGTTTTGAAGACTTCTGATTAGATTTTCCTGAATAACGACATTTCTTCGACATCTTGCCAGTTTAGATTTTTCGGCTCGTAGGCGATTCTCAACACTTTGAAGTTTTAGCAGCCCATTTAATACAGGTCCCATTTAAGCTCCTTTGCGACAGCTTTAAAACTTTTTAAGCCCTTTAGTATGACCGTTTATGATTTGATTTGCAACAAAAATATTTCTATTTTTTATTTTAACTGACTGCCTTATAATTGCTTCATTATGAAAGAATTGTTGAAAAAACTCATTCAGGCTGAAACAACTGACGAAAATGGCGAATTAACCGCAGCAGAGGTGATTTCTGCCGAATTTCGCCGCTCGGGCATAGACTCCAGAATCGATAGCTGGGACCAAACCAGGGCGAATATTGTAGCAAATATTAAGTCCAAGGGGCGCAGGGCAGGACTACTTTTTGCCTGTCATCTTGATGTTGTCGGCCCGGGCGAAGCACCCTGGGAGCACCCGGCATTCACGGCGGTTGAAAGTGATGGCAAGATATATGGCAGAGGCTCCGTGGATATGAAGGGCGGAACCGCAGCGGCTGTTACCGCTATCAGACAAATCGTCGATTCCGGCGTAAAATTGGAGGGCGATATTATTTTCTCAGCAGTTGCAGGCGAAGAGACCGATAGCGTCGGGGCGAGACGGTTTGTTGATGACAAAGGCTGGCTGCCGGAGCTTGCCGGCGTGGTTATACCTGAGCCGACGGATTTCGAGATTGTAACCGCCCATCGCGGGATGCTGTGGCTTGAAGTTACAACTAAGGGCAAAGCCGCCCACAGCTCGGCCCCGCAATTGGGCGTGAACGCAATAGGCTCGATGAGGCTGATTTTGAATGAGTTGGAAAGTTACGAAATCAAAACCGAGCCGCATAAGCAGTTGGGTACGTGCTCGATTAGCATCAATACAATCGCCGGCGGTAAAACGATGAACGTTGTGCCGGATAAGTGCAGCATCGGAATCGATATACGCACTCTTCCCGGGCAGGATCATCAGGCTATCATTGCCGATTTAGAAGAAATCTGCACAAAGTTGAGAACCGAGAATACACAATTTGAAGCAGCCGTTTCTGTAATACGCCAGATGCAGTCGATGGAGACTGATTCCGATTGCGACTTTGTTAAAGATTTTTGCTCCGTTGTTGAAACCGATAAAACCAAGGCCGTAGGCTACACAACGGACGGTCCTTATTTCGCCACGCTCGGCAGCCCGGTTGTTATTTTCGGCCCGGGCAAGCCCGAGCTATGCCACAAACCGGATGAATATATCGATATCACCGACCTTGAAAAAGGTGTAGAGCATTATAAAAATATCATCTTAAAATTCCTGACCTGATCAGGATGCCGGAAGCCGACGACAGCTCTAAGCTTGAGTATTGACAAGCTGTTCGGGGAATGATGCCTCAATAGAGCAATCTTTCCGAAAGAGCATTTGATTTTAAGTGTGTTGAAAATCCGGTGTACAAGTCCAGGAACGTCTGTTATACAGATGTTTGCTCCGAAAGAAGTCGTGCAATATTTCAATAACTGGTATTACGAAGATAAAATTGAGGACGATAATGGATCGACTGAAAGAAATATCCGAGCATCGAGACAAGGCGCATCAGAAATTGCTGTCTCTCAAATCCAGAGTCTACGAGGCGTTCCTTGAGATGGAAAAAGCGGCCTATTGCGATGGTGCTCTGCCGAAGAAGACCAAGGAATTGATAGCGGTCGGTATTTTGGTTGTCATCGACTGTGAATCGTGCATGCAGTGGCATATCGAACAGGCAGCCAAAGCTGGGGCTTCGGTGCGGGAAGTCTTTGAAGCAGTCGAAGTGGGAATTGAAATGGGCGGCGGCCCGGCCACCGTCTCGGCAAGGTTCGCTCTCGATGTTATGAACAGTATTTACAACAAATAGCTGCCAAAGGAGAAAATCGAGATGGCAAAATATCAATTCTATATTGTGGATGTATTTACTGAGGAGAAATATGCCGGCAATCAACTCGCAGTTGTCCGGGACGCAGCGGCTCTATCGGATAGCCAGATGCAGCGTATCACCAGAGAGATGAACTATTCGGAGACAACGTTCATCCTAAGCGAACAGCCGCGAGAAGGCGGATATGATGTTCGTATTTTCACGCCGGCAGCGGAGGTGCCTTTTGCCGGGCACCCGACTCTGGGGACCGCCTTTGTAATAAAGCACGAAATTATGAAAGAACCTGCCGAGACCGTAATCCTTAATTTGAAGGTCGGCCAGATTCCCGTTACTTTAGGTTCCAGCGGAAAAGATAAAGATATCTTATGGATGAAGCAAATGGACCCGACTTTTGGCCTGACTATCGAGCAGGGTTCTGTTGCAAAAGTTTTAGGTCTGAATGAATCGGAAATAGACGATAGATTTATTGTTCAGGAAGTCTCTACCGGGCTGCCTTTTATCATCGTACCGCTCAAGAGTCTGGATGCAGTAAAACGGGCCAAAGTTAACAGAGATAAATGTTTCAAGCTGATTGAGGATACACAGGCCAAGATGATTCTTGTTTTTTGCCCTGAAACTTATCATAGCGAAAACGACTTGAATGTCCGGGTTTTCTGTGACTATTATGACATACAGGAAGATCCCGCCACCGGGAGTGGGAATGGTTGTTTAGCCGGGTATTTAGCGAAACATCGTTATTTTGGAGAAAACAAGGTCGACATCCGGGTTGAACAGGGCTATGAAATATCAAGACCATCACTGCTCTATCTTAGAGCGGAAAACAAGCAGGAAAAAATCGACGTGTCGGTCGGCGGAAAGGTCGTAATGGTTGCAAAAGGGCAATTGTTATAAGGCACGTCTCAGCGGCATGAAAATGTGATTCGAGTGATTAATCTGAATAAACGAATAAGGACCACGTTAAAAGAAATGGGGGCTGATCTCGTCGGTTTTGCCGATGTATCTGATTTGCCTGCCGATATAGCCGGGGGGCTTGTCGGCGCGGTTTCTATTGCGGTCAGAATCGATCCATCGGTGGTTAGCGAGATATCAAACGGCCCTACACAAAACTATTATAAAGAATACGAAAGGGCCAACGAGCTTTTGGCGAAGCTGTGCAGGCGGATAGCCGATTTATTAACAACTTGCGGCAGGCAGGCCGATATATACGTCACGCTGTGGTGACTCTCAAAGATGTGTGGACCGATGTCCCGCCGGGGCAATCGTCGGGTCCAACTAGAGTATGGGTGCTCCGCGGGAATCGATATATGATGCCTTTACATGCCGGGATAAAGCTATGAATCTATCAACGCAACAGGGTATTAATTCGACAATTTGCGGGATTTGTATCAACGCTTGTCTGTGGTCGCAAAAATATATTTCGCGCGAATCGAGCCTTTGAGGAATGTGGCCGGCGTTTTCTTTTGCCGCTGAATTACTCTCGTTCGGTTTGCCATGGCTCCTGGTAACCGGGAAGTTCGCCGGGTTTGGGTGTAGCCATGGTAATTGGCATCTTGATGGGTATTTTTTCGGAACTGCGAACGACTCTGCCCAGCTTTTCTTTTGTTACCCGGACTGGCTCGATAATAAGCTCGGGGACGCTGTAGGTCCAAAGGCATGAATCATAATATGTCGGGTTTTTCTGGGGCAGCCGTATCGGCTTGTGTACTTTGCCGTTTGTGTCTACGTATGCGATATATGTTCTTGTGAATACGCCACTGCCTCTTTTGCTGCTGAACACGATCCATCGGTTGTTACTCGAGAAGCTATGCCAGCTTTCACTTTCGTTGCTGTTGATATCGAGCCTGCGGTGTATGTACTCGCCTGTTTGTTGAGCTGATTCGAGGTCTATCATATACAGATCGCTGCTGTGTCGGTAAACGGGGAAGCAGCCGTAATCACACATGCAGAACAGAAGCCAGCGGCCATCCGGGCTGATTCTCGGCAAAAGGATGCTGAGGCCCGTATTCTCGGCCGAAAGCACCGATTCCAGCGGGCCCCACTGGTCGAGGTCGATGTCGTAACTTGCGCGGACAAGATCGTACTTGATTTGGGCATAGGTTTCGGGGACGACATTCCGATCCGCCCACGTTATCGGCGCGCTGCAGAAGTATAAGTACCGGCCGTCGGCTGACCATGTCGGATACGTTTCGAGCCGGTCTTTTCGGGCAAGATTCGGTGTGGTCTTTACGGTTTTTGAGTCAACCAGATAATAAGCCATCACGGAATCGAAGTCTATCACATCCCGGACCTCGCTTGCGGCCGAATGAAAGAACTGCTTGACTTTGTTGACGGAAAATGCGGCAACCCGCCCGCTCGGATGCCATGATGTATATCCGAACTTTGTTCCAATCTTTCGGACTTTGTCACCTTCGACCAGCAAAGCCGAGCTGCCGTAATCTACGCTGCGGATGCCAATCAGCATTTTTTCGGTATGGTTTCTGCAGAAAGTATGGCAGTTGACACAGCCGTGCTTTAAATAGCCATTATTCAATATAAGCGATTCATCAAAATTATTCAGATTGCGCTGGTAGATGCCCATATCCCTCCAGATACGATGGCCCGGCCGAATCTTTCTGTATACGAGGAAAGTATCTATGTCCTCACGTGCAATTTTGACGGTGAGAGTTTGAAAGCGGGACCAGCGTTCATTTTCTGCTTTGGAAGATGATGCGGCGGACCCGGATTTGACATAGACATCTATATTGAGCTGCCGGCCGCGGTTCAAATCCAGAAGCTCATGCCAGGCTCGCTTTGGTATCAAAATCGTGGGTGTCTTGCTGAATATCTCGATAGGTTTTCCTTTTTCGGAGTGTATTTTTACGAAGTAGCCTTCCCCATCCTGCTGTATGGTAAAGTTCAGTGGTGCGATGTTGGGTGGGATAACACTGCCGGAGTAATCCGGCTGAACTTTTGCCGGCCGGTCGATGGAACTGTATTGCGTGATCGTGACTTTTCTGCCGCGGCAGGAATAAAGCAACGATACAGCTATAAGTACACATACGATTATCGGGTACATTAGTTTGGCTTTTTTGATTTTATGTAATTTTGCTTTCATACGTTTATGCGATTAAGTCATTTTTTCGGGCTTGAGAACGCAAATATATAATAGAAGAAATAAGTATTTCGGAATTTTTTTGCCAACTCGTTGGCAGCGGCTTGTTTATTATTGCCATAACCGCTGAGAATCCGGCTGAACTCTTCGATCTGCCGACGTATCTGAGGGTTTGATTCATAATCGCTTAGAAAAAGAGGTTTTCTTGTTCCGTACACGTATATAAGAGCTGCTTCTTCGTAATGTGTCGGTATTTCGGTGTAACCTAAGTCACGCACAAGCTCGATTTTCTGGACGAATTTGCCTAAATGCTTGTTTAGCAAATACCAGGTCATCAGATATTCAAAAGCCATGCGGTTTCGGCTGTTCTTTTCCAGCAGCCAGGAAAGAGCTATCTCCCTGGGCAGAGAATGAGTGGGCTGATCCTTGTCCAGGCACAAAGAGCGTAGATGCTGGATGCGCCGGTCCGAGGAGAGATCCACGTCGGTCCGGAGGCGATCAAGATATTGTTTGGCCCACTCGGCGTGAAAAAGAGTCTTGCTAAGCACGTTGAGATATATTTTTGCGGAGCCCAAATTACCTTTAACCATATTTATTAAGGCCAGTCTCTGCAACACCATAGGACGGTCCCCGATCGCTTCGAGACATTCGGTCAGGGCATTTTCTGCCATATTAACAAAGCCGATGTCCAAATAAAGATCGAATATCTGCCATTCTATCCATTTGTATTCCTTGCTGGACAGGAACAGATAATCCTTATGCTGGGGCCAGGAGAACATATCGTAGCCGAGCCGCCCTGTCTGATACAAAGCCCTGTTGACTGCATTGGCTATTAAGGGATCCGTGGGATTTCGCCGGGCGGAAATAAGCAAATTCGGCCACATCTTGTGGTAAGCATAGTAATCGACCTTAAACCTCGTTCTAAGATTATCATTGCGGGAAAAGAAAACAGTGCCGCCGGCAATAGCAATCAAGAGCAATAACTCGATGACACATTTGAGTTTTAGCGAGCCGCTATACCAGGAAAATATTTTTGCCGACAGGTTGGAAATATGATTTCGACGCTTTTTTGCTGATTTTCTGCCTGGCCGGTTTTTTGCAAAATGTAGCTTTTTCCCGAGTGCCCGCCAGAGGCCAAATACGAGAAGTGTCAAAGGCGGGAGCAGATAAAGCAAATATACTATTACTACTGCTCTTTTCCGAGCATCATATTTCAGAATTTTCCATGTGAAGGGCAGCAAGTTGCTAAATGCATCGATGATACTGATCTGGAAGATCAGAACACCCAGAATATAGGGAATAGCGGCAGCGGATAACAAACAAAACAGGCTTATCTTCCAGCGGGACCTTAAAATCAGCTCATAAATTGCACAGAGAACAGCAAAAAGGAGAAAAGCTCCGCCGGCAAGATAATAAATAATGACGGACATGATTAGAAAAACGCTTACACAAATGAAATTCTTATTTTGTGACAGAGTTATCTTCAGGTACAAACATGCAGTAAGTAACGCACATAAAAAAGCCATTGTTGTGACAAAGTGATAAGTATACTGCGTGTACAGAACAAGCAGGAGAATCGGCAGGGCAAAACGAATCAGGCGAGTTCGCAGTGAATTTGCAGCTTTCAGCATGTAGTCGAAGCATAAGCACATCAGCCATGCCTGGACTGTTATGACTAATGCTCCCGCCCATGAATAGTAGAAGAGTTGTGAAAAGAAGGCTGATAGATATTCGACAGGGCCGCCCGGGTATGACAGAAACGGCAGAAAAAAAGTCCAGCCTTTGTAAAAGACCGGGAAATTCGTAATAACTCCGGCTCCATGATATATAAGTCTAAGATCCACATAGAGCCAGAGATACAGATAGAAAAGAATAAAAAAGATAAAGCTTTGCAGCAACCGCTCCGGGTGCCGGCCCGAGTATCGCTTTATCGTTTCTGGTTTACAAGATTGCGAAGCATCAATCCGCCCTAAAGATTTTACATGCGATTTCGGCATTGCTTTTCTATACCACAGAATACTCTTAATGGAATCGAAGCAACTGTTCGAAAGCCCTTAGACGAAAACGAAATATACTCTGAAACCGGACCCTGCCGTATGGTCATAGTACTGTAATAGTCATCCCGATAATAATATGAGGTCACGCCATGAGCGGGCCTCAGTAACCTTATTACAGCAGGCTCACAATTACATAAGTATATACGATTCAACATAGACAGCAAGCAAACAATGGCATATGTTAAGCATAAAAAGTAAAAATTAGCGACACTCGAAACAGTTAGTTAAGGGATCTAACATATTCAATATAGTCTTAGAGCCTATCTATATAAGCTTTGTGTTGCCGATATATTCAAAAGTAACATAATTTGATATGATTATGGAATATCGAGCCGCATAGATGACTATCCGGTGCAGGGGTAGTATCGCTGAAGGTAAAACTGCAATGAGCGTTACGGGGCAAAGAATTATGGGAGTGCATTTTAGAAAATATCAGGGACTCGGAAACGACTATCTTGTTATCGATCCGAACATTCACGATGTGGATTTGACGCTGGATACAATTCGATTGATATGCGATAGAAACTTTGGAATTGGAGCGGATGGGATTCTGTACGGCCCAATCAAAAGCTCAGGCAATTTGAGTTTGAGGATTTTCAATCCCGACGGCAGCGAGGCCGAGAAAAGCGGCAACGGATTGAGGATATTCGCAAAATACTTATTTGAGAATCAGTACGTGGATAAAAAGAATTTCAGCATCGAGACATCAGGCGGAATTGTCGAAGCATATATTGAAGATGACTCGGTGAATTTGATTAAGGTCAATATGGGGAAGATGACTTTCCGAAGCACAAAGATACCGGTCAGAGGCAGAGAAAGAGAAGTGGTGGACGAAGAACTGCAAATAAAACGGGTCAAATATAAGGTGACCTGCCTGTCTGTCGGCAATCCCCATTGCGTGATTCCGATGGATGAGGTGACTGAGGAAAAAGCAAAAGAATTAGGCCCAGAAGTTGAGAATCACAATATGTTTCCGAATCGAATCAACATGCAGCTCCTGAAAGTCATAGACAGGGCAAATATCGAGATAAGGATTTGGGAAAGGGGAGCCGGGTATACATTAGCTTCCGGCAGTAGTTCCTGTGCGGCGGCTGGGGCGGCTTACAAATTAGGAATGGTGGACAACAAAATCAATGTGAAGATGCCGGGCGGAAAGTTGGTAGTAGAAATCAGCGAGAGCGAAGATATATATATGACCGGAGCGGTCGAAGGAGTCTTCGAGGGCCGATTTCATCTTGACCTGGAGCAAAAGATTTTAAGAATGAAATAACAATCTACGATGGGTATGCTTCGGTGCGAGAATGGCAGATGACATGGAAAAAAGGAAATGGCCGAGATTGAGGCCTGCAAATAATAAAGACTGTGACAATATTGCCGACTTAGTCTACGGCATTCTAAGAGAATATGATTTGAAGCCGGACCCGGCATGTACGGATGCCGACATTAAAGACATCGAGTCTTCTTATTTCGGCCGGGGCGGAATGTTCTTTGTGCTCGAAACCGAAGATGGCTCGATCGTCGGAGCATACGGTCTTTATCCGATTGATGAGCATACCTGCGAACTTCGTAAAATGTATCTGCATAAAGCCCACAGGGGGAAAGGGCTGGGCAAGTTCTTGCTGGAAGATGCGTTGTCTAAAGCGAGGCAGCTTGGATTCGAAAGAATGGTTTTGGAAACTGCTTCGGTTTTAAAAGAAGCGATCGCTTTATACAAGAGCTACGGTTTTGTAGTATATAATCCGCAGCACATGTCAAGTCGATGCGACCAGGCGTATCTGCTTGAATTAAAATAGGCATTCACTGTTCCAGCGTGTCACCACCATAGCATAAAAGGCTAATTCGGTCGAAATTTTGAAAAATGGTGAGCTTCTGATTAAGACTGTTGGAACTCGAATTGGTCCTTAAAGACCGTTTTGAAATTGAAAACATCGTTGAAGTCGTCTATCGAATCGGTCGGTTGCGCGCTCATCCACTCGTTTCGTATCATCAGCCAGACGATTTCGCCGAAATCACGAGTCGTTTTGATGCCCCAGGTATTTAATACGAGCATTGCTAATCTTCCCCATTTTTCGAGAGCCAGTTTTTTCAGCCCCTCGCAAAGCGTTTCGCCGCTGACGTGTTTGGGCTCGGTGGCGACGTTTTTCGCCGTATAGCCAAGTGCTTCATACACAAACCTGATCGCCTGAGGACTGTATCGGCCATCCTCGGCGGCAATTTGTTCGAGATTTTTCTTCATTCCGGAAATCCACTCCTGTATTTCACAAGCTATTAGGCTTATGTTTCATACGAATCTTTTGCAATCTTGATTCTAAAACATATCCAGCCGGCAGTCAAATATATAAAGAGATTCTTGACGCGCGGGGGATTGTAGTGGAGAATTCAATCACGGCCAGCAAAGGCTGTCGGTCAGGTTGTAACCCAAAAAATGCTTGAAAGGCAATATATCATGTTGAAAAAAATCCTTTTCTTATCGTTGTTGCTGATTAGCCGGATCGGGTCGGCTCAAACCGGTGATTATTTTAACGCTCGCTTCGGCGAATTGCTTGACGGTTCTACCGGCAAGGTTGGTCTATGGTGGGCCTCGTCCGGGTGGAAAATAAGTCGGGACAAATCCCTGCCCGTTGAAAAGAGCGAGGCCGTTATGATACAGGCCGCCCGTAACGAAGCGGAAGCTGCGCAATTAGTCGTCCGGCCAACCATGCCTCTGATCGGTTTTACAGCCCGAGCCGGAGACTTGTCCGGCCCCGGCGGGGCGATTATCTCCTCTGAGAGCGTCGAAATCCTTAAAGTCCGGTATGTCAATGTTGAGCGGCCGACCGACAAAAGTTCCGTACCCGGTCTCTGGCCGGACCCGCTGCCGCCGTTGAAAGGTACTATAGACCTGGAACCAAATAAGAATCAGCCGTTTTGGATTCGCGTCAAGGTGCCGCGGAGTGTTCCGGCTGGAATCTATACGGGCAACATTAAACTACAAGCACAAGATTACAACGCTGAAGTTACGCTGCGCGTAGAGGTATATGATTTTGTACTTCCCGACCGGATGACCTGCACTACGGCATTTGGTTTCTCGCCGGGCAGTGTATTTCGCTACCAGAAGCTGTCCGATGCCGGACAGAGACGGCTGGTGCTCGATAAGTACTGGGCCAGTTTCAGTGCCCACCACATCTCACCTTACAATCCGGCGCCGATGGACAATATAAAGGTGACCTGGCCCGACATAAAGCCACCGGCTCGCAAATGGGAAGGCGGCGTCGAGGTTACTAACGAAAAGCATGCCGGCAAACAATCCCTTTTGCTCTTCGATGACAAAAACGACCTTAATGTCACCGTCGCTTATAAGTTTCCGATCGAAATTCCGCAAGATGGATTACGCTTGCGTTTCTGGTATAAAACCGCTCTGCCAGAGCACGCATTTTTAGTGACATTTAACCACTACGATGCATCCGACAAATGGATTTATGGCGGCAATAACGATATCGGAATTGAAGGCGCTGGCCACTGGCAGCAGTTCGACAGGCTCATCAAGACCTTCCCGAAAGATGCCAAATCGGTTCGTCTGAATCTCCGGGCTACGACATGGACCGAAGCCGGTGAGAAAACCGGCCTTCTCTGGTTCGATGATGTTTCACTGACAAATCCCTCTACGGGTGACGAACTCCTGGAGGGCGGCGACTTCGAGCCGCCAACCCTTCCGCCTGTCGAGCGTGAGAAGCTCAAAGCCGTGCTGGATTTCTCGGACTGGGACAAAGCAATGGCACGCGGAATTGACCATTACGGCTTCAACTCCTTTCGCTTGGGCATTCCCGGCCTGGGCGGCGGCACTTTTCATGCACGCAGCGAGCCACAGTTGCTCGGTTTTGGGGAAGATACGCCACACTATAAGGTTCTCTTTAAATCCTACTGTTCCCAAATCCAGGCACATCTGCGTCAAAAAGGCTGGCTCGACGAGGCTTTTGTCTATTGGTTCGACGAGCCTGCGCCAAGGGATTACGAATTTGTGATGAACGGTTTCCGCAAACTCAAGGAGGCGGCCCCCGGCATCACTCGCATGCTGACCGAGCAGGTCGAGCCGGAACTTATCGGTGGGCCTGATATCTGGTGCGCGGTTTCTAATCAGTACAAACATGAACCTGCGGAAGAGCGTCGCAAGCACGGCGAAAAGTTCTGGTGGTATGTCTGCACGGGGCCAAAGGCGCCATATTGCACGTTGTTTATCGACCATCCCGGCACCGAGTTGAGAATCTGGCTCTGGCAGAGCTGGCAGCGTAATATCGAAGGCATTCTGGTCTGGCAGACCAACTACTGGACGAGCTCCGCTGCGTATCCGGACTCCGAGCGTCCGCAGAATCCTTACGATGATCCTATGGGCTGGCGGTCAGGCTACAGCACGCCCAGGGGCGATAAAAGACCATGGGGTAACGGTGACGGCCGATTCATTTATCCGCCCGAAGCCGCCGCCGATGCGCATCCATCCGGGCCGGTTTTCGATGGACCGGTCGACAGTATCCGCTGGGAAATGCTGCGCGACGGCATAGAAGACTACGAATACTTAGTTGTCTTAAGAAAACTTATCGAAGCCAATAAAGGCAAACTTACCGCCGGCCGGAAGCAAAAATACGATGCCCTGCTCGAAGTACCTGAGGATATTACAAGCGATATGACTACTTTTACCAATGATCCGGCTCCTATCGAGGCCCGCCGCAACCGGATAGCTCAAGCTATATCCGAGCTCAGCAAGCTGTGAATATTTAACTTGATTTCCATTGCTTATTGAAAGGATAAAAGATGCAAGTAGATCCCAATGTCGCCCCCGTTTTCAGCCTATTTTTTTTAATATTCATGATACCTTTAGTGCTGATAATTGTCGCCGTAAAGACTTTGATCTTCTGCAAGATATTTTCCAGGGCCGGCTATAGTTGGGCCCTTGGTCTTTTAATGCTCGTACCAATAGCGAATATCGTTATGCTCTTTGTTCTTGCCTTCGTAGAATGGCCTGTTCAGCAAGAATTGCGCTCATTTAGACAGCAAAGTCAGGTGGCGTCATAGCATAGACGCCAAAATAGTCTCATCTTCCCAGTTCTTAAATCCGGCAAAACGGGTATAACCGCTCATGCCGGACTGTATGCAGCTTTAAGCCGGATGTGTCCCCGGCATGAAATATACTTTAACAGCCCAAAGGGCTCGCTTCGGGAAAATGCCGAAAAAGTATGAGTAATTTACTTCACTCGCGCATAATACTTAATAGGAACATATACAGAAAATGGAAAATTGGTCAAGTGCCTGAGAAAATGGAACAACAAAGCTGGGCTGGTTTCGCTAAAGGAGATGCCGATGTATGGCGAGAATTTATCGACCGGGAGGTTCCGCGGCTTTATGGCTTGTTCATGGGTCGCTGGCCGAATCGCTCGCTTGCCGAGGAGCTTCTGCAGAAAACAGTTTTTGACGCTGTACGGGGACGCGGCAGCTATGATTTGGCGAAAGGCTGCCCCGAAGACTGGATTCTTGGTATCGCAAGGAACAATATCCGTCTGGAGATCAGAAGGCGGGCAAGCCGGCCGAGCATTAATGGCGAAATCAGCCGCTATTTTGACGCTATGGATACGAAGCTGTTGCCCGATGAAGTGCTGGAACGAAAGGAAATGACTGTGATTGTCCGTTCGGCTCTAAGCAGATTGGAAAGAAAAGAAAAAGCGGTCTTAGAGGCCAAGTACATCGAGGAACTTTCTGCGAACGATATCGCCCGGCAAATGAATACGACAGAAAAAGCGGTATACAGTCTGTTATATCGAGCAAAGATATCTCTGCGTCGAGAACTTGCACGACTTGCTTCTGTGAGTAAGAAAGGGGAAAAATGATGAAACAAAACAACGACAATCTATCGAACGAAGATTCTGCCACACAACTGGATAAAAACTTTTCACGTCTGTTGAAACTAACCGGCGAGTCTAATAAGCCCGGCAGGATATTTACAGAGTCACTAATAAACGGTGCTCTTAATGAGTTGAAACAATCGGAAGTTAAGAAGGCAGAAGCGAAGAATACTACGATCCGGTCCGGCTGGTTGGAGAAAGCCATGGGCTGGGCTGCTATGATTGCAGTAGCCTGTAGTGCAGGACTTGTCGTTGTCATATCCGTTTTTTTGAAAATGAACTTATTATTAGAAATCGTCGTTGTTCTAACCATGATCTTTAACTGGCTCAATTATCTTGGAGGTCGCATATAATGAATTCCGAGCAACCCAATAGAGTAAGTGTCATTGATCCGGTCACTCCTGCAATCGACAGGGTAAAGTTAATACTATTCAGACCTTTCGACTTTCGCAAGTGGTTTGTCATCGGCTTTTGTGCCTGGTTGGCCTATTTGGGGAAAGGTGGTCCCGGGGGCGGCGGCGGTCCCGGCGGCGGAGGAGGCGGCAGTGGTCCTCCCTACAACGTGCCGCAAGAAGAAATAAAGCAAGCCATTGGAGAGGCAAAATATTATGTTTCAAACAACCTGTACTGGATTATACCGGTAGCTGTGACCGTTGTTGTTTTAGTCATTCTCATTGGCCTTTTGGTAGGCTGGCTCAACAGCAGGGGCAGGTTCATGTTTCTTCACTGCGTGGCGACAAACAAGGCCGAAGTTGCAGTTCCATGGCATAAATTCAGACAGCAAGGCAACAGCCTGTTCCTCTTTCGAATTGTGCTGGGAATAATCAGCCTCGTTGTTGTTGTCGTACCTGTCATCGGCATTGTTGTGCTGATTATTATGATGGTATCCGGCTCGGCACCGGGCATAATTTCTATTCCCGGGATTATAATTTTAGGCCTCAGTATCTTTGTTCTTTCAATATTGCTGTTTTTGGTGAAGAAGTTTACTTATGATTTTGTGGTGCCGATTATGTCTCTGCGAATGTCGAGCTGTATGGCCGGCTGGCGAGAATTCATGACCATTCTGTCGGCGAACAAGCTCCGCTTTGCCCTTTACCTGCTTTTTCAGATTGTGATAGTCTTTGTGATTGGCGCAATTAAGATGATCGGCTTTTGCATAGGTATTTGCCTCTGCTGTGCGAGTTGTCTACTGCTCATACCCTACATCGGCACTGTCATACTGTTGCCTGTGTTGGTTTTCGAGCGAGCTTATTCTCTCTGCTACCTACAGCAGTTCGGCCCGGAATTCGATGTATTCCGAACTGAAATAGAAGCCGCCGAATCTGTTTGACAATCCTTGAAAGACGAGTATGAATGTCCCCCCGGCTTTGGTTTTGCCGGGGGGCTTATATTTGTGGATCTTTACTGTCCGGTACTTGTCCAATCTTCTTGTCTGATGCCGTGATATGTTCTCAGGACATATTCGAATTCCTTTGTCGATCTCGGCTGCAAGTCGAGCGTGAACTTAACCGTATCCATGTCAACCTTTTCGAACGCACCGAAGTCACCGCTATTGTCGATATCCCAGTACTGCGTGTTGAAGTTGCGTTTTATCTCGACCTTGACGCTAATGTCACGGGTATTTCTGATTTCTATGCCGAACGTGTGAATTTCATCCCAGCCGGAAACGTTGCCGCGACGGTCGAACCTGTAGTTTTCCGTCTTGAAATCCATTAACTTCGGCTCAACGACCACGTTGGCAACCGGCCCGAGATTCAGCTCCACGTCTTCATCGACAGGGATATACTTGAACGAAGATTGGCCCGTGTATGATAAATGTCCATTATCACCGACGCCTCGATAGACTTTCAGCATCCCGCCGGGGATGGGAGTTTCACCGAGCTTGTGCTCTTTGTCGTTCTTAAAGCTGAGGAATCGCACGACGCTCGGCCCGTATCGCTGCTCTTCATATTTGTAGAGATTAACAACAGGCACCTGGTCCACATCGAAGCTTAGCAGCCTTTTGGACCAGCCGGTGTCAATCGTCTCGGTGCCTTCAATTGTGTACAGAAAATATTCGCTGAGACCTTCCTTCTTAACCTCTTTGGGTTTCATGGCCATCGGTGCCGATGATCGATCAAACGCTACTGCCTGACCCAGCATTCTTTTAGCCTCATTCTCTACTCCTCCTTCTAATTTATCTGTCAGGACGATTTGGCCCGGGCGACCGTATGGGTATTGCCGGCGGGCAAGCTCTGCGATCTGATCGAGGATATGGACCTTGCCGACGATAAGACGTGTCTGGGCATTTTCGTAATCTTCGCCGCTGTTGTTCGTGACTCGCACATAGCCCTTAAGACGCATGGTCTTTTCATCTTCGGTTAATGTCCCCATATAGAACGCCCGCCAGGACAGGCCGCTGGTAAGATACGAAATCTCAACCGGCACTTTTCCGGATACGTCGCTCTCAACGTTCCACAGGCCGAGATTCCTGACTCTCGGCGGATAAACCAGTTCGGCTATGTCAATTTTGTCGGCATTGGCTTTGGGCAGCATCTCAAGGCTTGTTGGGTCGATCAGCGTATTGGCCCATGAGAATTGCAGCTTATTCTCCCCGTTTTTCAGTGTCAGTGCTCTGCTTTCACGCACTAATGTCATGTCTGCTGAGTTATAAATGGTAAGCTGCACCATATCCCGCGAGGGTAATGTGACCAAATCGACTTTTGCATTGGCAGTGCCGGTCATGGTTGCGATTATCAGCAGCAGAATTATAAAGTGTTTCATTTTACTGGCCCTTTAATTCTGTTTTCTTTCATCTCTTGTCCATCTCATGTTTGTTTACGGACGCCAATCTTCTTCTCTTGTGCCGTGATATGTTCTGAGGACATATTCGAATTTCTTTGTCGATCTCGGCTGCAAGTCGAGCGTGAACTTAACCGTATTGAGATTAACCTTCTCGAATGCACCGAAGTCGCCGCTATTGTCGATATCCCAGTACTGCGTATTGAAGTTGCGTTTTATCTCGACCTTGACGTTAATGTCACGGGTATTCCTGACTTCTATCTTGAACGTACGGATTTCATCCCAGCCTGAGACATTGTCTCGACGGTCGAATCTGTAATTTTCCGTCTTGAAATCCATCAGTTTAGGCTCGACCACGAGATTGGCAACCGGCCCGAGATTCAGCTCTACGTCTTCATCAACGGGGATATACTTGAACGAAGACTGGCCGGTGTATGATAAATGTCCGTTATCACCAGCGCCTCGATAGACTTTCAGTAATCCGCCTGGGATGGGTGTTTCACCGAGCTTGTGTTCCTTATCGTTTTTGAAACTGAGAAACCGAACGACGCTCGGCCCGTATCTTTCCTCTTCATATTTGTAGAGATTTATGACCGACACCTGGTCTACATTGAAACTCAGCAGCCGTTTAGACCAGCCGTTAGGTATCGTTTCGGTTCCCTCAATCGTATAGAGAAAATATTCGCTGAGGCCTTCCTTTTTGACCTCTTTCGCCCGGATCGACTTGCCGGCAATTGCCTCCATCATTACCCTGCCTCTGCTGCTCGGCTCTTCCTGCGGAGCCGGCATAGCCTGCGGCACGGGAATTACTCCAGGTCTGCCGTAGGGATACTGTCGCCTCGCAAGCTCTGCTATCTGATCGAGGATATGGACCTTGCCGACAATTAATCGGGTTTGGGCATTCTCGTAGTCTTCGCCGCTGTTGTTGGTGACGACTACATAGCCTTTAAGCAGCATTGTCTTCTCATTCTCGGTGAGTGTTCCCATATAGAACGCCCGCCAGGACAGGCCGCTGGTAAGATATGTAATTTCCACCGGCACTTTACCGCTCACGCCGCTTTCGATATTCCACAAGCCGAGGTTCGTGACTCGTGGCGGATAGGTCAGATCGGTGATGTCAATCTTGTCCGCATTGGCCTTAGGCAGCATCTCCAGGCTGGTCGGGTCGATGAGCGTATTGGCCCATGAGAACTGGAGCTTGTTTTCGCCGTTTTTGAGCGTCAAGGCTCTGCTTTCACGCACCAACGTCATATCCGCCGAATTATAAATAGTAAGCTGCACCGTATCCCGCGAAGGCAATGTCACCAGGTCGACTTTCGCCCGGCCGATGCCGGTCATTGCCATTAGTATCAGTAACACTATTGCTATACGTTTCATTTTGCTGCTCCTTTACTATAAAGGATTGAATCTAATTATCTTTGAACTGGCAACTGTGGTTCTCTTCCCGGCCTTAGATGCCGGCGATGATAGGTCATTTTTAATTCCTTCACGGCCGGCCCAGCCTCGCTGCGAGCGGGCAATTGAATCTCGAACTCGAGTGTATTGGCATCCTTTTTCTCGTACTTCATATTGCAGTTTTCCATATCCCACTGGCCTGGGATGTGTTGTATCATGGTCAGCATGGCGGGACTGGCCTTGAAATTCTCAATCTTGGCGGTGATTTGCTCATTGGTATCGTAAAGAACAACATCGCCTCGACTATTCGTGTGTGTGGGAACGCGGGTGTCCTGCATTTTTCGCTGGGTCACGACGATGTCACGGCTGTCGCCGATATAAAGCTCCATCTTCTCGCCCACCGGCACCAGTCCGGTCATATCCTCGCCCAGGAAGATGGTGCTCTCGTGCCCATCGTCCTGGAAGAGTCGTGCTTTGCCGCCCCACAGAGAAAACTCGCCTAAATTGCTTTTGGCTTCATTGACGATGCGATAGCTGACCGGTATGCCCACGTTTTGATTCTCCAGCTTCTCCGGGTCCCACGGCAGCCTGGCGGCATCGAATTTCCAGACCTTTGTAATCGGCACTTTTGGAGCCTTTAGGAACAACATCTGCTTGGTTTCCTCGTGGTCGATGCCCTGCTCGAAGGCCTCGCCGTAATCCAGCAATACGCGGGCCTTGGCGAAATCTTCGCCGGAGAAGTTCCTCAACACCAGGTAACTTTTTAAGTCCACAAAAGTCTCGGCCTTGTCGGCTACGGCCTTATAAGTAATCAACCTGTCGATATTGCTCAGAAGATAGCTTATTCGTACCGTCTCGGCGTAGTCACTGTCGCTGCTGATATCCCAGACGAGAGCGGCTTCATTAGGCGGATAACTCACACTGAGAAGCGTGACTTTGTTCGTATGGTCGAGTGCTCTTAACCGAATCGAGTCGGCGTCGATGAAGACACCTTTCCACGAGAAATCAACCTTGTTGAGGCCTTTCTGCAGCGTAAGCACACGTTCTTCCTCAATCAGCGTAGCCCGGGGATTATCCAGGCGAATCACCGTCGCCGCCCGTTCAGGCAGTGCTACGAGTTTGATTCTGCCGTGAGAGATTGCGCTGCAGGCAAGCAGCAGCACAATTACCGTTAGTTTGTTTTTTCTGTCGTTCATAATTAAATCTCCTAAATTCTGTTTTTACGTTTTTATTCTGTCAGCGATTCTTCTCTTGTACCGTGATATGTTCTGACCGTATATTCAAGCGTCTGCTTACTACGCGGCTCGAGTTCCAGCATAAGACGAGCGTGCGTTGCATCGTGTTTCTCGTAGGGGGTCTCGGCCTGCAATGTCCAGTAGGCAGTTCTGAAGCCCCGAGTGATTTCGATCTGAATCGGCAGCGTTCGCGTATTTGTTATTTCGATTTTCCAGGTTCGTATCTCGTCCCAGCCGGAAACGTTGGCTCTGTTATCGAAGATGTAGTTCTCCGTCTTGAAATCCATCAGCTTCGGTTCAATCTTCACCAATCGTGCCGGGCCGAGGTTCAGCTCAACCTCTTCGTCCACCGGAATATACTTAATATCCGAGCCGCCGACATAAGACAGATAGCCCTGTTCATCGGCATTGCTGTATATCTTTACATTCCCGTTCGGGATTGGCGTCTGGCCCAGATTGTGCTTTTCATCGTTTGCGAACTTAACAAATCTGATTGCCTGGTTGCCCCAGCGCTCTTCGTCATATTTATACAAACTCTCGACTGCAATATCCTCAACATCAAACGAAAGCAGCCTTTTGCCCCATTCGTTAGGGATGGTTTCTGTTCCCTCAATCGTATAAAGGAAATATTCGCTCAGACCTTCTTTCTTGATCTCTTTAGCTTTCAAATCCGCGAACCAATTATGGCGCTGTCCAAGCCTACCTGTTTGGTATTCTCCGTTTGTCACGCTAATATCCTTCTTGATCGCATCTTCGTCGTATCCAATCATTCCCGGCCTGTCGTAAGGATATTGGCGCCTTGCTAATTGGGCGATTTCGTCGAGTATGTGGACTTTACCGACGATCAGGCGGGTCTGGGCGTTTTCGTAATCTTCGCCGGAATTGTTGCCGATGCGAACGTAGCCCTGCATTTTCATCGTCTTTTCATCCTGCGAAAGCGTGCCCATGTAAAACGCGCGCCAGGACAGGCCGCTCGTGAAATATGTGATCTCGAACGGGACCTGGCCGTTGGTCTCCGAACGAATGAGCCAGCGGCCAAGCTCCCGTAGCCTCGATGGAAATACTAATTGTTGTATATCGATTTTTCCCACCTGTTCCAGCGGCTCTAGGCTCAGCGAGGTCGGGTCGATAAGCGTATTGGCCCACATGAACTGCAGCCAGTTCCAGCCTTTTTTCAGTGTCAGGTTCCGCCGCTCCCGCACCAGCGTCAAATCCGCCGAGTTATAAATCGTAAGCTGCACCTTGTCCCTTCTCGGCAACGTCACCAACTCGATCGCGCTTGCCGGCGCAAAGGGCGGCTGCTCGGGTATCAGCTTTGATGCAGGTGCTATTTCAGCTTCGACGGTAGTGATATCTCGTGCAGGGCCCTTAGTCGGAGCTATCATGTCTGATGTTTCTTTAGCGACGATTCTTGTTTCAGCCTCTTCCTTAGCCGACTTACCGGCTGCTGAGATACCCATTTTTGCCTCGGTGTCCTGCGTCACCATTGTCATAGGTGAATCCGTTTGTGATTCGCCTTTAGCTCCTGGTCCCTTGCTTGCTATTTTGTCCTCCGACTTTGGCTCTCTCGCAAATTGCTGATGTGTCGATTTGTCTATGTTCAGATTACTCATCAGCAGTACAAAGCAGGCGACCACCGCCGCAGCGACCGCTCCGATCCAGGGCGACTTGTAGAATGGAACGACTTTCCGCCGTGCCGGTTGTCCGGCCTGCTCCAAAACTTCAGAGATCAATGCCTCTGGTACGTGTGTATCTTCGCTAAGCAGGTCAAGGGCGGCGAACTTTTTAATTAGCTGCTCCAAACGCTCCCTGCACTCGGCACAGCCGGCCAGATGCTTGGAACTTATGCTCTGCTTCTCTTCCGAACTCAATCCGAATCGGTATTCGATCAATTCATTTTCTGTAAGATGATTTTCCATTTTATTTCTACTTAAATCTCAGGCAACTTATGCGCCAGCGTCTTAAGTGCTCTGAACATTTGTGTTTTCACAGTTCCGACCGAACAGCCCAGCACCTCTGCCACATCGGGGTAACTGAGTTGCTGATAGTACGCCAGAACAAGCGTTGCCCGCTGCCTTTCGGGTAGTAACTGAATCGCCCGCCTGACCTGTTCGGTCTGCTCGGCCTTCAATGCCTGCTCGGATGGATTACACGAATTATCCGCCAGGGCGACCGTACCTAATTGATCGCTTTTAGGATTGTTGCAATCGAGCTGCTGATTCAGCGATACCGCTTTGACGCGTTTGCCTCGGCGAAATCCGTCTAAAGCCACACGCGTGGCGATCCTGAAAAGCCAGCCCTTAAATTGAGGGCCGCGGAATGTATGGGCTTTTTCATGCACTCGTTTGAATGTCTCCTGAAAAAGGTCCTCGGCTTTTTCTCGGTTTCCGCTCATTCGTATCAAATATCCCAAAACGCTGTCCCCATATCGTCGTACAAGCTCACCGAACGCTGCCGGGTCGCCCCGGCGATGGGCTTCGATTAAGCTTTTGTCCGTATTTTCCATCGAGGCTATTAACTCCATCTATCCTTAAAGACGCCTATGGCAGCCCTCCGGTTGACAAAGAAGAATAAATAATTCCAATATCCGCGTATTGCGGGCGAAATTGATGGTCTTGTTCGATTCGATAGTAATTCACTTTATTACCTTATCCTGATTATGACGTCGACAAAATCATTATCATTGCATAAAACTATCTGCTTCACCCGCCAGTATGGACGTCTATCATATATCAATGGTTGACATGTGGTAAAGTAAAGTTTGTGTAAAATCTGCTTTGGCCGGTGGTTTCCGAATCCATAAGTTATATTCACTCTGGAGTCACGGGCTTTGAAGGTAGTGTGCTAAATTGCTACGACCGATAAGAGTATTCTTATCTATTCTTTTATTAAGTCTCTCAATTGTGGGCGTATCATTTTGCCTTCGGCACCGGCTTATTAATCGCCCAGAATACGGCGTTGATCAACATTCGGCGAAACGGCGCATTCTTGAAATCGTCAGGGTGCCCGAGCGATGTGTAAAAAATGCGGGATTGTTTATATTGGTTGGTCCAGGCAACCGGCTCGGGTTCCCGGTCGGGAATCGTGCCGACCAGCAGCCGCTTTGTCGACTCGCCCAAAGGCCTGACCTTGTATAGCGAGCCGTTGCTCGTAAGCGGGAGTTTCACGCCGACCATAATTGGATGACCGGCTGCTCCGGCGGCTGCCGTGACGGTGCACTTCGGTCCGCTACCGTAATGGCCGTGGTAGTTGCCGCCCAGGACCTTGGGATCGAGCTTGGGCCATTCGACGTGACCTTCAGGGGCCTTGCCTCGGCTGTCCAGGGCGTGGCTTGCGGTTCGCAGCCCGATTAAAGCCCCGCCCCTGTCGAGATAGTCGCGGAAATACTGCATCTGCTCGGGAGCTAATGACCTTCGCCGCATGAACAGCACCGCCAAATCCGCATTCGTCAGTGCCTCCAGCCCGGCCAGATCATGCCGGTCGTCACCATTCATTTCGGTGCTGCCCTGAAGTATCTCGCAGTACAGGCCGTATTTGATTTGCAGCTCGTGTGCAAACTCCGGCAGCGTCTCGGCGGCTCCATATTCGCTCTCTGCCGAGATGAAGACCACGCGCGGGCGCTTGTCATTCTTGAAACAGAATTGTGGCTGACCGGTAAAGACGGTTGAGGTAATTGTCGGACAGACGTATTTCTCGACATGCTCGACGACCAGGTCCGTGCCGGTGAAATGGCTGACGACCGGGCGCATCTTCGAGTTATACATCGTATCGGTCAGGTCCCGCATCAATACGACGTTCCTGCCGGACTTTGCCAGATTCCGCAGACCGAAGGGCCTGCCGAGCACGCACATATTCGTGTGAACGCCCATGAGGATAGCGTTTTTGACGCCGTGTTGCTCCAGCAGGTTCCAGATTTCCTCGCCAGAATCGCTGATAGCATCGTTGCTTTTGATTTCAATCGTATCTATCTGGTTTTTCCACGGCCACGGTGGACCCTGTTTGCACGTCGGCTCGCAGTCGCAGCCGCCGTCGGAGTGATCTATAGGATAGCCGACAGCTTTTTCGTTCTCATCAATCCAGTTGCACCATTTGCCGATGCCGTCCGGCAGGTTCGCCGCTTTCGGCGCATCCTGCGCCCGCTTGCGGGCGGGGTGGTCAGCATAAGTTTTAATCGTGCCGCTCGGTGAATGGATTATCAGCACACCTTTGCCCCGTGCTTTGGAGACCACATTGTTCATATACGGAGCAAGCTCCGCGACTCGCGCGGTGGCTCCTTTGCACCAATGCTGGTTCCACATATCGCAGATAATGATTGCCGTTTGTTTGGGCTCCCATTCGACTTTATTCTGCACTACCCTGAACCGGTCTGTATCATCGGCCAGCGGGGCACGACTTCGCGTTACAAGAATCAATGGTTTGTCGCTCGACATGCCATATGCGACATACGACATACAAGAAAGTAAACCTGCAAACACAATAGCGGTTACAGCTAATATTCTGAATTGACGACTGTACATAATATCGGACTCCTGGAAAATCAATAGTGATACATCACAAGGCTATCAAGATTTACTTTCTCAACGACCAGCAGGATAGCACAGAAACAATCGCAAAACAAGTCTATTACCGCCCACCGGTGTATTGAGCATATCCGAATATAAGGATAGCTCCGTCCGGGTTTGCCGGTTTTATTGAGCAAACATACGGATGAAGACTACACCATGTCTTGGTACTTTTGCTTCGAAACGGTTTTTGTACGTGCCCAGATTCTTTTGCCGCCACAGGTCGCGAATCCGGCGGGGGCCTTCTATGCCGAGGTCCTTCCATGAGATGGCGATATTTGTTGCTATCTCGGTGGTGTTGAACAGGCCTACAGCCTTCGAGCCGTCTTCCATGTCCTTGGCCATGATGAAATACTCGTCCGTCTGGTCGATAATCGGGGCCTGCTTTCCGAGCAGGTCCTGGTCGATCTCGATTACCTCGGCGTTGCACAGGACATTTAGCGTGAACTCGTCGAGCTTGTCCATATCGCCGGAGAAAATCAAGGGGGCGGCCATCAAACACCACATCGACATATATGAGTACTGCTCATTTGGTGTAAGTGTCGTTGGTTTTCCCTCACCCATGCCATGGGCATTGCCGACCCGTCCGATGAGGATATAGTCGGGATCGTTCCACTGGCCCGGCATGGCGTACTGCCAGTGACGGGCGTTACTCAGGCCGATGTGATAGAATCCCGGCAGGTCAGCCCCGCCGGCCAGGCCAAGGTCTCCGGTTGTGCGCCAGCAGTGTCCGCCGACTTCGCCTCCCCACTGCCAGACATCGTTCATACCATATTGGCATAGGTTCAGCAGAATATCCCGGTCGAGCTGCTTTAAGATATCGCCCATCTGCCGGTAAGGCCGCTTCTTTTCCAACAGGTCATCCTTGGTCTGCTTCATTCGTTCCTCGTAAACCTGTCCGTAGCTGCACCAGTCATACTTGAGAAAATCAAATCCCCACTCGGCGAATCTTTCAGCGTCGATCTGCTCGTGTTGATAACTGCCCACGTAACCCGCACACGTCCACGGTCCGGGCCCTATATAGGTACCCGCACGCAGCCCCTTGCCGTGAATGTAGTCCACCATTGATTTGATGTCCGGAAATTTGTCATTGGTAAGCACTGCTTTGTCGGCGTCACGGTAAGGCTTGTCGCCGCGTTTCTTCATCCAGCAGTCATCGATGTTCACATACATATAGCCGGCATCCGCCATGCCGGACTCGATCATGGTGTCCGCCGCATTGCGCATGTGCTGCTCGGTGACGCGGTTATAGTGGATGTACCAGCTATTCCAGCCCATCGGCGGAGTCAGCGCCAGCGTATCTCCCACAACGATTTTGAAAGCCCGCCGCGATGAACCGTGCCGGTTGGTTCCCTTGAGGATCACGGGATATTCGCCGAGTTCCGCCGGGGCGGTGCCTGTGATGATGCCGGTTGCCGCATCCAGCTTGAGCGTCGGCGGCAAATTCTCCGCACCGAAACGGATGGGCCGTCTGCCCAGGCATGGAATGCGGTAAATGAAAGGCCTGCCGGGCCGGCAGCCGTAGACTTTCGGGCCATTGATTCGCGGCTCGGGACCGGGCTTGGGCGTCAAAATTACTTTTTCTTCTTTGTAGATGGGCGCATCGATTGTCACGGGATTCTCTCCGGTGACAATAAATGCCGCATCGGCCCAGTCGGCGTGGTCGTAGCTCGTGTTATCACCGGCCGGATCGACCGACAGCGTCAAAGTCCTGCAGCCGATCAAATCGATATCGACCTTTTTTGCAGGTTCGCCGGCTTTTAGAACGCCGCTGTTGAACAGCAGTTTGCCGTCGCCGTAGATGCGGAAGCGGACGTTGCCGATATTGCCGTTGACTTCATCGTCAACGCCTACATAAGCGGAGAAGCTCCGGCACGATTTTTTCAAGTCGATATACATCAAACTGGCGGCGTGAGTGCCGACGCCCTTGTCGAATGTTCGGCCGGCGATTGTCAGTGGTTTGCTCTGGATGGATTTGTCCTTCTGAGGCGTTCCCCAGCCGGCCGTCATTTTTTCCAGATCCAAGGATGACAGCCACACCGTCCGTGCCAGCTTGTCGGATTTTGCGGCTGAAGCGCAGCCCAAAAGTTGTGCTATAAGAATGGCAAAGATGGTTAGCAAAAGGCAGGTTGATACATGGGATTGTTTGCGAATTCTACTAATCATGTTTCTCCTTCGCGTTAGGGGCAACCCCGTGTGGTTGCCCTGATTCATTCTCGGCATTCGGGCAGGCACGCGGGCCTGCCCCTACGCCCTAAAGCAGGGCGAGCCAGCCGCCGTCGACGTAGATGATCTGCCCGGTGATAAATTCGCCCGCGCGTGAGGCGAGCAGGACCGCTGTGCCTATCAGGTCATCGGGTTGGCCCCACCTAGCGAGCGGCGTTTTCGACAGGACCCACCGGTTTAAATCCTCATCGGTCCGGAGCGGCTCGGTCAGTTCCGTGGCGATATAGCCGGGCCCGATGGCGTTTACGTTGATATCGTATTTTGCCCATTCGACGGCCAGCGTTTTGGTGAGCATGAGCAGGCCGCCCTTGCTGCTGGCGTACGCCGCCGTTGTGGGCCTGGCGCCATGGCACGTCAGCGAGCCGATATTGATAATCCTGCCGGCTTTGCCCGCTTGCTTTCGATGCCGGCAGAACGCCTGTGACAATACGAACGCGGAAGTAAGATTGACCTGGATGACCTGGCTCCATGTTTTGAGATCGACATCTTCAGCCGGCCCGCGAATGGTCGTCCCGGCACAATTGACGAGAATGTCTATGCCTTTCGTTTGGGCGATGACACTTTCGAAGAAATCATCTATGCTTTCAATGCCGCCCAGGTCGAACGGGAAGGACCAGATTTTCCTGCCGGTGTCGGCATGAATTTGCCGGGCGGCTGCTTCGAGCTGCTCTTTTGTGCGGGAGGCAATTGCAACATCCGCCCCATGCTCGGCCAGGCCTTTGGCAATGGCAAGCCCAATGCCTCGACCGCCGCCAGTGACCAGCGTCGTTTTTCCCGATAAGCTAAAAAGATTGCTTTCCATAGCCGCTTAATAAAGCAGAAAAGCAATCAAATAGCAAGGGAAGAAAACCACAAGCAAATAACCGGGGCCTATGCCGCAATGATTGGCATAGGCCCCGAATTAATACAAAACCTGCTGTAATTTCCGCGAAAGCGGTTTTACTCTTCAGCAGTTTCTCTCGGCCGGTACAGGCGGATGTCGTCAATGAACATCTTGCCCGAACCGCCGGGGATCGTCATGTTGCCCTGGGTTCCCAGGCCGATCGCTATCCTGTCAACATTGGTCAGGACTATGCCCTGATCGGCAAAGGCCTGCAGCGGGATAACCCACTCAGTCCATGTGTCGATCTGTGCCGCGGCCGGATCATCGTGGACTACAATCGCAGGTGTACCGGCACTATTGGACACGGCCACATAAAGCGGCTCAGCATCATTACTGGTTATGCCGATATCCTGATGCGCCCACTGCCCGGTGACTGTTCCGGTAGTCGTGATATTGGAGAATACGGCCTCACAAGTCAAAGCAGCATCATGGCTCGTTAAGGCCAAGCCGATATAGACATTCGCGCTCATCGGGATGGTCTGCGCTGTAGCGCCTGTTACCGGCTGCCAGTTCGAGCCGTTAGCCGAATGCGAAACCGTAAACAGGCCGGAAATACTACGCTCCAGTTTCACCCAGTACGGTGCGGCAACGCCGGTCTGATTGGTGTTGACGCTCGTTCCGCCTGTTGATGGGCGTGCCTGTGCAGCAACTCCGCTGGCGGGAGTGACACACGCGAAGGCATGTGCCGAATCAGGATCCAGCGTCTCGCGAATCATAACGCCGGCCTTGGCCCAGTCGTTCGTATTTTCAACGCTGTCTACTCTCGCGATAATCGAGCCGGCGCCGGTGAGCATCTTGTAGGCGAAGTGGAATTCATCGGCTTCCACACCATTTATTACCCAGATATCCGTGCCGGAGGCGGTCATCGTATAGGTACCGACCGGGCCTTCGACGAAGCTGCCGGTAGATGCCGGATAGCCTCTGAACCACAGCGTTAAATTCGTAACGCCTTCCTCGGTCCAGTCACGCGGGGCAGTCAGTGTCAGTTCCGTTTCCGAATACTTAGAGTAGCCCTGCTTGTTATTGTCGTAGTACAACGGCATCGACTTGCTGCCGCCGTTGATGATAGTCTCCTCCATGTAGGAAGCAGTGTTTTCATCGCCTACGGCCCCTCCTGTGCCGTTACCGGCAAAGTAAGGCTCAATACCGGGCGTGCCGTAGCCAAGCCCGTCGTGCCAGGCGTACCATATCTGGTTATCGCCCGCGTTATAATCTTCGAAGTCGTCCACAAGGATGAAATCAGCCACTGTAAAGCTCCAGATTTTGCCTTTGCTGATCGTCCCATCAGCATTATACTCATCGATTCGCCAGTAGTAAGGCCCACTGCCCCATTCAACGTCTTCAGGCGGAATATAGCTCGTGCCGCTCTGACGGTTTCGATATATGCCGGATGTGTCGGACGTATCAGCATTCTCCACAGCGTTTTTATCAGTGCCGAAGTACAAATCATGCTGAGCCGCGTTCTCTCCCGGCGACCAGCTTAACGGTGTCGCACTGTCTACGTCCGGAGTTGACCTGTTGGCCGGGCTCGGGCCCCATGCAATCATCGGGTCACCTGCCATGATTTTGCTAATCTCGTCCTCTGTCACCACTTTGTTGTAGATACGGACATCGTCAATGCTTCCGCTAAAGAAGGCACCGGCAGAGCCGGCGTCAGATCTAGCACCAATCAAAAACGGTCTACTCTGGTCAAGTAACATACCTGCTCCCGATGTGGTTTCAGCTAATGTGCCGTCATGATAGAGTTGCATCGTATCTCCGTCATAGGTGGCAACGACGTGATGCCATTGGCCGATAGTGGTATCGGATCTGATACCAGGCCAAGTGGTGTCATTAAACGATTCAAAAAGGATTCTCTGTTCGTTTCCGTGCATCATAACGCCCCAATTTACTGCGCTGGCGCTTTCATGGCCACCCCTTGAAACCATATGGTTGTATCCTTGAGTGCTCGGGATGTTGCACCAAAATGATACGGAGAAAACGTCGATATTCAGAGCTTCAGCATTACCGCAATCAACGTAGGTCGATGACCCAGTAAATTCCAATGCACCACCGTCATAGCCTTCCACCCACTCCGGGTTACCTTGGAACATGCCATGATTGCCATGACCGGACCAATCAACGACGGTAGTTCCGGCGCCTTCGTCAAGCTTCCACCAGCCGAGAAGGTTTGGATCAGTTACGGCTATATCGGGCAGGGTTTTGAAGCTCCATACATCGCCTGTGTTCGTACCCTGAGTTCCGAGCTCATCGATTCGCCAAAAATACGTTTTGTCTGGTTCAAGCGGCCCGGGGCTGTAGGTTGTAGTTGCCTGCTGCTCCCCAACGGTGGCATTCGCTACGGTGTCATAATCGTCGCCGAAGTAGACGGTATGCAATATTGCACCGAAGCCTGTCGTCCAACTCAAGATCAAGTTTTCAGGATCTATAAACTTGCTCCCGTCGCATGGGATAGGCTCATAGGACGTAACGGGTTGAACCCAGAAGCTCCAGACCTTGCCTTTCCATGGACTATTCGGGTCTGCATCATTTACTTCATCGATACGCCAGAAGTAGGTCGTGCCCGGAACAAGACCATCGGGATAGGCATATCCGGCAAAGCCGGCAACATAAAACGTGCCTGGTTGATTAAGTCGGAACGTATCGCCGGTACCATTATTCACATCGTCGAAATTATCGCTCATATACACATCGTGAGAAACGGCAAAATCGCCCGCTTGCCACGACATAGTAACAAAAGTGCCCGTAATTGTAGCTTCGTCAGCCGGACTCGCACGCCGGGCGTAAGGGTTGCCTCTGCCGCCAACGTTTAAGAGAAACCAGTTGTTAATCCATTCACTTATAACTTCGCCGCGTGGGTCACCATCTTGACTCATTGTCTGGTAGAAAATGCCTATGCGACCACCAGTAGTTGTATTATGAACGATAACGGGATCAGCTCTTGTTCCGGCAGCATTCCCAGCAAGAACCAGTTCGACTTCCCAATCGCCGGCAAGTGTATCAAGATGGAATGGGCGGTCAGTTGCGAAATCCTGTAGAGTTGGAGTGTAATCCTGACCATCGGCAGTAACAGTAACAGCAGTATCGTCCTCACCCGCTACTGTAACGCCGGGAATGTCCATCATTGTCTGTAATCCACCTGCGGCATTTGTTCCAGCACCATTTACGACGTAGAATATCCAGTCACCGGTGTTAATGATACAATTACCATCGTCCAGGAATAATTCGGCTAATGAGTCATCAGCCTGTACATTACCAGGTGTGTAAATAGTGTCTGGGAACTGTCCGCAAATAATTAAAAGGTCTGGTGTACCATCACCTGTGTGGTCTGCTACCCAATCTGCAAGGGCAGCTTGTTCACTTGCTGCGAATTGTTCAACAGAAGCTCCCGTAACGTTGTCAGCAATTTCCTGCATTTCGCGGTCAGCCGCAGCTTGCCCCCACCAGCCTGCTTGTGTTGAAATGGCTATGTCGGAAGCCATAGCCGTCGAGCACAATGCAAATGCGACTACGAATACAAACACTATATTTTTCATTTTTATTCTCCTGATTTTAACTGAAAACCGATAGGAAATTTCGCTCCGGCCACACGCCGAAGCATCTGAAAGTAATTTTTACTTATTTTAGACTAAACATCTTGCTTGAAAATGGTTTCTTGGCCTAAGGTTGCCTCCTTCCTTAAACGGCCAATATGGGCACTTATTTAAGTAAAATCAGAAATAAACTATAACAATTCCCCCCTTTTCATAAAAGACCTATAATATTCCCACTTAAACCATATTTAACATATTAATCACCTTTGCGTCAAGATTTTTTTACAACATCCAGCCAATAAGGTGGTGCTCTATGGACAGAAGGCGGAAAGGACGAGGGATGATGGACGAACGTGCATTCTCCATCTTCTCTTTCTTTACTTTGTTACGATTCTCCGACCCCTGTCCTACCCCTTTGAGAGTAGTTTGGGCCTTGAGATTGGCTTTGTTTGGCTTTGTTTTTTCGCCGCCTCCAATCGGTATAAATTCCGTAAATCATTGAGGGCTTTGAGGTTGTTTGGAGATACTAATCGGTCGCCCAGAGACTCAAATTCGAATCACGAGACAAAAAAGCCCCGCTTTGGGCGGGGCTAAAGTGTTAATATTCAAATGATTATGTATTTTTCTGTTATTCGAATATTATCAGGGCAAGAATTGACGAATTATCCTGCCTTATCAACAGTAGAGCCCTTCCTTTTTTCTGAGCTATTTTAATTTCCTCACCAAACTCTTTAGTATTATTGATTGGTTGCCGATTGACTTCCTTAATCAGGGCTCCCGGGACTATACCGGCCTGTTCGGCTTGTGAGCCGGCTTCGACTTCTCTGACGACGACTCCGCTTTCGCCTTCATAGCCCAATTGTTTGGCCAGTTCTTCAGTCATGTTTATTACTGAAAATCCCAATTGCTCGATAGTTTCTGCCGGCAGATTTCCTCTGATCTTTCCTTCCGGCGGCCTTTTGCCGAGTTGTACGGTAAATGTTTTTCGTTTTCCATCTCGCAGGACAACAACTTCGACTTTAGTATCCGGACTTAGCATTGCCACGCGATTTAGAAACTGATTGCTTTTTTCAACGGCCTGACCTTCGAATTCGACAATGACATCATAGCGTTTCAATCCGGCCTTTTCTGCGGCAGAATCCGCTATCACTTCTTTTATAGCAACGCCCTTAGTCTCTGTTTTCAAGTCGAAAGCAGCAGCCAAATCGGGAGTTAAATCCTCAAACGAAATGCCGAGGAAGCCTCGCTCAACAGAGCCACCCTCACGGAGCTGTTTATAAACGTGTTTGGCCATGTTTACGGGTATCGCAAAGCCGATGCCGATATTGCCGGTCGCGCCGTAAATGGCGGTGTTCATCCCGACGACCTTCCCTTCGAGATTGATCAGGGGGCCACCCGAATTGCCTCGATTAATGGCGGCATCGGTCTGAATGAAGTTTTCAATAGTGGCCAGGCCAACGCTTCTGCCCTTGGCACTGACGATTCCGGCAGTCACGGTATGGCTGAAACCCAGCGGATTGCCTATGGCAAGGACCCATTCGCCGACTTCAAGGGTATCGGAGTCCGCTAATTCGAGATAAGGCAGATTGTCGGCGTCGATTTTGATGACGGCTATATCGGAATCCGGGTCCGTCCCGGTAATTTCAGCGGTGAATTTCCTGCCGCCCGCGAGCTCAACAGTGACTTTCTCGGCATCTTCGACCATGTGATTGTTTGTCAGGATATAGCCGTCTGGTGAGATTACAAAGCCCGATCCAAGGGCCGTTTGAGGCTGTTGATTTCTCCGTTGTGGGGAGCGTTGACGAGGAGAGCGTGGTCCGAAGAAATAGTCGTAGAGATCGTCGCCGAACGGCGAGTTGCGGTATGTTTGGCTGTCCCGGGAGACGGTTTTCTCGGCCTGGAGTCCGACAACGGCTGGTGAGGCCTTTTCGGCTATCGAAGAAAAAGCTTTGCCCATCTGACGCAGGGCTGCAATGCTGTCCGGATCCGCCGCCAAGGCCGACAACGGTGTTGTAAAGAGCAGCAGTAAGGTTGAAATTACAAGAAGACGTGAGTGATATTTGTTCTCTTTGTAGCTATTAATCTGCATTTCGGTCTCCAATATATCAGTTGAATAAAACAGTAACAAAAATCAACGATTCGGCAATGAAATATACACGTTTTAAGTATTTTATATACGATTTTATTGTATAAAAGTTCAAAGCGTCAAAGATATTTTCTTGCCGTAGCTTATAAACAAATAATATTCCGACCGTTTTTTTCATAAGCGTAGCTTATGTAGGTCATATTTAGTTGGTTATGAGGGATCGTTAGACGGAATATCAATGGCAAATTGCGGTTTTTTTAGCTTAGAATGAAATAATCCGGATGAGCAGATTTATGGACAAGTATTATGAGTGACGATTTATACCGGCAATGCCTTTTTTGTCACTTGCCGGTTTCTGTCAGGAGAAGCGCTTTTCAGAAGAGGCGAAAGAAAATGGCTTGAAATATAATATATTGATTGATAACGCTTTGTAAGCAGTATATAATTGCTACATTTATAAAAGCGAATATTTATCATAATTTTGAGGGTTATAAATATGAAACTATTATGGATTTTCAGAGCTATCTTTCTTGTTATTATTGTGGCAATTGTGTTCGTTAATATCAGTTCTCCGATAATGGACAAAGATGAGAATAGCGAATCCTCAACGGATACGTACAATGCGAATTTACGCGCTATCATTTTTAGCAGTATAGGGATGGCTGTGTTTGTCCTTTTGTTGGATATTATGACGCCGAAGAAAAAGTTCAGCGCTCTGGCGGGAGTGTTTTTCGGTCTGTTGGTCGGCATACTTGTTAGTTGGGCTCTGGCGCCAGTGGTGGAGATGGTGAGTGGTACCTTTAGTATTGATATAACCGACTGGGCGATAACGGTGATCAAATGGCTGTTGGGCATATGTATATGTTATCTTACAATCAGTATTGTGATGCGGACCAAAGATGATGTTCGCTTCGTGATTCCTTACGTGGAATTTGCCAAGCAGACCAAGGGCTCACGGCCGCTGGTTATAGATACTTCGGCTATCATCGACGGACGGATAGTGGATCTGTGCCAGAGTAAATTGTTCGATGCTCCGCTGATTGTCCCTCGTTTTGTACTCAATGAGCTGCAGCTCATATCCGATTCGGCCGACAAGCTAAAACGCAACCGCGGCAGGCGGGGACTCGATATACTCAACAAGATGCAGTCGGACCCTGTAATCGACGTAGAGATTGATGATTCCATAATTGCAGAGGTCGAGGAAGTCAAGGGCGTTGACCAGAAATTGCTGATGTTTTCCAAGGCGTGTAACGGCCGGCTGGCGACTACGGATTATAATCTCAGCAAGGTCGCACGGGTGCGTGAGGTTGATGTGGTGAATATAAACGATCTGGCCAATTCGCTTAAGGTCGTTGCATTGCCCGGCGAGGCGATGCAAATTAAAATCATAAAGCCGGGTGAAGAATCGGAGCAGGGTATCGGTTATCTGGATGACGGGACAATGGTTGTCGTAGAAGGCGCCCGCAACAAGATCGGGCGGGAGTTGGTTATTAGCGTCACCAGCTCACTCCAGACCTCTGCAGGCAAGATGATTTTTGGCAAGTTCGAGGGATTCGGACAAGAGACCAAGGGAACGGCACAACAGACAAACGGGAGTAATCGGAGAAAGCCGTATAGAAAGCAGGTCAAATCGAATACGCCAAGAGACAACAGGAACAGAAAATGAAAGTGCGAACGCGTCGCACAACCAGAATATAGTACACTCGACAAGTAACGGCCGAGTTCACATTCTTGAGTTCATAGAGTGCCCATCTGGATTATCTTGGCCGTATAAACTCCTTCCAGGCGATAGCTGAATGAACCGGCCCGGGGGAATTCAATGTCGGCAACTGCTATGCGGGGCCCGGCGCCCGAGAAAGTGCTTCGCTTGCTTGCTTTCGTTCGAATCCGTTCCCCGCCGAGAGGAATCTTTACAGTTTGATATCCCGGTGTGCGAACTGCGATGAGGTTGCATCTGGTATGAAAAACAACTATGTCACTTTGGGAGGACCAGTGAATCTCTTTAATAGCATCGATGTCTTCGGCTAATTTGGCAACGCGCACGAAATGAATATTGTCGCTGCGTTGAATGAACAGAGACTGGTTGGGCGGATCAATGGAGGGTCTCTCGACTACATAAGCCTCAAAGTTTTGATCGGGTGACGTGACCGATTGAACGACTTCGGGGCCTGTGAAGAAGTCTTTCACATATGAGGGGACAAGGGGCGTGAAAAAGCCGACTGCGATTCCTGCCGGGACATAGACGGGGGACAGAAGAATCGAAGCAACTACGGATATCACAATTGGCTTGACCTTTCTATCTATTTTCCTGAGCCGGCTGAGCCCACATGGAAGGCCTATGGCAGCTAAAGCTATGAAGACAAGGGCAAAAGGTAAAGGAATGCCGATGATAGCTACTGCAAGCAGACCAATAACTCCGCAGAAACCGGACAGAAGCAGCAGGATTATAGAGAGATTACTGTTGCGGCAGTCAGATCTTTCGTTTTCTCCCATAATCAATCCTTTCTAAACTGATGTTTCCGGATTCTTCTTTCCAGAGTTCAGGCAGCATTTGACGAACGTCAAAATGCTGAGCAGGAGACCAGCAGCGAACAATGGCCGGTAGAAGTAGGATGCATAATCCTGCTCGGTGATATGCAGCCCGGCAATGCAGAAAGAAACAACTACGATTAGTCCGGATAGAAAAAAGGCAAGCCAGTCGGGCAGCGTTGGTTTAATCATCCGCCCGTAAGACGAGCAGTAGAGTATTACCACTGCGAATACAATCAATACCGTCGATATCAGGACGGGGTATAGAACCGGCGATGCCCAGGTACATGGTATCAGGAACAAAATATCCCAGTCCATTATGGAGTCCGGCCAGTCGAGAAGGACTTTTAGCCATACATAATAGAAGATATCCCAGACGGCGAAAATGACCATAAAATATGCAAATCGCTGGTGCCGATTGCAGCCGAAAAGCCAGGCGCCGGTAAAGATAAGAACAATGGTGGAAGCCTCTCTGCCGATTTCAGTAAACAGAATTCGTTTGGATAATGCGTCAATGCCAAAAACGGTCATGGGGAAGGTAAATCCGTCCGTGTGGAAGATTTCTCGCAGATAAACAACGACGGCGGCTTCGAGATACCCGAAAGCGATACTGAAAACGACGGCGATACACAGCCTTTTAAGAGTTGTTTGCAGGGATTCGGAATATATATTCGGTAGTTGCTCGCGCGCACACATAATGTCATATTTTCTGTAATTCTTCGAGCATCGCCGGAATGATATCGTTTTCCGGGACGATGGAAACTCTTCGCCCGTTGCGATAGATATATGCTTTATTCTTTGCTGCGCATATTGCCAGATTAGCGTCGGCCGCTTCGCCCGGGCCGTTGACGACGCAGCCCATCACGGCGATGCGAAGCGGCTTGTCGATTTTGCTTATGGCTTTTTTCACCCGGCGGGCCAGTGCGATGACATCGATTTCACAGCGGGCGCAGGTCGGGCACACTATCAGCTCAGGGCTCGAACGTTCGTAAAGGCCAAGTGCGGTCAAAATCTGCTTTGCAATGCCGACCTCTTCGATGGGATTGCCGGCGGCACTTACCCTGATAGTGTCACCGATGCCCTCGGCCAGCAGTGTGCCCAGGGCGACAGCAGACGGCATCCGGGCATCTTCCGGAAGGCCGGCGTGGGTCAGGCCGAGGTGGATAGGATAGTCGAAAGTCTCTGAAATGGCGCGGTTGATTTCGATGGTTCGTGCTACGTCGCTGCTTTTTGCGCTGAGGACCAACGAATTAAAATTACGGCCTTCGAAAAGCCGGACGTAGCTTTTCATCTCCCTGAGCATCAGGGCAGTCCGCTTTTCGGCGGGGACAGGTTTCTTCCGGAGGTCCCTGATGCTTGCCTCATTGACCCCGACACGGATTGCGATCTTGTGCGTTTTGGCCGCGTCGATGATTCGAAGGATGTCCTTGCGATTTTTTATATTGCCCGGATTGAGCCGTACTTTGGCGGCGCCGGCTTCGATAGCCTCGACAGCCCTCTCGGCGCTGAAGTGCACGTCGGCGATAAGAGGTACATCCACTTTCTGAACGATTTGTGCTAAAGCGGCGGTGTCGGCTCGCCTGGGCACGGCGAGCCGTACCAGCCGGCAGCCAGCTTGGGCAAGCTGTTCGATCTGCTTTACGCAGCGGGCAATATCCACCGTCGGCACCTTTGTCATCGACTGGATAACAACAGGCCCGCGAGAGCCGATTTTAACCGTGCCGACCTTGACAGTTTTTGTTTTCCTTCTCTTAATCACGCCAAAATTGTAGCTTGTTTTGTGCTTTCGGGCAAACTAAAATAATCCCAGGCCGGAAGATGATTAATTTACTATTGGCCGCCGGGCCTTTTAACCATTCGTAGATCGGCGTTTGATGTATCGCGGAAAGGAAGGTAACGACAGATGTATAATTACAGACAAAAGCATGATGTTTGGACTCGTATAATGGGGAAGGGATGTATTTATGCCCTGATTTTGCTTGCAGCCGCAGCTTTTTTGCCAGGGACATGCAATACAGGTTTTGCGGGTGATACCCATGTGTGGGAAAAGGTGGAGATTACTCTTCATGCCGAGAAACATTATGATAACCCGTACACGGAAGTGGAAGTCTGGGTCGATCTGAAAGGGCCGGGATTCGAGAAACGATGCTACGGATTCTGGGATGGTGACAATGTGTTTCGGGTACGTGTTTTAGGTATTGCTCCGGGTTTGTGGAAGTGGAGCAGCAGTTCCAATCAAACCGATCCGGGCCTTAACGGAAAGAGCGGCGAATTTACTGCTGCTGCCTTCTCCGAAGCCGAGAAACAGGCAAATTCCTGCCGACGAGGTATGATCAGGGCATCTGCAAACGGTCACGCGTTTGAGTATGCCGACGGGACGCCGTATTTCCTTTTGGGCGATACATGGTGGTCGGTGCCGACTTTTCGCTACAGGTGGTACGATGATGACAAGCAGCGTCCGATTGGTCCGAATGCCGGTTTCAAGGATTATGTGAAGTTTCGGCGAAAGCAGGATTACAATTGCATTGCCATGATTGCGGCATTTCCGAACTGGTCTAATGACGACAAGCCTGCTTCGCTGAAGATGCCCGACGAGACGGTGCTGCGTTCGGCGTGGAAACAGGCCGGGACTGAAAGTGCAAAGGACATGCACGACGAAGATGGTAATCGTGCGTTTCTTTTCCCGGGCAAAATCCCCGGTTACGAAAAATACTTTCCCGACGTCGACCGGATCAATCCGAAATACTTCCGGAATATGGACATGAAAATCGATTATCTCAATAGCCAGGGCTTAGTTCCGTTTATTGAGGTCTCCCGGCGTGACATTGGGCAGGGCTGGAAGAAGTATTACGAATGGCCCCAATCTTATACGCGTTACATCCAGTACATCTGGAGCCGCTATCAGGCCAATATTTGCCTGTTCAGTCCGATCCATCTTGACTGGACCGGTTCGACCATACCGGCCGAGCAGTGGAACCTGGCGGCAAACCGGGTCATTGAGAAGTACGGGCATCCGCCCTTCGGGACACTGGCCGGGACGAACTCGAACCCTTCGACGCTGCGAAACTTCGGTCATACTGATAAGGCCAAATGGCTTACGTTTCATCAGATAGGCAACAGGCGTACTCACGACCTGTATCCGTACCTGACCGAGATATTCAATACCTCGCCGCCGGTGCCCGGCATCAACGGAGAACCTTATTACGCTGGTATGGAGGGGGCGGATGGCGACACGGAGACATCCGCTCTGTTTTGCCGCTCCGCGATGTACGGCAGCGTTTTATCCGGCGGATTGGGAGGGCACATCTACGGCGCCGGCGGATGGGACGGCGGAATGTGGGGCGGGAACGTCGAAGATGCAGCGGAGAGCCATATCTGGGACGTTATCAAATGGCGATCCGCAGACCAGATGCGGCACCTGCGAACTTTTATCCTGTCCGAAGGCAGCAGGTACAGGGATCTGGTGCCCAGCGGGAATCTAATCAAGCCGAACAGGTCGGGCAAAGCCAAGTCGTGTCTCGGATGGTCTTATTGTGCTCGCACCGAACAGAAGGATTTGTTTGTTCTGTACTTCGAGAAGGACTGTCCTAAAGCGAACTTATCAGGCGCAATATTAAGGGGCAAGTACGAAGCCGTATGGTTCAATCCTCGGACCGGTATTTGGAGAGACGCGGGTGTTTTGAGTGCCAATTCCGCCGGCATAATTGACCTGCCGAACTTCCCCGGCAATTTAACCAGGTCCCGCAATGATTGGGCGATGAAGCTGACATTAAAAGACGCTCAATGAGTTAAAGCATTTGTGCTGCCGGGTGCGGGTCTGCGACGTGGATGGATTATTTTTTCGCCCACGTCAACTTTGCAATGCGTATGCCGTCTAAGGCGCCTTCGTTTAGGGCGGCGATATAGTAGTGATCTTTATAATAAATGATTTCGGGCGCCGCAACGGGTAATGTGCAGACGAAATACCTGTGGTCCTGGTTGATACCGAACATCGACGGGTCGTTTGAATAATAGATGCTGGTCCGGGGGGCTCCTCTTTTTCGAATATCGCCTTTGAATGGGCCATACGTTTGCGTTTTGAAAAGGTAGAAGTCGCTGTCGCCCAGTTTCACTACATGGGGACACTCGGACGAATACGCGTTGGTGCCGGCCCGGCCGCCATACGCAGCAACGCTGGACAGACTCCAGTCTTTGAAATCTTCGGTGGTTCGGACGTATACCATTCCCTGCCGGTTCGGATAGGCCGTGTAGTAGGCGAACCATTTGCCTGCGTGAGGCAGGAGTATTACATCACGGGTATTATTGCCGGAGCCCTCGGTGAACATACCTGTCTTGCCGCTGGCTTGAATAACGCGGGTGAAGTTCTTGCCGTCTTTGCTTACGGCGTGACAAATATTCACCCAGTCGCCGTAGAACATGTGGTATGTGTCGCCGGCTTTTACCACGTGCGGCGCCTGCAGCCCGCCGGGCGTTTCGCCCAGTGAAGGATCCGCTTCCATAGCGATACCCTTCGGCTTCCAATCGCTGTCTGTCAGGTTTTGCCCTTCCCAGCGGTAAAAGAACCGGGTCTTTCCGTTTTTGCCGCCGGCGGTCGTACTGCGAATGCAGGACCATAGCTGCCACGTTCCGTCCGCCGCTTGCCAGACGGCAAAGTCGACGGGCTCCTGCCTCTCGGTGGCGTATTTATGTTCCATCGGATTGCCCGCAACCTGCCACCACTGCCCTTCGATTTGCGGTGCCAGGATAGACACGGATGCGTTGCCGTCATGTACAACTATGCCCAGGGCAAAAACGGATATGAGTATTCTCGATATATTTTTCATAACGCATTTTCTGCTATTGCAGGTTTATCGAGCCGCTGTTGGTTTGCATGTGCAGCTTTCCGTTTCCCTGGCCTATTGTTCCTTTGAGCTTCTTCTTGTTGATTTGGCCGCTTACCGTTATTGGCCGGCCGGTTCGTATTGAGCCGTAGCTGGTTGACAGATCGACCTGGCCGGTGAAGTTTTGCGGAACGGTCAAGTCGATACTCCCGTATGAAGTGACTAAGTCTGCAACGATTTCGTTCGGCGTCGAATCCGAACAGGCGATATCGAGATTGCCGCTGCCGGACTTGGCAGTAATGCTGTTTGTTGTCATTTGCCGGCAGGTGATACGTCCGTACGAGGTGGATAGGTTGGTCGTATTCGCGGAAGATTCTGTCAATTTGATGTCGCCGCTGCCGGAGTGCAATTTAATTGACTCGCCTTTAAGCTCGTCGGAAGCGATTGAGCCATAGGATGTGTGCGCATCACAATCGCCGAAAGAGACATTCGAGAGCTTGATTTTGCCGCTGCTGGTTTTAAGTTTGATATCTCCGTCCGACATATCCGTGCAGGTTATAGAGCCGTAGGAAGTCGTTAATTGGGTGGAGCCCTTAATGATCTCGGCGGTAATCGAACCGCTGCTGGATTTAACTGTAATGTTTTCCCCTGTAATGTTCCTGCAGTTGACGGAGCCGTAAGATGTATCCAGATTAACCAAGCCTTCGATATTTTTAGCTTGAATTGAGCCGCTGGAAGTTTTGCCGCTTGTTTGTCCTTTGATATTGGCAAGCTCAATCGCACCGTATGAGCTGGCGCATTCGATATTCGTTTGCTTCGGGACGGTTATATCGTAGCTGATGCTTACTGAGCGATTGTTTCTGCTCGGCGGTTTGTCGGCCTTTACGGTCAAAGTATTGCCGATTGTTTCAAGCTCTATCGTTACTTGCTCGACTAATAGCTGTGCTTCTTCTTCGGTGGGAGCTCTTCCGCATATGTTTGCAATGACGCTGCACTCGGTGACATCGCCGCCGGTAATTGTGATAGAGCCGGAACTGGTTTCGACAAATAGTTTTGATCCGGGGCTAATGGGAGCTTGCCGTTGGACTGTTGTCTTGTATTTGGCCTGCCCCCAGCCGCCCATCTGGATATCGCAGCCGGAGATAATTATAAGGAGGCCCAGGCAGCAGCTTATAGCCCTGAACATCCTATATCGCTTATCCATTTTCGGTCCTCTCGATTATACTTTGGTATTATCTTATTCTTATCGAGCCATTGTGGGTCTCAAGATGCAGTTTGCCCTCGCCCGCACCGATCGTTCCTTTTAAGCTGCTCTTGCTTATTTTTCCGCTTACCGTTATTGGCAGGTCGGTATTAATCGAGCCGTTATGGGTCGAGGCATCAACCCGGGCGGAATAACCGGGTGGAGTCTTTAACTCTATGCCGCCATTGTGGGTCACGATTGATATGTCGCAGACGGATGGGGCGGTGTCGGTGTAATATGCCTTGATGCTGCCGTTATGGGATTTCAGTTGCGTGCTGCCTGAAAATTCTCCGCACGTGACCGAGCCGTTATGAGTGTTAAAATCGGTCGTACCGGAAACCCTCTCGGAGGTCACTTTGCCGTTGTGCGTGGTGGCGTCAAGCCGGCCGGTGATATCCGAAATTTCGATAGCCCCATTGTGCGTAACAAGATCGAGGTCCGTCTGGTTCGGCACTTGGACGTCGAGACTGACGCTCACGGATTTGTTTATCAATTGGGTGGGTTTGTCAATTTTGGTGATTAGGCGATTGCCCGAGGGGACAAGCGTTACTTTTACCTTTTCAGAAAGTTCGCGGGCTTCTTCATCCGTCGCCGCCCGGGTGACAATAGTGGCTGTCATATTACAGTCGGCAACGTCGGCACCATTTATTTTAATTGAGCCGTTGTGGGTCTGGGCTTCGAATGCCGAGCCGGGCGAAAGAGGGGCCGACAACTGTACTGATCTCTCGTATTTTGCCTGCATCAAGCAACCGCCGATGGAGATACAACCGGCCATAAACATGAACAGGCACAGTAAACAGCACAGTGAAACTTTTGCGAAATGATGGTTCTTCATTTTTACTCCTTTTCAAATTGAATCTGTTTTATTCAATTAGCTTACTCTTATTGCATTATTGCTGGTCTATTGGACTTTGCCAATATAAAAGATTGGTCTTTAGATAGCCCTTCTTCAAGTCTATTCTTCCTGCCATTGGTGGATTAGTCGTTGGTTCTATGTAATTAGTTTCAGGAAATCTGTTTTTTTTCTTGTTTTTGGCACTTTTATCAATGTTATGATTCATTTGCTGAAGTTGCTTGGTCTTTATTGACAATTTAAGTCAGAGAAAACGTCATTTTTTGCTCAATATACACCTGTTTTTGGACGTAAATACATAATACTGTAAATTCTGAAAAGAATTTGCCGAGTTTTGCTTGGTATAAAGTTGGCGAATATAGTAAAAATAGGGCATTAAATACTGTGGATTTTTGAATTCTCTGTAATAATACAGGATCCCCCTGTGGTTTTTAAATAAAAGTCAAATAAGGCTGCTGGAGTTCTATGCTTCGGATTGCTATTTCTTGCATTAAAATTCATGGTTCGCTCTTGAATGAAGAAGATCGTATCAAACAGTATAAAATTTTTTGGGCAAACGTACTGCCGAATATTGTAAAAGTAAGAATCTTTATCGGTCTTTTTAATTTTATTAATCTTCTACGAAGGAGGTTTGTTATGTGTAGAAAATTAGTATTATTGGTTTCTTTTACCTTGGTGTTGAGCCTGGTCGGTAACGCAATGGCAGCGATGCCGGCCGGATGGGAGAGCCAGGACATCGCCACGACCGGCGGTAGTGCCGATGAGAGTAACGGGACGTGGACGGTTATTGGCGACGGGGCCGACATCTGGGGTACCTCAGATGCCTTCCACTACGCTTATGTACCATTAATTGGTGACGGCGAGATAACTGCGCATGTCGTCGACAACGGCACTGGTTCGAATACCTGGGCCAAGGGAGGCGTGATGATTCGCGAGACGCTGGATGCCAATTCCAAACATGCAATGATAGTAATTACCGACAGCGAAGGCGGCGGCATAGCTTTCCAATCCCGACCTGACACAGGCGGCAGCTCCGTCAGCTTCCATGGGGATGTCACGGCGTCACCGCCTCATTGGATTAAGCTGGTCCGCGAAGGCGACATAATTACAGGTTACCACAGCGATGATGATGTTGATTGGGTTCAATTCACGGACACATCGCCGGACGGCGCCATGACGAACCCGATAGAAATCTCGATGGCCGAGCAGGTTTACATCGGTTTGTGTATAACATCGCACGCGGAAGGTGAATTACGCACATACACATTCGACAATGTTACAGTCGGGCTTCCTGTTATCGTCACTAAGCCCGATCCTGCTGATGGTGCTATACATCCGGACACATGGGTAAGTATGAGCTGGAGGGCCGGACATACGGCTGTCTCACATGATGTATACTTTGGTGAGACCTTTGCCGATGTGAATGACGGAACTGGCGATACCTTCCGCGGTAATCAGACCTCGGTATTTTTTGTTGTCGGCTTTCCCGGAAATCCTTACCCGGATGGTCTTGTTACGGGCACAACATATTACTGGCGAATCGACGAGGTTGAAGCCGATGGTACCAAACAGACAGGTTATGTTTGGAGCTTTACGGTTCCACCAAAGAAGGCCTATAATCCCAGCCCTGATGATGGCGAGATGTTTGTGGACACCGATACAATGCTCATGTGGTCGCCCGGTTTCGGTGCAAAACTGCACACTATCTATTTCGGAGACGATTTTGACGATATAAACAGTGCGACCGTAGGGGCGCCAAACCCTACTACAACTTTCAATCCAGGCACTCTTGAGTCCAATAAGACTTACTACTGGCGTGTTGATGAATTTGATCCCCCGATGACACATAGGGGTGAAGTCTGGAGCTTTACGACTACAATACCCGGTTTGGGTACGGCCGTGATGGACCGGTGGGAGAACATCCCCTCTACCGACATAAACACTCTCAAGGACAATCCGAATTATCCGAACAATCCTGATGTGACCGAGACGGTGACAAGTTTCGAGTGGGACGGAGATGACCTCAGCGATTACGGAGCCCGGATTGAGGGTTGGCTCTACGCCCCGGGCACAGGCGAATTCACATTCTGGCTCGCCAGTGACGATCAGGGTGAGTTGTGGCTCAGCACTGATGACGACCCCAGCAACACTGAGCTGATCGCGTATGTAAAGGATTCGCCGACTTCAACCGAAGGCTGGACCAATCCCAATGAGTGGGACAAGTACGCCTCACAAATGTCGGAGCCCGTTTCACTCGTGGCCGGCGAGAAATACTACATCATGGCAATCTGGAAGGAAGGTGGCGGTGGTGACAATTGTCAGGTGGCCTGGGAAGGCCCCAGGATCCCGGATCGTATCATCATTCCGGGAACCAATCTGTCGCCCTATGAGCCGCTCAACGCCTATGGCGCCAAGCCCGGCAATAATGCGGCTGGTATAACACAGACACCTACCTTGCAGTGGAAGCCTGGACTTCAGGCCGAATCGCACGAGGTGTACTTCGGCACCGATGAAGCCGCCGTGGCTAACGCTACTAAAGCCTCGCCCGAATACAGGGGCTCTAAGGCACTCGGTGACGAGAACTATGATCCCGGAGAACTTCTCTGGGAGACAACTTACTACTGGCGTGTTGAGGAAGTCAATGTCGCCAATCCAGCCAGTCCATGGGTAGGCAGCGTCTGGAGCTTTACGACGGCTGACTTCATGATCGTGGATGACTTCGAAGGCTATAATGCTGGCGAGAATCAGATATGGTACGCCTGGAAAGATGGGCTTGGCTTTGGAGCACCGGGTGTTGATCCTTACTACCAGGGTAACGGAACAGGAGCTGCCGTCGGTGACGAAACAACAATGTCTTATACCGAGGAAACCATCGTCCACAGCGGCGAACAATCGATGCCATTGGTCTATGACAACAACAAACAGGGCTACGCCAGGTATTCGGAGACGGAACTGACGCTGACAGACCAGCGTAACTGGACCGAGCAAGGCGTTGCGAATTTGTCGCTATGGTTCAGAGGCTACCCGGGATCCACCGGCAGCTTTGTCGAAGGTCCGGTCGGTACCTACACGATGACCGGCTCCGGCGCAGATATCTGGGTGGTTAACGGCGTGGAAGCCGACGAGTTCCACTTTGCCTATAAGATGCTCACCGGTGCCGGCTCGATTGTCGCGAGAGTCGACAGCGTTGAAAATACGAACGACTGGGCCAAGGCCGGTGTTATGATTCGCGAAACGTTGGATCCTGACTCGGCACATGCCTTTGCGTGTGTCACTCCTGCCAGCGGAGTTGCCTCGCAGGGTCGTCCCGATACGGGCGCTACCAGTTTCAACTACGCACAGGCTGACATAACTGCACCTCACTGGGTGAAGCTGGAGCGTGACTTGGCCGGCAACTTTACCGTTTCCCATTCTGCCAACGGTTCGGCCTGGGAGCCGGTAACGGGCGCCATTCCGCAGAATATCCAGATGGGTACGAATGTCTATATTGGTTTGGCTCTGACCAGCCATGACGCAGCTCTGACTTGTCAGGCCGTATTCTCTAACGTCACGACTATCGGCTCGGTCGGCGGTCAGTGGACGAACCAGGATATCGGCATTACCACCAACGCTCCAGAGCCGCTGTACGTGGCGGTCTCCAACAGCGCCGGCACACCTGCGGTGGTAGTACATGACGATCCGGCCGCAGCGACAATAGACACCTGGACCGAGTGGGTGATTCCGCTGCAGGCTTTTACAGTTCAGGGCATAGTCCTGACTAACGTGGACAGGATTGCGATTGGCCTGGGGACCCAGGGCAACATGACGATTCCCGGCGGTTCAGGGAAGATATTCATTGACGACATCCGGCTGACTCGGCCCGCTCCGGAACCGGAACCGTAAGCTGGATTATATGTAGCAGTTGAAGCTACGGATTTGCATCACAAGAAGGCCTATACCGATTCGATTCGGTATAGGCCTCGGCTATTTTTTTGACTCATACATAATTAAGAGATTTTCCTTGACGCGAAGGTGTTTAATCTGGTATAAATTAAACTGGTAGCCTCTGTGGGCTTTTTGTCCCGCAGAAGATGGTTTTTTAGAGGCTATTAAGAGATTTTCACGTTTTGATTAGCCGTCCAATTCGGGCATCGGAAGGAAGGAGGTAGTGTCGAATCAAAATACATGTCTTCAGTACATACAAATGAAATCGGAGAATTCTCGGACGTTTTGGTGTGCAAACAATACCTGTTTTTTCAAAACTATTCTGAAGGAGGATTATTATGTGTAAAAAGATGATTTGTTTAACTATTTTGGTTTTTGTGTTGAGCATGGTTCTTGCCGGCATAGCCACCGCCGCTGATCCCGGTCTTGTAGCCTGGTACCGGTTTGACGGTGACGCCACCGACAGTTCCGGCAATGACCTCCACGGCACGGAAATGGGTGACCCGACCTATGAGGCTGGCGTTTTTGGCCAGGCAATAAACCTTGACGGTACTGGCGACTATGTGGATTGTGGGCTCGATCCGAAGTTTGATATTACCGACTTTATCACTTTCACGTACTGGATCAAGGTTAACGCATTCGACAAGCAATGGAACACGGTCATCTCAAGGGGTGACGACTCCTGGCGATCGTCGAGGGCGGGCTTGGAAAGCTACATGGAAGCCGCTGTGGGCGGTACGGCGGGGAACTATACCTTCGGAATCACCCCCGTTGACGATGGCGAGTGGCATCACATCGGATGGGTTTACGACGGCACGATGAACTACTTGTATTTAGATGGGGAGGTGGACGCAACTGAAGTGAACAGCGGGCAGATTACTGTCAGTAGCTATCCTCTCTATATCGGCGACAATTCTCAAGCGACGGGACGCTTCTGGAACGGTCTCATTGACGATGTGATGATTTTCAACCGGGCATTAAGCCATGAAGAGATTCAGGATATCATGCTGAGCAGTGCCGGCTCATTTCCAATTGCTTCGAGTCCCAGCCCGGAGGATGGTGCACTGCATCCGGATACATGGGTGACTCTTTCCTGGAAGGCGGGAGATTTTGCCGCCTCGCACGATGTATATATGGGCGAAAGTTTTGACGATGTTAATGACGGCATCGGCGATACATTCCGAGGCAACCAGGGATTGAATACAGCGTTTTTTGTTGCCGGCTTTCCCGGCTTTGCATATCCGGATGGTCTTGTTAATGGCACGACCTACTATTGGCGAATCGATGAAGTTAATGATGCCAACGTATCCAGTCCGTGGAAAGGCGAAGTCTGGAGCTTCACGGTTCCACCTAAGACGGCCTATTACCCTGACCCAGCCGAAGGTGCCGAGTCAGTCGATCTTAATGTAGTGCTTAGCTGGACGGCAGGATTCGGTGCAAAATTACACACCGTATACTTCGGCGATGATTTTGACGATGTGAATAATGCCACCGGCGGTCCTTCTCAGGGAATAGTGAACTATACTCCCGATTCAGTGAAATTCGCTAAGACTTACTACTGGCGTGTCGATGAGAATGATGGCTTCGAGACGTACAAAGGCGAAGTTTGGAGCTTCACTACTCTGGGCGCCGTCAGCGGCCCAAATCCGGCCGATGGTGCTGTAGGTGTAAAGCCGTCGGTGGTTCTTGGCTGGGATGCGGGAGCCGTTGCCGAATCACACGAGGTGTACTTCGGCTCAGATGCGGATGCCGTGGCCAATGCCACGACAGCCTCGCCCGAATATAAGGGGCCAAAGGTCCTCGGCGAGGAGAGCATTGATCCCGGCAAGCTTACATTGAACACGACGTACTACTGGCGGATCGATGAGGTCAACGGCGTTAATCCCGATAGTCCATGGGCAGGCAACGTCTGGAGCTTTACGACGGGCGATTTCTTTGTCATAGATGATTTCGAGGACTACGATGCCAACGACAACCAGATATGGTACACCTGGCACGATGGGCTTGGCTACGGCGCGCCGGGTACTCCCGATTTCTTCGGCGGCAACGGCACCGGCGCTGCAGTAGGCGATGAAACCACTGCTTCTTATACCGAGGAAACTATCGTCAACGGCGGCAGCCAGTCAATGCCGATTTCATACGACAATAACAAGCAGGGCTACTCGAAGTATTCGGAGGTGGAGTATACGTTAACAGACCAGCGTGACTGGACCGAGGAAGGTGTTGCGAATTTGTCGCTGTGGTTCAGGGGCTACTCAGCTTCGGTTGGCAGCTTCGTCGAAGGGCCGGTCGGTACTTATACGATGACCGCGTCCGGCACAGATATCTGGGACACCGCTGACGAGTACCACTATGCATATAAGACGCTCACCGGCGTCGGCACGATCCAAGCCAAGGTGCTCAGTGTCGATAACACCAACAGTTGGGCAAAGGCTGGTGTAATGATTCGCGAGAGCCTCGATCCGGGCTCCCTGCACGCATCAATGGTCGTGACGCCTGCTAACGGTGTTTCCTTCCAGCGTCGGCCCATAACGGACGCTGTAAGCACAAGCGCGAACTCGACGACACTCGCTGAAGCCGCACCGTACTGGGTGAAGATCGAACGTGACATGGCCGGTAACTTTAAGGCGTACAGTTCAGCCAACGGTTCAACGTGGCAGATGCTAGGCGCACCTGAGAATATCCAGATGAGCGCGAACGTCTATATCGGTTTGGCGGTGACCAGCCATGACGCCGCTCTAACTTGCGAGGCTGTATTCACAAACGTCACGACTACCGGTTCGGTCGGCCCGCAGTGGGCGAACCAGGATATCGGTATTACCAGCAATGATGCCGAGCCGCTTTATGTGGCGGTCTCCAACAGTACCGGCACACCTGCGGTAGTAGTCCACGATGATCCGGTTGCGGCACAGATCAACACCTGGACCGAGTGGGTGATTCCGTTACAGACGTTTGAAGATCAGGGTATAGTCCTGACCGACGTTGACAGGATTGCGATTGGCCTTGGTACCCAGGGCAATATGGCCACGCCCGGCGGTGCAGGGAAGATATTCATTGACGATATCCGGTTGACTCAGCCAATTCCGGAACCGGAACCAGAGCCGCAACCGTAAGCCGGATTATATGTAGTAGTTGAAGCTATGGATTTGTATCACAAGAAGGCCTATACCGATTCGGTTCGGTATAGGCCTTTTCTTGTGTGCCGAGCATGTTCGGCAACTTGGAGGTGAAAGTCCTCTACACAACCTGATGGAGGTGAAGTGTTAGCGAAGCGCAAGAGCGTTGTCGCGAGGCAGGGTTCTAAGGAAGCGTGTAGCA
>Ga0307433_1000101_pt1 | contig 72190 bp, 67 predicted proteins | sample SalMarWE160210MG_FD_202166 | JGI IMG/M metagenome (GOLD analysis project Ga0307433, IMG submission 202166) | Salt marsh sediment microbial communities from the Plum Island Ecosystem LTER, Massachusetts, United States - WE1603-210 | ecosystem: Environmental > Aquatic > Marine > Intertidal zone >...
GGTGGTCTCGTTCCGAGTTACGTTCTTGTGAAGCTCTGGCCGAGCAGCAGCGGGTCTTTTGTCGCCAGCAATTTTGACCTGAGTACTGGGCAGCCAAGCAAGGGCTCGGCATCCGGCTGGGCGCATATCTTTATGCTGGATTATCCCCTGACGGTCGGTGGTATCCTGCCTGACACTCCTGAGCAGGTCTTGAACCTGCACGCAGAGTTTGTCTACAACGATGGTGTTGGTCCGGCCGGCCAGGATGTCGACCATGATTGGTCGAACGCGGTCTTAGGGATATCAACAGGCTTCGACTTATTAGAGGATCTCGTCCTGACTCCCGGAATTTATCACCAGATCTCAATGGATAGTTCAGTAAATGACCAAAACGAGACCTGGGCCAACTTAAGTTTGACGTACAGATTCTAAAACGATTCGGAATATATTGGCTGAATCTCCAAAAAGGCTGGTCCCTAATACCAGCCTTTTTCCATTTTATTCGAAACAGTATCTCGATCAGCTAAAATGCTAACGCTAATCAACACAAACAGGATGGCTCCCCTTATTGGGCCGATCGGGATAGACTATGTCGCCGCTTCAGCCGAAAAGGCGGGTATAGATGTCGAAGTCATTGACCTCGGTTTAGCCGACCAGCCAGAAAAGGTCTTGACGGATTACTTTTCCACCCGAGAGCCTGAATTGGTCGGACTTTCTTTTCGAAATGCCGATGATTGTTTTTGGCCCAGTGCGGACTGGTTTGTTCCCGGATTGAAAGATACGATTAAAACTATCCGTGCTATGACCAAGGCTCCGATCGTCATCGGCGGTGTTGGATTCTCAATATTTGCCAAGTCAATTGTTGAGTACACCGGAGCCGACTTTGGCATATTAGGCGATGGGGAGACGGCAATAACGGCGCTGATTCGTCAGTTGCAGGCAGCAAGAAAATTTGAAGATGTCCCTGGTCTTATATGGCAGGAAAATAACAGGATCCACAATAATCCGCCATCCTGGCCAGATTCGATTTCATTAGGTACTGCCCGCAATTTCATTGACAATCCAGGCTATTTTAAGCGGGGTGGACAATGCGGACTGGAAACTAAACGCGGCTGCAATCGGCACTGCATATACTGTGCCGATCCGTTGTCAAAAGGAACAATGCTACGACTGCGAAATCCATCAGAAGTCGCTGACGAAGTCGAGTCATTGTTATCGCAGGGAATCGACGTATTGCATCTTTGCGACTCCGAGTTCAACGTGCCCCGAAACCACGCTTATGCGATCTGTGAGGAATTCAACAGGCGCTCTCTGGGCGACAAGGTTCGGTGGTATGCCTATCTGTCACCTACACCATTTGATGCCGATCTGGCCAAGGTGATGGCTCAGGCCGGATGCGTCGGAATAGACTTCACGGGAGATTCAGGCTCTGAATCAATGCTCCGGACGTACCGCCAGCAGCACAATAAAGAGGACATTGCCACAGCAGTCAAACTCTGCCGACTGAACAAAATCGCCGTCATGATAGATCTCATGCTGGGCGGACCGGGCGAAACTCCACAAACAGTACGAGAAACAATCGACTACATAAAGAAGATTGGTCCCGATTGTGCCGGTGCGGCACTCGGCATACGCGTTTATCCCGGCACGGCTATGGAACAAATCGTCGCCGAAGAACTCCGGGACCCAACGAATAGCAACATCCGCCGAAAATACAGCGGGCCAATAAATCTGCTCAAGCCGACCTTTTACATCTCCGAAGCCCTGGGCGAGCAGCCGGCGGAGTTGATAAGGGACTTAATTGCCGGCGACCGAAGATTCTTCGAGCCTGCCGTCGAGACTCTCAATCAAGCAACAGAGAGCAGTGATGCCGCTAACTACAACTACAATGAGAACTTATTGCTGACACAGGCAATTCGGGAAGGCGCACGGGGCGCATACTGGGACATCTTAAGACAACTGCGAAACAAATGATCGCACACACTGAAAAGACAGGTGACAGCCAGGCGGATCTTATCTTGAAGAACAATTACACGGAAGTCGAGGCGGATTGGAAAAAAACCTTCAACGCGTCCAGAGATTTCCCGGGAGAATGGACACTTCTTCGCGGCAGCGGAAGCTGTGGGATAAGTCGCCCAGGGAATCTGCCGGGAAAGTCTAAATAGATTCTGAAATAAAAGCTTGCACATGTTCCGTGCAGTACGTAATATGACAATTGGTTTGGCTGCAAGGTAACAGGAACAGCTCGTGAACAGTTCTTACTTTTGTAACGCAAAATGTGCTGTTGTCAATTAACGAAAACGGTATTTAGGGAGATTATGTTATGAAAAAGTGGAATGTAGTTGTTTTAGTTGTTGCGTGTGTGGTTTTGGCTGCGGGACTTTCAAGCTGTCGCCGATCAGAGGACCAGGAGAAGAAGGAGGAGCAGAAGGTAGTTGAGTTGTCCTATAGTATCTTTTTCCCGCCCTCACACATCCAGTGTAAGACTGCCGAGGCCTGGGCTGCTGAGATCGAGAAGCGCACCGACGGCAAGGTGAAGGTCATCGTCTATCCGGCGGGTACCCTGACCAAGGCGCCTCAGTGCTATGACGGTGTGGTTAACGGTCTGTCGGACATCGGCATGAGTTGCTTCGCCTATACACGCGGGCGCTTTGGCCTGCTGGAAGGCATCGACTTGCCCCTGGGCTATCCAAGCGGTCTTGTCGCTACCCGCGTCGCCACTGAAATGGTCCTAAAATACAAACCCAAGGAGGTCTCGGACGTGCATGTGTTGTATATTCATGCACACGGGCCCGGGATTCTTGCTTCCCGAAAACCCGTCCGTGAACTGAAGGATCTGGCCGGCATGAAGGTACGAGCGACCGGCTTGTCTTCCAAAATTGTACAAAGTCTCGGCGGCACACCCGTCGCGATGAGTCAACCCGAAACCTACGAAGCCCTGCAGAAAGGCGTTGTTGAAGCAACCTTCTGTCCGGTAGAAACACTCAAAGGTTGGAAGCAAGGCGAGGTCATCAACTCCATTACCGATACATCCGTAATCGGTTATACCACAGCCATGTTCGTTGTGATGAACAAGAGCGCCTGGGATCGCCTCAGCCCTGAGTTGCAGGAAATAGTCACGCAAGTGAGCAATGAATGGGTCGACAAACACGGCCAGGCGTGGGACCAGGCCGACAAGGAAGGTATGGCTTTCATCAATAAGCTTGAACGCGAGGTGATCAAGCTTTCCGAAGAGGAGAAACAGCAGTGGAAAGACGCAGTAAAGCCGATTCTTGATGAATATATCACCAAGACGACCGAGCAGGGCCTGCCCGGCAAGGAATTCCTCGCTGATGTAAAAAGCCTGATTGAGGAACTATCAACGAAAGCAGAATAGTAGATGAAACAATCGACGGGTCTCAGTGGGGCAAGCGGGGCTGTCTTTAACGTATACTCGCGGATGCTTTGTCTCATTGTGCATATCCTTGTTGTGTTGGCCGGTTTGGGTGTATTGACGATGGTCGCCGTGACTTGTATAGACGTGATTTTACGTCTGCCGGGGATTAACCGCTCACTTTTTGGTGCGTACGATATTGTCAAAATCACCGGTGCCCTGACTCTGGCCGCCACCCTTCCCTATACTACTGCAGTCAAAGGGCATGTGGCTATCGAGTACTTTTTCCACAAGTTCAACCGCCGCGGCCGCATCGTTGTCGATACAATAATCCGCCTCATGGGAATGACGCTGTTTGCGTTCCTCAGTTTGCGCAGCTTTATCTACGGCCTGAACCTTTATCGGATCGGCCAGGTCAGCCAAACCCTCCAGCTTCCCGTCTTCTGGATCCCTTATGTGATCGGTTTCTGTTGCGGTATCGTCGTCCTTGTGATCGGGTATAACCTCATCCATCCGGGTCAGGAGATGATCAAACCATGACACCAATTCAAATCGGCATCATCGGTTGTGTCCTGCTGCTTGCCCTTTTGGCTGCCAGCATGCCGGTGGCCTTTGCCATGGCCATTGTCGGTTTTTTGGGTTTCGCCGTTATCCGCTCCCCTGGGGCGGCTATGAGCATGATAACGATCGACCTGTATGATACGTTTTCATCTTATTCCTTGACGGTAATCCCCCTGTTTGTTTTCATGGGCCAGATCGCCTTTCATGCCGGAATCAGCCGGCGCCTCTTCGATACCGCCTATAACTGGTTGGGCAGACTGCCCGGGGGCCTGGCAATGTCCACCGTAGGGGCGTGCACCGCGTTCGGCGCCATTTGCGGCTCAGGCCCTGCCACCGCGGCAACTATGGCCTCCGTGGCGCTGCCGGAAATGAAACGCTACAACTATGACATGGAACTCGGTTGTGGAGCCGTCGCCGCCGGGGGAAGCCTGGGGATGCTGATTCCCCCCAGTGTCGTTTTTATTGTTTATGCCATCATGACCGAACAATCGGTGGGCAAGCTGTTTATCGCAGGAATTGTCCCTGGCCTGCTCATAGCCTTTCTCTTCTGCCTGACGATATACCTGAACTGCAAGCTTCACCCACACCTGGGACCAACCGGACAGCGGGTTAGCTGGAGAACCAAGTTTGCATCCTTAGCCGGAGTCTCCGAAACGCTCATCTTGTTCATTATTGTCATCGGCGGTATGTTTGGAGGCTTCTTCACACCTACCGAAGCCGCCGCCATTGGCGCCGCCGGCAGCCTGGTCATTGCAGCAACCAAACGCCGGTTAACCATTAAGATGTTGACTCGATCTCTACAGGAGACGGTCCGAACCTCCTGCATGGTGATGATCATCGTCACCGGAGCGGTCATCTTCGGGCACTTCCTGGCGGTGACGCGTATTCCTTACGAGCTGGCCTCGTCGCTTGCGATATTGCCGTTGCCCGGTTGGGTCATAATGGGATTGATTATCCTGTTCTATCTTTTGGCTGGCTGCTTCGTTGATGCCCTGGCACTTATCCTTCTGACAATCCCCATCTTCTATCCGGTCGTCACTCAACTCGGTTTCGATCCGATATGGTTCGGTGTGATTATCGTAGTAGTCACACAGATGGGCGTGATTTCCCCGCCGGTCGGCGTGTGCGTTTACGTGGTCAGCGGCATTGCGCGGGACGTTCCTTTGCAGACTATATTTCGAGGGGCCCTGCCGTTTCTTGCTGCCCTGGTTATTGCCGCGATCATCCTGATCGCATTTCCTCAGCTATGCCTGTGGCTCCCGAATTTGGTGAAGTAGAAAAAACAGTGCAGTTGAGAATCATTAGGAGGCTATGAAGATGACAAAATCTCTTAAGCCAACAGAAACGGCTTTTCTCCGTAAGGAGTCCCTAGGACAGCGCATCCTGTTCTGTACCGATTTCTCGGAAAATGCGAATTTCGCGTTTAATTTTGCCGTCGATGCAGCGGCCCGCCGTCCCGGCAGTCAACTATATCTCCTACATGTTGTTCCCGAGTCGGAAGCTCAGTTCTGGAAATCGTACATCTACGAAGTGGAGGACGTCGATGCCAAAGCTATGCATGACATTAACGAACGAATCGATCAGACCTATCGATCAAGGCTGCCCGAGAACCTGGAGCTGAAGGTCGAGTTCCGTATCGGAAAAGACTACCAGGAAATCCTCAATTTTACCCGTGAAAACCAGATCGACCTGATCGTTATGGGACGGCAGGGTCATAACGCCCTGCAGAAAGCTTTCTTCGGAAACGTCACTGAGAAGGTTGTCCGCAAGGCTGACTGTGCGGTTCTCGTGGTGCCGCTTAGTTACCGCGAAAGACTAAGCAGCTCTTGAGAATAGACCATGCCGAAATATGCTCTCGCCCTTCAACTCCTTTTGCTCAACTCTTGACGGCATCACGAAACGCTCCTATAATAGGCTCTATACCAATTGTGATAAGAAAAGCATTGACTTGTGATTCCTCCGAATACCTGGAGCTGTTCATGGTACATAATGCAAAATCACATTCTGCGGTGACGGCGTTGCGTGAGCGGGTTAAAGAATTAATCTGCCTTTATGCCATCTCTCAAATTGCCGGTCAGCCTGAAATATCACTAAAGGAAATCCTTCAGGGCATCGTAGATCTTCTACCGCCCGCCTGGCAATATCCGGAGATAACTTTTGCAAAAATCATGTTTGACGGAGCTTCTTACACAACACCGGAATTTCATGACGGCAGTCACCAGCAAACAGCCGACATAATCGTCGACGGCGTCTCGAGAGGCACTATCGAGATGGTCTATGCCGAGCAAAAGCCCCAGGCCGATGAAGGTCCTTTTCTGAAGGAAGAGCGAAACCTGATAAACGCCGTGGCCAAACAAGTGGCACTGATAATCGAGCGCAAAGAGGCCGAGGAAGACAAATTGAAGCTCCATGCTCAGCTCAGGCACGCCGACCGGCTGGCCACTATTGGATTGCTTGCCGCAGGAGTAGCCCACGAATTAAACGAACCGCTTGGAAATATTCTGGGTTTTGCACAGTTATCAAAAAAGTGCCCCGGAATGCCCGCGCCCGCTAAGAATGACATCGAGAAGATTGAGACTGCTTCTTTGCATGCAAGGGATATAATTAAGAAGCTTCTGGTTTTTGCCCGCCAAAGACCGCTCAAGAAAAGTCGGATCAATCTCAACCAGGTAGTGCAAGACAGTTTCTACTTTTTCTCGGCCCGCTGCGATAAAGAGGGAATAGAACTCGTCCAGGCGCTTTCTCCAAACCTGCCGGAGATTATCGCCGATCCTGCCCTGTTGAATCAAGTGCTGGTTAACCTGGTTGTGAACGCTTCACAATCCATGTCCGGAGGAGGCAAGATCACGGTCAGCACGCGGTCTTGTGATAAAAATATTTATCTTACCGTGGAAGATAACGGTCCCGGAATAAGCAAGGAGGTGCTTGAGAAAATATTTGTCCCTTTCTTTACGACAAAAGACGTCGGGCAGGGGACAGGGCTGGGTCTGCCTGTAGTCCACGGGATTGTCACCTCGCATGGCGGTACGATTGACGTTGACAGCAAGGTCGGCTATGGTACACGTTTTGAAATTAGATTGCCCATTGAGGCCAAAAAGCACGATGAGGAAGCCTGGTAGAATGACCTCTTCGCAAAAGAAAGAACGCATTCTGATTGTAGATGACGCGGCAGCAACTCTGGAAGTCCTGCAACGTACCCTAACGGCAGCCGGATACCAGGTCTTCACTGCGCCAAATGTCGCCGGGGCACTTGAAATTCTCGAAAACACGACTTTGGAGCTGGTCATAACAGATCTCAAGATGCCCAAAGTAAGCGGCCTCGATCTGGTGCGGCATGTCCGGGAAAACTTAAAAGACACCGAAGTCGTGATGATCACCGGTTATCCATCTATCGAAGGAGCCGTGAATGCAATCAAGACCGGTGCCGAAGATTTTCTCGCTAAACCTTTCACCAGCGAGGAACTTCTCGCCACAGTTCAGCGTGCGCTCGATAAACTCAAGGCTCGCAGATCCGGGCACATGACTGCCGAGAATGTAGTGGCCGTGCATAAAGGTTTTATCGGGAACTCGAAAGTAATGCACGAGGTTTTCGTTGCGATAAGTAAGGCAGCTTCCACTTCGGCCACTGTGCTGATAACCGGGGAAAGCGGTACAGGTAAAGAACTTACGGCCCGGGCTATTCACTATGGCAGTACCCGTTCGTCGGCGCCTTTTGTTCCGGTAAACTGCGGGAGTATCCCGGAATCGCTGCTTGAAAGTGAACTGTTCGGTCATGTAAAGGGAGCATTTACCGGGGCAACCGAATCACGGGCAGGCTTCTTTCATGCCGCCGACGGCGGCACCATCTTTCTCGACGAAGTCAGCGATATGAGCCTCGCCATGCAGGTCAAACTTCTAAGGGTGCTGCAGGACAAGGAAGTCTGTATGGTCGGATCGAACCGAGCGCGAAAGGTGGATGTAAGGATTCTGGCCGCAACGAACAAAAGCCTGCATGAACTGGTAAAAAAGGAATCTTTCCGTGAGGATCTGTTTTATCGCCTGAATGTCATCACGATATTCATGCCGCCTTTGAGAGAACGGGGCAACGATATCCTTATTCTGGCTCGTCATTTTGCAGCCAATTTTGCAGTCGAACTGGGCAAGCCCGTGCCCCGCTTTTCCGACAAGGCTCTGCAAAATCTCAGAAATTTCGACTGGCCCGGCAACGTCAGGGAACTTGAAAACGTAATCCAGCGTCTGGTGGTAATGACGGATGGTGACCTAATCGATGTTCCTGATTTACCCTGCCTCATGCGTTTTTCAGCCCTGCGAAAAACGGGATTCACCCGAAACCTCGCAGAAGTCGAGGCCGAATACATCAGCAATGTCCTGGAGAGTGTGGACGGCAACAAAACCCACGCGGCAGACATTCTCGGTATCGATCGAAAAACTTTACGGCAGAAACTAAAGAATATGAATGATCAGCGTCCCTAACAACCAAGTGCCGGGTAAATTCTCCCCGCTGGTTCAAAATTCCCTGGCCGTGTTTTTTGCTCCTGAACAAAACCTGCCAAATCTCAGATGCAGCCCCAACAAAAAATTGGTTCTCTAAGTCCTTACATTTTCGCATATTAGCCTTACATTCCCATTCGGCCAAAGGTTCTGATCTATAGATACAGTTGGTAAAGTCCCCTGCATTTCAAGCTGGCATAACGTTTGCATTAATATTGATGACACAAAAAAAACAAATTTAAGGAATATGTTATGTCAACTACATATTACACTTTGTGTTCCTCATGCAAACATGCTTCGACCTGCACGTTTCCAAGGGATCCCCAAAAACCGTCACTATATTGCGAAGAATTTGAAATCGAGCATGAACCGAAAAAGAAGAAAGCCACCAAATATTCACTGAAAGCTGTGAATGGTCACATCGCCATGGCTGTAGAACCAACCAAATTAGTCGGTCTATGCAGCGATTGTGAAAATCGCCAAAATTGTACTTTCCCAAAACCCGAAGGTGGTATCTGGCATTGTGAGGAGTACCGGTAGAATGACAGAAAAATCTGCTCTTTCGAGCACCGACGACGCCGTAATGCAACAAGATGTGAATCCAGCGAATATCATAAAAATCATTGAGAAGCACGCTGGGGACAGAGGAGAGATTATTGCCATTCTTGAGGAAATCCAGATTTCATATGGCTATCTCCCTGAAAAGGCGCTTAGGATTGTAAGTGACAAAACGAAGCGATCTTTGGTCGACATATACGGTATAGCCACGTTTTATAGTTCTTTCAGCCTTAAGCCCAGAGGAAAACATCTTGTCTGCGCGTGTCTCGGGACCGCCTGCCATGTCCGAGGCGCACCAAGAATTGTCGATGAGCTACAGTCACAGCTTGGGATTCAGGCGGGAGAAACAACCGCGGATATGGAATTTACACTGGAAACGGTAAACTGCCTGGGCGCTTGCGCACTCGGACCGGTGGTCGTTATCGACGGTCACTACTTCTCCAAGGTCAAAAAATCCGGGATTAGTCGACTACTGGATAAAGCAAGGACGGGATTCGACAAAACCGAGTTAGGTAAAGACAAACGCATTTTCCCCATCGACGTAAGTTGTCCCCACTGCAACCACAGTCTGATGGACGAAAGTTTTGCAATAGACAACCACCCGTCAATAAGAGTTGCCATTTCCTTTGGCCATAAGAATGGCTGGCTCAGACTCTCCTGTCTGTACGGCAGTCACAATATATCAACGGAACTGGACGTCCCGATGGACACCGTGGTGAAATTCCATTGTCCACATTGTAAAGTGGAACTGCCCAGCACATCTAACTGTGCAATGTGCAAAGCACCAATGGTGCCGTTGCTTGTCCACGGCGGGGGAATAGTGAAAATTTGTTCACGCCGGGGATGTAAAAACCATATGTTAGACGTGCTTTAACAGGATTTCAAAGGAAATTTTTCCATACAAGGATTTATACGAGGTGGCAGCATGCAGATATTATCTTCTGTAGACGAACTGAAGGAATTGCAAAGTGTACTTTCCGATGCCGATGACGAAAACAAACGCTGCATTGTTATTCCCACAGGCACATGTGGGCAAGCCAGTGGGGCTGGTGACCTTATCCGTGTGGCTAAGCGCGAGATTCTGGCGAAGGGCCTGACTCAAAAGATTCGTCTCCGCATCACCGGGTGCCACGGTTTTTGTCAAATGGAGCCCTCCGTGCTCGTCGAACCTCGCCGGGTGTTTTACCCACGGATTGGCCTTGAAGAAATGGAACGCATTGTCGAAGCCGTGGCCCATGACGAGGTGCTCGAAGATCTGCTTTTCAAGGATCCGGAAACTGGTAATCCAGTGGAAAAGCAGGATGATATACCTTTTTTCAACAAACAGGTTCGGAGGCTCCTTGCCTGGAACGAAAAAGTCGATCCTATCCGCATTTATGATTACATTAAAGTCGGCGGATATTCAGTGCTGGTGAAAGTATTTACCAAAGGCAGCCCTACCGGGATTGTCAGCGAGGTCAAAAATTCCGGATTGAGGGGTCGAGGCGGTGGCGGCTTTCCTACGGGATTGAAATGGGAACTGTTGGCAAGACAGTCAGGTAACAGCGGCAAGTTCCTCGTGTGCAATGCCGACGAGGGGGATCCGGGTGCATACATGGACCGCAGCATTCTCGAAGGCAATCCGCATAGTATCATTGAGGGGATGATCATTGGTGCCTATGGAACGGGTGCAACAGAAGGTGTAGTCTATATACGCAAAGAATACCCACTCGCAATCAGGCATCTTGGCATTGCGCTGCAGCAGGCACGCGAACTCGGCCTTCTGGGCAAGAATATCCTCGGTACGGACTTTTCATTCGATATCAAGATGGTCAAGGGTGCCGGAGCGTTTGTTTGCGGCGAGGAGACGGCACTAATACGTTCGATTGAAGGCAAGGTGGGAGAACCGCGTCAGCGGCCGCCGTTCCCGATCCAGAAGGGTATTGACGGCAAGCCTACGGCTATAAACAACGTGGAAACATGGGCCAACATCCCGTTACTATTCCGGCTTGGCGCAAAGGAATTCACAAAAATCGGCAACAAAAACAATTCCGGCACGAAGATATTCAGTCTCGTCGGTAAGGTCAAAAATACCGGCCTTGTCGAAGTACCGATGGGCATGACCATCAAGGAAATCGTCTATGATATCGGCGGCGGCTCCGTAGGCAGAGCCAAAATTAAGGCCGTTCAGACAGGAGGGCCTTCAGGCGGCTGCATTCCCGCCGAGAAGTTCGATCTGCCCGTAGATTACGACAGCCTTGCCGGGGCGGGCTCCATAATGGGCTCGGGCGGCATGATTGTCATGGATCAGAACACCTGCATGGTGGATGTCGCAAAATATTTTATGAATTTCCTGAAGGATGAGTCGTGCGGCAAATGTTTTGCCTGCCGAAAAGGAACTCAAAGAATGTACGAAATTCTCGACGACATCTCAAAAGGTAAAGCAACCCTTGAGAGCCTCGACCTTCTGAAGGAACTGGCGGAGGTGGTTAAGGACACAACGATGTGCGGCCTCGGACAAACAGCCTCCAATCCCGTGCTGAGCACCCTGCGTTACTTCCGTGACGAGTATGAACGGCATATTGTTGACAAAAAATGTGACGCTTTTGTCTGTAAAGATTTGGTCGGCGCCCCCTGCCAGACCGCCTGTCCCCTGGATACGGAGGTCTGGCGTTACGTCGCACTGATAGAAAAGGGCGAATACGAAGATGCATATAAAGTCATCAGGGAAGTTAATCCCCTGCCGTCGATTTGCGCGAGGGTTTGCGACCGCAAGTGCGAAACCAGGTGCAATCACGCCGTCAGCGGGGGCCAGGGAATTGCCGTTCGATCATTGAAAAGATTCATAACCGACCGCGTCGATCCGTCGGTATATAAGCCCGTCAAAAAAAACTCCTATAACGGCGACAAGACCAAAGTGGCGGTTGTAGGATCCGGTCCGGCCGGGCTTGCGGCGGCACATTATCTTTCCCTGCTGGGTTTGAAAGTGACCATCATCGAAGCCGAAGACCGGCCCGGCGGAATGTTGATAAGCTGCATCCCCGCTTATCGCCTGCCTCACAATATCGTATCCGGCGAGATCGAATCGCTCCTGGACGAAAACGTCACTCTCAGGTGCGGAACCAGGCTTGGCCGGGATGTAACTATCGACGAACTCTTCAAAGACGGTTTTAAGGCGGTTTTCCTTGCAATCGGAGCCGATAAAAGCTGGCGCCTGGATCTGGAAGGAGAAAACGTAAAAGGAATCTATCCATCCATGCAGTTCCTCAAAGAGTTCAATCTAAGAAGTCGGGAATTAGCCAAAGGACACGTAGGAATCATCGGCGGCGGCAACTCGGCTGTGGATGCGGCCAGGGTAGCTATCCGCCAGAAGAACGTCAAAAAAGTAACCCTTCTCTACCGCCGGACGTCCCATGAAATGCCTGCGTACGCCGAAGAAGTCGAAGCGGCGATAGAGGAAGGGATAACGCTGGAAACGCTCGTTTCTCCAGTCAAAATACGTTATATAGAAGCTGCGGAGGCTGAGGGAATAACTGTCGAAACCTTTGTCTCGCCGATAAAAATAGACACCAAACACGGACATCTGGCGGATATCAGGTGCATCAGAAACAAGCTCGGCGAGATGGACTCGAGCGGCAGGCGCAAACCCATCCCTATTCCCGGCAGCGAGTTCACCATACCCTTAGATACGATGATAGTAGCAATAGGCGAACGCCCCGACAGCGACTGCCTGACGCCAATGGGGCTGAATGTCGGCAAGAGCGGCAGGCTCCATGTTGATACCGAAACTCTTTGCACAAACCGTCCCGGCGTATTTGCCGGCGGAGACCTTGTTACCGGCCCCAATACCGTCGTGGATGCAATCGCCGCCGGCAAGAAAGCTGCCGAAGTCATAGACCGCTACCTGCAGGGCAAAGAGCTAAGAGTACCAACGAAGATTACCCTGCCAAAATTTTTCTTAGAACCTCCGGTGATCGGCGACGAAGAACTTGAGGAGGCCGAAAGAGTAGAGCCAGCGACGCTACCTGTCGGGTCGCGGCGGAAAAATTTCGCCGAAGTGGAAATGGCCCTGTCTGTCGAACAGGCAACACGCGAGGCACGCAGGTGTCTTAGATGCGATCTGGAGTTCACACGACCCAAAAAAGATAACGAATCAGAACAAGCAGCTATCGGGGAGAAATCCATATGATAACTTTGAAGATAAATGGTTTAGACGTCTCAGTGGAGGAAGGAACAACCCTTCTGGAAGCCGCCAATTTTCTGGGTTTCCCGATTCCCACCCTGTGCCACAAGGAAGGACTGTCACCTTACGGCGCGTGCCGACTGTGCGTAGTTGAGATTGGGGAAGAACCGAAAGCAAAGTTGGTATCATCCTGCACTTATCCGGCACAAGAAGGCCTGAAGGTGCGTACGGCATCGAACAGAGTGATAAGGGCGAGAAGAATGGTTCTCGAACTTTTACTGGCTTCCTGCCCGCAATCAAAAACCATCCAGGACCTTGCCGCCGCGCATGGAATTCGCCGGCAGCGGTTCCGGCAGGAATATGAAGACTGTATTCTTTGCGGCTTGTGTGTACGCATGTGCGAAGAACAAATGATGGCCAAGGCAATCGGATTCCGTGGACGCGGCGAAAACAGGAGCATCGGCACGCCGTTCGATGTCAAATCCGACGTTTGCAGAACCTGCGGCGGATGTATGTATATCTGCCCGGTCTGCCAGCTTCGCTGCACATATAACGAGCCGGAAAAAGCTATCTGCGGCGGCTGCGCAAACCTGACGCCGCCATGCCTGGAAAAAGAAAACTTTGACGATATGATGTGCTACATGAATCCCTGTGTAGCCTGCGAGATTGAGACTAAAACGGATAAATAAGCTGGGGCGGTTTGTTGAACCACCCATACACCGAAAGGAGCAAAACGCAATGTCAGTAACACTATCGAAAGTAAATGCTTCGGCAGCAACTCTAACAAAGAACCGCACCTTCGATTCGGTGGTTCCCGCTTCCGGCATGTGTGTCACCTGCGTCGACGGGTGCATCGGAATGTGCGAAATCGGCAAATCCGCCTACCGGGGGCACGAGGTCATCTATCCCCAGCCCTTCGGTGTTATAACTACCGCTGCCGAGAAAACCTATCCGGTCGATTATTCACACTTTAACATCATGGGGACCGCCGTCGGAGCGCACGGAATCGAAGCCGACAGCGACAAGGCGATTTTTCCCGCCGTAAATCTGGAAGTGGCCTTCGGTCAGGATAACGGCATCAAGTTCCGCTATCCATGGATTATCCCCGGCATCGGTTCGACAAATATTGCCAAGAATAACTGGGAGGGCCTGGCTATCGGCTCGGCGATGGCGGGAACAGGCCTGACTATCGGCGAAAACGTAGTCGGTATGGACCCCGAATCTATAATCAAGAACGGCCGGACACTTGATACGGCCGACCTTAAGAGACGCGTGAAACTATATCAAGATCATCAGCGTGACGGCTATGGCGCAATTATTGTCCAGGCAAACATCGAGGATACCCGCCTTTGCGTGCAGGAATATGCGATTGAAAAACTCGGCGTCGAATGCGTAGAGCTTAAATGGGGACAGGGTGCCAAGGACATTGGCGGCGAAGTCAAAATCAAAGACCTTAAAAAGGCACAACTGCTGCATGAGCGAGGCTACATAGTCCTGCCTAATCCGAACGATCCCAGTGTCATCAAGGCTTTTGAACGAGGCGCGTTCAAAGAGTTCGAGCGGCATTCCCGGGTTGGAATGGTAACGGAAGAATCATTCGCCCAAAGAGTGGAAGAATTACGCAAGGCCGGTGCAAAATACGTCTTCCTTAAAACCGGCGCTTACCGGCCGGCAGACCTGGCAAGGGCCGTGCTGTTCGCCTCAAAGTATAAGATCGATCTTCTCACAGTCGACGGTGCCGGCGGCGGAACAGGTATGAGCCCATGGCGAATGATGAACGAATGGGGTGTCCCTCCCGTACACCTGCACTCGCTTCTATACCAGTATGCCAAACGTATTACCGATAAGGGCGGTTATTTGCCGGCTTTAACGGTAGCAGGCGGCTTTGCATTCGAAGACCAGATCTTCAAAGGGCTTTCCCTCGGCGCACCGTTTGTAAAGCTGGTCGGTATGGCCAGAGCTCCTATCGCCGCCGCAATGGTCGGCAAGACAATCGGACGCACAATTGATGAGAACCAGGTCCCTGTGTATATCGAGCGTTTTGGCAATTCGAAGGACGATATATTCGTAACGGCAAGCACATTGCGTAAAGAACTCGGCAACGAAGAATTTGAAAAAATCCCGACCGGAGCTTTAGGTCTCTACACTTATTATGAACGTCTTGCACAAGGCCTCAGGCAGCTTATGGCCGGTTGCCGGAAGTTCGCCATGGAATATATAGCACGGGAGGATATAGCAGCACTGACTCATCAGGCAGCGGATATAAGCAGAATTCAGTATATAATGGACGTAGACCAAAAAGAGGTCGACAAGATTCTGAATAGTTGAAACTGCTGTTTCTCAAAAGCAATTCGGGGTCGGAATATATCCTGCAACTTTTGTACTAACGGTCACAGCCTAATTTTGAATGCGATATCCCGGCTGAATGATGGTACCGAAATCTGCACGGAGACTTGCGTGCATGTAACCTGTTCGGTCCGGATGGTTTTGCCCTTATAGGTATCCCACCATTCGAGTCGATACTTCCCGGGCCGGAGTCCCCGGATTTCGATTGAAGCATCCGCAACCGGCGCCGGCTGCTTTTTCTCGACGATCTGGTTCCACCACGTAGTCTGGCTATCGGAAATCCAGATGTATGCACAATCGTCGCCCTGATAGCCTAACAACCGAAGCTGCTCGTTGGTTATTGTAGCGTTGGTCTGCCGGAGTCCAACAAAGCAAACGTCCGCCAGGAATGCCGACAGCGGCCGGTAGTGCTTATAAGCATCCTGCTGGTCGAGCAGTTCCCACCACCAGAACATCGCGGTGCCGGAAGTATCCGCAAAAGCCGAGGCCCAGAGCGAAGTATGAAAATTCACGCCTTCGGTGTCCTGCTTCATGTAATCGCTCAGGCCCCATTTGGTATCGGCCAGCCCGAATTCGGCAATTAGTGCCGGCTTATTCGGGGCATGCTTTCTCAAAAACTGTGCCCTGTCGATTACAACTGCGACCTCGTCCTTGTACTCCTCATCGGTGCCGGGACGCATATAGCGATGCAACTGGCCGATGTCCAGAGACGCGTGGCGGCAGTCTTTTACCGAAGGGTGCCACGTGCTTGTTGCGCGAAGGTGGTGGTAAATGTCTATCCGTTCGAGATAGTCACCAACCTCGGCATAGAAACGATCGGTCGGCAGGCCCGGATCGATCTCATTGAAATACTCCCATGAGGCCACGCTGGTCGAATAACCCCAGCGTGCTACGGCATAGCGCATGAATTTTTTGGCATATTTAATCGCCTGCTGATATTCGCCGCTGCTCTCATCGGTAAGATGCTTCATGTACAGGTCACGGGTCAGCATGCACAACATCAGGTAGATGCCATTATTTTGAGCCGCTTCGACAAGCTCATCCAGCATAAAACAGTCCAACTGGTTATAGACTCCCAGCACCGGCCGATTCACGTCCGCCTCCCACAACAGTTCCGACCCATCCGGCGTTTCCTTCAAAGACAAGTTGTCCAGCCAAATCGTACCGAAGCCGACCGGGCCTATTGTAAACTGCCCGAGCCAGAATTCGTTTTCGGAGGTTGTAAATTCCTTTTTAAACTGCTGCCATTTTCCTCCGGCCGAGTCGAAAAGTATTTGACAATTGTTCCGGCCACGGTTTATCCGCAGCCCGGTCGCGCCGTCCGCCATGAAACGGCCAGTAAGCGTGTAATGCGTGTTCGGCTGCAGCGCCACCGGATGAGACGGCGAGACTGTTACCGACTTGTTGCCTATTTTTACACATTTTCGGGCATCCTGATCGTTTTCTCTGCCGGGTAACGGAACGACAATATCTCTGCGACTCCATGAGCGGTCCCAGGCGCTTTTATTCGCCTCGATAGCCAATGCCCAGTCGTGACATCCGGTCCAGATGCGAAGGAAGTTCGCGCCATTGGCGGCGAGCTTGCCGAAAATTTCCTCGGCCTTCGAGAGGGTGACATACTGGCCTTCGCCGATGAACGCCAGGTTCTGGCCGATGGAAAAGAAAGGCTCACCGTTGCTGAATTCCATGAAACGGGGATCCTTCCCGCTGACGCGGAGGAATCCTTTGCTTGAAGAAGACACACATTCAAATTGAATGCTCTGCGAATGAATCGTGCCTGATTTATCTTTCAGCCGCGCTGTGGCAAAATATGAGCCCGTCTGCATCGGTGCAAAGCGTGCCTTCCATGTGCCGTTACCAACGGGGTAGTACCAATTCATCCGCTCGCGGCCCTGATTAAGTTTCCGCCGCTCGTAATCCTGGCAGTAGAAAGCAGGCAGTGTCAATTGCTCACCGCCCGGAGTCTTCAACATTACAACCAGATCAACCTCTTCCGGGTCGAACGGATTATTATAATGCCTTTCAACTTCAATTAGCAGCTCCAGCTTCTTGTATCTGCCCGCTTCAGCACTCGGCGCCTCGATACGGATTTTATCTGAATTCCGCCCAACACAAACGGCAACGTGAACAATCATCAGAACAATTTGACTCTTCAGCAACAACTTCCTCATAAGGTGCCCCTTTGTTTTTGTCGTGTTCTGTTATTTCTCCAGCCAAAGATACGCCGGCCCCAGGATTCCTGAAGGCTCCGCCCTGGCCGTGCCGCGGAACTGGTTCGGGTTCAGCGGGCCGTTCCAGAACCAGAAAGGAACCTGAGTGAAAGTACGGGGAACATTCTCGAAGCAGGCAAGGGTATCCGAAACCTGCGGCGAGCCTGCCGGATTCACGAACATAAAAACGAGGCTGATATATGCACAAATCGTCAATTTAATCTCCACCAATAATACGCAGACAAGACATCAGATCCGGCTGAGCGCAACCGGCCGTATCTGCCCGGCGATTTTCATTTCCATAAAACTAAATCAACTTCACGGCACAGCAAGTGTACCAAATCCCATTGCAAATCTCAAATATTCGAACATAAATACATATCTGCACACCAAGAGGGTACGCACAGCAAATGCTCAAACCCAGGTTTTTTGAAAGGATTGGGAGTGGAATTTGAAATTTGGAAAACCACTGAGTTTAAGAGCAAATGCACTTGAATTTCAGGCCCTATGTGTTACCATGCACGCTCGGAAGCCTGAATGGATTCAGCAGCAGGATTATGAACGAATCGCACGTGGGACGGATTAAGAATTAGAATGGATAAGGATCAGCATATAGTGAAATCTCCCGTACAGATCCGGGTAGAGAATACCTCGCTCTGTAATGCGCGATGCACGATCTGTCCGCGAGAGCAGTTGAGTCGCCCGATGGGCACAATGCCGTTTGAAGATTTCCGGTCGATCGTCGATCAGTTCGACCCGTCAACCCTGAAGGACCTCCACCTCCAGGGTTTCGGTGAGCCCCTGCTCGACAAACACTTTGTACAGAAGATTCGCTACGCCAGAGAGAAGCTGCCCGATACGCGTCTTTTCTTCGTGACCAATGCATCTCTCTTGCAGGGGGATCTGGCCAGAGACATTATCCGCTCCGGCGTAGACAAAATTAAGGTCAGCTTCTACGGCGTCAGTCCCGCGGAGTATGAGGACATCCACCGGGGACTGAAGTACGATCAGACAAGACGGAACATCCTGGAATTTGTTCGACTCAAAAAGGAACTCCGCTCCCGAAAGCCGACCCTTAGCGTCAAGTACATCGGATCGATTCCGAATTGCGTACGATTTGCGGTTCAGTGGATCGGACGCACAAAAGTGGAGTTCAGTCACCTTCACAACTATGGTACCGGGCGATCCTACAATGCACAGAGGCAGCATGGCAAGGCCCTTTGTCCCATGGTATCGCGTCCGATCATGCAAATCCTGTGGGACGGGAACGTAGTGCCCTGCTGCTACGATTTCAACGGCGAGTTCATCATTGGCAATGTCCTTAAGGATGGCGTTAAAGCGGTCTGGGAAAGCGAGCGGTATCAAAAACTGCGCCAACTCAACCGCGAACACAAGATAGCCTCCATCCCACTATGCAAGAACTGTGACAAGATCAAGTGAGCGGCCGGATTATACCCATTACATGCCATCCTGTATTGCATCCGACCCGTCAGCAGCCCTGCTCGGGCCGGAGAGCAATTCGGAGAAGCCACATAACAATGCGTAAACTTCGCTACTTCTCATATTCACAGCTTGTACATCCACAATTCACACAAACTACTTTCCTTCCGCCCGCCATTTCTTCATCAAGGCGATGTTTGCTTCGATGCGCCCGGCGTGTTCTATCGATCCGCTGTTTCGCATCCCATCCACATAAACTTTCATGTCACTATCATACATTGTCATCGGCTCCGGCTGCTCTGCCCGGTCGTGCGTTTCTCGTATCCACTGATTCAGAATCTCACGCAGTCTTTCCAGCGTCTGCCGATGCGATGTATCCTGCGCCAGATTATGCAACTCCCAGGGATCTTGCTGGAGATCATATAACTCTTCTTTCGGCCGCTTTTCGGCAAAAATCAATAACTGGTCCCGATTCAACTTCCCCTCCTTATGCAGCCGCCGAAGAGCCTTCAAAATCCCCTTCTTATCCTTGTAAGCACACGGCTGCAGATACGGGCGATCCGGATAAAAGTTGCGGATGTATTTGTATCGATCCGTTCGCACGCAGCGAATCCGGTCCACCGTCTCATCGCATCGATCGCGCGCAGAGACGATATACTCCCGGTGCTTATAATTGCCTCCCAGGAAATCCCTGCTCTGCATCCATTTCGGAATCGCTATCCCGGCCAGCACCAGTGACGCGGCAGCCAAATCAATATGGACCACCATGTCCCTACGGACCGTCCCCGCCTTCAAACCGGGGCCTCGCACGATGAGCGGGACACGAATCCCCTCTTCATACAGAAACTGTTTGCCTCTCGCATGACTGATTCCGTGATCCGTCATGAAGAAGATGTGAGTATTGTCATAGATGCCTTCCGCTTTCAGCCGCTTGACAATTTGTCCCACCTGAATATCCGTGTTCATGGCGGCATTGAGATATTGCGCCCAATCATCAAGAATTACCGGATCGTCAGGATAATAAGGCGGCAGTTTTACATCCGCCGGATTCATCGGCTTCGGCGTTTTTTTCGTTCGGCCCTTGCCACCTGACAATTGGATCTGAGCAAAAAACGGCTGGGCCGGCTTGCGATCCGCCCAATTGGTTCCATCGTAAACAGCCTTATCAAACTCGAAATTATAATCCGTCTTGCCCGGCCGCTTGTTACGATTACCGAGGAATCCGTTGCAGGTATAATACCCCGCCTTTTGAAATAATTCGGGAACGAGCCGGATGCGTGAAGGCAGGTGAATCTTTTCCGTTCCCCGCCCGGAGCGATGGTGATGAGCGCCGATACTGGTTTGGTACATCCCGGTAATCAGTGCGGACCGGCACGGCGAGCATACCGGCGCCGTCACGAACGCCTTATCGAACTTCACGCCTTCGGCCGCCAGCCGATCCACGTTCGGTGTCCGTATGCTTGTTTCACCGTAACAACCGAAATGACATGACATATCTTCGACGACAATCCATAAAATGTTCGGCTTCTTCCTGTCTTGCCCGTATATGTCACCCGGTTGTACGAATCCCAAAGCGGCGATTCCGAAACCACATCCTGCCAAAAACTCACGGCGATTACATTTTGCTTTCAAAGCGTATACCTCCTTTTGAAAAACCGGTTTTTTCAACTATTATTAATTCAGGGAATTACAGGCAACAGAACATGTGATGGGCGTTCTTCATCGTGGTAAATGATTTGCGTCGCCTTAATGAACTCGGTGCCGGTGCCAAACGGCTCGCCCGTGTTTAGATTCCTGTCGAAGCGCGGGAAATTGCTGCTCGATATCTCGACTCTGATTTTATGCCCGGGCAGAAAAGCGTTGCTTGTTACCCATAGGTCGATCTCGTAACGATAAACCTTGCCCGACTGAATGAGGCTCGGGTCGCTCTTAGAGTCACGGCAGCTTGCGCGTGCGATGCCGTCGCAGAGATTGAAGGGGCGCCCGTCGGGATAAACATCCAGAAGCTTCGCCGTGAAGTCGGTATCTTTTGCCGTGCTGGCGGCGTAAAGAATCACCTTGACCGGCCCGGTGACCTCCAGTTCGGTCTTTAGCGTTTCGCTGGTGAAAACGAGAACATCGTTTCTTTTCTCGACTTCGCTCTGGTCACGCGGTCCGGCCGGACAGCCCACCAGGTTGCAGCCGCCCGCCGTGGGAACCGGGTCGTTCGGATCGTACACGAATTTATCGCTTGGCTCCTGCTCAGGTTTCGCTGTTGCTAATTTCCCATTTCCCCCGGCCGTGTTCGCAGAGCCTTTGCTGTGAAAATAGTAAGGCGTGTATTTAGTTCGCTCCAAAGGCCACTGCTGCTCATCGCGCCATTGGTTGCGTCCCATCACGAAAATACGAAAAGCCGGCCACGCTTCGGCACCTGTTTTATCGCCCTTTAACCAGCAATCGAACCATTTCGTCTGCATCTCGCGCAGGTTGATTACTGATTCTTTGCCGAAGTCCAGGTCGCCAACTTTGCCGTCCTGACTTATTCCATGCCCCCAGGGCCCCATTACCAGGTGCTGGTGTTTTCGAGCAACGTGTGAACGTGATTTCGCCCTGACTGCATTTATGTGCTCGAAAACACTTCTGGAAAAAATATCATACCAGCCGCCGACCGCGCATATCGGGACAGTGATATCCCGCCATTGGTTTCGAACGCCGCGGGCGGCCCAGTACTCATCGAAATGCGGATGGGCGACCCAATCCCGCAGGTACTGGACCTTGCGGCCGAGGGCGCGGTCCCACTCTTTGAGCGGCAACGTTCTGAAAGCCCTGGTCCAATCCTGCTCGCGCCAGGTGTACATGGCAACCTGCTCTCCCGGCCGCAAAGCGACCATGCTGCCCCAGCCCATCATCAGGGCGAGATTCAATGCCCCGTCAATGTAGACGCCATCGCCGTAAGTATCCACCAGCGGCACAACGGGAAACATGGCCTTGAGATGGTCGCCCGCGTTCGGGGCGGATATCCACTGGGTAAAGCCCACGTACGAGCCGCCAGCCGTGCCGATGCTGCCGTTGCACCAGGGTTGTTCCAGAAGCCACTTTTGCGTATCGGCGCCGTCGTTACGCTCATTGGCGAACGGTTCCCATACGCCCTGGGAGCTTCCCTTGCCCCGGCAGTCCTGGCTGACGAGAACATATCCGCGCCCGGCGTAGAACAGTCCGTCGCCGTTCTTTTCATCGCCCTTGCCGTACGGAGAACGAATGAGTACCACAGGAAACTTACCCTTGGCTTTCGGCAGAAAAATATTCGCTGAAAGCTCGACGCCGTCACGCATCGGAATCTTCACTTCCGTGCGGACCTCGACCTCGAAGGCCTCCTGAGCGGCAAGAATTGCCCACGGTGACAACAGGATCGATAATAACAAAATGATACGTGCTGATTTACTCATCGCTTTTCCCCTTAGAATTATTAACAGAATTACTATCTCAGAGCTTCCAGCCTTTTCTGTATCGCCGCCGGATGAACTTGTCGGCTTCGGGGCAACCGACGGCTTTGAGGTTCTTCGCGTCCCAGGTTAGTTTCTCGCCGGTACGAAGCGCGACGTTGCATAGCAACGCTGCTTCGGTCAGTGCGCCCGAATAGTCGAAATTGCATGTGGTCGGTCCGCCGGTTTTGCATGCCTCGGCCCATTCGCGGTGGTGGCCGATAGAATCCGGGATGAACGGGTCGGGCCTTTGGAAGTCGGCAAATTTCTCCTCGGGCAGCAGTTGGTGCTTACCGTAGTCGGCGATCAACATACCGTCCGATCCCATAAAGAGTACGGCGTTTGGCCACTGTACAGTTTTATTGGCTTTGACAAATTCCGGATAACCGCCGCCGTTATACCACGTCAAAGTAACCGCAGGCAAATCGCCTCGTGCGGGATATTCCTGCCGGGCGATGGTCCAGCGGGCTGCGCTCTCGGCGTGGACCGGCCCCTCGGCTTCGACGCTGATTGGATGCCGCAATTTCAACGCCCAGAATGCCAGGTCGCAGTAGTGGCAGAAGAAGTCACCCAGCCGACCGTTTGCGAAGTTCCACCAGTAGCGCCATCCGAACGGGGCGTAAGCCGGGCTGTAAGGCCGGTAGGATGCGGGGCCCAGCCACAGATCCCAGTCGAGCGTCTGAGGCACCGGGGGGCGTTCGGTTGGGGCGTCTTTCTGCGACATATTCGTCGGCGTGGGCGGGCCGTTGAAGTCCGCGCCAAGCCATACATAGACTTCGCGCACCTTACCGATAGCACCGGTCCGGACCAGCTCCACCACGCGACGGTAGTTGCCCCCGGCGTGAATCTGCGTTCCCATTTGTGTAACGAGTTTTTTCTCGCGAGCCAAATCCGCCATTACCCGTGCTTCGTACACGGTGTGGGTCAGCGGCTTTTCACAGTAGCAGTGCTTACCGAGTTTCATAGCCATCACCCCGGCTACCGCATGGGTATGGTCGGGCGTGCCAACGACGACCGCATCGATTTTATTTTGCATCTCGTCGAGCATCCTGCGAAAGTCTTTATATCGTTTGGCCTGTGGGTATCGCTGGAAGGTCTGTGCAGCGTGCTTTTCATCGACATCACACAAAGCTACGATATTCTCAGTCTCTCCAACACCGTTTACATCCGCAGCGCCGCGCCCCCCGATGCCGATCCCGGCAACGTTTAATTTATTATTGGCCCGGGTACCGCGTACCAATCGGCTATCCGACAAGATGATGAGACCTGCGCCGCCGAAGGCCGCGTTGCGCAGGAAATCACGACGATTCAATTGCTTATGCATTGGTCACAACTCCTTTCCTGTCAAAAATAAATCGTGAAAGATGCTTAATGCTACACCTTGCCTTTTATTAAGTCAAGTGCTTGCCCGGCATTGACTAAAACCGTTACATCGTTTATAAGGATTGCAAATGTTGTCGGATTGCTCAAAGGTTGCGCCAAATGAAAACTCTTCGCTTTGGAATAATCGGCTGCGGCATGATGGGGCGTGAATTTGCCAGCGCCGCCGCCCGCTGGTTTCATCTGCCCAAGATGAGTCTGCGCCCCGAAATAGTCGCAATTTGCCGCCGAAATCTTTCTCCGGAGAACATTAACTGGTTCAAGGACAATATTCCTACCATCAAACAAATCACCAGCGACTATCGCGAACTCCTGGACAATCGCGACGTCGAAGCGGTTTATATCTCGGTCCCGCACAATTTGCATCAGGAGTTTTACTGTGCCGCTCTTGAAGCCGGCAAGCACCTTATGGCGGAAAAACCGTTCGGCATAGATAAAAAAGCAAATGATGCGATCATCGCCGGCATCGGCAGGCACCCCGACCGCTTCGTAAGATGTTCTTCACAATTTATGTTCTTCCCCGCCGTGCAGAGAATCGGCCGGATGATAGAAGCGGATGACTTCGGCAGGATTATCGAGGTCAACGTCGGCTTTCTGCACTGCAGCGATCTCGATCCAAGCAAAGAAATCAACTGGAAACGGATGGTCGAATTCAACGGAGAGTACGGCTGCATGGGCGACCTGGGACCGCACGTCTGTGCAGTGCCTTTCAGGGCGGGCTGGATTCCTTTGAACGTACGAGCCGTGCTATCCAATATCATGCCGGAGCGGCCCGATGGAAAAGGCAGGACGGTATCTTGCGAGACATGGGACAACGCGACGCTGCTTTGCCAGGCCAAGGATGCCAGGTCGGGCGACGTATTTCCTTTTACGCTCAGAACGCAGCGTATCTCGCCCGGGCAGAAAAATAACTGGTATATCGAGGTGTTGGGCACCAAAGCCTGTGCGAAGTTCAGCACTAACGATACCAACACGCTCGAAATACTCGAATACACCGGCGGCGAGCAGCGATGGCAGAAGATAAGCATGGGACAGGAAGTCCCATTCGAATCCATCACGCATAGCATCTTTCAATTTGGAGTTTCCGATGCCATTCTGCAAATGTGGGCCGGATTTTTATACGAGTTCGACAACGGCAAACCTTTTACCAGGTTTTCCGGCTGCGTAACCCCCGAGGAGACAACTTTATGGCACCGGCTGTTCACAGCGGCATTGAAGTCACACAAAACCGGAGCTACCGTCGCCCTGGAGTAAATCAAGTTCGAAGAAAGGCCCTTATCTCCGGATTAATATGAGTTCTGCTATTGTTGAAATTCCCTCCGTCGGCCAGGTGACAATCGTAAAATCCCAAAGAGCGAAACATCTCAGGATTACGGTAAGGCCCGATCAAACCGTCAGATTGACCGTACCCAGGGGAGAATCCGTCGATAGAGCAATGCAATTCCTGCATTACAAAATCCCATGGATCACAAAGCACCAGCACAGACTCAGCAAGCTTAAGAATACACCAACGAATCTCCAGCCGCCCAAAATCAACGAGCCGGAAGCTATTGATACACTCATCAGCCGATTGGAGGAATTGGCGAAGATTTATAATTTCAAATTTGCCAGGGCTTCGATCAGAAACCAAAAGACAAAATGGGGCAGTTGCTCAGCAAAAAATAATATCAGCCTGAACATTAATCTGGTAAGACTGCCCGATCAACTCAGGGATTACGTGATTTTACACGAATTAGTTCATACCCGCTTTAAGAACCACAGCAGGAAATTCTGGGCGGAACTGGATAAGTTTGTTGCCGGCAGCGCAAAAGAGCTGTCGAAAAAATTAAGAAAGTACCGATTGCCAGGCACGGCTTGAAACTAATCCCGGATCAGTCCCTCAGCGCGATATTATATATTGCTGGCCCCCAAAGGACAGATATGTCGGCATGTCCTGAAGTTCATCGGACGAATCTTTTTTGTCATATCCCAATTTTACAGGCATTCCCGTGTTTGCAACACTAATCTTGCCGTGAACGACATATACGCTCTTTGTCGTCTCAACGCGGGTAAGACCCATTTCGTTGTCACCAAGTGTCGTTCCCAATCGACCCGGAGAGCGGGTTGTTTCCTCGGCAGGACTTACACTTACGAGTGTTCCGGCGTTTTCCCATTTGGCTACCTGGCTTGAGCATCCCGCCACGACCAAAAGTCCAATTAACAGAATACACTTCTTCATAGCTTTACTCCTTTAATTTTACGAAACATTCATGTCCATATAAACCGGCTTTCCGATGTATCCCTGCTCAGCTACTCAACCGAGCCTCATTTTCAACAGCACAACAAGTCTGTCTTTACACCAGCTTCTCGACCACTTCCCAAAAGATTGTAATGCAACCATTTTTATAATTCAAGCAATTCTCATCCAGAATGCCGGAATTAAATGAATCAGGCTCGTCGAGGAATTAAAGGGGTACGGCCCAAATTAAATCTGAAAATATTTAGCCCGCCGATTCACTCGGCGGGTTTTCTTTCAAATCAACACGCATGAGCATTTTATCCCGCAGCTTGACCAAGCACAACTCATCGAAAAATGTACTCCCTATGGTGCAGGCGGACGGTTCAAGACAACTGCATAACCACCTTCATTAATCCGGCGAGTACCCAGACTATAATCACAAAAACAGCCGTGCCGGTTGCCGTGTACCTCAGCCAACGATCAGTGGGGAGGCAGGAGCCGATAACCGAAAACACGAGCACTACCGTCAGGCACTTGGCGAACAGCGAGTATTTGGCGGACCACGTGCTCACGCGATGCGAATTAGGCGGCAGGGTCTGACTCCACGGGCCGAGAAAAGGGGCAAGGAAAGCATTAGATTGACTGATCCCGCCCGGCTGAGCGGTATAAGATATTAATACTCCGAAGAATGCCGGAACAATGAAAAGAAGTCCGTAGACAAACGAAAGAATAATAATTCTCTTGAGCGATTCATTCATATCAAACACAACCTGTGTTCTAAACCGAGATTTCCCATATTAAAAAATTGGGTGCATCCATATATAAATAACGCAAAAAGATAAGCCTAATCCCTTTTTCTTTCTCCCTATAACCACATTTTTTCTAAAGCATGAAGCCGTTAAAGGATAGTCCATAAAATAATGCTGTTTTGATTGTCTGTCCATGAAGATATATTGTTTTACAGACGTCTGAACGATTTCCGCACTATTCCTCAAGGGGAAGAATCTCTATCTTTCGGAACTCTGTGGGATGGCTCTCAGCTTGAAGGGAAATGTAACCTTCGGACAGCAACTTATTCTCGCCCTTGATAAGCTTCTGAGCATCCCGGTCCTTCTCATCAAGCTGCGGCCTTTCGTATTCCAGCACGACCTGGCCGTTAATAATGTGCTTGATGAGACCGTCGCCGTGGACCTCAACCTCGGCCTTGACCCATTGGTCGCCGTGATATGTTTTTGAACGAGATGAAATGCAGTGCTGCGTGACAAGCTGATTGTCCATTACGATGTGCGTGCCGGGCGTGCACAGATTACCGGTCGAGCGCTTGTCCTTGCCATTGCCTCCAAGCAACTGAACTTCAATGGAAACAGGAAAATCCTGGTCCTTTCTCATACTCTCGGGCGACTGACAATGTATCATAATCCCGTTGTTTCTAAACGCCCACCCCGGGCCTTCGGGTGCTTGATCTGACACGAATCGATATTCAAGCCGCAAACGATAGTGTGAGAATTTCTCCTTATAGAAGATGTGGCCGAATTTGCCGCCGAACTTGTCGTACTTATCGTAACAAACTTTCATGACCCCATCTTCGACACGAAAAGTTTTGCCGTAATTGTCATTCAATTCGTAGCCCGTGATCTTGACCTTCCAGCCGTCGAGATTCTTACCGTTGAAAAGACTGATCCACGGCTTCTCGGCAGGCTGGTTCGGTTCCGCCGCATAGCTGCAAATTGTGCTTATCAGAACAAAGACCAAAATCATTAAGATACTCTGCCGATACATCCTGCCTGACAAAAAGTTCTTACTTTGAAGTTGCCTATTCATCATTTTAAATTCTCCTAAATTGGCTTAACTATAATCAATCATATTTCATAAATAGTAAATAGTCAATAGTAAACCTGTGCCCGCGAAGGCGGGTATAATCAATGACAAAGGTCAATCGCCACCCCTGTCATTATAAAGCACAACTCATCGAACAATGTACTCCCTATGGGCAGGCGGACACCTTTAATTATCCCATGGTATACTAAAGCTAACGTCTAAAATAATATATTTTTCCCTTGATACAAGGGTAGTTAATATGACATAAATACAATAAGTGGGATTTTGATACTTATAGTCGTGCATCTGCTGTTTTGGTTTTCCGTTTTGAGATTTCTATAGTTTTCCAAGGATTTTTCAAAAGGCGCAGAACAAGGAAAAGGCAGAAGAAGAAGCCGCAGGTTGAGAACGAGCAAAGTTTTCTGTTTATTTTGAAGAATTCACGTAACGAATTCGTGCTTTTGGCGTCTAATCTATTGTGTAGGTGGAATGCTTTCATCGCTTAACAAGCGAATGATGTACTTCTGCAAAAAAAGCAGTCAAAAAGATGCGCACTCAGAAGATAGTCCGAGAAAAACCGTTACTTTTTCATAAAATATGGCACTACAATTAATAGTGAGATTAAGGAGGTTCTCCGCTCAACTAAGATGGCAACTCTTCTTTGAAGCTCGAAAAATGGCAAACAGAGCATATATTTGGCTTGTTGTGGTAATTTTCATGATTTTATTAACAGCAGATGCTCGATTTGCTTGCCGGGCTGAATGAGAATCCGTACTTGGCAGGATCGAGGAGTTCATAATATAAGTTAACCCAAACAAACGACAGCAGGTGCAACTGGATCTGACAATCTCGACATTCGCCAGTCTGCCGAAGAAGAGAGGTGGATCATGACGCTTGATCGTATAAGGGCTCTCGTGCAAAACAAGCGGGAATTTGTTCCCGTAGTATTGCTTGCGATTGCGGTGCTATCGGGCGTTCTGGCCGTGGCTAAGGTAACGGGCTTTTTCATTGCTTCGGCCAGGGCGGAGCGCATCGTCAAGCAGGCCACCGCCAGGAACAAACCGGACCCCAACATCGTGGAGAGCCAGGTAACCAAGTCCAAGCTAATCACGGAGGATTTGAAGAAGGAGAATCTCTTTTGGCCGTCACTAAAGGAGCATCCCGTGAAGGCTGTGCTGGGCATATTAGGTGATGAGGCATATATAAATGGTAAATGGTATAAGGTCGGCGCCAGGATCAGGGACGCAAAGATTGTAGCCATCGACGCCGCTTCAGTCACAACCGAATGGGAAGGGGAGAAAAAAGTCTTTTGTCCAATTGATGCTGAGGGTTCTCCGGCCCAGGGCGGCTCGAGGTCCCGACCTGGTATACCGTCGCCCAAGCCGGGTGAGACGGGAGGAAAACGCGCCAATATAGTTACTGTTCGGTCCGAAGCACCGCCGATGCGCGGTCCGGAAGGAGGAAGCACCGGCATGAAAAGCAGACCCCATCTCTCTGGAGAAGACAGGGCCAAAATGAGAGAGGAAATGGAGAATGTCATGAAGCGATAGGACCAGATGTCGGATGAAGAAAAGCAAAAGGTTGAAGCTAAGTTCAGTGAGAAATATGGTTTCTTTCCCTCCCCGACGGACACGGCAACCGGAGTTCTGATGGAAGCGGCAGAAGACGGAGCAGGCAGGATGACGGGCAATAAGAGTGGTTTAAATTCATATTGAGGTGAATAAAATGGAACGGTCAAAATCAATAGTATTAATATTGGTCGGCATTGCAGTGGTGCTAATCTTCTGGAGGATCGGTTTCTATTCGCCTGTGCCCGAACAGCCGGAGCAGCCGGCTGAAGTTGCCGCAGCCGAGCCTAACAAGCCCGGCGAGACAAGAGAGCCTGGTGATGCAAACGAGCCTATGGTGACCTTCGACGCAAACGAGCCCGCCAGATCACCTGATGCTAACGAGCCCGAAAGCGTGGTTGCCGCAGGCGATGGGTCGGAGAAACCGGTGGACTCAAATGAGCCGATGGAAGCCCTGAACCTTAACGATGTCCCCATGAAGGATATCTTGAAGAAACTGGCAGACTGGACGGGCAAAACCATTATTCCGGATGATGAATCGAAGAAACTGAAAGTGACTATTTACGCGCCGGATAAGCTGCCGAGAAGCGAGGCTCTCTCGATGATCTACGCCGCGCTGCGCATGAAGGGCTGTGTTGCGGAGTTTGCCGACAACGCGATTTTCCTCAAACCTATAGCACAAGCCAAACTCGGCGAGGTCCCCACGATAGCTTCTGATTACCCTCTGGCTATGATCGAGAACAAGGATCAGATCGTCCAGAAGTTCTTCGACCTGAAGAACTACAGTGCTTCACAGATGGGCCAAATTCTTCTGCCGTTGATTGGTGAGTACGGCTATGTAAGCGCCAACGAGAACACCAGCACTCTGGCGGTAATCGATACGGTCAAGAATCTGATGCGTATCGGCTTGCTTATCGAACAGTACGAAGCGGTCGAGGTGGCTCAACTCGATACCCGGATATTCGAAATACAGTATGGCGACCCATCGGAAATAGTCGCCTTGTTGAAAACATTGCTGAGCACCGGCGCCAGCAGCAATTCAGGCGTGCCCGGCCGGGGCCCTTCAAGGCCAAAATCAGGATCTGGTCCTCCCGCGGGCAGCAGTTCATCCGGCAGCAAGTCCAAGGACAAGAGCCAGAGTAAGACCGGGGGGGCCGCGACGACGGTCACCATTGGGACCAGCCGGACGCCGGCCATACTTATACCCGAGACGACTTACAACTGGATTATCGCAAAGGCGACGGCTGAGGACATGGAGCAAATCGCCGGGTGGATTGACAAGCTGGACAAGGACGTTCCTACAATCCTGGTCGATTATCCGCTTTCAACAATCAAGAACAAGAATCAGGTCGTTCAGAGGTTCTTTAGATTGAAGAACTACGGATCTGCCCAGATGGCTGAGATCGTCACCCCCCTGCTCACCGATGCCGGCCTTGTAACTGCCGACCAGAACACCCGCACTCTGTTTGTGGTTGATACGGTCCAGAATCTGATACGTCTCGAAGGGATTATTGAACAGTTCGACGTGCCCGAAGCCGAGCAGACCCAGCAGAATACTTTTGAGATTTATTACGGCGATCCGGCGGAGATCGTCCAGGTGCTGAGGATGCTTCTAAGCTTCGACGGCATGGGATCAAGCAGTTCCAGTCGAGATCGAAACAGGTATAGTGGAAGCAGCTCCTACGGCCGAAGCAGCAGTTCCAGTTACGGCAGTTCCAGAGGAGGCTCTTCGCCTGTGATCGGGACCGGTCAGGTGCCGATCGTACTGATCCCGGAGCCCAATCGCAGATGGATCATTGCAAGGGCATCGGCTGAAGATATGAAGAAGATATCCGAGTGGATTGAGAAACTCGACAAGGAACAGACGATCACCAGAGAACACGAAACAATCACGCTGGGATACGCCAATGTTTCCGAGGTGGCGCAGCGACTTAACGAGGCGATACAGCAGATGCCGGGGACGGAATTGCAGGCGAGCGTTCTTGTTCTGCCATTGACCCAGGCAAGGCAGATCATGATCTTCGGCAGGGAAGAGATGCGCGTGATGGTCAAGAAACTGATTGCCGAAATAGACGTCCCCACGGGTATGTTTGAAACAAAGGTTTTTAAGTTGAAATATGCCGACCCTGACAAGGTCAAGGAGAACATCGAAGGTCTTTACGAGCAGGAAGCCGGTTATTCTTATAGCTATGGTTATAGTTATAGCGGTTCTACCAGAAGCTCACGTAATGTTGAAACTCAGGACACGGTTAGAGTCATATCATTCTCAACGATGAACCAGATAACGGTGATCGCCTCACCGGAGAACATGCTCAAGATTGCCGTCCAGATAGAGGAATGGGACATTCCGCTCGATCTGGACCAGGTCAAGCCGAGGATCTTTACGCTGCGCAATTCCGACCCCGTGCAGATAGCGGACCTGCTCACAACGCTCTTCAGCGAACAATCGAGCAGCACAAGCGACTTTTTCCGCCGTTACTACTACGGCTACGGCGACGAAGAAGAAAAGAAGAAAATCGTCGGGCCGCTCTATGGACAGTTGACGTTCGAAGAAGTACCGAGCACCAAGAAAATCATCGTCATAAGCAACGTCGCCGGGGCGTACGATGTGATTGAGGACCTCATAACAGAGCTTGACAGCCAGGAAATGGGCGAGGTCCCGGAAGTTATTGAGCTAAAGTACGCCGATCCCGAGGATCTTACCGAGCGTCTTAATGCGTTGTTCGTCGAACCGGGGCAGCAGGCGCGGATTCGTCTCACGGCCCAGGGACTGACCGGGGAGTCCGCGATGGATAGTACGGGCGATAGCGACAACAATGCCGGCTCGAACAACGACACCCAGGCGGACAATGACGAATATACGCCGCCCTGGTCGGGTGCCGGGGCACGCAGCAGCATGGGCGTCGACGCGGAAATGCCAATCAGCAACGTCATTGGGCGGGTCCGCTTTGTGCCCGAACCGCATACCAAGTCGATCATGGTCCTGTCTCCGCCGGAGTTCATGGACGCTATAAGAGAACTGATCAATACACTGGATGTGCCGGGCAAGCAGGTAGTAATCGAGGCGATCATTGTGGAGGTTGAGCATTCCAAAGTGACGTCTCTCGGGATCGAACTATCGACGAACCCTCAGGCGTTTGGGACGTTAGGCGAAAATGCAATCACGGCACTGAGCAATTTGACTAATATCGGAACGCATGGCTCGGCAGCCGGGACCATATCGTCCAGTAGTGGCGTGAACGCCACAGGGTCGGGATCAGTGCTTGGCGTCGGAACCGACATTTACGCCTTGATTGACTTCCTTATTAAGACAACCAACGCCAAGGTTCTGAATCAGCAAACACTCTGGACCAAGGACAATGAGCAGGCGAATTTCTTCAAGGGCAGCGAAGTGGCGTTCCGGGGCAGCGAATCAATAACGCAGCAGACCACCAGCCAAAACATTGACTTCGACAGGGTCGGTATGGAGCTGCGGGCCCGACCGAGTATCACTCCCGAAGACAACGTCGATATGATTGTTAACGTCGAGATTTCCCAGTTGACCTCAGATCTTGTAAACGATCAGCCCGTCAGGACCGTAATGGAGACCACGACCAACATGATCGTGCGGGACGGCCAAACGCTCCTGCTCGGCGGCATCCTCTTTCAAAAGGAAAGCATGATCGAGCACAAGCTTCCACTGCTCGGGGATGTGCCGCTGGTCGGGGGACTTTTCCGGCATACCGAGGTCAATCTGGCGAACAGCGAGATGTTCGTATTCATGACGCCACGCGTGATCGACGAACCCAACGCCGCTTTGCCCGAGGCAACAGGTTCGCGGGAAAAGCTGGACGAGATCCGGGAAGGATTGAACACCTCTTTGGAGGGCCTCTCCGGACGAGCACCGGACGACAAGTCCCGTGGCGCCGCTACGAATGAGACCGATTAAGCTCAGGAACAGGACGGCGTAAAAACTAATGACAGTCAACTATTAAAATTTAAGTAACACCGTCTTATTAAAATTATCATCATCAAAAGCCTTCCTTCGACGAAATAATCAATTTAAAAACCCGCTCGCATAAATTCGTTCTCCCCTCTTTTATACCATAGGTCCCGCCCGTACGAAATCCTCGTTTATAATCCGGCATGATTTTATTCTCTAAGAATCTAAATAATCAATAGTAAGCTTGTCCTTAGCGTAGTCGAATGGATAATCAATGACAAAGGCTGCTCTAATTTCCCCTAAACCGCAGATTAACGCTGATGAACGCAGATTTCAAGTCGTATTTCTTAAATCGTAAACTTGTGCCCGCGAAGGCGGGTATAGTCAATGACAAAGCCTTTTCCTAGTTTTTTCAAATAATCAATAGTAAATAATCAATAATCAATGAAAAAGGCTGTCCCTAGTTTTCCTAGGGGACGAAGCCGCCATCTCACGGGGTAAATAATCAATAATCAATGACAAAGGCTGTCACCAGTTTTTAACCCTTTATCGTATGAAGGAACCGTTTCCGTTCATGAATGTCGGCGCCGCTACCATCCTGACGGAGCAATAAGTAGCAAGTCGGGCAGCCTCGCAAATGTCCAAGCTCGATCATTCGCCGCGTCGCATGATCATTATCGTAGCATCGTGAACAGAATGGACCATCCTTGGAGTCGCCATCGACAATCCAGTAAAAATTGTTTTCGAAAGTCATTTTTGCACGCATTTCTAGTTGCTCGCGAAGCTGGCGAACCTCATCTTTCAAATTGCGGTTTTCGTCATACAATTCAAAAACCTCGGCCTGGAGCGATACAAGTTGCTGATAGAGCGGTATGTTCTGCACGTCTTGAGCGAGTTTTGCGACGTCTTTAACTGTGTCGATAACTCCCATTATTGTCTCCTTCCTACTCTACGAATGTGGATTTATTAGTGACTTTCACCATTTCCTTTGTTCTGTTCTTATCCATAAATAAGAATAATAGAATAATAAAGACGGACCCTATTATGGGTACCATTTTGTTCTCATAAAATGGGATGCGTCCCCCTAATTAAATCCATTGCCCGGTAGCTCTTCATAGCTCTACGTAGTTCTTCATCATGTATTTCTCCACGGTTTTTTTGAATCTCTCGTATGCTTCCTTCTGGTTTTGACCATGCTGTTCCAATATCCTCTCAATTAGAGGACCCACGATCACTGGCACTACTCCAGGAATAGCTTGGATGAGGAATTTCGGACTCAGCTCATCAACCTTTGCTTGAAACGACGAGACCTTTTCGTGAGCTTTGGTTGCTATGTAGCTTTCTGCGGGTTTGTTAACCGTATAACCGGCTGCATCAGTTATAGCCTGCTGCAAATAGCTATTGATTGTAGCTTTAGCATCCTGATACAGGCCCACGGCTTCTTGCCGTTGCTGTTTGTCTACATTTTTGAGTGCCTTGAGCTCAAGACCTTTTGATTCAGCGAGGCCAATGTCCTCATATGCGAGCCGAAGACCTTCAGTGTTCTTTACTTGAAACGTGCACCCAGTCAAGGGCAAAGTTATAGCGACCAATAGTATGTAGATAAGTACTTTCATTGGATACCTCCTATTAAGACTGTAGGTTTGTGAGAAAAATAAACATGTTTACCTATTTCGTGTATTCATTTCTTTTTCTTCTGTTTCTATACGTCTTTGCATCCCTTTTCTCCTTCAACCTCATAGATTGGTAAACGTCACAAATAATTTCCATCCAACCTGTTGTAAGGTTTTAGGAGTTCTTCAATGTACTCCAAGCTTTTTTGGTCCCATCCACTAAGGGATTTTTCAAATGATTCTTGTCTTCCCTCTCCATCCCTGACGGTACAACGCTTGGCTGTTATCACGATCTCCACACGAGCTTTGTCAATCGTCATCTTGATGATGACACCAACACTCTCCCCGACAGTGTCTTTGGAAACCCCCAGACCATACCGTTCTGCCAAGCTTTCAACTTCTTCAAAGAACTCAAACGTATTATGCTGCATTGCTGTCTCCTTTCCTATTTTCCTATCTTTCTTTGTATTTATTCTCTAGCAATTGCGAGATCTTCAATATTTCATCACGATCTTTTGGGTGCAAGTAAAGCTCTTCTAAAATGTAGTGCATTATTTTATATGCATTGAACAAATCTTCTTGATTAAGAGTGGATTCATGGCTTGCTTTATTACCTAAAAATCTAATTCCATCAAGTAATTTTGCATCAGGAAAATTATCTATAAATAATTCTACTCTGTCACTTAAAGGAATATAAATCTGTTTTCCATTCTTGGAAATTCTGCTTTTTTCAATCCTGTGATTATCTAGCAGTCTTTCAATGCATTGTCGAATTGCATTGCCACACGATGATGGATCGAAGAAGAATGTAGAGAATGAGCGCGTGATCTCTCTCTTTATGTTTTTTGGATATGCACTATGCAAGCGTATTATTGGCAAGGGTGGTGTAAAGAATTCTGGTAAAATACGAATCCCGATGGTAATTCCTTGCTGTTTTGCCAGTTCAGACGGAACTATCGCTTTCCCTGCCATAATCACTGTCTCTTTACAGGAAGTGCATTTTAGGAAGGTTGAGAATTTTGCCTGGAACTCCATGAGTTTATTCATAGCTATACAAGCAAACTCAATTAATCTTAAAAGCACATGTGATTCAAAGTTAATATCTTCAAAATCTTTTTCGGCAAATTGATTCTTTAGTTTTCTAAACTGTATGCTTCTCCTGTCTATCCGTAATGTTTCGCTGCCACAATAGGGACATGGTAAATCAGGAAAGTCATCCAGAGAGCAAAATCTCCTTAATTGATTTATGGCAAATTCATTCATCGTTCAAGTAACATATATTTAGTACATAAATCATTACAATCACAAAAATGATGAAACGATAAAAACCGCAAATTTTGGCTCAATTAAGGACAGTCATCATTTTCTGTGTACTATCCCCAAACCATTAATATGTAGCTGTGGGCCTGTTGAAAAACACTAAAAGTAACATTTTGAGATTGCGAGGAGCGCAGCGACGAATCAATCTTACGTTTTTCAACAGCCTCGCTGTCCATAGTTTTCAGGTACATGCTGCTTCCTGAACTGCCTTAATTGCAACTTTTTTTGCAGACTTTGACTTAAGGATTTCAGTAAGCTCTTCCCAAGAAATCTTGATTCCGTTCGCCTTTCCCTTCTTGCCTTTGCACCATATTAATCCAGTCATTGTGACATAACAGTCGCCTATTTGCTCTGAGTTGTCTGGTGTTCGGATCTCGAACTCAATTCCACTTGATTTGACCTCCATGTCTATTTGGAACTTTTTGATCAAAACTTTCATCATGAATCCTTTCACATAATTGTTGTTTATGTGTTTTGAGAAACACTATGGACACTCACCTATTAAAATTTAAGTAACGCTGTCTAATTAAAATTCTCATTCTCAAAAGCCTTCTCAAATAAATCCGTATGTCGAATTTCGTATGTTGTATGTCGCATATCGTATGTCGTGGCCTTCGGCCGAGAGCTAACGACTATTCAAATGTAAACAAAGTGGTGTGCAGTCCTAAGGACTCCTTACGGAGTGCACACCCTACCGAAACTAATATATTCCTTTGCTTGATCTTGTCTTTTTCTTGTGAAATCCGAACGTTCCTTTCGGCTTGTCTTCCGGCGGCGGCATCAGCAACTTGATTGCCTGGACAATTGTAATAATCTGTTTGTCATGGGTTTGCAGCTTCTTTTCAAGCTGATCGAGCTTGACCATGAGTTCTTTGTACGGCGCAAGCATCTGACGCAGCTTCACGAATGCCCTGACTACATAAATGCTTGTCTGAACCGCCCGCTCGGAGTTTAATACACTTGCGGCCATAATTGCGCCGTGTTCTGTGAAGGCATAGGGTAAAACAGGCGAAAATTTCAGCTTCTGGAGGTGGTCGCAATTTGCGACCACCTCATCCTTCTCCGCCTTCGTGAGTTGAAACATGAAATCCGGCGGGAAACGTTCCTGATTGCGCTTGATCTGCTCATTCAGCCGCTTGGTCGGGACTCCATACAGGGCCGCCAAATCCGAGTCCAGAATCACCTTCTCGCCCCGCAGAAACAGAATTTTGTTTTGTACCTGCTCAACCAGAACTATCGATGTGTCCTTTTTAGCCATATTTTAGCATCTCTTACGTGCTATATCTTCTTCGAATTTCTCCGGGCAGACCCAAAGCCCGGCTAAATAGGTGCGTTAAGACAAAAAAAGGCGATTCGAGGAAGTTTCGCGTTCAGTGTTTTATTACGCCTTTGGAGTTATTGTACACATAAACGACTAAAAAACAACAAAAAAATCCTTTTACCACGAAGAACATAACAGGGACGGCCTATTATTGCTCAGTGAAGTCCCGGCTCGCCGGGATGGGAAATCCCAGTTGGTAATTATTTATTTATTTTTATTGAACGCCCGTTCCACTATTGTGGTATAATAGCTTAAAGTTAGGCATATTCTTTAGTCCCTCAGGAATATCTCCCTTATAATAATCGAGAGACACGATCTATGGCCATCAGTAGGCCAAAAGGAGTACAGAAGTGAGTAATGGTACAGTAAAATGGTTTAATTCAAGTAAGGGCTTTGGCTTCATCGAGCCGGACGGTGGTGGCGATGATTTGTTTGTTCACCACTCGGAAGTTAAGACGACCGGCTATGCATCGCTCGATGAAGGCCAGAATGTCGAATTCGAGATCGGAGAAGGCAGAAAAGGTCCCTGTGCGACCAACGTAATCCCCGGCTAAGCTTAAGCAACATGATGTAAAAACCAACGGGCTCCGCAAAAAACGGAGCCCGTTTCATTTCAAACGTGTTCGTCCATTCTACGCGACTCAGATCCAGATAAATACAGGATTGAGAGAATACAATCATACAATACGCAGTTGTCGAGTCCAAATTATCTGACTGGACATAATAGGGACGGAAAGACAAAAAAAGGCGATTCAAGGATGTTTTGCGTTCAGTGTTTTATTACGCCTTTGGAAAAATGATACACTAAAGCTGATAAAAAAACAATTAAAATCGTCTTTTTCTGCGAAAAGGCATAAAAAGACAGAATAAAGCCCTTCGACTCCGCTCAGGATGAAGGGAAACAGTGGCATAAGCCATCCCTTACGGGAGAGACAGAAGACAGAAGCCTTTGCCATTTACTATTTACGATTGACGATTTACTATTTTTGCACGAAATCTGCGTTTATCAGCGTTCATCTGCGGTTAGAATTAGTCGTTAGTATATAGTCGTTGGTCGTTAGTCTAAATACCAAATACCATTAACCATTTACTGTTTCTTTATTTCTTCGTGAATCTTCGCGTCCTTCGTGGTGAATCTTGGCTTTTATCTATATGAATTTTTGTCTCTGTGTTCTCGGTGCTCTCTGTGGCAGAATAAAGGACGCCGTCTCACGGAGATTTATCTGGAATTAGCCCGCCCTTTTACGTTTAGATTCGTATAATGATTAACGAATAGAATACAGTAGACAGGATAACGGGATGACAGAGATATATAAAACTAAACAAGGAAAAAATTATTTATAAACACAAAAATCCATATTTATCGTGTAAATCCTGTCTAAAAAGAACCCTATTTGAAAAAACAAACCCAATTTATGAAAGGGCGAAATTGGCGCAAACTCTTTACTGAAAGGTGATTATGAAGATTTTCACGCTTTGGGACGGCGAAAAAACAAACCCAATTCAAAGCCAAACAAACCTAATATTATTTAGCCCCCAGATTTATCTGGGGGTTGAAAAACAATTTGAAAAAACAAAGCCAATTTTAAAATGGGCAAAATAACGTTAAGTTAGTAATGACAAAAGTTTATGGAGATTTTGATGGGCCGGGCCGGCGAAAAACAAAGCCAATTCAAAGCCAATTTCGGCCGGAAATCCTTACTTTCGGTAACGCCAGTCCACTTTTCCTTTATAGGCCATGGTCTCCTGGACAAGGGCGAACAAGCCGGGATCGTATTGCTCAAGCGTCTCGCGCGTGGCGATTGGGTGGCTGGAATCATTGGGCGCCGCGACTGCGCCGGCCGCGTCGAAGTAAGCTAACACGCCCTCGGCCCAGTATTCGGCGCAATCGCCGACGGCGGCTGTGCCTTTCCATAAGCCCTTGCTCATAGAGCTGTTATAGAGTTCTTTGAGCTTTTCGTCGAAGCGGATGTCCATTCGCCGGACTCGCAGCTCATACTGCTGCACGTTTCGGCCTCTGCTGCCCCAGTTGGGATCGGCGGGGCGCGTGCCCGTTAAGTGATAGAGGGCTTTGGCAAAGACGCGGATAACCTGGCAACCGGTGGAATAAGGGCCGTTTAGGTCGTCCAGCACGTTTTGCTGGTCCACGACGAGCAGTTTGACTTCGGGCGAGTAATCCAGGAACCTCGCCGTATGATCTATGCTCTCGGCCGGCATCTTCTTATACTCGGGCAGATCGGCCAGGCTCTCCTCCGGGCCAAGGACGACCAGCTTTGCACCGTCGGCGATGAATGCCTTGAGGATGTCGTGGCGATAGGCGAACATCTTGCGGATCGTGTCATTGGCTTTGAGCAGGGCTTCGTCGCCGGCCTGCCGCCCGAGAACGGTGAACTCGCGCGCCCAGGTGAACTTCGTATAATATGGGTCGATATCGAACCTGGCCGGCGGCGTTTCAACGTTCGGCAGATTCTGCAGCCAGCTATAACGCCAGTCCTGGCCGGGGCTCAGGTTAAAGGTGCTTCTGACCAGCTCGTAGCCGGCCGGGTCGTAAATCTTGAGCTGCTCACGCCGGCCGATTTGGCCGTGGTTCCAGTTATTGACGCGGTTGCAGTCGAAATAAGCCTGCGCGATTTCAGCCCAGTATTCAGCGGAATTGCTGATTGCGTAGGTGTCCTTATAGAGCCCTTTGCTTACGGCATTGCGGTACGCGGCATCCTTGCGACCCCTCCACGCCGGGTCTATCCTTCTGAGCGTGCTGTCGATCGTGTGGCAGAATTCGTGCACGGCGATACTCTCGTCGTCGTAGCGGTCGACGGGCAAGCTGAGCAGATTCTCCTCGCCGAAGCTGGTGGGATGGCCGCCGGTGCCGCGAACACGCTCGTTGAGGTAATCCGGATTTCGGGCGTTACGGTTCTCGGGCAGATCAGTGTAGACCTGATCCTTGCCGATGATGACCAAGTACATGCCCCGGTCAACCATCGCATCGAGCACATCGGGACGGCCGGCCAGCATATGTGTGACAATTTCATAAGTACGCTGAAGCGCCAGGTCCGCCACTTCCGCCGCGGCTGCGACCGGCATGCCCTTGACATCGATATACTTTGTGTAAAACTCTCGTGCCGCCTGCCTGTCTCTCTCGCGGACCTTTTCAAAAAAAGAATCAGGCGGAGCAGTTACCTCCGGGGACTCTGAAACATCGCCGGACTTTGCGGAAACTTGCCCACCCGGTAACAAATGAGCGAATAAAATAACGATGATAACCTGCATTGAAAATTTCATTTTCATAGCCTTTCCTCGAAGAAAGATTCAATCGACGAACACCTGATTATAACCCGAAGCCGGCACGAAATTCTTGCCTTTTCGAGATTCGCCAGTATAATGCGATATTATTAATCAGTCCAGTCAAGTTTCGTCTGCAATGTGTGAACGCAGCTAATGAAGGCTATTATGGAAAAACATGTCCTTACCATTGTGTCGTTTGTTTTAATGTTTCATTATCAGGCTTTTGCACAGTTAAAAGATGCCGGGACGAAAGCTCATGAGGCACTTAGGGCCCGGCCTTTGGATTTGAGCAGCGTGCGGCTGCTTGGCGGGCCTCTCAAGCAGGCGCAGGACCTCGACGCGAAATATCTGCTTGAGCTTGAGCCCGATCGGATGCTGGCATACTACCGCCAGCGTGCGGGCTTAGAGCCGAAGGGCAAACCATACGGCGGCTGGGACGGCGGCGGAAGAAATCTCACCGGTCACATCGCCGGACATTACCTCTCGGCAGTGAGCCTGATGTGGGCCGCCACGGGAGATGCGCGTTTCAAGAAGCGCGCGGACTATATCGTAAAGGAACTCAAGGAAGTCCAGGACAAACACGGCGACGGCTACCTCAGTGCATTGGAGGGGGGCCGGGAATGCTGGGAAGCTGTGGCTAAGGGAAACATCCGCTCGGGCGGCTTCGACCTCAACGGGCTTTGGGCACCGTGGTATGTCCTGCATAAAACATTTGCCGGTCTGCGCGACGCCTATTGCCATACGGGCAACCTTACCGCTCTCGAAATCGAGATAAAGTTCGCCGAATGGGCCCAGGGGATTCTTACCGGGCTTACCGAATCCCAGAATCAGCAAATGCTGAACGCCGAGTTCGGCGGCATGAACGAAGTGCTGGCCGACCTCTACGCCGATACGGGCGACAAACGCTGGCTGGACCTTTCCTACCGTTTCGAACATCGCTCCTTCATCGAGCCGCTCAAACGTCACCAGGATATCCTCGCAGGCAAGCACGCCAACACGCAGGTGCCCAAGCTCATCGGCTCGGTGGACCGCTATGTTTATGCGGGCGAACCGGGTGATATCATCGCCGCCGGCTTTTTCTGGGACACGGTCGTTCAGCACCACAGCTTCGCCACCGGCGGCCATGGCAAAGACGAATACTTCGGCAAGCCCGACATGCTGAGCGACCGCATCGACGGGCGCACCGCCGAGACGTGCAACGTTTACAACATGCTTAAGCTGACCCGCCGGCTCTTCTCGCTGAGACCCGATGCCCACTACGCTGACTTTCACGAACGGGCTCTATTCAACCATATTCTGGCCTCCATCGATCCCGAAGACGGCAGAACATGCTACATGGTTCCCGTAGGCCGGGCCGTTCAGCACGAATACCAGAATATGTTCCGCAGCTTCACCTGCTGTGTGGGAACGGGTATGGAAAGCCACGCTCTGCACGGATATGGTATATACTACGAGTCCGGCGACAAATTGTGGGTGAATTTGTACACGCCATCTATCGCGGAGTGGGCCGCCGCGGGAGTCAAATTACAGATGGATACCGACTTTCCCGAAGGCGAATCGGCGACGTTGAAACTCATGCTCGAATCACCAAGGCAATTCGTACTTGCCCTGCGCCGACCGGGCTGGGCGGGCGAAGGTTTCACCGTCAAAGTCAACGGTCAACCTGTGTCCGAGGATGTGATAGACCCTCTTCGTGACGTTCCGGAGTCGGGCCGTCAGGTCGCCGATCGCCGGATGCAGAAGTCCGGCTCGTACGTGGAGCTGAAACGGACCTGGAAGACCGGTGACACTGTGGAGCTAATCCTGCCTAAAACGCTTCGCCTGGAGCCTTTGCCGGACAATCGGCGCCGGGTCGCCATTATGTGGGGGCCTTTGGTGCTCGCTGGTGACCTGGGTCCTGAGGAGCGGGGCCGGCGAGAAGGCAGAGCCGGCTACACCCAGCAAAGGACACCCGTATTCATCGCAGCCGAGCGGCCCGTGGAAGAGTGGCTAAAGCCTGCAAGCGACAAGCCGGGCCAATTCCGCAGCGACGGCGTCGGGCGGGAGCGTGACGTGGATTTCGTTCCGTTTTACCGCCTGCACCGGCGTACTTACGCAGTGTACTGGGACCTGTTTACCGAGCCCGAATGGAAGGAGAAAGAGGCAGAGTACGCCGCCGAGCAGGAGCGTCTGCGAAAGCTCGAATCGGCAACCGTGGCCTACGCTCAGCCGGGCGAAATGCAGCCTGAGAGGGATTTCAACTATCAGAGTCCGGGCGACGCATGGGTCGTGCGGATGATGGGACGCCCCGGCAGATGGGGAAGAAGCTGGTTCTCATTCGACCTTCCTGTGGAGGCCGACCGCCCGATGGCGCTGGTGGTGACGTATTGCAGCGACCATCACAGCAGGGGAAGGGCAATATTCGATATTCTTGTGGACGGCAAGCTTGCAGCTCATCAGGAGGTGACAAGGAGCAGTCCAGCACGCTTTTACGATGTCGAGTACGCAATCGAATCCAATCTTATCGAGGGCAATGAGAAAGTCACCGTGCGCTTCCAGGCCACCGAGGGAAACGTTGTCGCCGCCATATTCGGCATTCGTATGATCCGAGTAGATGCCGAGCGTTAGCACAAAAACAATAGGAGATTTACAATGAAAACTATGACTTTAATTCGTTTGATGCCAGTACTTATGGTCGGTGTCTCTGTTGTATTTAGCTGCAACGCTTTAGCTCAAGATAATGCAGGAACTGATTCGGGGATTAATCTTGCCGTTGTTGCCGAACCATCCTGCTCTTATGTCTCCGGGGACACATCACCGACGGCTCTCAACGATGAGTACGAACCAACAAGCTCACGCGACAGGCGCCGCGGATCTTACGGCAACTGGCCCAGAAGGGGCACACAATGGGTGCAGTACGACTGGGGCCGGCCCATCAGCACTAAAAAGATCGATGTTTACTGGTGGGACGATCGCCGCGGCGTACGCCTGCCCGAAGCCTGCCGGTTACTTTATTGGAACGGTGAGGATTTCGTGCCCGTGAGTAATCCATCGGGTCTGGGTGTAGCGGAAAATCAATACAACACCACTGCCTTTGACGAAGTGCGCACGTCCAGGCTCAGGCTCGAAATCGATTCCAATGATGCTTATTCGACCGGAATTCTGGAATGGAAAGTATATGACTCCGGCAAGTCGCCCGATTTCCCGCCGAGGGTGGACGCAGGCGTGGACCGCGTTGTCATATTGGGGGGAAAGACCTATCTTAATGCAACAATTAAGACTTTAAGCGGCAAAGGCGCCCCGGCAATAACCTGGAGCAAAATATCCGGGCCCGGCCAGGTCGCTTTTGAGAATGCCGGCGAGCCGGTCACCACGGCGACATTTTCCAGGGCGGGTGATTATGTCCTAAAACTGACGGCCGGCAAAGGGCAATTGGGCGCTTCGTCCACCCTCGCTGTCAAGGCCGTAGAACCTCCGCCCACAACGCACCTCGGTCTAATCGATACGAAACACTATAAGATCGACAGTCCGCTCTGGAACAGCAGAGCCAAAGCACTGATCGTAAACTGGATTCCTCACTGCATCGACAAGATTTCCGATCCGAACCTGAAAGAAGGCGGCATAAACAATTTGATCGACGCCGCCAACAAACTCACCGGCAAGCCTCACGGACGTCACAGAGGCTACGTATTTTCCAACGCCTGGATTTATAACACGATTGAATCGATCTGCGTTGCACTGATGGTCGATGCTCAGGGCGATCAGGAAATTATCAAAGCTCAGGAGAGAATGAAAGCGACGCTGGCCGATTGGATCCCGAAGATTCTGGCCGCACAGGAGCCAGATGGATACCTGCAAACCGCATTTACACTGAGCGACCGTCAGCACTTCTCGCCCAGATACAGGGCGGATCATGAGGGCTATGTCGCCGGCTATTTGCTGGAGGCCGCTGTTGCACATTATATCTTGACTAAAAAGGCCGATGCCAGGTTATATAATGCAGCTAAGAGGCTTGCCGATTGCTGGTATGAAAATATCGGCCCGCCCCCTAAAAAGGAGTGGTTCGATGGTCACCAGGCCATGGAAATCGCTCTGGTACGGTTCGGCAGGTTTGTGAATAAAACCGAAGGTGAAGGTAAAGGCGATAAATATATCGAATTGTCGAAATTCCTGCTGGACTGCAGAAAGGACGGCAGCGAATACGACCAGAGCCACGTCCCGGTCGTCCGGCAGTACGAGGCCGTAGGGCATGCCGTGCGCGCCGTATATTCCTACGCAGGCATGGCCGACGTCGCCATGGAAAACGGCGACATCGACTATCAGAGCGCCGTCATGTCGCTATGGGACAATATCGTCAACAGGAAGTACTACGTTACCGGCGGTGTGGGCAGCGGCGAGACATCGGAAGGCTTCGGCCCGGATTATTCGCTGCGTCATAACGCTTATTGCGAATCCTGTTCCAGTTGCGGCGAGATTTTCTTCCAGCATAAACTAAACCTGACGTACCACGATGCCAGGTTCGCGGACCTCTACGAAGAGACGCTCTACAACGCCCTCTTGGGCTCCATTGATTTGGAGGGCAGGAATTTCTACTATCAAAATCCCCTGGATTCACGCGGGCCCCGCTACGACTGGCACGTCTGCCCGTGCTGCGTGGGTAACATCCCGAGAACACTGCTGATGCTCCCCACCTGGACTTACGCCCAAAGCAACGACAGCATTTTTGTCAACCTGTTCGTCGGAAGCACGGTTACGGTCGAGGATGTCGCCGGCACCAACGTCCAGATGATTCAGAAGACCGATTATCCGTGGAGCGGCGATGTGTCCATCACTGTTAATCCCCAAGTGGAAAAGAGTTTCAGCATCAATATCCGGGTACCAAACCGCAGCGTCAGCGAACTTTATGTCGGGACGCCTGGATCCGACGGTATCACGTCGATTTCCGTCAACGGCTCAGCGATCACTCCGCCCGTTGATAAAGGATACGCCGTTATTAACCGGCAGTGGAAAACCGGCGACAAAATCGATCTGACGCTCCCTATGAAGGTTCAGAGAATCAAGGCCAGCGAGAAAATCGAAGCTACGAAAGGCCGGGTGGCACTTCGGTACGGCCCGTTGATTTACAGCGCAGAGAGAGTCGACCAGGACATTGACAATATACTCAGTCCCGAATCCGCCCTGACCGCCGAGTGGAAGGGCGATCTTTTGGGAGGCGTCATGGTCATTAAAGGCATCTGGGCCGACGGCTCCGAGTTAACGGCAATCCCTAACTACGCCCGGGGCAATCGTGATCCTTCAGACCAAAGCGACCGCCGAGGCCGCGGCGCTATCAGCTCATCTGTCTGGTTAAAGGATCGCTGAGCAATATAAAAGGTTCTAAGACCAATAACGGTTCTTCTGTAGCAACGGTGCATGACAGCTTAGGACATCGGGGCAAATATAATGAAGGTAGCGATCGCACCTGATTCGTTCAAAGGAAGCATGACAGCATTGGAAGCGGCAAAATGTATCGAGCGAGGGCTCAAGCGGGCCCTGTTCGGGGTGACATGCCGCACGATCCCGATGGCAGACGGCGGTGAAGGCACTGTGCGCGCCATTGTGGATGCTACAGCCGGACGGCTTATCTCGCGAACCGTACAAGATCCCCTGGGGCGTAAGATTCGATCCACGTTCGGCATCAGTGGTGACGGAAAGACCGCTATCATTGAAATGGCGGCAGCCAGTGGTCTGGCCCTCCTAAAGCCGCGAGAGCGGAACCCAATGAAAACGACGACATTCGGCACGGGTGAACTGATTCGTCATGCACTAAGCCTGAATGTAAAACACATTCTGATTGGAATTGGAGGCAGTGCAACAAACGATGGCGGTATGGGTGTAGCACAAGCGCTGGGGGCGAGGTTCCTCGACGCGCACAGCAGCGAGATCGGTTCAGGAGGTGGTTCGCTCAAGAAGCTCGACCGCATCGAAATGAGCGGTCTGGACCCGCGGCTGAAGCACGTTACGGTAGAAGTAGCTTGTGACGTCAACAATCCCTTAACCGGTGCCAATGGAGCGGCCAAAGTGTACGCGCCGCAGAAGGGAGCCACTGTCGCTATGGTCAGGGAATTAGACGCCGGGCTTCGCCATTTTGCCGAGATCGTAAAGCGAGACGTAGGGCTGGATATTGCAACAGTGCCGGGTTCCGGCGCCGCTGGCGGACTGGGCGGCGGATTGATGGCGTTTTTAAGGGGAAAACTAAGGCCGGGAATCGACATTGTCATCGACAGTGTCAAGCTCGCCCAACGCATTAAGGGCTGTGATCTTGTAATCACCGGTGAGGGACGGATGGATCATCAAACAGCCTTTGGCAAGACACCGCACGGGGTTGCCAGAGTGGCTAAGCAGGCCGGGCTTCCCGTCATTGCTATATGTGGCTCACTGGGCAAAAATCCTCAAATTGTCCACACGATAGGAATTGATGCTTTCTTTTCAGCTCTCGAGGAACCAGTCGAAGAAGAAGATTTGCCGAAACGCGGGCCGGCAATGCTTGAGAACTGTGCTGAGCAGGTCGGGCGATTGCTGGCTATTAGTCCCATCAAGAAAGTACTGAAAGTGCGAAAGACGGTAGCCAGACGCCAAGCCATGCCATCATAGCCTCTTACCTTTCGACTGGATTTGTGGCCCAGCTTTATCAGCGATTTTCCCCCCATTTGTGCTTTCTGAGCAAAAGTTTGCTAAGAGCATGCAAAGAGGACCAGAGAGAGAAAGAAAAGCCATTGGGTATATATCAGTGACCAGGTCCGGGATATGCTTGACCAGTACATGCGAAAAAATCGGCCGACCGTGAAGCGGCGAGGCCCGGTATTCTTGAATCGCTGGAACAATCCACTGACCTACCGGAACCTTTACGACCGGATGCAGAAGATCGGCCGGAGTGCGGGCGTAAAGGAACTCAAACCGCATCGGATGCGCCACACCTATTCGACGAATTTCCTTGTTCGTTTTTATTGAATCCATTGTTAAAAAATGTCGAATATGATATATTGTTACAATGAAATATGAAAATTTATTAAAAAAAGTTGGCGATCTACCGTGTTTTTCAACCAGATTTCTGGCTGCCGGGGAGAATCTGCCACAAATCAGACTGCAGTTCGCACGCTGGGTAAAGGATGGCAGACTCATCAAACTTCATAAAGGTTTTTACACATTGGCAGAGCCTTATAGGAAAATTAATCCAGAGTTTTTTAGTATTGCAAATTCACTTAAATCACCCTCTTACGTGAGTCTCCAGTCGGCACTTTCCTGGTATGGTTTGATCCCGGAATTTGTCCCTATAACTACCAGTATTACAACTACCAGACCGCAAGTAATTGAAACACCTTTGAGCCGATTTGAATACAGACATGTCAATAAGAACCTTTTCTGGGGTTATAAAATGCTTGAATTATCGCAAAAGCAGCAAGCCTTTGTTGCTACTGCTGAAAAAGCATTGCTTGATTTGGTTTATTTAACTCCGGGTGGAGACAAGGAAGAATTTCTAAATGAACTAAGGCTTCAGAGCCTTGATAAACTCAGGAAAGATGTTCTCCGGCTATATGCTGAGAAATCTGATAGTCCTAAATTAAATAGGGCCGTAAAAAATATTGAAACAATTATTAATGAAGGTGAAGGTGTCGAGTTGTGAAAGATTATTTAAAACAGCTTATCGAGAAGATTAAGGACAATAATCTGGCTAGATGTATTACACGGGAATATCTTCAAGCCAGGGTTCTTGAAAGTTTGCAGGATAACGGTGCCTTTATAAACTGGGTGTTTGTAGGGGGAACTGCACTGCGATTTCTATATTCCATGCCCCGTTTTTCAGAGGGCCTTGATTTTTCTTTGGTTAAAGCTGGACTTGAAGACGATTTTACTGAGTTAATGAAAAAAATCAAAGGCACCTTTGAGGCAGAAGATTATACATTGACACTCAAAGCTAAGATTGAAAAAACAGTCAAATCAGCTTTTGTGAAGTTCGAAGGCCTGCTTTTTGAAATTGGTCTCTCGCCTCACAGATCTGAAACCATTTCGATTAAGGTGGAGCTTGATACTAATCCGCCTTCAAAAGCTATTTTTGAAACAAGCATTGTACGCAAGCATTGTTTATTGAACTTACAGCATTATGACAAAAGCTCTCTGCTGGCGGGTAAACTCCATGCCTTACTGAGCCGCAAATATGTCAAGGGTAGAGATAATTATGATTTGATGTGGTATCTTTCTGATAGAACCTGGCCGGAACCGAATATTGCTTTTTTGAATAATGCCTTAAAGCAGACAGGCTGGAATGGCAAGAAAATTACTGCCGACAACTGGAGAGAAGTAACTGCATTAAAAATTTCGAAGTATGACTGGGATAAAGTGATTACGGATCTTCGTCCATTCGTAGAGAAACAACGGGATCTAGAGATTCTAACAAAAGAAACTCTTTTGCAATTACTTAAATGTAAAGTCTAATCATTGTTACTCAAACTGACCGATTGTTGAGATTATGATTGTTAAAAACAGCAAACAAAAATGGCCTACTCGGACGATAACACTTGTATCGACAAACAGTTATCATAAGAGAGGCCAAATGATTACAATCGGCAAAATTCCAAAAAAACTGCAAGGTTTTTTCAAGCCTGTTAAAAAGCAGGTTTCCGAACACGTATACGGCTATTTCTGGTCTATGGTACTGTCTATATGCATCAGTCATGGCAGTACGATTGAAAAACTCGTCAAGTCGTTGCGGAACAGTACTCATCGCACCAATCACGGCGAATTCCTCTGGCGAAGCATCTGGGATGAATCGATAGTAATGCAGCAAATCGCCCTGGATATGCTCACGAGTCTCTTCAATAAAAAGGACCGCCATTTGTTTTTCATTATCGATGATACCCAGACCCTCAAACGAGCCAAAAAGATGCAAGCCGTTGGCAAACTTCACCACCACGCCACCGGAAAGTATGGAACCGGCCATACTATCGTGAAGGTTGCTTTGTATTATCGAGGTGTTACTATCCCGTGGGGTTCGTGGTTGTACGTCAAAAAAGAACATGCCGCTGGGCTGAAAATTCCATTCTGCAAGCTTACAGAGATTGCGGCCGAGACAATAAGATGTGCGTGTTTGCCGGAGCCTTTTGAGGTTACGGTGTTGTTTGACGCTTTTTATCTTTGCCCCAATGTGGTAAATGCCTGCAAAGAGCGAAAATGGCATTATATAGGCGTAGGCAAGTCGAATAGATGGTTTACGGTTGGTTCGGTTAGCTCTACCACAGGTAAACGCAAACTTGCCAAGTACGGCAGAAATGTTCTGCGAAACAGCGGCATCTGGTGCGACATTACCGGCCTGCGTAAAACTAAGAAATACAGACTGGCTGAGCGAATCGGTAAGTTGAATAAGCTGGGTACGGTTAAGATAATTTTCTCCCGCCGCAAGGGGGAGAGTAAACATATCGCAATTGTCACTGATGATTTGCGTGCTTCGATGAGAAGCGTTGTAGCTGATTATCTGAAACGATGGTCTATTGAGATGCTGATCAAGGACGAAAAACAGCATTTGGGGCTGGGCGATTATCGCGTATTGCGATACCGGGCTGTGGTTAGAAACCTGCGGCTGGTTGATTGTGCCTATGCCTGCCTGACCCACGTAGGGATTAAAACCTATCGTGCACAAGGCCAAAACGAATCCAAGAAAGTGCTGCGACTTGAACCGATTAGCAAACTCAAAGACAGAATGCGTCGGATAGTCTGGCAGGAGAACGTTCAAGATATTATCAAACATAGTCATGAAAAACCTGTTATCCGCCGCCTGGAAAAACTCCTTGCGGCATAAAATCGGTCAGTTTGAATAAGGTATATACAAATGTTGATCCTGTCCTACGGCATGTCGTAGATCAAATACCGGCTGGTGATTGGCTGTAACGACATCTTCTCCTCCTCTAAAGAATAAAGTCATGTGGAATCAATACGCCTATTGTGCAATACCACCCTTCAACCCATGAGTAACCATTGTCATGAAATCTGCGAAATCTACCCTGCTACGACCGTTTTGCGCATTGCAACCATTGTTATGTGAGTTTACAAGCCAAAAATTTTATCCCTTGCATCGTTGAGTTGATTCAAATATTATGACATCAGTAAGTTCAGTACAGGTTTGGCAAACTCACTGATCCCAGACTATCTCGGAAATCAGTAGAAGATTGAAGGGAGAAATGAAGCTATGATTACCAGGATTTTATTAGGTGTACTGATTGGCGGAGTAATCGGTGCAGTTGTAGGCTATTTCGGCAAGTGTTCCTCCGGCGTCTGCCCACTGACAGCAAATCCTTACCGTGGCGCAATCTACGGTGCGGTAATGGGAGTAGTATTAGCATCGGTTCTCTCGACACGACCGAAGGAGAAACCAGAAGACTCGGGCGCTGTCCACATTGAAAACAAGTCTGATTCTAACGTCGGAGTGCTTAAAGCAAACGGGAGTCCTCTTATGGAATCTTTATCGAAAGAGAGCTTTTTACAAGAAGTTTTTAACTATGAGCAAAACAAAGAATGGAAGTTTGAAGGTAAACTGCCATGCATCGTTGACTTTTACGCGGATTGGTGTGCTCCGTGCAAAATAGTAGAACCTATTTTGCAAGAGCTTGCTCAAGAATACCAAGGTAAGCTCAATATTTACAGGGTAGACACACAAGCGCAGCAGGAATTAGCGGTCGCTTTCGGCATTCAAAGCATCCCCAGCATCCTTTTTGTGCCGCTAAATGATAAACCGCAAATGACAATAGGCGCCTTACCAAAAGAAACACTGAAAAAAACAATAAAGGAAGTGTTGAAAGTTGAGTAATGTGGATTTATCTTCTAATCGCTGCTCTCCCCTCAAAACCTTGGCTCCGACGGCATTCGCAGTGATGTGTCTTGAGCAAGGCTCCGGTTCCCTCCGCCTTACTCAAGACAAGGAGAATTATTGTGAAGTACTCTCATAATAACTGGACCAGAGAATGGGGGCAGGCCACGACTATATCGTCACTTGCTGATAAGTGCTCCGATAATAGTTACTATGTGCAAAGTAGATGTTGACCGGATTTTTGTAGTAGCACAGCGATGCGGTGTGAGTGAAATCCCAACGGTTTTGATTATCAAGAACGGCAAAGAGCTAAAGCGTCTGATGGGGCTGCAACCTGAAACCAAGTATATTGCTATCTTGGACAAGTTGGCTAATCAGAGCAAAGGACAGGTATCACACTAAGAGAGATTTCTAAGCTGCAAGCCATACTTATTGTTGGTACTTCTTAGATGAGAACGAGGTACGATATTACTTAGCTTAAACTTTGGTAATCCGTCTTGTAGTTATATAGTATGGCAGACGTGCAAGGTCCATCGCAATATCGATAGTTATTACTTTGACTTTTTTGCGGCCTGTTTTATAGCACGGTGAAAAACTCAAGATACCTTTAATCCCCGCCGCGGTGAGCTTATTGAATGTTTCCTGAGCGGCCTCGCAAGGAACAGTAATAATTCCAATTTCAATTTTTCTTTGCTGCAATGTCTGTAGGTTTGAGACATCCTCGATCGTGATATTTCCTACTCGTCGACCGATTTTTTTAGGATCATTATCGAACGCAGCGAAAATTTTGAACCCCAATATGCCAAATCCCGAATATGTTAACACGGCCGAGCCAAGGTTGCCCACCCCAACTAAAGCTGCCTTATGAACAGCATTAAGTTTGAGAACTTTTCTAATTTGCTTTACAAGCTTCTCGATATTATAGCCTCTGCCCGGTGTGCCAAAACTGCCGAAATAAGAAAAGTCCTTTCTTATCTGCCATGGATTAAGACCAAGAGAATCAGCTAAGTTATGGCTGGATATATTCTTGTATCCTCTTTCTGACAAAGACAGCAAGCCTCGAAGGCAAATCACCAGCCGTCGAACAGTTTCATCCGGAATTTTATGATACCTCATAAAACACCCCATTCATCGCTTTGGCCTATGTTCAAACAGTAAGAGAGTTTAGGACGATTGTTGCTTATGTCAAGAATATTCAAATAAATAAAAAAAACTATTGACAAAACCAATGAATAAAGTCAGAATACACTTTCTCGTGAACGTGAACACATACACAGAGCTCGAAAGTTTGGATCTGTAAATGCAACGGGTTGTTTACCCAACATCTGAAAAGGTAAAAGGTTTCGCTTGGCTTTTGGTGTTCTCTTTCGCCCTATGGCTGGCTTTGAGTTCGAGATTAGATTGGCCGGAGCTTATTACCGGCGGCGTGGTTTGCCTGATTGTCTGCCTTTTCGCATCTCATATTTACTCAAAGTTAGATTTGCCGCCGCTAAGTATAAAGAGAATTTTATTTTTTCTCGTGTACTTAATTGTTCTTTTCTGGGAGATAATCAAGGCCAATTTCGACGTTGCCTATCGGATTCTCCATCCCAAAATGCCCATAAAACCGGGTATTGTGGTCATAAAGACTAACCTTAAATCTGACATTGCAAAGATGATTTTAGCCAATTCCATTACCTTGACTCCCGGCACGTTTACACTGGATGTTATTGGTGATAATCTTCTGATTCACTGGATAAATGTGAAGACCGAAGATCTCGATGGGGCGACAAATATGATTGGCGAGAGATTCGAAAAGTACTTGGAAGTGATATTCGCACAAGGAAAGTAGCAAGGCGCATCTTAGCAAGGCGCATCTTAACTATGGAAAACACAGACATATTGATTATAGGCGGAAGCGCAGCAGGTATCACCACCGCTATCAGTGCAAGGAGATACTATCCGGATGCGAAGATTGTTGTCATTCGGAGAGAAAAGCAGGTACTAATTCCGTGCGGTATCCCATACATCTTCGGTACCGTTGGGTCACCCTATAAGAATCTTATCCCGGATACTGTCCTTACAAAAAATAACGTGGAGTTAATTATAGATGAAGTGGTCTCCATAAATAAGGATGACAGGTTGGTGGAGACCGCGAGCGGCAGGACTGTCCAGTATGAAAAAATGGTTCTGGCAACAGGCTCACTACCATTAGTCCCTCCAATACGAGGCGTTGAATTGGACAACGTTTTCACAGTAAAGAAGGATGTCCTGTATCTTCAGAAGCTTCAGAAGGCTTTGGATGGAGCTAAGGATCTTGTTATTATCGGGGGCGGTTTCATCGGATTGGAATTTGCTGATGAGTGTAAAAAGCGAGGACTGTCGAATGTCACTGTCGTCGAGCTTTTATCTCATTGTCTCCTTTTGGCGTGCGATGACGAGATATGCGTTCGAGTGGAGAACAAGTTATCGGAAAGAGGTATAAAGGTCCTGGTCCATAGAAAAGTGAAATCTCTTGTCGGGAACAAAGAGGTATGTTATGCGGAATTGGATAACGGTCAGAAAATCAAAGCAGATGTGGTTATTTTGGGGATAGGAGTAACTCCAAACATCGAACTTGCTCAGAATGCCGGCTTGGAAGTGGACAAGAAGGAAGGAATATACGTTGACGAATTCATGAGGACAAGTGACAAGAATATTCTTGCGGTAGGCGACTGTACTCGCAAAAGGTGCTTTTTCACAGGGAGGCCTTCACTTATCCGGCTGGCGTCCATCGCGACCATGGAGGCAAGGGTTGCTGGGGCAAATCTGTTTAGACTGCGTCATCGCAGTGAATGTCCTATTGGCGTGTTCGGTACGGTGATAGGCGACCTTGCGATCGGATCGGCTGGCATGACTGAGCGAGGGGCAAAGGAAGCAGGGTTTGATGTTGTCACCGGAGAAGCTGAAGCGCCGGATAAGCATCCAGCATCGATCCCGGGCACGAGCAAGTTAGCAATAAAGTTGATTTTTGAAAAGGATACTCGCGTTCTTCTGGGCGGTCAGGCCTATGGCAGTATGACCGCCGGCAAGGTAGCGAATTTCATTGGAGCTCTTATACAGAAAAGGATGAGAGCAGACGAAATAGTCACATTTCAGGTGGGCACGCATCCTATGCTTACTGCTTCACCTATAGCTCATCAGGTCGAAAACGCTGCCGAGATTGCTTTAACAAAGCTGTAAAAGGAGTTTGGAGGTGACATTAAGATACGAAGAAATTAGCGAGATGTTCAAGGCACTGGCCCATCCTGCAAGGTTAAAAATGGTAGTTGGTCTTATTAAGAACGAATGCAATGTTGCCCAAATACAGAAGGTATTGGGACTGCCTCAATCTACCATTTCCCAGCATCTTAGGATATTAAAAAATGCGGATATCATTAAAGGCAGAAGGGAAGGAACGAAAACATGCTACAGGGTGATTGATGCGAGGGTAAGAAAAATTGTGGAAATAATTAAAAGGAAATAATTTTTTTAGATTAATCAATCATATTATTTATATATTCAAATAATACAATAAATTATGGCGTTCAATATAAGCGACATTGTATTTCTTGTAGTCATAGCGGCTGGTGTTGTTTTGTGCCTTTTACGTATGCTCAAAGGCCCCACCGCCCCGGACCGGGCTGTAGCGGTGGATACCACAGCTACGATTACCACCGCTTTGCTTGTCCTTTTGGGTTCAATCTTTGAAAGATATGTTTATTTGGATGTCGCTTTAGTTTATGCGGTTCTAACCTTCATCGGTTCAGTTGCTATTGCAAGATTTTTGGAAAAGGGAATTTAAGTGCTGTTAGCAGGAACTATCGTTACAGGAATTGGTACAATATTCCTCTTCTTGGGGAGCCTAGGCATATTGAGAATGCCCGATGTCTACAACCGTCTGCAGGCAGGAACAAAGTGTACAACCCTGGGAGCTTTCTTGACCATCATTGGCGTTGGGATAATGCAACCCGACTGGTTGCCGAAAACGCTGGTTATTGCCTTGTTTATCCTTATCACCAATCCTATCTCTAACCACGCCTTGGGACGGGCGTCTCGCAAAAGCGGTGTTTCTTTGTGTGATATAAGCGTTGTGGATAAGGCCAAAGAGTTTGAAGAGTATAAGGAAAAGCAATGACCTTTTTTGTTTCATTTTTAGTCGTTTTAATGCTTGTTGGGGCCGTCGTAGCCTCTATTTTTAGGGACTTAATTAGCGCGGTAATTGCCGCAGCATTGGTAAGCCTCATTGCTTCCATACTTTTCTATTTTCTTCAGGCCCCTGATGTAGCGATGGCTGAGGCTGCAATTGGCGCAGCATTAACTGCGGCCATCTTTATCATCGCCATCAGAAGGACAGAAAGGTATGAGGAATGAGAAGAATAGTCGCCATCCTTTTGTTAATAATAGTGGCCGTGGGAATTAGCCTCTCGCTGGCAAAGATTCCTTTCGGTACATCTAAGACAAAGGTAGGCAGGTATTATATTGACGAAGGTATAAAAGAAACCGGGGCTGTCAATATAGTTACCTCAGTTGTGGTAAATTACCGTGGTTTTGATACCTTAGGCGAGGTTACGGTTTTATTCATTGCTACAATCGGCTTAGGTGCGGTGCTAACAGCCAACGGAAGAGAAAAAATAAGAAAAACAGAGCCAGCCAGCCTGGTCCTCTATACCGGATGCAGGCTTTTGTTTCCCCTTATTCTCGTTTTCGGCACCTATATCTTTATCCATGGACATCTCACACCCGGAGGAGGTTTTCAGGGAGGAGCGATCATTGCCTCCGGCTTTCTTTTAATTTATCTTGGCTGCCGGGAAAGAAGGATTAGCCGGGTCGCATTTAATCTTGCAGAGTCTTTAGGTGGTCTGATCTTTGTAGTAATAGGCCTGCTTGGTTTAGCTTTTGGCGACTATTTCCTTTCAAACTTTTTGCCTAAGGGAACAGCCAACACACTCTTCAGTGCCGGCATTATCCCCATTATTTATATTGCCATCGGATTTAAAGTCGGTTCAGAATTAGCCAGTATTATTGACAACCTAATTGAGGAAAGTTGATGACGCGATGGGTTTTTTGAACAATTACATTTATTATATAGGAGCCTTTGGACTTATATTGATCGGGCTTTATATCATTCTGGTTAAACGTAACCTTATTAAAGTCATCGTTGGTCTTGGCATCTTGGATACAGGGGTAAATCTGTTTCTCATTTCCGTTGGTTACATCACGAAAGGAACTGCCCCCATTTTTTCGAGGCCCGGGATAGACTCTGCGGACATGGTTGATCCGGTGCCACAGGCATTGGTTCTGACAGCTATCGTAATTGGCGTAGCAGTCTTGGCATTGGCCCTTTCGTTGGCTATTAGATTATATCAGCATTACGGGGCACTTAACCTTCGTAAAATAAGGGAGCAGAAATGGTAGACCCGGTACTTCTTATTGCAGTACCTTTAGGTTTGGCTTTTGCCATTCCTCTGTTTGCTCTTTTTTGGAAAGCCGCGGTTAAATACATTCCGCCGGTAGCACTTGCTTTCAACCTTGTTGTTTCCCTTCTGTTGCTTCCCAGAGTACTGGAAAATTCTGTAATTGTATTTATTGGTGGCTGGCAACCTCCGTTCTGTATTAATCTGGTCGCCGGCCCGGTGGGTATCCTGTTTTCCACCATCATCGCGTTGGTAGGCCTTTTGGTTTCCGTTTATGCATTGGATTACATTAAAGAAGGTGCTACCGAAAAGTACCATATGCTTTATCTTCTGCTTCTTACGGGAGCTACAGGTGTTGTTCTTACAGGGGATATATTCAACCTCTTTGTCTTCTTTGAGATTCTCTGCATTTCGTCCTATAGCCTCGTCGCTTACCTGAGAGACAAAGCCAGTATCGAATCAGCGGTGAAGTACCTGATTCAAGGTGCCGTTGGTTCAAGTCTTCTGCTTATAGGAATAGGCTTGCTTTACGGTCTTTTCGGCACGCTTAATATGGCTGATATTGCCCAGAGCATAAGATCAGTTAGCCCCGTATCAGTTTTTGTTCCTATGGTCTTAATTGTTGCCGGATTGGGAATCGAGGCAGCGATATTCCCCTTGAATGCCTGGCTGCCCGACGCTCATTCATCGGCCCCATCATCTATAAGCGCGATTCTATCCGGCATAGCCATTGAGGTGGGCCTTTATGCCGTAGTCAGGGTAATATTTACTATTTTCGGCGCTCAAAGCTTCTTGCCGTTTCTGGCACTTTTGGGGATTTTAACTCTTTTAGTAGGTGAGATGTGCGCTTTTTGCCAAAACAACATCAAAAGAATGCTGGCCTATTCCAGCATCGGCCAAATAGGCTTAATCCTGTTCGCTCTGGCAATAGCTACTTCTTACGGAGTAACCGGCGGTTTATTCCAATTGGTAAGTCACACTCTCAGTAAAGCCCTGCTGTTTTTAGCAGCAGGATATATGATTTATCGAGCTGGCTCGATGGAAATTTCGGCCTTGGAAGGGATGGGCAAAAAAATGCCGCTTACTTGCTTAGCCTTTACCATCGGCGTGTTTTCACTTGTAGGACTGCCGCCTTTTATAGGTTTTCCCAGCAAATTCTTAATTGTTCGAGCTGCCTTGGCTACTAAAGAAACGTACTTCATCGTGCTTCTTGGCCTTGCCCTGTTAGGTACGATAATTGAAGGGGCGTATTTCTTCCGTATTATCCAGGTTCTATATTTTAAGGGAGAAAAATCTAATCCGGGAAGAGAAGAAGCTCCAGTGGCCGCCTTGATCCCTATGTTTGTTTTCGTGGTTCTGATTGTAGTCGTAGGAATATATCCCAAACTGGTAACCGAGGTTCTAAACTCGGCTGCTTCAGAGTTTTTAAATAGAACTGAATATATTAAGGCTGTGATGGGCAGCATTTTGTAGAAATGATGGAGAAGTAGAAGAAAAGAGGTTTAACAAATGCTTCAAACTAATTTAGAGCATATCGAAAGTGAAGAGCAACTTAAAGAGTTAATTGAGAACAACGAAAAAGTCGCAGTCTGTTGTGGAAGAATGGGACCTATGTGTATCCCGATATATGACGTATTTGAAATTTTTCAGGAAAAATACCCTGATATTCAATTTCAGGATATGGATTTTGATATCCCTGATGCTTCAATCATCAAAGGTTTACCGGAATGCCGAAAATTTTGGGGGCTGCCGTACACTATTTATTACCGTAACGGTAAGGTAGTGAAAGCCACTTCAAGTATTCAATCAGCAAAAGAAGTAAAGAGCATCATCAATGATGTTTTTGCGTAATTTTCGTTTGATTTAAAGTGATGATTGCGATGAGCAAAAATATGCAGAAATTTGATGTGATTATCATCGGGGCCGGGCCCGCAGGCTTGGCAGCAGCTATCTATACGGCGCGAGCAGCTCTTTCGACTTTAGTGATAGACGAGTCGTCTGCTGGCGGTCAAGTGAAGACCACTCACCAGGTAGCAAATTATCCTGGCTTCGTCGAGCCCGTTGCTGGACACGAGTTGGCAGGCAATATGCGAAAGCAAGCGGAAAAGTATAGCACCAAGTTCAGGCTGGCAGCAGATATCACCGCCCTTTACCTTAGCGACCAAGAAAAATGGGTGGAACTTGATGATGAAGACAAGTACACTGCGGAATTTGTAATCATTGCTACCGGGTCATCTCCCCGACTGCTGAACATTCCAGGTGAACAGGAGTATAAGGGCAGTGGCGTATCTTATTGTGCCACCTGTGATGGAGAATTTTATAAAGACAAAGATATTTTTGTGATAGGAGGCGGTAACAGTGCTATGGAGGAATCCCTGCTGCTCTTACAGTTTGTAAAATCTATTACAGTCATTCATCAATTTGACGAGCTGCAGGCTGAAAAAATCACGGCGGATAAAGTTACCGCAAATCCGAAGGTTAATATTCTGTGGTCTCATGAACCCCGCACCTTCTACAAAAGAGAAAACGTGATGGTCCTAGAAGCGGAGAATCTCAAAACAAATAAACGTATTAGATTAGAGCGCGATGGTATCTTTATATTTGTTGGGCTTGTTCCTAATAGCGCTTTCTTAAAAGATACTCCAATACAATTAACAAAATATGGTTATGTTATTACGGGTCCACGAATGGAAACTAATATAGCAAGCGTATATGCAGCCGGAGATATTCGAGATAAAAAACACAGACAAATTACTATAGCTGTTGGTGACGGAACCGTAGCTGCCTTAGAAGTTATCCATAAAGTATAAGTTAAATGAGTTAAGCTGGTTATAAGGGAACGTTTTAGGATGAGTCTGGAGATTTTACTAATAATTGCCTTTGGTGGTGCACTGCTGACTTATCTTGTGGGAAAGGTCTCTTACAAGGGTAGGAATTTTCTTGCTGTCGCTGTTTCTTTGGCGCTGGTAGCTTTCGTTGCTTGTCTTTATGGCAAAGCTGGGGAGGAAACCTTTTATTATGGATTTCTCGGGCTCAATCTTGCCTTGAGATTAAATATGCTTTCCTGGTTCTTTGCTATCACTATAGCAACTGTAGGAGCACTTTCTATTATCTTTTCTTTAAGCTATATAAGAGGAAGAGAAAAAACTGACTTTTATTTTCTGATAATGCTCCTTGTCAATGCGGCAATGCTCGGGATTGTATTAGCTGGTGATCTGGTCTCTTTCTATATCTTTTGGGAAATAATGTCCTGGAGCGCATTTTTGCTTATAAGCTACAACAAAGGACCTGCCCTGGCTGCAGGAATGAAATATATCATTATGTCTATTATAGGCTCTGTATGCTTTCTTGTCGGCATGTTGTCACTCTATGCCTCTTTCGATACCTTAAACATATCACAGATTGCTTCTGCAATTACTTCAGCTTCATCCGGTTATATCCTGTTTATCTTAACCGTCTTTGGTATTACTTTCGGTATTAAGAATGCGGTCATGCCATTTCATACCTGGCTGCCCGATGCCCATTCTGAGGCGCCGGCCCCATTCTCTGCGGTGCTTTCGGGAATACTGATAAAGATGGGAACTTATGGCTTTCTGCTTTTGCTATATGTGATAGTGGGCTTAAAGCTTTTTCTCAACCTGGGCAGCGGCTTGCTTAGCTTTCATTCTATGCTTTGTTTTCTAGGTGCAGTTACCATCATAATTCCTACATTTATCGCTATGCTGCAAACGGATGCCAAAAGATTATTAGCCTGGTCTACTATCGGACAGGCAGGTTATATAATTTTAGGAATTGCCTTTGGAACAAACTTGGCTCTGGCAGGAGGCATATTTCACTTCTTCAATCATTCGTTATTTAAAGCGCTTTTATTTTTAGCTATAGGTGCAGTTGAATTTAGAACCCAAACGAGGGATTTGGATTCATTAGGTGGTCTGGCTAAGAAAATGCCGGTTGTCTTCATCTGTACTATAGTGGGTATTTTTGCGCTGATTGGAGTACCTTTGACCAGTGGATTTGTCTCCAAGTGGTTAATCTATAAGACTTTAATTCTTGAAGGATCTCCATTTTTAGCCTTTTTTGCGTTGGCAGGGACCTGGGGTACGATACTTTACTGCTATAAGTTGATTCACAATGTGTTCTTGGGACAGCTTCCTGAAAAATATAAAGACATACAGAAATCACCTTTAAGCATGCAACTACCGATGGTAGTTTTGTCACTTGCGATTCTTCTCTTCGGTATCCTTCCAGGTATCCCCCTCAAAGTTATCAATTCAATCGGGACTTCTTTTGGTTTTGAATCTTTAAATGTAACCTTATGGGGGATTTCCTCAGAGACCGGAACCTTAAATACAATAAACATTTTTTCAGCAGTGTTAGTAGCTGGTATTATTGTGTGGATGCTTTTTCGATTGGGCGCAAAATCGGTATCGGTTGCTCAGGATGACAGTTATGCAGCGGGTGCACATGCGCCGGTGGATAAATATCATTATACTGCCGAATTCTATAATCCGTTGCATAGAATGATAAAGCCTTTCTTGAGGGACATAGTAGATGAATTTTATTATTGGATCGCTTCTTGTATTCAAAGGCTTGCTGGCATTATAAGACACATATACAGCGGTGATGTGGGTTACTATGTAATGTATATCATTCTATTCTTAGCACTTTTAATTTTCTTTCAGCTTAAGTGGAAACCATGGTAACAAAAGTAATACAGATAATTCTGTCTCCAGTTTTGGCGCTTGTTGTGGGCGTGTTCTTTTTGGGATTAGCCAGGAAGATTATGGCAAGGATCCACTGGCGGTATGGTCCACCTCTCATCCAGCCGGTTATTGATATGATTAAATTATTTTATCAAAAAAGCGTATCACACGGATCCATGTTTGACCTGGGCTTAATCCTTTCTTTAGCCGGTTCTATAGTAGTGGTCTTATTTTTGCCTTTCGGAAAAATGTGTCCTTTGAGTGATTCCGGTGGATTACTGGTGATTCTTTATATCATGCTGCTCGCACCTTTAGGTATTGCCTTATCGGGTGGACAAGGTGCTAATCCAAATATCAGTATCGGTATCTCCCGAAAACTAATCCTGAGCCTGGGATATGAGGTGCCTTTACTTCTTGTGCTGCTGGCGGTAATGACCCGTTATAAAACGATTTCTATAATGGAAGTGGTAAGCGCCCAGCAGAGTACAGGTTGGTCTCTTATTTCCTTTCCGCTATTTTTATCAGGCATTTCTTATTTTCTTATCTTGCCTGCGATACTTGGGATCAGGCCATTTGATGTGAGTTCATCGCCTCAGGAGATCTCTTCCGGTCCGATGGTGGAATACGGCGGCAAATATTTGGCCCTGGCTACTATTGAACACGCTTTTGTCTTGTTTATTAGTATCGCTCTTTTTGTAAATTTGTTCCTGGGAGGAGCAGCTAATCCAGTTATCTTCTTTGTGAAAATGCTGGTAGTCTTTGTGCTTGACCTATGTATAAATGCCGTCTTCCCAAGGTTTAGAATCGAACAGGCAATTAAATACTTGTGGAAGTGGCCTACACTGCTGGCCTTTCTGGGTTTGATCATAAGCTTGGCCATAAGGAGTTAACAGTTGGATAGAAACCAGATTACAAAATGGCTTAAAGCCCCTGCCGAGATGGCGAACAAATATTCGCTGCACGTGATATATTTTTGCACCGGCTGCGGAATAATTGAAGTTCCGCCGGTTATAACCGCTCGCTGGGACGCGGAGCGATTCGGGGTAATTCCTGTAGCCACACCCAGGCAAGCAAATCTGTTTCTAATCACAGGATATGTTTCAGTAAAAACTTTGAGGGCTATTATAAGGACATACGAACAGATGTATGAGCCCAAATATACCGTAGGTTTCGGCTCTTGTCCTATAAATGGCGGGATGTACTGGGATTCCTATAATACGATAAAACACTTAGACAAGTATATTCCTATAGATGGCTGGATTGCCGGCTGTATGCCCAGGCCTGAGGCAATATTTATTGCTGTAACCCACCTTTGGACGCTGATCGATAAAGGAATGGCAAACGGATACGTAAAATATAGAGAGAATTACGAATACTATAGAAAGAACCAGGAAAAGGTATTGGGCAAACTTGATTGGCCGCCGTTATACCCAACAGAATAACAACAATGAGAAGAAGACAAAATGTCATCTAAAAGGTCAAAAGTAGAAGTTAGACCAAAAGAAGCTAGGTATTATGATTTAATGATAAGCTTAATTTTTTTAGGCAGTTATCCTCATTTTATTAAAAAGGTGATTGAAAAAATGGATTTAAAATCCGGAGAGAATATTCTGGATTTAGGTTCAGGGACTGGCAAGATAGAGTACTTTATGGTTAAAAAAGTTGGGCCTGAAAGTAGGATTTTAGGATTAGATATTAGTAAAGAGATGATTAGTATAGCTAAAAAGCGTTGCCAACAATATTCTCAGGCTCAGTTTCAAGAGCAGCGAATTGAAGAACCTTTAAGTTTCAAAGAAGAGTTTGATAAAGTATTTATTTCGTTTGTTTTGCATGGGTTTGAAGACAATCAGAAGCTAAAGATTATTGATAATGTTTTCCGAGCCTTGAAACCAGGAGGTATTTTCTATATTTTAGACTATAGCCACTTCGATCTTGAAAAATTATGGTTTCCTATCCGTTGGGTATTTATTCATGGAGAATGTGAGTTAGCAGTGGAATTTCTTGAGCTTGATTTAAAAAGAATGCTTTTTAATCAAGGATTTACTAATTTTGAAGAAGAGTTTTTCTTTAAAAAATATTTACGGTTACTGAAAGCGGTAAAGCCAACAAGTTAGAGGCTATTAAATAAAGAAGATAAAATGAACGAGTCTTTGAAGCAAGAACTTGAGTCAACATTTAAAAATATTAAGATAATTATTCCTGAAGAGAGTAGAATAGCCGTAACCGCTGAAAACCACATTGTCCTGGCTATTCTAAGATTTCTCAAAGACGCCGGTTTTAATCATTTAGCCCTTCTTTCTGCTGTGGACTGGATAGAAGAGAATGTTTTTGAGCTTTGTTTTATCCTTGCATCTTATATGCAAAATGATGATGAAGTAACGGGCCGCCAAAGCCTGCATATAATTCTAAAGACAAGGATTCCAAGAAAAGAACCGCATTTCAAGACCATAACCGGCATTTTCCCAAATGCAGAACCCTACGAGCGCGAGATGCACGAGCTTTTCGGGATAAATTTTGAAGGGCACAAGCGATTGACCCCGCTTTTGCTGGAAAGGGATTATGAAATTCCGCCTTTTAGAAAGGATTTTGACACAAGAAAATATGTGGAGGACGTTTTTGGTAATATTCCTTCGGTAGAAGATAATAAATGAGTATATGTAGATTATGACTGAATTGAACCAGACAAATATAGAAAAAACGCTGTCTAAAATAATCCATCCCGAGATCAACTACAGTTTAGTCGACCTGGGGATGATTGAGGATGTGGTATATAAACAAAAGCACGTCTCACTTACTTTGAAGCTGCCCTTTCTACAGGTTCCTGTTAGAGAGATTCTGATTGAGAGCATAAAAAAGACGTTGTCTGATCTGGATAGCTCTATCCAAGTAGAAATAAATATTGAGCAGATGAGTCAAGAACATCGCGATAAATTTGCGAAAATGGCCAAAGAAGGATGGAAACTTTGAGCATGAATTTGAATAGTAAGGCAGGTACATCACCCAGAGAGCTTGAGCTTTATTTTGGGCCGCAGCATCTGGGTATGGTTGGTAATTTCAGCATTACTCTCAAGGTCGAGGGTGACCGTATCTTAGAGGCACAGGCCAATCCCGGCTATCTCCATCGCGGTTTTGAAAAATTGATGGAATACAGAACCTGGATACAAAACTTCCCAATGGTCTGCAGAATAAATGTAGTAGAGCCGGACTCGATGGAAATGATATATGCAATGGCGGTCGAAAAGCTGGCGCAGATAGAAGTTCCGGAAAGGGCCCATTTCGTGAGAAGTATTTACCTTGAGCTTGCCAGGATCGGTTCGCATCTGTTTGGCTTATGGGCCTATGCCAATATGCTCGGCTTTGATACTGTGGCTCAGTGGGCAATGTATCACCGAGACCTTATCCTGGACCTGTTTGAGGAACTTACTGGCGGCAGAGTCTATCACATATACATATGGCCGGGGGGTGTAAGACGTGATTTCCCGCCGGGATTTAAGGATAAAATTGTAAACACACTGCATTCCATAGGCGGCTGTGTGCCGGATTATGATTCGACCTTTTTCAATAACCGCTTATTCCATGAAAGGGCAAAAGGGATAGGCCAATTAACCAAGGAACAAGCAAAACAATGGGGAGCAACGGGACAAACTTTAAGGGCAACCGGAATGAAATTTGACATTAGAAAGGTTGAACCTTATGCCGCCTACGACAAGGTGGACTGGGATGTCCCTGTAAGAGAAGACGGAGATGCTTATTCAAGGGTTTGGATTATCAGAGACGAGATGATCGAAAGCGTCCATATGATATTCAAACTGCTCGATGCCATGCCCGAAGGCTCCGTTTATAGCAGGATACCTAATCCATTTAAGTGGAAAGTGCCTAAAGGTGATGCTTATGTAAGATGTGAGTCTTCACGCGGAGAGTTAGGCCTTTATATGGTAAGTAACGGTGAAGATAAACCTTACCGAGTGCACTTCAGAACGCCTTCTTATCCTCACGGTTTGATTATCTTAGAAGAATTATTGAAGAACGCCAGTATCGCTGATGTCGGGAATATAATGATAAGTTTGTATGTAGTTGCTCCAGAGATAGACAGATGAAAGAAAAAACAACAGATAAAAAAGGTAGTCTCTTAAGTCCCTTCAAGGCGGTCAATTATTTGTTCAAAAAGCCGCGTACTCTGAGGTATCCTTTTGAACCCAAAGAGCCGGCGCTGCGATATCGAGGTTTTCATCTCAACGACTGGGAAAAATGTACCGGTTGCGGCAACTGTGCCGATATATGTCCGAATGAAGCTATCACAATGGAAGAGATACCTGAGATAGAGCCAAAGCCCGGTGAGAAAAATGAACGTCCAAAACTTGACTATGGCAGATGTTGTTTCTGCGGATTATGCGTGGATATTTGCCCTCCTGCTTCCCTGAGACTGTCCAGGGACTATTTCCATATCCACTTTGATACAGATACTTTTACTTTTATTCCGAAGGACGAAAAAACTGACGAAGAGCATTTCCTCGGTTCCGAACAGTATTCTATTCTTAAAGCAAGCCTGGCACACCGCAAACAAAACCACGAAGGATTTAGCTCTGACCTTGACTATGCTTTATTTGAACCGAAGCGTGTAACCATGCCCGAGGTCAAACCTGAGGAAAGGAAACTATCCTTTATCGAACAGGTTATAGGTTACAGCAAAGAAGAAGCCAAAGCCGAAGCCTCCCGCTGCCTCGAATGTAAGTTATGCGAGGAAGCCTGCCCCGCACATCTGAAGATTTCCGATTACATCAGGGCTATTTACGAAGACAAGCCTGGTGAATCCTTAAAGAAAATATTTGAGGATAATCCGATCCCTTCAATTTGTGGAAGAATATGTATGAAACACTGTGAAACAGCTTGCTCTTTGAGTATACGGGGAGAATCGCTGGCTGTAAGATGGCTCAAGAGATTTGTTGCGGATTCTATTAAAGATTACAAAACTGCTTTAGAACTTAAGTCGGCCGAACCAACCGGCAAGAAAGTTGCTGTTATAGGTGCAGGGCCAGGCGGTTTATCCATAGCTTATTTTCTCATTTTGAAAGGTCATAAGGTAGTTGTATTTGACTCCTTGCCCGGTGGCGGCGGAATGGTGCGGATAGGTCCACCGCTTTACAGATTACCCATTGAAGCGATAGACAAGGATGTCAATCATATTGCTTCTTTGGGAGTTGAGTTTAGATTTAATACTACGGTGGGCAAAGATATTTTATTTGAAGATATTCTAAAAGAATATGATGCGATTTATCTTGGTATAGGAACAACTGTAAGCCGCTCCACAAAGGTAAAAAATATTGATAAAGCCCACTTGGCTCTTCCGTTTCTACAGGCGAACAAAATCACAGAGCCGATCAAGGTTGGAAAAGAAGTAATCGTTATCGGCGGTGGAAATGTGGCTATGGACGTAGCAAGAGAAGCTCTGCGTCTGCAATATATGCAATATCCTAATACAGAGGTAGTAACTAAAACGGTTTCTCTGGAAGATTGGGACGAGTTGCCGGCAACGGAAGATGAAATCGAAGAGGCAAAGGCAGAAGGAATTCAATTTAATCCCGCCTGGGGTCCAAAAGAGGTTAAAGTCGAAGACGGTAAAATTAAGGGATTGTTATGTCTGAAGGTTAAGTCGGTATTTGACGAACAGGGCCGGTTCAGCCCCACTTTTTATGAGGAAAAGCAGATGTTCTTGGAGGGTGATATGATAATCGAGGCCATTGGCCAAGCCCCTGACTTTGCGTTCATCCCGAAAGAGCTATTTGAAAAACTGGAGTTTACACCCCAAAGAAAAGTGAAGGTCGACGAGAATGGTATGACCTCAATTCCCAAGATATTTGCCGGCGGTGACATAGTAAATAAAAACTTAGATGCGGTTACTGCCATTGCCGACGCTAAGTTAGCAGCAGAGGGAATCCATAGAATGCTCTATAAAAAATAAGGAGTCATTGCCAATGGAAGTTTTGGTTAGGCATTAAGATGGATTCCTGTTTTCCGCGACATGCAAAGGATATACTGTTACAATCGGACACGGCCATCTTGAACCGCCTTGGCTTCAGTATCGCACGGTTGACTGAGCAGACGGACCCCATGTTTACGATCAGATATTGTCAAATGTTGTGTATGGAATTTTTTGGGGCTCAACATAAGAACCGCTTCTCGGACTGTTTTCATCTTTTCATCAGCCCAGCCTCCAAAGTCAGATTCGGCAAAGTCCTGGTGCTTGGCGCCGGCGCACATCTGGCTTCGGCTGGGGCGTGATGACATGAGAACAATCTCGCCGAAGGCAAGTCCATATCTCTTTCGGCTGCCCGTATTGAGCGGTTCATGATTCAAGCGGCAATCTCCTTGATACCATCTACAAACTTAATTCCTCGAATAATCGTGTCCTTTCAGCAAGCCTGAAAAAAACTAAGTTTTTCAGGAGACGTCGGTGCAATGGAGGCGGGGGGATTCGAACCCCCGTCCCGAGATGTTTCAAGACAAGCTTCTACATGCTTAGTCGTTTGATTGTTTTTTCGCCTTACTAAGCGCCAAACGACAGGCACTTAACTCGGCTATTTCGGAGAGATCTCACCTTACCGGCCCGAAAAACCGGCTCGGCCAGCCTGCTGTTTGACGCCCTTACCCAACCCACAGGCAAAATCAGGCAGGACGGGCCGCTAATTAAGCAGCCATGCGCAACTGAGAGTTGCCAATTAAAAATTAGTTGCCGGATGATTAGCCAGGCCAACCGGCGTCCTGAACATGCGACTTGGCTCTCCACCATCCGGTCGAAGCCATTCGCCCCCGTATTCACTTGTCAAATCCGCTACATGGAACATTATAACACATAATACGTCGAACCGCAACAGAAGTTTGCTCTCTTTTGCTCTATTGATACAACTGTGGCCGGACGGCTGTAATCCACCAAATTCGGTTGACATCGCGGCGGCGTTTCATTATCCTCAGGCAGATGAAGAGGAAAACCATAAAGAAACAACTGACTTTGTGTGTTAATGTCAACGCCGTGATCTTTATTTTTTTTTCGGCGTATGTTTTGCTCATCCCGGCCGGGATGCTGATTTGCGATCTGCGAGATCCGGCTCTTCACAGTGACAATATTCCGCGCTGTGCGTTTCGCTGGCACAAGGCTCTCTCGCCCAGGTATGAGAAATGGGCCCGTCGACGTGTGGGAGCCGGGGCGGCGACAAAGCTGACAACCAGGGACATATCGGGGACCGAGTGGCCCGTGTTCGGTTCGGTGTTCTACCTGTGGGCGACCGAGTCGCTGCAGGAAGCATTCGACGAGGATCCAACCTCGGCGTCTTCGGCGCCGAGTCACTACGCGCGCGGGGCAATTGAGGCGGCCGCTGCTCTGGTTGCCGATCCTAATCATGCCAGTTGGGTCAGGGATCATTGGGGCGATACCTATCTCGAAAAAGAAAATCTGTTTTACAGGATGCTGCTCATCAGCGGCCTGACCAGCTATCAGAAACTGCTCGGTGACAGCAGATACGAAGATCTCCTGCGCAGCCAGGCTGAGTCCCTCGCAAAGGAACTCGATGCCTCACCGTACGGGCTGCTCGACGACTACCCCGGCCAGTGCTATCCCGTCGACATTCTGCCGGCAATCGCTGCGATCCGCCGAGCGGACATGGTCTTAGGCACCGACCACAGTGAGTTTGCCGCCCGCGCCATCCGCGGATTCCAGGACACGCGTCTTGACAAGGACACGGGCCTGCCCGCCTATATCGCCGATTCGCGAACTGGACGGGCCTCAGACAGCGCCCGCGGCGTCGGGCTGTCCTTCATGCTCATCTGGGCACCCGAACTGTGGCCCGAAACCGCCCGCGACTGGTACTCCAAATACGAACGGCAGTTCTGGCAGCAGGGACGATGGCTTGCCGGCTTCCGTGAGTATTCCAGGGACATCAACCTCGGAAAATTCGTCTTCAGCGACGTCGATGCCGGCCCTATTCTATACGGCTATGGCGCCGGGGCATGTGCCTTCGGCGTCGGGGCTGCGAGGGCCATGGGCCGATTCGATCATGCGTACGCCCTTGGTGCCGAGGCTATCGTTGGCTCGTGGCCGCTGCCCGACGGGACGTTGCTGGGGCCCCGTTTTCTGTCGAACCTGTCCGACGCGCCATACCTTGGCGAAGCCGCCGTGCTGTTTGCACTTACGCGCAGGTCCGTCGCTATGCCTGAGGCGGCTGGCCGAGAGACACTGCCCTGGTCGGTTCATGCCCTCATTCTTCTGGCTATATGCCTGGGCACGGCCGCTGTTCTTGCCGTCGTCGGCAAAACAAGGCGCTGGCACAAGCACAAAGCCGCGTTTTCCGTACCGGCCCCAGCGGTGCAAGTGTCACTCTGGTGGGCGCTGATGCTCGCCGCTGTACTTGCATGGACTATTGTCAGCATATCCATCGCGCTGATTATTCTGCTGGCGGCACAGTTCATACCTTTCCTCGCCAGGATGTAGCCGCAAGTAATTGATTCCAAAACTGCTCGGTCACACAGCTAAACCTCCGGATAGACCCACGGTTTTCGGTATTCCCGGCGGAGCAGCTTATTCGCATCGGAGTCGCCGACGATTCTTTCCTTCTCGCCGTCCCATTGGACGCTCCTGCCGATCTTTAGCGACAGCATGCCGAGCAGGCTCATGTTTGTTGAACGATGTACCAGCTCGATATCGCAGACGGGGCGCCCGCCGTTCTCGATGCAATTGAGAAAGTCGGTCCACAGCCCCCTGATATTCTGCTGATCCGGCTCATTCAACTGCGGCTCTTCGTGAATCTCCTTCTGGCCCCTGCCGGTCGGGAAGAACGTCCAGCCATTCTGCCAGCCCATGTGGAACGTGCCTTTGGTGCCGTAGAAAAAGCAGCCGACCCTCTCGGTCTTCTCGGCCGGATTGCCCGCGAACTGGCGATGCTCCCAGAAAGCGGTAAAATCATCAAACTTATATGTTGTGAGCAGATGGTCCGGCGAATCGGTGGTTTGCTCCTCTTTAGTGAAGACCGGCGGGCCCTTGATTGGCCGTCCGCCGGAGGAGTAGACAGTCCTGGGCCATTTCTCTTCCATGATCCAGAGAATCTGGTCCACCCAGTGCACGCCCCAGTCGCCGAGCGTGCCGTTACCATAATCGAGGAATTGCCGAAAGCCCCTCGGGTGCATTTTCCTGTTGTAAGGACGCAACGGCCCGGGCCCGCACCAGAAGTCCCAGTCCAGACCGGCAGGCGGTTCCGCGTTTGGCGTCGGTCTTTCGGGGCCGCCTCCGGAGAGGACAAACGCTCGGACCATGCCGATTTTTCCCGCCCCGCCTGCTCTGAGGAATTTCATGCCGGAGACGTTGTGGGGCGATATACGCCGATGCGTGCCGACCTGGACGACACGGTTGGCGGCGCGGGCGGCGTTGACCATTGCCCTGCCCTCCATAATCGTATGGCTGATGGGCTTTTCCACGTAAACGTGGGCGCCGGCTTTGACCGCGGCGATGGTAGCCAACGGGTGCCAGTGGTCCGGCGTAGCGACGATGGCAATATCGGGCTTCTCCTTGTCAAGCAGCTCGCGATAGTCCTTGTATTTTTTGGGTTTGTCGCCGGTAAGATTTTCCACTTTCGCGGCTGCCGGATCCAGTTGCCGCTGGTCGACGTCGCACATAGCGACGATTTTGCACCGGCCGGACTTAATAGCTTCGCCGGTGATATTCATACCCCACCAGCCGCTGCCGATAAGAGCCGTGCGATACGTTTTGCCGCTGCCAGCCCTGATTATATTCGGGACCGAAAGGGCCAATCCGGACGCTACCGAGCTTTTGAGAAAAGTGCGACGATCTATAGCCATGATATGTTTCCTTTCCTTCTATTGGAGGGCTTTAATAGCCGATTTACCCCGTGAGATAACGACGTTGCCTATCTCATAGGGTGAATACTGATAAACGAAGCTGAACATAACTGCCGCCTCTTGGCATTTAATCTAACAATCCGCCCCCGCAAGTCAACGAAAAATCTGATTCGCCCTGCCAGTCCTGATACCACGCGGAACCCCAAAATTGGCTTTGATTGGGTTTGATTGGCTTTGTTTTTCGCCGCCTTCAAAGCGTATAATTGGGTGCTCGCGTAGTATACTGTCATAAATTCAAGAGGTTCCCGGTTTTTGTCCGATAATTGTGGTATGGATTCAGACTGTTTTCAAAGGAGTGTGCCCCATGCCAGCAAAACTAATCAAACAAAAA
>Ga0307433_1000103_pt1 | contig 71523 bp, 58 predicted proteins | sample SalMarWE160210MG_FD_202166 | JGI IMG/M metagenome (GOLD analysis project Ga0307433, IMG submission 202166) | Salt marsh sediment microbial communities from the Plum Island Ecosystem LTER, Massachusetts, United States - WE1603-210 | ecosystem: Environmental > Aquatic > Marine > Intertidal zone >...
GCGGCTGCTGCAGTTACGTATGCCCGGCCAATATAGAAGTAACAGGATATATAAAAACAGGTAAAATAACCCTTGCAAGACAAAAGAAAAAGATGCCGAAATGACAAGGATTTTTGCCACGAAAACACCAAGGCACAAAGAAAATAGAAGGTAGGTAATGCTGAGAGACTTGAGAGTATCGTGTTCGCCGCATATAAGTGAGCATCTATCAACTCGCAGCGTGATGATAGATGTCATAATCGGTCTGATTCCTGCTATGGCGGCGGCTGTCTATTACTTTCGGAACTGGGCACTTATCTTAATACCAACCTGTATTATTTCAGCAATGGCAACCGAATGGCTTTGCAATGTGATTCGTAAAAAAGAAAACTCGCTCGGTGACTATAGCGCCATCGTAACCGGTATAATCCTTGCGCTATCGCTCCCGCCGAGACTGCCTGTCTGGGCGGCAGTAATCGGCAGCGTATTTTCCATAGCAATAGGCAAAATGGTTTTCGGCGGACTCGGCGCCAATATATTCAATCCGGCTATGGCAGGCAGAGCATTTCTTACAGTCTCTTTCGGCGCATTGATGACAACGTGGACGGTGCCGGCCCCACTCGATGCTGCGATGTCCAAAATTGCACCAGAAAATACGATACACGCAAGGACACAGGCGACACCATTGGCGTGGAGTAAAGAGGTCATAAAAGGCAAAAGCGAAACTAAAGCTGTTAATGAACAGTTAAAAGCAACAATCACAGGCGAGGTTGGTGGATGCCTGGGAGAGACAAGCGCAATTGCACTATTAATCGGTGGGCTGTATTTATTGATAAGACGGACAATCAACATTCACATTCCCTTTGCAGTAATCGTATCGGCAGTTGCCTTTGCAGGGATTTTTTATCTGAGCGCTCCTGAAAAATATGCTCAGCCGATGTTTCACTTAACCAGCGGCGGTCTGTTACTATGCGCATTTTTTATCGCGACCGACCCTGTTACCGCTCCTTTGACGGCGAAAGGAATGTGGATTTTTGGCATCGGAGTCGGGTTGATAACGATACTTATAAGAATAGTCGGAGAATATCCGGAAGGAGTAATGTATTCAGTTCTTTTGATGAATGCTGTGACGCCCTTGATTGACAGGTTCTGTAAGTGGATTCCAGCAGGAGGTAAGCCAAGTGTTTAGGGTAAAAACCTTTTTTCAACAGAGCTGGCTGCTGATTGTTGCATCTTTTTGCTTTGGCCTGCTGATAGCAGCAGCGAACGCGGCCTGGTTAGACAGAATACAGCAAAACGAAGAAGATAAGTTCGAAACCATTGCCAGGGAGATGCTTACCGAAGCAGTGAGTTTTGAAACGGCCATAGAAAAAGCCGAAGTTCAATCCGCCAAGGGTAAAAAGATAAACATAGATATCAAGAAAGCCATAAATGCTGACGGCAAGTGCGTCGGCTGGGCATTCAGCTGCGAAGGGTCGGGATTTGCGGACAAAATAAAGATTGTGCTGACGGTCGATGCGGGCTTTGAAAAGATAATGGGCTTCGGTCTACTTTCGAGCAATGAGACTCCAGGATTCGGCGACCAGATAAAACTGCCCTATTACCGAAACCAGTTTTTCGGTGTACCGGCTGAACAGCTTAAACTTGCCAAGACGGGCAATCCCAAAGTCATAGACTCCGAAATTGTGGCGATAAGCGGCGCTACGGTGAGTAGTGAAGCGGTAGTTAAAATAATAAATCATTATGTTGAGCAGGTCAAAAAGCAATTGCAGAGCAGAGGTTTAGTCACGAATGACAAATAAGAGCAAAGCGCAAGCAGGCATTTATAAAGAGACGCTGATTCGTGGATTGTGGCGTGAGAATCCGGTGTTTCGGCTGCTGTTGGGGATGTGCCCTACACTTGCAGTTACGGTGGCGGTCAAGCCGGCCCTTACGATGGGACTTAGTGTGGTCTTTGTACTTCTGTGCAGCAATATTGTGGTCAGTTTAATACGAAACCTTCTTAAGCCACACCTGCGGATATTGATGTTCACAGTGACAATAGCAACGTTTGTAACTATAGCGGATTTGTTTTTGAAGGCATTTCTGCCGGAAATGAGCGCCCGGCTCGGGCCTTACGTACCATTGATTATTGTCAACTGCATTATCATCTGCCGCGCGGAGGCCTGCGCAAGTAAAAACACATTAGGCATAAGCATTATCGATGCGATGGGAATGGGAGCCGGCTTTACAGTTACATTGTGCGTTTTGGCAAGCATAAGAGAAATTCTTTCGACGGGCGCTATCTTCGAAATTCCGATTCTCAACTTGCAGTCGCAAGGCGGCTGGTTCGTGCCCTGGGCTGCAATGAGCATGCCGGTAGGAGCTTTTATAACTTTGGGATTGATGCTGGGACTTGTTAATATCATCACTAAAAAACAAGCCAAAGGATAAGATATATGGATACAGTCAATGCTTTAATTGTCGGCTTTATATCGATTGTTCTAATCAACAACCTTGTCTTTACGAAGTTTCTCGGTATCTGTCCGTATCTCGGAGTATCCGGCAGAATCGATATGGCGTTCGGGATGGGGATGGCGGTGACATTCGTCGTTACCCTGAGCGGGACGCTGACGTGGCTTATCGACAATCTGATACTTATCCATTGGAATCTGGAAGTTACACGATATGTTTGTTTTATTTTGGTTATCGCAGGGGCAGTACAGTTGGTTGAAATGTATGTTCGCAAGTTCTTCCCTTCGCTATACGAGAGCTTTGGTATATTTCTGCCATTGATAACCACGAACTGCGCGATACTGGGGCTGTGTTTGTTTATAAACCTGTGGGGAATCGATAACCTGCTCGAAGCAGTGGTACTCAGCTTCGGAGCAGGGATTGGATTTACTATGGCTATCTGTATTATGGCGGGGATACGCGAGAATCTAAAATTGGCAGATGTGCCGGAGTGCCTGAAAGGCGCACCGATTACCCTTATTACGGCTGGGCTGCTGGCACTGGCCTTTATGGGCTTCGCGGGAATGATAAGATGATTTTGGCTGATATATATCAACTATGGAGTGATGCGTGGCCTGCGGGGCTGACGATGCTTGGTCTGGGCAGCGGCTTTGCAGTTGTGCTTTTGATAGCAAGCGAAAAGCTAAAGGTCAAGGTTGACCCGAAGATAGAACAAATCCGTGAGGTGCTGCCGAACCTCGACTGCGGCGGGTGCGGCTTTGCGGGTTGCGGCCAATATGCAAAGGCGGTCCTGGCAAATCCGGGAGAATTGCTTGGCAAATGCGCACCGGGCGGTCCGCAAACATCAAATAAAATTGCGAGTATATTAAACCTGCAAATAAGTGAGTCAGGGCCAATCAAAAGGCCAATTGTACACTGCAAAGCGCACACGGCTGACAAGACCTTTCATGCGAAATATCAAGGCATACAAACATGCCTTGCGGCAAATGCTCTGGCTAACGTACAGGCGTGTAAGTTCGGCTGTCTTGGCTTTGGCGACTGTGTAAAAGCTTGCAAGTTTGATGCCCTTCATATTGTTGAGGGATTGGCCATCATCGACTACGAGAAATGTACGGGTTGTGGCGCCTGCTCCAAGGCCTGCCCGAGGAACCTTATAGAGATGATACCATTCTCACAAGAAAACATGATGGTAGTGGCATGCAGAAGCAGAGAGGCGGGCAAGGTGACAAAGACAATGTGCAAGGTCGGCTGTATCGGCTGTGGTGTGTGTGCCAAACAAAGCGATATTTTCACGGTGGAGGATAATTTAGCCCGCGTAGATTATGCAAAGTATCAACCAACAGAACAAACCCGCCACACAGATGGCGGGCAAGCAGAGACCGCAATGAGTAAATGCCCGACAGGAGTAATAATCTACGCAGGCAAAGGAAGGACGAGCAGTCATGGAGTACAAAAAGACGAGGGAGGACAGACTCGCAATGCTCGCAATGCCTAACTCTTGTTCACTTTTAATCTTGCGAATTTTCTTTTGCCGACATGGATGACCATACCATCAGTGGGGGTAATCTGCTCGTTAGGGTCAGAGATTTTTCGGCTGTCGATTGTGCAACCGCCCTGCTTTATCATTCTCTTGGCCTCGCCGCCTGAAGATACGAGTTTGCAATGAAGTAAAAGCTTGCTGGCCATAATCAGTTCGGCAGAAATTCGGACCTCTGAAATTTCATCCGGCAACTGGCCTTGAGCAAAAATTTTGTCGAATTCGCCGGCGGCACGGTTGGAAGTTTGCTCATCGTAAAAATCAGTTACAATAGCTTTTCCAAGCAGTACTTTTGACTCTTTGGGGTGACTTTTTTCGGGATTAACCAACTCAGATATTTTCTCCTTTTGCAGGTTGGTTAAAAGCGTGAAGTAATTTTCCATCATATCATCAGAGATGCTCATAACCTTGCCGAACATATCGCTCGGCTGGTCGGTTACGCCGATGTAATTGCCTTTGGATTTACTCATTTTTTCCCTGCCATCCAGACCTACGAGGATTGGCATAGTAATTACAACCTGTGGTTTTTGTCCGTATGCTTTTTGAATATCTCTGCCGACAAGATTATTAAATGTCTGGTCGGTGCCACCCAATTCGACATCGCTTTTTACAACAACCGAGTCGTAGCCCTGCATAAGCGGGTAGAGAAATTCGTGCACAAAAATATCTTCTTCAGCCCGGAAACGCTTTTTGAAGCTGTCGCGCTGAAGCATTTGAGCCACTGTTTTCTTTGATACCAGATGAAGTACGTCCATCAAATTAAGCCCCTCAAACCACTGACTATTATATTTGATCTCGAGCTTATCATCTGATGTATCGAGGATTTTACCTGCCTGGTTAAAATAAGTTTTCGCATTGTCTTCGATTTGCTGCGGCGAAAGCATCGGGCGGGTTGAATCCTGGCCGGAAGGGTCACCTATCCGGGCTGTGTAGTCGCCGATGATAAGAACCGCCTTATGGCCTAAGTCCTGGAATTGTCTCATCTTCCGCAGAACGACCGTATGGCCAAGATGAATATCCGGGGAAGTCGGGTCCAGGCCGAGCTTAATTCGCAACTGCCTGCTGGTTTTAGCGGCCTCAATCAGCTTTTCAGCAAGCTCCTGCTCACTGTAGATTTCCACCGTGCCGCGTTTTAGAATTTCAACCTGTTTTTTAGTCGTCTCTGCCATAGATAGTTCGACCTTGCTCACCATTAATTGAATCTATTAAATAAACGGCCGAGATTATAATATATCCGCAGAAAATAATCAACAATCACTCTGAAACTGCTATTTGTGACAGGAAATCCACACAGGACTTACTTTTTGGGCTTGTTTTTTTGTATGGATGATAATACGGCGATTGCATACACAATAAAAGCCGGAACAAAACAAGCAAGACATATAGCTTCTACATGCCGCTTGCTTATCAATCCATACAGCGGTGTTATACCACTCGGCCAGAACAGACGCACATCCCAGTGATAAAACGCATCAATGAACAAATGAAACCAAATTCCAAGCACGCCGGAGATGAGCATTTTTAAGAGGGAGGTCTGATACGGCAGGCGAAAAAACTGCATTATTTTTTTGAAAAGACGCCGGAGAGGATACGCAGCGATACCCCAGAGGATACCTGCTGCTGCACCGATTAAGAGTGTGTGAACGTAGCGGTGCTTGGGCCATTTGTCCCAATAGAGAACTTCTATATCAACGATGACATTAGCCAGCATAAATACGGGTATATCGAGCCACTTTCTGAAAACCAGCCCGACAAACCCGCTCGGCCCAAAATGATATGGTGTAAATGGCATTAGAAGCTTACTTCGAGAAACTATTATTGCTAAGTACCGGTTAAGTATCCATCTTCTTGCAGATAGTTTTGGACGTAGTCTTTAATTGCGTCTTCAAGGGAAGTGGTTTGTTTATTATAGCCAGCTTTGTGGAGTTTGGTCATGTCGGCCTGCGTGAAGTATTGATAGTGGTTACGGATAGGTTCCGGCATATCGATATATTCGATATTCACACTTTTACCCATAACATTGAAGACCGCGCTTACCAAATCGTTCCAGGTGCGGGCCTTGCCGGTACCGATATTGAACAGCCCCCCTGCTTTTGGATTATCGAGGAAAAACAGCGTCATATCCACAGCATCCTTAACGTAAATGAAATCACGCATCTGCTGGCCGTCGACAAATTCGGGCTTATAAGATTTAAACAATCTAACTTTTCCGGTTTTATTTATCTGCTCATAGGCCTTTAAACAAAAACTTCGCATATCGCCCTTATGGTATTCATTCGGCCCAAAGACATTGAAGTATTTTAATCCAACAATACGATCCAGCAGTCCATGCAATTTTGCCCACATGTCGAACCGCTGCTTCGAGCGTCCATACAAATTCATTGGCTTGAGGTTCTCGAATTTCTCCTGGTCATCACTAAAACCGGCTGAGCCATCGCCGTAGGTGGCTGCACTCGAGGCGTAGATAAAGCGAATACCTGCAGCGGCTGCCCATTGGGCCAGGTGTTTACTGTATCCGTAGTTATTTTTCCTAAGGTATATAGCATCCGTCTCTGTTGTATCCGAGCACGCCCCCATATGAAACACGGCTTCAATGCGTGAGTTGACTTTGTTGTTATCAACTTTTTTCAGAAAGTCCTTTTTGTCGGCGAAATCAGTAAAGGAAAGATTTACAAGATTTTTACTCTGAGCTTTATCATGCTCGTCCACTACCAGAATGTCGGTAGTTCCCCTTTTATTTAACGCCGCTATTAATGCCGAACCGATAAAGCCGGCTCCACCAGTAACTATTATCATTTTATATATCCGCCACATTTAAGCCTCATGTTTTCGCAAGGCCAAATAAAGCCCCACTAAACTGGGGGCTAAGTATTTACACCGCCCCTTCGACAATCTCAGGGCAGGCTTACGAGCAACAACTAAAAAACTGTAACCTACCGTAAAATAGAGGCCTTGTCAAATATTTAACAGTATAAGTGCGCATAAAAAAACCGCCCAAAACCAAGCGGTAAAAAAGAGTAAAAGGCCAAACGCCCTTTTAACACAAGGCGATATAACTTGCAATTGCCAAAATCAAAATCCGTCTTTTGGTAAATGTAAATGGAAGCCAAGTTTCGTAATAAAATTTGCTCATCACCTACCCCATAAACAAATGTTTCTAACTTACTATGAAGCTATGATAGCAAAAATGAACACCAAAAGCAAGGAAAAACGCTCTTTAAAAGCGTAAGTGTTTATCATTAAAGCGCTTATGCTCCTTAGGGCATAAATAATTTTCGCTAACCCATAATTGACAAATTGATACGGTAACCAGCAATGCTGATAACTGATAAATGGTGATTATTTAGCATCATAAGGCATCCTGTGGACTACCGCCACTTCATGTAACCATTTAACCAATCACCATTTTCAACGGTATTGACAAGACCACCGGCGCCAAGTTATAATATTGGCCGACAAAGAAAATAAGGAGACTGAAATGACCGAATATACGCAGAATATTTTAGCATGGACGCCCGGCTGGCCAGAGCTGCTGGTTATCCTTGTGGTTGCTTTGCTGGTATTCGGCAGACGACTGCCGGAAATTGCTCGCAGTTTAGGCAAGAGCCTGACCGAGTTCAAAAAAGGTGTGCACGAAGCAGAAGAAACCAAGGATGAAATCGCAGATGAGGCCAGAAGAATTAAAGACAATGTGGTAAACGAAGTCAAGGATGCAGCCGGTTTAAACGAAGACAACACTACGGGCTCTGACTGATTATTGATAAAGGCAACCTCCAAGCCTAATTATCAATAATCAATAATCAATCTCCAAGATGGGCGATACCAAAAACAACGTAACCAAGGCCAAAACACGCAGGAACAAACATGCCCCCCCCGACCGCACAATGAGTATAGGCGACCACCTCGAAGAGCTGCGTATGCGTTTGTTTTTCGCACTGGGCGGAATGTTGCTGGCTGTTATTATTTGTCTGATTCCCTTTTTCTTTAATTATGTAAGAACGTTCATTTATTACCCCCACAATAAAGTGATGCCGGAGATGACATTGATTGTACTGGCACCGGCTGACCCATTCATCGTGTATATGAAGATAGCAATGATTGCCGGGCTGATAATATCATCGCCCTGGATATTCTATCAACTGTGGATGTTCGTAGCTACCGGCCTTTATCCCAAAGAGAAACGATACATACACCTTGCAGTACCTTTTTCAGCGATTTTATTTGTTACCGGAGCACTGTTCTTCCTACATATAGTAGCCCCGATATCTCTGCGTTTCTTCCTGAAGTTCGGCACATTCATTGACGTTACCCCAAGCTGGACCCTGCAGAAATATATATCTTTTGTGACCACGCTCATGCTGGTCTTCGGCATCGGCTTTCAAACGCCAATAGCCATTTTCTTTTTGAACAGGACGGGACTGGTCTCTATCGAGGCACTACGCAGGTCAAGAAAATATGTACTTTTGCTTATCGTTATAGTAGCAGCAATTGCCACGCCGCCTGATGTGGTCTCTCAAATAACCCTGGCTATACCGCTGTATTTGCTTTTTGAATTAGGGATACTCATCAGTTACCTTGCCGGACGGAAGAAAACAACCCCTAGTAAAACTGGGGGCTAAATATGTTTTAACCATCGAGGATAATCTTATCCTGATAGGCAGGGACAGCTACCTGCCAGCCGGTTTTCTCTCCGATAAAATTACCAAACTGATGCGCACTATCAGACTCACCATGAACAACAAAGATTTTTTTAGGTGGTTTGCCCAAACAATTCAGCCATTTTAACAGCTCGTTCTTATCGGCATGAGATGAAAAGCCCCCTACCTGTACGATTCTTGCTTCGACCGGATATTCCTGGCCGAGGATTCTGACCTTCTCTTCGCCGTCAACGATACGTCTGCCAAGCGTGCCAATCGCCTGGTATCCGACAAACATTACTGTGTTCTCTGGGCCGGTGATATTATTGACGAGATGATGCTTCACTCTTCCGCCGGTGCACATACCTGAGCCAGCTATAATAATAACCGGTTCCTTTATGTGGTTAATGGCCTTTGACTCGTCGGTGGTTCCAGTCATTTTCAGGCCCGGAAAATTAAACGGCGACTCATTCTGCCTGATGTACTCGGCCATCTCTTTGTCATATAATTCTCTGTGCTTTTGAAAGACCTTTGTGATACGCGAAGCCATTGGGCTATCCAGAAAGACAGTCAAATGCGGTATTTTATTTTCAAGCAGCAACTCATTTATGTAATACAAAACTTCCTGCGAGCGCTCGAGGGCAAAGCTGGGGATGATAACATTACCGCCTGCTTTTTTCGTGGAATTGATAACTTCGGCAATCGTTTTCTTTGTATCTTCAACGTCCTGATGTACTCTGTCACCATAAGTAGATTCTATAAGCACGTAGTCTGCCTGGTCGATACAGGATGGGTCTCTAACAATGGGTCTATCCGGCCTGCCTACGTCGCCGGAAAACAATACAAACCTGCTTTGACCATTAAAAGGTATCTTGACCTTTATCATCGAAGAACCGAGGACATGACCCGCATCATAAAAAGTCGCTTCAACACCGTTTGCAATATCTATCGTCTTTTTATACTCTACGGGTTTGAAGTGCTGGAAACTGGCTTGCGCCTCTTCTACAGTATAAAGTGGTATTTCCGGGTAAGGGCCTTTTCGGCCTTCACGCTCGTGTCTTTTGCGCTTGTATTCGGCGTCCTCTTCCTGCAAGTGGGCGGAATCAAGCAATATAATCTGTGCAATCTCCGAGGTGGCAGCGGTACAATATATTTTACCTTTGAAACCCTCACGGACCAGCTTTGGCAATAAGCCGCAATGGTCCAGATGTGCATGGGTTAAAAGAACTGCATCAATACTCTCTGGCGGTATCGGAAATGGGTCCCAGTTTCTCGACTTGAACTGGCGTTCCTGGTAAAGCCCGCAATCTACAAGAATATTGGTTCCGTTGGCCTGCAATAAGTGGCGAGAACCCGTAACATTCTGAGCCGCACCTAAAAACTGTAATTTTATCTGCATAGCTGACCTTGCACAATATATAACAATAATGGGCGATACAGGACTCGAACCTATGACCCCCTGCGTGTAAAGCAGGTGCTCTAGCCAACTGAGCTAATCGCCCCAAATCTGATTATAAGATATACATTTTTGGCTCTTGCGTCAATACCTTCGATATTTTATATTCTTGGCAGGTAAGAGATTGCCACGCCCCCTGCTTTCTGGCGTAAGCCATCCCGGCGATTGCGAAAGCAAGAAGGGGGCTCGCAATGATATTTTAATACGATTTTTTCACAGCATTTTAAAATTTGAGGTGTTGTTATGACAGTTTTTGAAGCCATTTGCAAAAGATACTCGTGCAGGGCATATCAGGACAAGCCCATTGAGCAGGATAAGCTCGACAGTGTTTTCGAGGCAGCTCGGCTGGCACCATCGGCAAAAAACCTGCAGGATTGGCGGTTCGTAGTGGTAACAGAAAAGCAAACAAAACAAAAGGTGGCGGATTGCACAAATCGGCCGGAAGTTTTTAGTAAGGCGGGAGTGATTATTGCAGCGTGCAGCGTTAGCGATGAAGTGATGCGATGTAGGCAGGCGGTCGCGCCTATTGACGTATCTATCGCGCTGGAACATATCGCCCTGCAGGCAACAACGTTAGGATTGGGTACCTGCTGGATTGGTTCGTTCGATACGGAAAAAGTCAGAGCAATATTGGATATTCCAGCCGATATAAATATAATTGAGCTGATGACAGTCGGTTATCCTGCTGAAAAGCCAAGAGAGGCAAATCGTGAGCCAATAGAAAAAATTGTGTGCTTTGATAAATGGCAGTTTTAAGTTTAGTAACTGGTCCCTTGGGGACTGGTTAAAAAAAGAATCAGGGGACGTAGTGTAACGGGAACACGCCGCGGTCGCATCGCGGAAATGAGGGTTCGATTCCCTTCGTCTCCAGTCTTCGTTCGCCCAAAATTCGGGGAGAAAATATAGCCACGAATTGGGCTGAGATTTTCGTTTAATATGTTAAAGAAATGTAAAGGGGGTAAAAGCTATGCCGGCAAATATAGTACATATGCTAACCGCCCATAAGGCGATTCAAAAGCTAAGGGATAAGGGTATTGAAGAGTTCAAACAGTTCGCAGATATGCTGGATGATACTTCGGTGAGAAACTGTCGGGCATACTTAAATCTCGGCAGCATCGGGCCTGACCTGTATTACTACGTAAAAAGATGGAGATTGCTAAAGGATTTGTTTTTTGATAAGTTCGTTCAGGCAAAAGGTGTAACGCTGTGGTCATATCATCTGCACTCACATCAGCCGAATGTATTTCCTTTGAAGTTATTGGAAATTATGTTCAGCGATATTATAAGAAAAAACGGCAAGACTAAACTTGAGGACGACGACATACGCAAATTAGCATATATCGCAGGACACCTGACCCATATTGCAGCCGACCAGATAATTCATCCTGTTGTGAACAGTGTGGCGGGTCCTTATTATCGAAGCGGAGAAAATCGAAGGGAACATCGCAAGTGCGAAGTCTTTCAGGACTACTTTCTCTACCAGGAGGTTTATCGCGAGGAGAAAAAATTCGGGGCAAAATATGACTTTCTTAAGCAGAAGTTCCACAAGTGGGTAGATTGCGTGAAAGGAGCAACATTTCGTAACAGCGAGGACTGGTTCCGTTACTTTCTGCAGCGAGGCTTCGCTGAGACATACGGGACATTTCCAGAGGAAGATAAAATAGAAAATTCAGCTGATAACCTGCTGCTGATTCTAAGGATATGCCTGATACGCGGCCCATACAAGGAGGCAGCAGAAGATTATCGCAGGAACGGTTGCGACAAGGGGATGTGCAAGAAATACATAAAAGATGTGGATTACTTAAAACACTGGCAAGTTGCTGTGGAACTTTCAGTGATATATTTTCAAGCATTATATGAAGTATATTGTGTGCTGAAAGAAGGACAAGATTTTACCGACAAGCACAAGGAGCGCTTTCTAAATATCGTTAGTGACGCAGACCTTTCCTGCCCACTAAAGAAAAATATTTTCAAAAAGGCCAAAAACGCACTTGAAGACAAAAAGTAAAAACAACAGAGACACCATAATAACGGTTCGAGAATCCTTGATTTTGGGTGGTAAAAGACATAAAGTATTGCTATGGAAACCAGGGTAAAAATAGTTTACCGGCTGGACAGGTCTACGAAACACTCCCAGTTGATATTATTTTGCGGAGAGTAACAGCATGCTTATACCTTATCGAATAGATGTTCCGTTTGACCATCAACCGGTGGTGAGCTGGATAGTATTCGCAGCGATAATTTTGGTATTCGGCTTACAAGTATTAGAGCAGCCAAAGCTCGATCAACAGATTAAAGAGGAATTTAATAAGCGCGTAGCTGAAGGAGAACCACCAATCGACGCACTAAAACATGCCAAAGAAAGCATGTTAGAAAAGACGACAATATACAGTTTTGTGTTAAAAGGTTGGAGACTAAAGGGTTTGTTTGGGCATATGTGGCTGCATGGAGGCTTTATCCATCTGATAGGCAATCTTATTTTCTTGTGGGTTTTTGGAAATGCGGTTTGTTCAAAGATCGGCAATATTTCTTACCTACCGGTATATGTTGGACTTGGCCTGATATCAGCGATTAGCCACTTGCTATTTACTAGTGGTACCGCGATTGGAGCAAGCGGTGCAATAAATGGCATTGTTGGTATGTCTCTTATTTTCTTTCCCGAAAATGAGCTAAGCTGTTTGTGGATATTCTGGTTTCCACTTATGATTCGTCCCTATGTCAAAACATTTTCTGTTAGAAGCTTCTGGTTGATTCTAATGTGGTTCGCTTTCGATATATGGGGAGCATTAAGAGACACAGGCCATATAGCCTATTATGCACATATTGGGGGCTTTGTTAGCGGGGCCGGATTAGCAATTCTACTGCTAAAATTAAAGTGGGTGACTATGGAGCACTATGAAAAGTCGCTACTACAACTAATCAGTGGAGAAAAATCAGATAAAGAAGAAGTAAGAAGAGACTTAGCACCCTGGCAACAACAATATGCTACCAGTGATGCAGCAACGAGTGAACCAGCAACGATACCACTGGAGGAGAAAAAAACCAACGTTGAACCCGAGATTCAACAACTTATTTTAGAAAAACCAAAAGAGGAATTTATTCATTTTACCTGTTCATGTGGCAAAAGAATCAAAGTGCCAGCTAAATACGCAGGAAAAACAGGGCTATGTCCGAGCTGTAAAAGCAAGGTCAAGATTCCAGAAAAAAGCAGCGTTGAGATAGAAAAAACACAGCGGGTGCCAGATAAATCGCAAGATGAATACATTCGATTTAGATGCCAATGTGGGCAGAGAATCAAATTTGCCAGAAAGGATACTGGGAAAATCGGGCGATGTCCAAGGTGTAAACAAGAGGTGAGAATCCCCGAGGAGTGACGACAACCGGCTTCGCGGCACTGATTGCTATGTTTCTGATTTATAAACGGGTAGTATCAGAGTATGGATAAGATTGCGGATGAAACGAAAGGTATAAGCAATAAAAAGAATAGTTTTTCACAGCAATCAAAAAACAAAGGCAAAATTTATATTGGTATAGCAGGTTGGTCATATCCGGATTGGAGGGGGATTGTGTATGAGCGGGCGAAGATGGACCAGCTTGAGTATGTAAGTAGATTCATTGATTGTACTGAAATCAACAACACCTTTTACCGGCCTCCAGAGGAAAAAAATACAAGATTGTGGTTACAAAGCATTTCTAAAAGTAAAGATTTTTTCTTTACGGCAAAGCTACATCGGGACTTCACACACCAAGGTAAAATCAGCGAAGAAATGGTAAAGCAGTTTCATAAGGGTTTTGAGCCACTCCTGGAGACAAACAAGTTAAAACACCTGCTTGTGCAATTTAGATATGACTTTGACGACAATAAAGAAAATCGGCAACATCTAACAAAGATAGCAAAGAGCCTCTCCGATGTGTTTAATCTGGCCGTGGAAGTAAGGCATAAATCGTGGAAAGAAAAAGACGCACTAAAATTTTTTGAGGGACTGGATGTATCGGTATGCAATCTCGATTATCCGACGACGTGGAACTCCTTTGATATGCAGGACTGCACAATCGGCAAAAACGGCTATTTTCGGATGCACGGCAGAAATGAAGAAAAATGGTTTGATAAAGACACAGGCAGAGATGAGACTTATGATTACTATTATAACGAAGATGAAATCGCAGAGATAAAAAATAGAATCGACAGACTCGCTTTAGCATTTGAGACATTAACGGTTATTGCCAACAACCATTTTCGAGGGGCTGAACTTGCCAATGCTATTGAGCTAAAAGCACTTCTAAGTGGTCAAGAGCAGCCGGTTCCTGAAGGACTATTAAGAGCTTATCCGAAGCTGGCAAAGATTGCATTGCAAACAGAAAAATTACAAGATACACTTTGGTAAATAAATGCAAACCCCACGTAAAACCCGCCAAAAATACGGCGGACAAGCGTGGGGCTAAATATAAGATTGCCACGTCGCTTCACTCCTCGCAATGACGTGGCGTAAGCAAAAGTAAAAGAAGAAGGTATGGATATTTATAATCTTGTTAGTTTTGCGGGGATATTTGTTCTGATTGGCTTTGCGTGGCTCTTATCGAATGATAAAAGAAATATGAACTGGAGGGTTATCGGCTGGGGGATTGGGCTACAGTTATTAATCGCGATATTTATCTTCGTTGTGCCCGCAGGGGCTAAAGTATTTTTGGTAGTTAACGACGTTGTTATAAAAGTCCTGGACTCAGCGTCGGCGGGGGCAAAGTTTGTTTTCGGCAGATTAGCACTTGCACCGGGACAGGTAAACGAATCAGGAGAAGAGTCACTGGGATTTATTCTGGCTTTTCAGGCGTTTCCGACGATTATTTTCTTCTCGGCGCTTATTTCGATTTTGTACTACTACAAAATTATGCCCCTGATTGTAAGAGGGTTTGCTTACGTATTTACGAAGCTGATGAGAATATCAGGTGCGGAGTCCCTTGTTGCATCGAGCAATATATTTGTAGGGATTGAATCCGCTCTTACCGTCAAGCCATATCTTAATCGAATGACTAATTCTGAGCTATGCACCATTTTGACTGCCGGGATGGCGACGGTCGCGTCCAATGTTTTGGCGCTATACGTATTTAGTCTGCAAAAAGTATTTCCAACAATCGCAGGACATCTGGTCTCAGCCTCTTTGCTCTCTGCGCCAGCGGCAGTTGTAATGTCGAAAATCATTTTCCCCGAGAAAGAGCAGCCGGAAACTTTGGGTATCAACGTTCCGGCTTTTTATGAAAAGGACAGCAGTATCTTTGAAGCGATAATCAACGGGGCCAACGCCGGTGTTAAAATGATTTTTGGGATTGTAGCGCTACTTATTGCTGTTCTGGGGTTAGTGGCCCTTGTGGATTTAGTTTTATCTGCTGTCGGCTCAAAAATTGATTTACTTTTTAACATCAATACCGACTTGTCATTGAAAACAATATTCGGCTATATCTTTTATCCGTTTACGATAATTCTGGGCATTCCATTAGATGACGCCGGCGTAGTTTCCAAAATTATCGGTGAGCGATTGATTGTTACGGAAGTTGTGGCTTATAAGGATTTGGCAACTGTGCTGGAGCAGAACCTGCTGCAGCATCCGCGCTCAGCGGTGATTACTACCTATGCTTTATGCGGATTTGCCCACCTTGCCTCGATGGCGATTTTTGTAGGGGGTGTTTGTGCGTTAGCCCCTGATAGAATCCGCAACATATCAAAGGCTGCAATTCGGGCACTTATCGCCGCGACGCTGGCCTGTCTTTTAACGGCCTGTGTTGCAGGAGCATTCTCCACAAAAGGGTCGATTCTATTGGGTAACTGACTAGGTTCGACAAGCTCACTACAAAAAGGTTATTTAATGCCGGAATGATAACTCTGCAATGACCTCATAGGAGCCGAGCCATCTCGATGGGCGGCAATACCCTTTGCAGAGGCGGCGGCAGCAGCAGTTGTGGTTATATAAGGAATTCTGTATTTAATGGCAGCTTTGCGTATATAAGAATCATCGTGCTTACTTATCCTGCCTGCGGGGGTATTGATAATAAGCTGAATCTCGCCATTTTTTATAGCATCCACTATGTTGGGTCTGCCTTCCTGCATTTTGAGGATGTGCTCACTTTTGACACCATGAGCTGTCAAATACCGATGGGTTCCTTCCGTTGCCTTGATTTTGAAGCCGAGTTTCTGAAACTGCTTTGCAACTTCGAGAGCGGCTTTCCTATCGTCAGCAGTTACAGTTATTAGGACAGCTCCATCGGAAGGCAATTGCTGCTTGGCGGCCTGCTGAGATTTGAAAAAAGCAAGGCCGAATGAATCCGCCATGCCTAATACCTCACCCGTGGAGCGCATCTCCGGCCCAAGAAGAGGGTCTACTTCCGGGAACATATTGAATGGGAAAACAGCTTCCTTTACACCAAAGTGCGGAATTTTGCGATGCTTCAGATTAAGCTCAGAAAGTTTTTTGCCAAGCATAACCTGAGTTGCCAATCGGGCCATCGAGATTCCACAGACCTTGGAGACCAGCGGAACAGTCCGCGATGCCCGCGGATTTGCTTCAAGAATATATACCACATCATTAGCTATAGCATACTGGATATTCATGAGCCCAATTACATTCAGCTCTATCGCAATTTTTCTGGTGTATTCGCAGATAGTGTCAATGTGTTTCTGTGGTATGCTGGTGGGCGGAATAACACACGCAGAATCGCCAGAGTGGATACCGGCAAGCTCGATGTGCTCCATAACAGCAGGGACAAATGCATCTTTTCCATCAGCGATGGCATCTGCTTCAGCTTCGATAGCGTTTTCAAGGAATTTATCAATAAGAATGGGCCTTTCAGGCGATACTTCGACCGCTTTTGCGACGTAGTGTTTTAGCATGTCCTCATCGTGGACAACCTCCATAGCCCTTCCACCGAGAACATAGGACGGCCTTACCATCAAAGGATAGCCGATTCGTTCGGCAATAGCGAGTGCCTCTTCTTCACTGCTGGCCATACCAGATTCCGGCTGAGGGATGCCGAGCTTTTTCATCACAGCCCGGAAACGGTCACGGTCCTCGGCTAAATCAATCGTCTCAGGCGAAGTCCCTATTACCTTTACGCCCGCCTGGGCCAATTCATCGGCTATATTAAGCGGTGTTTGGCCGCCAAACTGAACAATCACACCTTCCGGCTTTTCTTTTTCATAAATGCTCAGTACATCTTCAACAGTAAGCGGCTCGAAATACAGCTTGTCGGAAGTATCGTAATCCGTAGAGACAGTTTCCGGGTTGCAGTTTACCATAATCGATTCATATTCTTCGTCCCGCAGAGTAAATGCAGCGTGAACACAACAATAGTCAAACTCAATACCCTGGCCAATACGATTCGGGCCTCCACCCAAAACCATAATCTTGCGTTTCTTGGAGGTTTGAACCTTATCGGGTGCATTGTAAGTGGAGAAGTAATATGCGGCATTCTCCACACCACTTACCGGAACCGGCTCCCAGCCCTCCACCATTCCCAGTGAGGTGCGATTCTGCCGGATTTGACTTTCCGCAATGCCAAGTATTTTAGCCAGGTATTTATCAGCAAAGCCATCTTTCTTGGCCTGAATCAGGAGTTTGTCAGGAGGCATTTTGCCTTTATACTTCAAAAGTTTTTCTTCCAATTCAACAAGCTCGGCCATTTGTTCGATGAAGTAGTGCTTGATGCGTGTCTTTTCAAAAAGTGTTTCTATATCAGCACCTTTTCGCAGGGCCTCGTACATAATAAATTGTCGCTCGCTCGTAGCTGCACTCAAAAGGTTCAATAGCTCGTCAAGAGAGAGCTTATTAAAGTTCTTTGCAAAGCCGAGTCCGTAACGTCCTGTCTCGAGAGAACGAATGGACTTTAAAAACGCTTCCTTGTAGTTCTTACCAATGCTCATTACCTCTCCGACGGCACGCATTTGTGTGCCGAGCTTGTCCTCGACGCCTTTGAACTTCTCAAAAGCCCAACGGCAAAACTTAACCACAACGTAGTCTCCCGAGGGAGTATATTTTTCCAGCGTTCCATCCCTCCAGTACGGTATCTCATCGAGAGTCAGCCCACCAGCCAACAATGAAGAAACAAAAGCAATCGGAAAGCCGGTGGCTTTGGAAGCAAGCGCCGATGAGCGGGATGTTCTTGGGTTGATTTCTATTACGACTACTCGTCCGGTTTCAGGGTCGTGAGCAAACTGGATATTGGTACCACCTATGACCTTAATGGCATCAACAATGTCATAAGAATATTTTTGCAGCTTCTTTTGCAATTTCTCATCGATAGTAAGCATCGGAGCGGTACAGTAGGAATCTCCCGTGTGTACACCCATGGGGTCCACATTCTCAATGAAACAGACGGTTATCTTCCGCCCTTTTGCATCGCGAACGACTTCCAGCTCCAGCTCCTCCCATCCGAGGACAGACTCCTCCACCAGAATTTGATTAACAAGACTTACCGAAAGACCTCGAGCCGCGACAATACGCAGCTCCTCGACATTAAAAACCGCCCCACCACCGGTTCCGCCCATCGTGTAAGCCGGACGGATAATAATAGGATAGCCGATTTCATCGGCTATCTTTTCCGCTTCTTCAACGCTAAAGGCAAGCTCGCTCTTCGGCATCTCGATTCCCAGGCGGTTCATTGTCTCTTTGAATACACCTCTGTCTTCGCCCCGCTCAATAGCATCAATCTCGACGCCAATGACCTTGACGCCATACTTTTCAAGTGCACCTGCACGGGCAAGCTCCGATGATAAATTAAGTCCACTTTGGCCACCAAGATTAGGTAAAAGTGCATCCGGCCGTTCTTTCTCGATGATTTCTACCATGCTCTGCAGGTCAAGCGGCTCGATGTAGGTAACGTCAGCCATACCCGGGTCGGTCATAATTGTGGCGGGGTTGGAATTCACCAAAAGTATCTCGTAGCCCAGCTTACGAAGGGCCTTGCAGGCCTGAGTGCCGGAGTAGTCGAATTCACAGGCTTGGCCAATCACGATAGGGCCGGAGCCGATTATCATCACTTTTTTTATGTCCTTTCGCTTTGGCATATAAAATTCTCCTGTTACCCGCCGCCCCGCCTCGTGTCGGGAGACGCGGGGGCAGGCATCACCCCCCGCATCTTGCTGTCGCCCGCAGCCCCGACTCGCGTCGGGAGACGCTGGGGCTTGCAAGACAGCAGCGAGGGTGCAGCATTAGACTACATAAAGTTTAGGTTGTCAAATAAGAAAACTTTACTCGCAAGAAAATTGTGGACTTCTTTGAAGTTTTTTTGTTGGAACCCGCCGAAGCCCGTGGCTTTCGGCCGACGGCATCTGCGAAGGCGGGTAGTTCGGGATAGTTACAGACTCAGTTATAATCAACTGATGAATTTCTATCATTAAGCGGTGTCGTATGCGCGTTTGACCTGCTCGGCTATAATCTTTAATCCCTTCGTGACGGTTTCTTTATCACGGGAGTAATTTACACGGATACATTCGTTTTTGTGCTGCCATTTTTCCGTAAGTCCCGGAAAGAAATAGTGGCCTGGTACAACCAGGACTCCCCTATCTTTCAGACGTTGATAAAGCTCAGCGTTAGTAATAGGCAGCTCTGGAAACCACAGCCACAGGAAAATAGCGCCTTCAGGTTTGTGTATGTGAAAATCGATTCCATCCAGCTCTTTTAATAGTTGTTCTACGGCCTGAGCCGATTTTTTCTGATAGAAGGGCATAATAACATTACGGCTTAAATCGATTATTTGTCCGCTGCGAACCAAATCAGTGGCAATGGCAGCACCCATACTGCCCGGCGCAAGGTTCATAACGGCGTTGACCTGCGAGACCATAGAGATGACTTCTTCATTGGCGATAACGATTCCAGTGCGGGTCCCCGGCAGACCAAGCTTGGAAAGACTCATAATTACAATTGTGTTTTCGTTCCAAAGAGGCTCGGCTTCGGTAAAAATAATATTAGGAAACGGCGTGCCATAGGCATTATCAATAATCAAGGGGACACTATTCGCAGCGGCAAGGGCACTTAGTTTTTCAATTTCAGAGTCGGTCAACACATTGCCGGTAGGATTTGTCGGCCGAGATACACAAACAGCTCCGATTTCGTCGGTAATACTAATCCGGTCAAAATTGATATGGTATTTAAAGAAGTGGTCATCGATATGCTCGATTTCGGGCTTGTTCGCCACAAACAAATCCGCCGCCAAACCAACATCACAATAGCCAATATATTCCGGAGCAAGGGGAAAGAGGATTTTTCTGTCGGGGCCATCATCAAATTCACCGGCAAATATATTAAAAAGGATAAAAAAGGCCGACTGGCTGCCGTTGGTTAAAGCGATGTTTTTAGGATGTATGTCCCAGCCAAATTCGTTGGCCAGCAATGTGGCAATGGCTTCGATAAATTCCTTATTGCCCTGGGACGGGTCGTAATCCCCGATGGCCCGCTCAAATTCGCGGCCATTAGCGAGCAGCTTCTGCATGCTCTCGCGAAAATACCGCTGAACCTCGGGGATATGAGCAGGATTTCCTCCGCCAAGCATCAGAATATCCTGACCTTCCGCAAGGGCACTGCCCAGGTCATCCATCAATTGGCCTATGCCGGAGGCAGTTGCGATTTTCTTAGCAAACTTGGATAACTTCGCCATTACAACATTATTATTGCGTCTTCTCTTTTGGGCAAGGCAAAACTATGATTTTTTCAACCCAGTTGCGCCATTCAGCCGGGCCGTTCTCAGCAAAATATTCGAACGATTTATCATCAGCTAATCGTCCCAACATAATCTTACGGTCAGCCGGGTCCGGCACATCCTTAATAATGCGTTTGCGAAGGACTTCCAGTTCTGCTAAAAACTCGCCATGTTTTTCGGTGAAGGTCTGCTCCAGTTTTTTTCTTATATGGCCCGCATAAGCCGGGTAATGCCCCTCGGTACCTATGGCTACCTGAAGGTCGCCGCGTTTTACAACAGCCGGCACGAAAAAGTCACAAAGCTCCGGCTCATCAACAACGTTGCACAGAATCTCCAGCTCCTGACAATCCTTATAAATCCGCTTGTTCAACTCAGGCTTGTTCGTTGCTGCTATGCTGAGAACAGCACCGGTCAGATAGCTTTTGGAATATTTGGCTCTTACCAACTCGGCGTTTGTGCCTTGACAAAGAGCGGTCATCATATCACTGATGCGCTCAGCAACAACCACCAGCCGAGCACCGGCAGCAAGAAGCGGCTCGGCCTTTCGGACCGCAACCGCCCCACTACCAATTACGACCACACGCCGACCACCAAGTTCGAGAAATATAGGATACTTAGCCATAACTTATATTTTATCAGTAAACCAGCCATAGTACAAATGGGTTTGATTGGGTTTGTTTTGGCTTTGTTTTTATTTTCATAGTTCATAGCTTTTTGTTCATAGTTCATTGTAAAACAATAGCTTACGTTCATTTTAGGCGTCCGTAAAATTGGCTTTGGGATTTTTGGGCCAAAAATCGATGTTCATTTTCATAACTCTTCATTTTACAAGAGCTTACAATCACCCTATTTTTAAGAAAATTGGGTTTGTTTTGCGTACTTTGGTCAATTTGATTGACCAAAGAGTCAATGCGTAAATGCGTAAATGGGTAAATGGGTAAATGAGTTAGTGGATAAATGGTTCATAGGTAACTCGTAACTGGTTATTGTGGAACGACTGTTCTGTAAGGCTTGTCCCTCCGGGGACTACCCTGTGCTACCAGAGCACATTCGGTATTATACCGCCCTGCTTCTGTATGTTCAATAGAAAAATAGCGATATTTTTAAAAAAATGCAGAAAGAGGGAGTTTAAAATTCAAAGTGTTAAGTGTAAAGTTGTGGTATCGCTGCGCGATGATATTTTAATATTTAGCCACAGATTACACGGATTTGCACAGATTTATTTTTGCCGCGGAGAAAATCATTTCCGTTGGGGAGGAAATCATTCTCGTCGAGGAGGAATTTAATCTCGCTTGTACAGCAGCCACCCCCATAAGCCCTATAAACCCCATTTCAAGGCTGTAAACCCGCATTTCCCCCCAAAAATGCTTTATACGCACATAAATAGCGGTGCCTTAGGCACGTAAATAACAGGCGGCGTAAAAAATTTCTTTGGCGGTAAGTGCGGAGGTTGGTTAATGAAAAGCAGAGTATAGGGATTAATGCTTTATCGTTATTTTCTCGTTGATTTCGCTGCTTGGAATGATGAAGGAGATGTCTCGAATGCTACCAATCGAAATCTTTCGGTCTCTTTCGGGACCATCATAGCAAACCAATCTCCACTCAGACTGGTAAGCAAATCTCTTGAGTTTTTTGAACGGACCAACCTTGCCAATATATCCATCATCCACATATTTAACCAGATTTGCATCGCCTTTGATATTTTGATCCTTTAGGTATAAGCTTATCCGATCTATGAACTGCTGCGGGTTCGTCACCACGAGCGCGTAATCCCCAAATCGAAAGTTTTTTTCATCCACCGGAAAGGTTTCTGCAAACGGACGCAATGCGTACATACAGAAGATGTTTATTTTCTTCGATTCTGGTGGAGGTATTCTAAGTGTCCAGTTGGTAATCTTCGTGGGCTCCTTCTCACCATTTGACCAGCTTATTTTGCCCTTATGCCCCCGTTGTACTTCGTGCACGCTGTCAAATGGGTCGCCTCGAAGCTCCTCATCCTCAATCTTCCAGAAATACGGAAGATTGTTCATGTAGAGTAATCCCTTTTCTTGGAGTTTCAAAATGTGTGCGTGCTGTCCAAACTTGACAAGAACCGCTTGCTCGCCCATCTAGTTCTGCCTAACAATGATTATACAGTCTGTATAAGAAGTTCCCGTTGCTTCTTCAATACTCGTCCAATCTCTTTTATTAAATGATTCCGCGTGTGCAAACAAGCTGGACGAACTACTTGGCTAATTGTTTTTTACATACTCTCTAACTGATTGACTAATGTTATCTTTTTTCATAACTGGTAGTAATTAGAGAAATTAAAATATCGCTTAAAAGTCTTCCTCTAAAATTTACGACTATCGTATTGCGATGAGAATTTATTTTTTCCATTTTATCCGCAGGCTCTATACGGCCTTCATTCTGGGGTGCATACACAATTAGAGCAGTTGAGTCCTTTTTAATTGCAAGAATATCGTCAATCTTATTCTGATAATCTTTCCAGTGAACTAAAAACAGAGTTTCTTTTTCTGCTTTTTTCAAATCATTTTTATTAACCTGTAAAATATTCTTTTCCTTAAATATTTTTGAATCAATGAGCATCCTTTTTAAACTTTCAAATTCCGTCGACGCAAATATAGCTATTTTTCTTTTCGATAGCCCCATCCCAAGCCGATACCACACCGGAAAAACACCCTTTATCATCAGAAATACCGTGTAACAAAAACAAAGGATTATTAAAATCGTAGAGATGCCACCAATGATAATAAAAAATGGATGATTGAAAAAAGTTACTATATAACAAGCTATGATTTTACACATAAAGCTCCTTTCGCCCTTATTTCTTCCTTCTTCGGTTTCGGGAAAAACCGCGAAGGCCAGATTTAGCCCAACTATTTTCTTATTTCATAAAGTCCCCAGACTATTTTTTCCCAGCAATCAAATTTGTAAGCTGAAATAGCAGCATTTATAATTTGAGTTTTTTGACCATTGGTAATTGAATCGGAAATAATATTATTAGAGTTTGCTGGATCGAATATTTTTGCATGCTCGAATTCTTCAATAATGTATTTCAACACAATTAGAAACTTTCTTTCGATTCCCAACCCAGCTTTTTTCTTCAATGCTTCTAAAATTGTTAATTCCAACAAGAATGATGGAAAATCTATCTCATTGAGTTTGCACCAAACTTTAAAAAGCTTTATAATATTTCTATGCGGAGATTTTCTAATTATGTTTATATGTTTATGAATGTTGGTCTTGGTCCAAGTATCAAACTTACTAACATATATTGAATGTGGATATTTTACGTTTGGTTGTTTCTTTGCTGGAACCAAATCTACTTTTACACCCTTGTAGATAATTCCTATTGAAACATTCTGTTTCTGTGGACAATAGGAATTATCTAAGAAATCATATAACGATTCATAAATCTCCTTTAAATCAAATGGAGTTTGGTTCTTTAGTGAAATCAACAAATCTATATCAACCTTGCCCCCCTTTACTGCCGTGCCTTTTAAAAAAGAACCAGATGGTATTATTCTGATGATATATTTATTGGCCCATTTCCGTATCTCTTGATACAAAGGCTTAACTCTTGATTGTAGCCTTAACCGTTCTTCATCAAGAATTGAATATTTTTTAACAATACCAGCCAGGTAAGAATTAGCGTTCACGACAATTATTTTCCCCTATCTTTTAGTTTGAATAGTTTTATTTTCCAAGAAATTACTTTATTTAAAGCTTTCGATCTTTTCTTTACAAAGTAGTTCCCGTTGCTTCTTCAATATTTATCCGCCTTCCGTCTTCGCTAAAGCTACGCCGTGACAAGTTGGCGGACTCGTCCAATTACACAACTTACAAGGCTAAGTCTCCTAATATGTCGAGATGTTATTGCTTAAGGCTTTCTATTGCTCCTGATATTTGTTGGAGAATATCACCAAGCCCACCCATCTGCTCGTCATGATAATCCCCATTTTGCACAGCAATATTGTTTTGCCGTTCAAGCTCCAGAACTTTCTTGGCTTCAATGACTGTTTCCATAGCTACATCATGCTTCTTGCATAGATCAGCTAAATCTTTTAGGAACGAATCCAAATCTCGATGAAATTCGTTTCTCGGCGGTTGGCCTCCTAATGTACCCATATTGTATCTCCTTTTTGATTCATTTATAACCTCAACGGTTACTCAAACGATTCCATTTTCGCTTCGCCCTCCTTCGCATAAAGCTACGGCGAGACTTCGCTCAAATAAAGCTTTTTATTTTCGCTACGCAAATCTTTTTGGTCAATCTCTGTAATACTTTTACTCTCTCGGCCAGATATTCGAGCTGTTTTTCTCTCGCAGATGTTTCCCTCAAAGTAACTTAATGGATTTTACCAAACTTGAGGTTATAAAGCAAGAACTGATTCCCCTGCCGCCAGCGGCAGGGCTAACCAAAATGGATTCCTGCCTTCGCAGGAATGACGATGAGAACCCCCTACGGTGCAGGGGGCTAACAACCACTTAATTTTTAATCTTTTCAATTCGCGATTCTGGATGCTGGATACTTGATGCTGGATGCTGTATAATACAGTAAATGTGTTTTTCTAATCCTCCCTAAAAAACGATTTAACTTTTTGGAGAATTGATACAAATGCCGGATATTGCCAGTGGAATTTTAAAGCTTGATAAAAATGGAACGGGACGTTTGCTCAGTGCTGAAAGGTCGCTGCGGTCAAGTCCCAGCGATGTGATTGTGCCTGCACGGCTGATACGGCAGTATAAACTTGCCGAAGGGGCTGTAACGGCTGGTCCATTTGATGTGGTCAAGGGCAGGAAAGAATTGTCGGCAGTGGACTCGGTATGTGGATTAAAGCCGGAAGAGTTTCAAAAACGCAAGCCTTATAATGACCTTGTCGCTGTGAATCCTAACAAGCGGTTTAAGCTGGCGACATGCGGGGAGCGGAGTATGCGGATAATCGACCTTGTGGCGCCGATAGGAAAAGGAACGCGGGGATTGATAATATCGCCTCCAAAGGCAGGCAAGACGGTGCTGCTTGGGCAAATAGCAGATGCCATTATTTATGATGACCCCAAGACGCACGTGATCGTGTTATTAATCGACGAGAGGCCTGAAGAGGTGACGAGTTTTCGGCGGCAGGTAAATGGGGCAGAGGTTCTTGCAAGCACTATCGACGGAAGTATCGAGGAGCATATCGCACTTGCGGAGTTGATGCTTGCCAATATCAGAATTGAGCTCGAATGCGGCAGAGATGTGGTGATTCTTGTGGATAGTCTGACGCGGATGGGCAGGTCGTTTAACCGCAGGGGGTCGGGAACGGGAAGGGTTATGTCGGGCGGAGTGGAAGTCGGGGCACTGGAGATACCACGAAGGTTTTTCGGGATGGCACGGAATATCGAGAACGGCGGGTCGGTTACGATTATTGCAACCATACTGGTCGATACCGGCTCGCGGATGGACCAGTTGATTTATGAGGAATTTAAGGGGACGGGCAACAGCGAGATAGTACTTGACCGTTCGCTTGCGGAGAAGAGGATATTTCCAGCGATAAATCTGGCTGCGAGCGGAACGCGAAAGGAAGAAAGTTTATACGGCGAGGAGGAAATGAGGAAGCTTGCTATGATGAGACGGGTGCTGTCGAGTTATAAACCCAGAGAGGTGATAGAATCGCTGGAGAAGCTGTTGAAAAAATATCTGACCAACGAAGAATTTCTGCAAAGTCTGTCGGGGTAAAAAAAATTTCAAATTAGCCGTTTGGGGTGTTCAAGTATATGCGCTTTTGATTGATCCCTTAGACGAAGATTGATTACGATGCTGCCGATAGGCCCTAGTTGCTGTTGCTGCCGGAGGCCGCGACGAGGGACATACAGGTATTACGCAGGAGCGAAGCGACGGAGTAATATAAAAAGTCCGAACCGCAGGCAGCACAAGCAAAATAATTTCCGATTTTCGATTGCCGATTTAAGGGATACCCCCGAAGCAGGCTTCGGGGCTAAATAAAAAGAAAACCCTCTGCGGTGCAGAGGGCTAACAACCACTTAATTTTTGAGCTTTTCAATTCGTAAAAACGGCGGTAAAATACCGAAAAGAGAATTAGTTAATTGGTTAATTAGAGAATTGGTTAATTAGAAAACAGAAGTTAGATTCTTCGACTGCGCTCAGAATGACGAAGAAGGGACAAATGAGTGAAATAAAGAAATTACAGGCGCCGTTGACGGAAAAAGATGTGCGTTCGTTAAAAGCGGGCGATGAGGTGCATATCACCGGTACAATCTATACTGCCCGGGATATGGCCCATAAAAGACTGTGCGAGGCGCTCGATTCCGGCGAGCCGTTACCAATTGAACTCAAAGGAGCGATTATCTATTTCGTCGGACCAACACCGGCCCGGCCTGGCAGAGTTATCGGAGCGGCAGGGCCAACCACATCATCGAGAATGGATGCGTTTAGCCCAAAACTATTAGCCGGTGGACTTAAAGCAATGCTCGGAAAAGGATATCGCAATAGCGAAGTTAGAGATGCCCTGAAAAAATATACAGCAGTCCATCTATCAACTATCGGCGGAGCAGGGGCACTACTCAGCAAGCACATTACAAAAGCAGAAGTAATCGCATACGAAGACCTTGGAACCGAAGCGATAAGGAAATTAGAGGTCGTTGATTTTCCAGCTATTGTGGCATACGATTGTTATGGCAATAGTGTTTATGAAAAATAAAAGCCACCCCACTTCGCCCAAAGGGCTACGCGGGGCAGGCAGAGAGCATCCGCCGTCGCCAAGGCTTTGGCGGGACAAGCAGAGGAACACAGAGATAAGAAAATATTAGCCACAGACTAACACAGGTTAGACAAAAGTAAAAAAATATAAATCAGTGAAATCTGTGGCACAAAACAAAAAGGGGCAAGATGAAGGTAGCACTACTTGGCTTATTACAATCGGGCAAGAGCACGATATTTGCCGGGCTGAGCGGCAAAGCAATTCCGCCGCCCGGCTCAACCGCCATCGAAGAAGCCATCGTGCCCGTGCCGGATGAGCGGCTCAACTGGATGACCGAACATTACAAGCCCAAGAAAACAATCCACGCAACAATAGACTGCCTTGATTTGCCCGGCTTTAACTTCGCCGATGAGCACGGCAGGGCCGCTGCGAGACGGCTGATTAACCAGATAAGAACTATTGATATGCTTGTCCTGGTCGTACGGGCATTTGAAAATTCGGCAGTGCCCCCCTACCGAGACAGCATCAACCCTGTTAGAGATTTAGCAGAATTACAGACAGAACTGTTACTTTCCGATTTGGAACTTATAACAACCCGTATCGAACGGCTCGAAAAGCAGCTCCATAAACCAACCAAAAACCACGTGCACGATAAGGCGGAGTTAGAACTGCAAAAGAAACTGCAGGAAGCGATAGAATCAGAAAAGCCAATCAGCACCGCTATTGAAACAGATGAGCAGCTTGAAATGATTAAATCGCTCGGATTTTTGACCTTAAAGCCGATGGCTGTCGCAGTAAATACGGGCGAGGACAAATTAGACGAAAAATTCGATTTTTCAGAACAGCTCAATTCATCCGCACCGACTATAACAATCTGTGCCAAACTACAATACGAGCTGTCGCAGTTAGATAACAAAAGCAGAGCTGAATTTATGGCTGACCTGGGCATCACCGAATCGGCGGCGAACAAATTCGTCAAGAGCTGCTACTCTGCGCTGGGTTTAATCAGCTTTTTGACTGTGGGTTCGGATGAAGTGCGTGCCTGGCCGATAACAAAAGGCACATCCGCCCTCGACGCAGCCGGCAAGGTACACACCGATATCAAACGCGGTTTTATCAGAGCTGAAACCTTCCACTTTGCTGACCTAAAAGAGCTTGGCAGCGAAAAGGCCCTGAAGGCAGCCGGCAAAATCCGGCTCGAAGGAAAAGAATACATCGTCCATGATGGTGACATTATTAATTTCAGATTTAATGTTTAAATCAGCAAATTCAAAGGCACTATTCGTGAATCGATTCCTAAAACTATTACTTCCAGGATTTATAGCGATATCGACAGTGGTTTTTGTTTTGTTCTTCTTAGATTGTAAAAACTCGGAAACCAGCAGAGTCCACACTTATAAAGTCATCAATACCTTTGCTCACGACAAACAAGCCTTCACACAGGGGCTGGCTTTCGATGACGGCTTTTTATACGAAGGAACAGGACTCTATGGACGTTCGACATTGCGCAAAGTCGAATTAGAAACGGGCAATATCCTGCAAACGCACGAACTGCCGGCCGAATTCTTCGGCGAAGGTATTACTATTTACCGAGACAAAATCATTCAGCTAACCTTTCAGCAAAACGTAGGTTTTGTTTACAACAAAGACACTTTCGAGCTGTTGCGAAAATTCAATTACCCAACCGAGGGGTGGGGTATTACACATGATGGAAACCGGCTGATTATGAGCGATGGGACAGATAAATTGTACTTTCTAAGCCCCGATACATTCGAGGTGCTCGGCAGTATCGAAGTGCGCGACGTAGGTTCGACAAGCTCACTACAAAAAAATACCGTCGTACAGGGGCTCAACGAGTTGGAATACGTCAAAGGGGAAATATACGCAAATATCTGGCCAACAGAACGCATCGTACGAATCGACCCCATGACGGGCCAAGTCGTCGGCTGGATACACATGGGTGGGCTTGCAAGTCTGATGGGTGCGAGCCAGCCAATCGACGTCTTTAATGGAATCGCCTATGATGCTGCCAGCGACCGATTATTCGTTACCGGGAAACTTTGGCCTAAAATCTTCGAGATAAAACTTGTACCATTAAAGCAATAGTATTAACGATAAGTATACCTAAAACAGAACTGGAATAGCTTATGAAAGCAGTTGTACTAACCGGCATAAAACAAATGGAAGTAAGGGATGTGCCGGAGCCGAACATTCAAAAAGATACCGACGTCCTGCTGAAAATCGAAATGGTGGGCGTCTGCGGCTCCGATGTGCATTACTATGAGACCGGCAGAATCGGCTCACAAATCGTTGAGTATCCCTATATCACAGGGCATGAATGCTCCGCTACGGTTAAAGCTATCGGCAGCTCAGTTACCCATGTCAAAGTCGGCGACGCTGTAGCCGTTGACCCAGCAACATCCTGTCATAATTGCGTTCAATGCAAACTGGGAAGAGAAAATACCTGCTATAATCTGGGCTTTCTTGGGACACCCGGCCAGGCAGAAGGCTGCCTGTGTGAATATATTGTGATGCCTGAAGAATGCTGCTATCCGACCAACGGGACAATTACTCTCGAGCAAGCTGCCCTGTGTGAGCCATTGTCTATCGGTGCATATTCCGTCAAACAGGCAAACCTGTCAGAAAATGCCAACATCGCAATCCTCGGTGCCGGCCCAATCGGTCTATGCACCCTTGTCAGTGCAAAAGCTGAGAACCCGAATGCCTGCTATATGACTGAAAAAATCGAAGAGCGCATCGAGGCGGCTAAAAAAGCCGGTGCGACCTGGGTCGGAAATCCCGATAAGCAGGATATTGTCAAAGAAATTCTTAAGCGGCAACCCGATGGAGTGGATGTCGCATTCGAATGTGCAGGCCAGCAGGAAACAATCGACCAGTGTGTCGAGCTGCTCAGGCCAGGCGGTAAGCTAATCCTTATCGGCATTCCACGTTTTGAAAGAATCTCTTTGGCCATCGACAAAATACGCAGAAAAGAAATCACAATTATAAATATCAGAAGGCAAAACAAATGTGTGCAAAAGGCCATCGATTTGATTGCTTCGGCGCAGGTCAACGTTGACTTTATGATAACGCACAGGTTCACGCTCGAACAAACTCAGGATGCCTTTGATATGGTCGCAGAATATCGCGATGGCGTAGTTAAAGCACTAATCGAAGTTTGAAATGAAAAAGGCAAGTATTGTCAGTATCGGCAATGAACTTCTTACAGGTCAAACAGTAAGCACAAACAGTGCATACTTAGGTGAAAAATTACTTTCAATCGGCATACCAGTTGTCAGCTCTTATACTATCGGTGATGATATAGACTCAATCGTGCGGGCGTTTAATCTGGCAGCCGATGACGCTGATATAATTCTGGCAACCGGAGGACTCGGCCCAACCGATGATGACTTGACCCGACAGGCGCTGGCAAAATTCCTTGGCGTCGATTTGCAATTGCAAGATGAACTTCTACAAAAAATAGAGAATTTCTTCGCCAGCAGAGAACACCAAATGCCTGAAAATAATAAGGTCCAGGCATATATACCAGCAGGTGCGAAAGCCATCGAAAACAATCTTGGCACAGCTCCGGGCATTATGGCCCGAGTAAGGGCGGTTCGCGAACCGCCCCTACTTATTGCTTTACCCGGTGTGCCATCGGAGATGAAGCAGATGTTTGAAGAATCCGTTCTGCCGGAGCTACAAAAACTGGCCGTTAGCCAAGCCGTGGTAATACGAAAACTAAAATGTTTCGGGGCAGGCGAATCGAACATCGCTGAATTACTCGGACCAGCAATGCAGCGAGGCAGAAATCCTCTTATAAATTGTACTGTGGACTGCGGTGTAATCACATTGACAATCATCGCTACCGCAAAAACTAAAAACCAGGCCCAGCAGATGGCCGAGGAAGACGAAAAATCGCTGTGTGACAGACTCGGAGAGCTAATCTACGGCAGAGGCGAACAAACTATCGCTGAAGTTGTCGGCGAAAAATTAGCCCAGCAGAAAAAAACGCTTGCCGTAGCTGAATCCTGTACAGGCGGGACGTTAGCAAAGCTGCTTACCGACATACCCGGAGCAAGCAGGTATTTCACATACGGCTGGGTTACCTACAGCAATACGGCTAAAACTACGGAGTTCGGCGTACCAGCAGAGTTAATAGAAAAACAGGGAGCCGTAAGTGAGCAGGTCGCCAAAGCTATGGCTCAATGTGCCAGGAAAAAAGCTGCAACAGATTTTGCCATCGCTATAACCGGCATAGCTGGTCCAACCGGCGCAAGTAAACAGAAACCAGTTGGCTTAGTATACATTAGTGTGGACTCCGTCAACGGGACCGAAACTAAGCGAATTATCTTTTCACAAGACAGGGGTTCAATACGGCTTCGGGCGGCTCAAACAGCAATAAATATGCTCCGGTCAAAACTGAAGAATTGACTAACTATCTCGATTATGGTATAATAGACGCTGGGTTAGTATGGCGAAATCACGCAAACATTTAGGTGAAATTCTTTTCAAAGCCGGTCTGGTTAAAAAGCAGGCCCTCATCGATGCCATAAAGACTTCAAAGGCCAAGAAGAAACGGCTGGGAGAGGTATTAGTTGAGCTGGGGCTGATAGATGAAGATACTCTCACTAAGGCAATCGCAAAGCAATTCGGCCTGAAGTACGTAAACCTGGATAAAACTAACATTCCATCCGACGCAATGAACCTTATCCCGGAAGACCTTATAAAAAAGCACAATGTCCTGCCCCTGGGTATGGATAACGGCCGATTGAAAGTTATTATCAGCGACCCCATGAACTTAGACATGATGGATGCCATTAGATTCCGCTCAAACGCCGAGCTGGAGTGCTATCTCGCAAATCCCGTAAAAATTCGTTCGTATATACAGGACTCGTACGATAAAGTAGAAACACAAGAAGACGACCGCCTAAAACACAGTATTGATGCAACTGCTGCCGAGCTTGCCGAGGCCGGCCATGAGTTACAAGCTGAAACGCTCCTCGCACAGGCAAAAGGCGGCGACCAGGAAGGCCCCATTATCAAACTGGTAAACCTGATAATTGATAGCGCCTATCACATGCGGGCCAGCGATATACACCTTGAGCCAATGGCCGACAGAGTACGCATACGATACCGTGTCGATGGTGTCTGCCTGGAAAAAGACAATATCCCCAAGAATATGCAGGCGGCGCTGACTACGCGACTGAAAATTCTATCCGGAATGGATATTGCGGAAAAAAGATTGCCTCAGGACGGCCGTATTAAACGTAATATTGCAGGCCAAGACATCGATTTTCGAGTCTCGGCCTTACCGGGTTACCACGGAGAAAGCGTGGTATTGCGTATTCTACGACCCGATTCGGTAAATATCGGCATCAGCGCGCTCGGTTTCGAACAGGACCATTATGAGCAGTTTCAGCGGATAATCAAAAGACCCAACGGCATCTTTTTGGTTACAGGCCCCACTGGTAGTGGCAAAACAACGACCCTTTACGCAGCACTGCAGGAACTTAATAAGCCGGACAAAAAAATCATAACCGCTGAGGACCCTGTGGAATACAACTTTGCCGGAATGAACCAATGTCAGGTCAGAGATGAAATCGGATTGACATTTTCGAGGATTCTTAGAGCAATGCTGAGGCAGGCCCCTAATATCATACTCATCGGCGAAATTCGCGACCATGATGTCGCAGATATCGCAATTCAGGCAGCCCTTACAGGCCATCTGGTTTTCAGCACTTTGCACACCAATGATGCACCAAGCGCAATTGCACGTCTGATAGATATGGGCGTCAAACCCTTTCTCGTGGCAAGCTCAATACAGGCCATTATGGCCCAGCGGCTTGTGAGAGTCATCTGCAGTAAGTGCAAAGTAGTTGATAAAAATCCAGACCCACACCAAATGCGATTGCTCGATATTAGCCCCGAAGATATTGAAAAGCGCCCCATCTACAAAGGGGCTGGATGTTCTCACTGCCAGCATACCGGCTACAAAGGACGAATCGCTATATTTGAGATGTTTGAAATGAACAACGAAATTAGAGAACTGGCCTTTACAAAGGCCCCCACCGGCGAATTGAGAAAGGCAGCCCAAGCAAGCGGAATGAGAACGCTAAGGGATGATGGGATAGCCAAAATATTCAAGGGAACAACCACACCAGATGAAGTGGTAAGAATAACGCAGACAGAAATGGAAAAGGCTTTAGCAGAATAAACAGTTATTGAGGACTTTTAAATGGCAACAGTTAATATGGACAGATTACTCCAGGCCTGTGTTGCACAGGGTGCTTCAGATGTACATCTTGTTGTGGGCAGACAACCAGTTTTGAGGCTCGACGGCCGGCTCAGGTCACTGGAAACCAAGGTTCTTGAACCTGATGATACAACAGCTTTAATGAAAAGCATCACTCCAGACCGAAATCAACAAGAGCTTCAGGAAGAAGGCGGAACCGACTTTGGTTTTGCATTCGGCGACCAAGGCAGATTTCGTGTCTCCATATTTCGACAAAAGGGTAACATTTCGCTGGTCTTACGTCTTATACCAAGCAAAATGTTGACTTTTGAGGAAATAGGTCTACCCAAGCTTTGTGTCGCTTTGTGCCGTAGGCCGAGAGGCCTGTTTTTGGTCACAGGACCAACCGGATGCGGCAAAACTACTACCTTGGCATGTATGATAAACTATATTAACGAAAACTTTGACCGGCATATTGTAACTGTTGAAGAACCGATAGAATATTATCACCCACATAAAAAATCTATTCTTAATCAGCGGGAAGTCGGTGTTGATGTCCCGAGCTTTGGCGAGGCGCTAAGACGCGTTTTAAGAATGGACCCGGATGTAATTCTCGTCGGTGAATTGCGGGATTTGGAAACGATTGAATCAGCCATTAGAGCCGCGGAAACAGGCCACCTCGTCTTCAGCACCGTCCATACAACAAGCGCTGCAGGAACAATTACCAGACTGATAGATGTCTTTCCCGTAGACCAACAAGAGCAAATTCGTATTCAGTTAAGTGGTAACTTAATAGCGGTCTTGAGTCAGGTCCTGTGTCCATTGGCTACCGGCAGAGGAAGAATTGCTGCCTATGAGTTTATGGTCGTAACTCCTGCAATTGCAAATCTTATCCGCGAAAACAAGACTTATCGAATCGATTCCAGCATCCAAACAGGCAAAAAGTTAGGAATGCAGCTTCTCGATGAGCACCTCTGGCAGCTTTATGATATCGGCAAAATCACCCTCGAAGAGATGCTTGACCATGCCCGCCAACCAGGCGATTTGCAGGATAAAGCAATGGCCAAATTACAAACCATGAAGGGCAAGGGAAAGAGAAAAGCAAAGGCCAAGGAGGAAATGGAAGACTTAGGACCGATTCTAAGAACATAATCCGTGAGCTTCCGTCCCAGAAATGCTTAGCTGGTTTTTCCTAAACCTTGTCAACTCTTAAAAATTTTAAATTTTTCTATCAAACCTCTATTTCCTTTTTTTTGATACGCTTATTTTTTTATATAATTCCCCCAAATTGACCAATCTCACACATAAGCTCTTTAATTCTATACCCTTATATTACCACTAAAGCCCTTCTTTATCGAACCATTCCCCATTAATAACCATCTTTTTCACTGAAAAACAAGGATTGCCATATTCACCTAAATCCCTATTATTTAGCTAAAAACGAGCACTCTAAAAGTCCCAATAACCATATGTCTAATCTATAATTTATTTGCTAAAAAGCTTTTAATGTGATATAATACAATAGGTTTGAAAGAAACTGTTAGTTAATAGGAGAAACACAAATGGCAAAGGTGAATTCGGCCCAAGCGTTGCCTCCTATAGAGCAATTACGAGGTAGAACCCTCGGCAGAATACTCATAAAAATGGGCTTTCTCAACAGAGAAAAAGTCCATGAATGTATGAAAATCCAGCAGCATCGCCATGGTGATGTTCAAATAGGCCAGATTTTTCTTGAACTCGGCCTGGTCGATGAAAAACATCTACAGCTTGCCCTGGCTGCCCAAAAGGGAATGGAATATATCAACCTGAACGATTTCGAAATCTCGCCTGATGTAATCGAAAAAGTTCCGGCACAAATGGCAAAGACATATCACATCGTACCAATCGAATATAACAAAGAGCGAAATGAATTGAGTGTTGCTCTTGATAATGCAGATAACTTCAGAGCAACCGACGACCTCAGCACACTAATGGGTTTTAACGTTTCGGCGAAGCTAACTGACCCAGAAGCATTAGAAAAGACACTAACCAAGTATTACGACGAAACGCAACAGGATGAAAACATCAACGAGTTAATAGACGAGATACAAGGCGACAGTTTCCTTGCAGAGTTTGAAGGCCGGAGCCAAAGTATCGACCTGGATGAATTAAAAGAACTATCCGAGTCAAATCCCGTCAAAAAGCTGCTAAATCTGGTTCTGCTTCAAGCAATTCGTGATAAGGCCTCAGATATCCATTTTGAGCCATTTGAAAACGAGTACAAGATGCGTTACCGTATTGACGGCGTGCTTTACGAAATGATTCCGCCTCCGAAGTACATTGCTGCGGCGCTTAGCTCGCGTATCAAGGTTATGGCAAGTCTGGACATCGCCGAGAGACGTCTACCACAAGACGGGCGAATTTCACTTACAGTCCAGGGCAAACCTGTCGATTTGCGTGTCAGCGTTTTGCCAACGATGTTTGGGGAAAGTGTCGTATTGCGTGTACTTGACCGCAGCCAAACCAAGTTTGATTTGGCCGAGCTCGGTTTGAGTAAGGAAGACCATGAATTAGTCCGCCAGCTTATCCACAAACCCAACGGTATCATAATCACAACTGGTCCCACCGGTTGCGGCAAAACAACTACACTTTATGCCGCCCTGCATGAACTTAACGATATTAAAACAAAAATAATCACTACAGAAGACCCTGTAGAATACGATATAGACGGGCTTGTCCAGGTTCAGATTAAATCCGATATCGGTCTTACTTTCGCAAGGTGTTTACGCTCAATTTTACGTCAAGACCCTGATGTTATATTAGTGGGCGAAATTCGTGACCTTGAAACAGCAGAAATTGCGGCGCAGGCCTCTCTAACAGGCCATGTAGTGTTCACTACCCTGCATACAACTGATGCTCCAAGCTCGATAGCACGACTTTTGGATTTAGGGGTTGAGCCGTTTCTTCTTACCGCTACGATTGAAGGTATTGTTGCCCAAAGATTGGTTAGAAAAATATGCTCAAATTGCAAAACAGAATTTAAGCCAAGTGAAACTCAATTAATGGACTTACGCATTACCCCAGATGACATCAAAGGTAAGAAGTTCTATTACGGTCGAGGCTGCAACAAGTGTAATAAGACCGGCTATAGGGGTCGAATAGGAATCTTCGAAATTATGGTATTCAACGACGAAATCCGTGATTTGATTATGAAACAGGCTTCGACAAGTATCCTTCGTGCGGCTGCTCAAAAAGCAGGCATGAAGCTGCTGCGTGACAATGGTTTGACAGCGATATACGACGGCATTACCACTATAGATGAAATAGCAAAAGAGACAATGATGGAGGAAACATAAAGCAAACTGATTTATTATAAGTCGGGATTCAACCCACAATGGGATACCCCACATGGTATCCTATATTCGTTGGATCCGGGGAGGTATTCAAGATGGCTGTTTTTCAATACACGGCATTAGACGCCCAGGGCGTCGAGCTAAAAGACGAGATTGAGGCCCTTAGTGAGAAAGAAGCAATAAGCAAGATACGTAATATGGGGTATTTCCCCACAAAGGTACGTGCTCGCGTAGCGGCAAGGTCCGGTGCGAAAGCTGCTGCCAAGCCGAAACGCAGGCGTGGTGCCAGCGGCAAAGTCAAAGCCAAATTCACAACTCAGTTCGCACGACAGCTTTCCACGCTTCAGGATGCGGGTCTGCCGATTCTGCGCTCGCTTCGGATTCTTGAGGAACAGCAAAGGTCGGGAACATTCAAAAAGGTCATTGGCTATGTAGCCGACGACATCGAGGGCGGCGCGACACTGTCCGAAGCGATGGGCAGATTTCCAAAAGCTTTTAACCGGCTGTTTGTCAATATGGTAGCGGCCGGTGAAGTTGGCGGCGTTCTGGACCTGATATTGGCACGAGTGGCCGATTTTATGGAAAGTGCCCAGAAACTCAAATCCCGGGTCAGAAGTGCGATGATTTACCCTTGTGTTGTTTTAGGCGCTGCTTTCGGCATTCTCTTGATGCTGATGTGGAAAGTGATACCCACGTTTACCGGAGTTCTGACCGATATGGCCGAAGGTGCGCCGCTTCCAAAGATAACGCAAATCGTGATGGGTGCAAGCAGCTGGATAGCATACAGATACGGCTGGCTTGTCCTGATAGGGGTACCATTTGCGATAATTTTTGCACTGCGACTGGCAAGGAAAGTTCGCCCCGGCAGGCTGGTTCTGGATAGCATTAAATTGAAACTGCCGATTATCGGCCCGCTAACCAGCAAAATAGCGGTTACGCGCTGGACCCGAACACTGGGGACGCTGATTAGCGCAGGCGTTCCGATATTAGATGCCATCAATGTCACGCGCGAGACAACAGGAAACGAGGTTTTTGCCAATATGCTTGGCAATGTTCACAATTCCATCCGACAGGGCGATACGTTTGCCGGGCCGCTGCGGCAGTCCAAGACGGTCGATTTGATTGTATCCAATATGGTTGGTGTCGGCGAGGAGACAGGTGACCTGGATAAGATGCTTCTGAAAGTGGCCGACAACTATGACGAGCAGGTCGACGTGATGGTAGGAGGACTGATGTCGATGCTCGAGCCGGTTATTATTATTGTGCTTGGCGGAGTCGTTATGACTATCGTTCTGTCAATATTTTTACCCATGGTAACAATTATCCAGACATTAAGCTCCTCCGGCGGATAAACGTATCACGGCCAGAGATGGCCGTGGTATGACAAAAACTTTTTTAGCTGAAAATTAAGGAGAAAGAAAATGAAACGAATCATCAAACAATTTAATAAAAAGGAGACAGGATACGGGAGAAAGGCCGGGTTTACAATTGTTGAGCTGTTGACGGTGATGAGCATTATTGTAATTCTGATTGGTCTTTTGGTGCCGGCCCTGAACATGGCCAAGCAGTATGCCAAAAAACTAAAGCAGATGGCCATGTTCCACAGTATCGATGCGGCATTGGAGCTTTTTAATAATGAGTTCGACGGCTACCCGCCCTCCGGGGCGATGGACTCGGCTACCCCGCAAGAGCACTACTGTGGTGCAATGAAACTCTGCGAGGCAATGATGGGGCAGGATTTGCTGGGCTTTCACACGAATTCGGTGTATAGAAAAGACGGTTCGGATGGTATGACTCCCCCCACAGATTTATATCCTTCAACTCCGACCCCAAATAACTTAAAGGCCAGGAAAGGGCCGTTTCTGCCTTTGGAAAGCGCCAATGCGTTCCGGATGGGGGACATATACAAGGATTTAGGGCCATTTGACCCCTGCAGTTTCGTCTTATGCGACGAATATACACGAGCTATGCAAACCGGTAAAAAGACCGGCATGCCCATACTTTACTATAAGGCAAATACAGCCAACAATGGACACCATGACCCAGATAATCCAGCCAATCCGCCGCAGCCATCATTACCCTCACAAGATGAAGGTAATATTTACAATTATTACGACAATTACTTTTTAATTGAGCGGGGTAAGCCATGGACAGATCTGGCGCACAGTCTCGTTGACTATAAGATATTCTATAAGCTTACAAAGAGTCATAAGATTACAACGGCCGTAAGACCTTACAGGGCGGATTCTTATATCCTGCTTTCTGCGGGATTTGACGGAGAGTACGGCACGGCCGACGATATATTCAACTTCGAGTGGAAATACAGGGCACCATAAGCATCCGGGCCAAACATCGTAGAACCCGACCCTGAAGCGCGATACAGAGTGAAACAATAGAAGCTAATTTCCAAGCTACGGCTTGGCGCTACGCCGAGACGAGACTTGGCAGAGGAGATAATTAAATGTCAACAGTTACTAAAAGACTGGAGGAAGTGACAATGAAAAAAGCAATATTTATCGGAATAATTATGGTTGTGCTGTTAGCTGCAAATCAAGTGCAGGCGGAAGACTGCCAGATTGTAAACGGCAGCTTCGAGGATGATGGCTACATAGATGATATCACGGTGCAGGAACCGAACGGCTGGGATGTCAATATAGACTATAACAAATTTGATGGATACATACATCGTGATTGGCCGACCGATGGCATCTACAATTTGACTCTGTATGCGATAAGCTACGCTTATTTCGAAGCTAACGATATGGCAACGGTCTCACAACCAGTGAATCTTACAGATGCCAACGAGATTATCTTCGACCTTAGAATGAAACTGCTTAGTGGAGTAGCATGGGACCCGAATAAGGCCAGAGCAATTGTGCTGATTGATGGCGAGGTAGTCTGGGACTCAAACAACCTTAGCTCGGGCGAGTACCGTGACCGGGTCTATACCGTTGAGGACAAGTACAGAGATGAAGAGCTGCACACATTGTCATTTGGCATGAGAATAAATGTCTCAGGATATTTATGGCAACGCTATATTACAGACTGGGATTATATCGAGTGCACGGGTTTCGCCTGTCTGGCGGAAGATTTTAATCATGACGGCTTTGTCGATTTTCTCGACTTCGCGATGCTGGCTAACTACTGGGGTGAGGCTGCACCACCAGAATATGATTTATTCGTAGATGGCATAATCGACTTTAATGACCTAAGGGTTTTCGTTGAAGACTGGCTGAAGCGCAGCTGCATTGAAGAACCCATTGAGCCGTAGCCCATTAGAAACAAGACGTCAGTTTCTAACGGGCCGTAGCTGTCGGCTATAAATGGAAAGGAGATAGCTATGGAACGTAAAAATAAAGGGTTTACCCCGTTAGAAACAAAGATTTCTAACTGGGAAAGTAATCGTGGAAGTAAAAGATTTCTAACGGGGTTTACGATAGTAGAGCTGTTAACGGCTGTTGCGATAGTGGCGTTATTGATAGGTATTCTTCTGCCGGCCCTGACTTACGTGCGCAATACCGCCAAAGAAACCATGCAAAAAGCCCAGCTTGGCACGATTGAGCTTGCACTGACGGCCTTTAAGAACGATTACGGCGAATATCCACCATCTCAATTCGAGCACCCTACTCCCCCTCCATGCAATTATTGCGGTGCGCAGAAGTTGGCTGAGGCACTTTTGGGCTGGGACCTGCTGGGATTTCATCCAAAGTCGGCATGGAGAGCAGATGGCTTAGATGAAAATGGTGGAAAGTGGACATATGACCCCTGCGGGGTCCGTGGAGATGCTACTTTGAATGAGCGAAAAGGTCCCTATCTGGAGACAGCAACTGCCAGAGTTTTTAGACTGGGCGACCTGTTCAGTCCAAGGTCTACCGCACCGTTAGACCCGTATCCATTCGTGCTCTGTGATGTATTCGGTGTGAAGAAAATAACTTTAGCTAACGAGACTGTCAATGCAGGAACCCCCATCCTTTATTACAGGGCAAATACCTCCAGCAAAACTATAAGCGCACCAGCTGAGTCTTACAATAGAATTTACGATTACAAGGACAATATACCCCTTATCAGCCTGGGAAGGGTAACAGACGGAGCGACGCATCCGCTTGCGCAAGTTAGTCCTTATATTGTTTTCTATGGTGACCCTACGGTGCCGACTTTAGGCTACATTCAAGACCCAAGGGTAACGGCCCCGCCGTGGCCTTACAGGCCTGATTCGTACATATTGATTTCAGCGGGAGTGGACGGCCTTTACGGGACAGTCGACGACATCACAAACTTTAAGTAAGCCACAGAGTGCACAGAGGCCACAGAGATAAAAAGATAAGTAAAAGACACGGACTAGCACGGACTTTCTAAGACACTGACGGACACGGACAAAAGAAAAATCAGTATACGTTTTGAAGGGGAATTTATTATGCGTAATCGAAAAACATCTCTATTAGCTGCTGCTATTTTAGTTATGGTTTCGATTGCAAATACAGTCGAAGGCGTCTCCGACCCGAATTTGCCCCCTGATTTGAACAACGATAAGATTGTTAATTTTGCTGACTTGGCAATATTTGCCGATAACTGGCAGAAATCAGGCAGTGGCCTTGATGGTGATTTTGATGATAACGGAATCATTGATAACAACGATTTGGCAACTCTTGCTTCTTACTGGTTGATAGTTCTTTCACCGGAGGATGTCTTCGAATTGTTCAAGGCCGCTCTTGCGGTCGGCGACGTCAATGAGGCTTTAACTTATGTCGCAGAGATTTCAAGACAAAAATATGCTGAGATTTTCCAGATAATTGAGCCGAACCTTCCAGATTATGTATCCGGTATGGGCGAGTTAATTCTCGACTGGCAAAAGAGCAGAAAGGTTAAATATGAGCTGCGACATCAAGATGGTCAACAGACATTAAGTTTCCCTGTATTTTTCATAAAAGATGACGATGGCAAGTGGAGGATATTTAATCTTTGATTTTTCAGCGATGATAGAAGAAGCAAATTTAAGGAAGTAAGCTATGCAGGAAAAGAAACAAAAAATTTTGCTGATTTGCCTAGAAGTTATCTCCCTAGCAATATTACTACCAATACTCTTTTTTGGCATCGTTAGCTTGTTATTGGGTCCGATAGAAGATAACTTTTATCCACATGACCTTTATGACCGTCGCATCATCCATACATGGATGGTTTTTGTATTTATTTTAGCTCTCAATGCTATATGGTTCACATTAATGAAATTATGCCCGAAAGATAAGATTCATGTCAAGATAGTTTTAACGCTTTTAGTTTTGACCTTTTCAGCAGCTGTTTTAAGCTGCTTTGTTATCGTTGACGCACTAACCAACACATTTGCATAACAAGTGGAATGAGAAACAGGAGCAATAAAAATGCAAAAGAAGACTCTTACCACAGTACTTTTTGTAGCAATCTTCTTAGGGTTATGCCAACCTCTGTATTCGTGGGAGAAAACGTACACACATCCAGCCCTATCTAAAGAAGCAGTTGGATTATCCCAAGTTGATAATTACTTGAAAAACGAGTTAGGTATAAGCGAAGGAGTAAACAAGCAATTGCAACTATATACGTACTCATTCCCTATAGAAGACATTTGGCTAATGGCGGACTTATTCCAACGCGGGCTGGACTATGACATAGACACTCGAACAATTTTAGATTGGATTAAAACAGGCAGCATACTTGAAGACGCAAAGTTACGACAGGCAAGGTCAAGGCATCATTTTTATGATCCAACCTGTAATTTCCAAGATTTTAACGAACCAGGACGAAGTGCAGGACTGGATAATATTACAGACCACCCGAATTATAGCAGTCTCATTGCCCTGCTCACTTATATATTTGGTACCGAGTTCGATGTAACCGGTGAATCCGCTCTGCATTGGGCAATTGAAGGAACCAGTACCAAGCAGCCGACAACTAACTACCAAACGTGGGAATCCACAAGGCAGTATTTCTATGAAGCCCTGACAGAAGAAACGCCGGATTTGAGAGAACACTATCTTGCGCTTACCCTTTTGAGCGTTGGTCACCTATTACATCTCATAGAGGATATGGGAGTACCTGCGCATACGAGAAACGATTTTCTTTTTGCCCATACCCAGTATCAACCACCATTAGGATTAGGCAATCCCTTAGAAGGATGGGTTGAAGAACAGGTCATAGACAATAATAAAGTGAGCCCCTGGTCAGGTTCCGGGCCGATTGTTTTTGACAAATTAACCAAATACTTCGACGCCAATGTGTACGACAGTAATTATCTCGGTGATGGTATATGGCCACCGACAAACCTATGGGGCCTGGCTGAATGTACCAATTACCAGTTTCTATCTTTAAGTACGGTCTTCGGCTGCTACGGTGTCAAATATCAATTTCCACACCCTGCCAGAGAAAATACTGAGCCAAATCTATTTTTGCCTGTACCTGAAGGGGAAAAAGTATATTTCAATGGCTCAAACTATGGCGTAACCCATCTTGCCCGGGATTCTTACACCCGCTATGTATCAAACGGCTATACCCCCTCCTACCCTGTGATTGATAGCACTATTACTACCGATGATGTGAATGTATTCATAGACTATGCAAATATCACTCTTCCTCGAACTATTAATTATGCTACCGGCCTGATGAATTATTTTTTCCGTGGCCGATTAGGTGCCGAACAGTTAGCATCTTGCTGCACTGATGCAGCAATTAGTATTACCAATGATTCGCACAATTCAGGCGTTGGGCAAACTTTAAAAGGCGGTATTTTCGAACTATACTGGGATGACCCAAATGGAAACAGGACGGAAATCGCTGATACTAATTTTACAGTTTATGAACCCGCCCCTTCGAGTAACCAGTGGAATTCGACCAGCACGTTGGCCTATAACCAATCCACTGAAGCAATATTTACGCTGCCGGAGGCAGATGTAGAAAAGTATATCCTCGTTTATAAGGGCAATATCTGCCAGGACGCCAATGACCCCGACCTTGATGACCAAAGTGCCATAGCCACAACAACTTTCGACGCCCTAGGTTGTGAGTCCATTCCCGATTATATGTGTGCGACCTGGAGTGATTCAGCCGATTCCAATACCTCCTGTGCCGCATTAACGAAGGACCCTAATAGCTGCTGCTGGACAGGTACACTTATGGGCGGCGAAAAAAGTCAGCAAAGTGTTGTTTTGGCATGTCACGCTGGTGGATGGCAGGGCTGGTACGGCTCATCCAGCTGCGATTATTCCAATGAAACTGTAAGCGGAAAAACCTGGTCAAAATCCTTAGATTGCGATGGTGGTACCATACAATTGACAGATGACAGTACAGAAGCTTGGGAGAAAATTGAGTTCACCCCAACTGATGACCCGGAAAATTGCTGTGAAGAAGGGGAATGTGGTGACCCTCAATGTGATTATGCTCCTGCTGATTGTGAATGTTACCCTGCTGATAAAACACCATTATATTACACTGTATATATTGAAGATTTAAATGAAGATTTAGATGGATACCATAAATTCACTTATTCCGGTGGAGATTATCCTTGTGGTTGGGGGGCTTATGCGGGGCCAGGAGGACCACCCCCACAAAATCAAGAATACAGATTAAATTTGTTATTGATTGACCCACATAATCCAGGTGTAACTCGTTTTTATATTCTTAAGTATGACCCGGGAGAAAATATGTGGTTACCTTATCTTTCTTGTCAATCAGAACCAACCTGTCAATGTGTTAGTGGTTGTGACCTTGGTACAGCTACGGCTATGTGGCATCCTTGTTGGGATTAAAAATTTATATGTTATATGTGTAATCAAAAAACAAAACCTGAATTTACAAGACACCCTGCTTCGCCCATCCGCCTTCGCATAAGCTTCGGCGGACAAGAAGGGCTTCCGACTTCGTCCCTTAGGGACTACGCCGGACGGGACGCAGGGCAGGCAGAGAAAAGAGAATCTACGAACTATGAACCCTGAACTACAAAACAAAACGGGTTTGACGCTCATCGAGATAATAATCGCATTGGCGGTGATTGCGATGCTGGCCACGTTGTTAGCCGGTGTCGCCACCGTTATCGATACACAGTCCAAAGAAAAAGCCACTGAAGCCACCTTCGCACTGCTGGAAGGTGCGCTGGATGAATATAAGGACCTTAAAGGCCAATTTCCCGTACAGGCCGATATAAATGATGTAACTGCTCCAGCACATTCGGAATATCTTTATGACAAACTTAACTCAATACCGGCCTCTGCGAACATAATGAAAAAAATCAGCGATAAGCTGATACAAGATAAGTTTGTGACGATTCCGCCACCTGCTACGCCCAGATACGAGATATATGACCCGTGGGGAACGGTGCTGGATTACAGGTACGGCCCAAATAATAATTATCCGTTATTGAGGTCAGCCGGTTTCGACAAAAAGTTCAGTACTCCAGATGATATAACTAACCGCTAAATGTTATGAAAACTAAACGCAGACAATCCGGGTTATCGTTAACAGAGATAGCTGTGATTATCGCGACCATAGCATTACTCGTCGGTCTTGGCGTGCCGGCTGTACGCGCCTTTATCAAGTCATTCGAGACCGGCAGCAGCACAAAAAGCATAATAAGTGGAGCCTTATTCAACGCCCGTGCAATAGCGGCGAAAGAACAAAAATACGCCGGTGTAAGATTCCAGCAAGATTTAGCCGGCAACCAATATGTGATTTTCATCGTGCACGAAGAGCCAAGAAAAATGGGTAATCTCACAACCGGCTTTAGAGCGGTCAAGGGCCTAAAACCAATAAAACTACCAGAGACAGTCAGCGTGATGGACTTGAGATATAGACCCGATTTAATTGTAGGTGGTGATGGCATTATCGATAGTGAGAATGAGTTTAGCAATCCCATTGTAGTTACGGATACTACTACTTTTTCGATTATTTTTTCGTCCTCAGGCAGGTTGGTAACTCACCCTGTTCGAGCCAGAAATAAAGACGGGGTATATCGGCCAAATAATGACGACCCTGATCCAGACAAGCACTCAATGGATGATATTTTCAACTCTGAATACAACGTCAGTGTATTAGGGATAGGCAGGTTTATCCAAGATGACTATCGTGACAATCCAGATTTGGGTTTATGGGAAGAATATAGCCGAAACAGTTTTATTATTTACGAACAAAAGGAATTTAAGCGGGCTTACGAAAGCGGCCAGGGGTGGTCAGGGTATTTGAGCGGTCTTGAGCCGTTCTATATAAACGCATATATGGGAACAATAATTGAGCAGGATTGAAAGTGAAATTGGCCACAGAGAACACAGAGCACACAGAGATATAAAGACAACATTATGAGCAATTGGCTTAAAAAAACTGGTTTTTCTCTGACGGAGGTCCTGATGGCGGTGGGTACGCTGGCGATAGGGCTGATATTTATCGGCGGGACCTTCGTAGCCGGAATTCATTTTTCGACAATAGCCACCGAACGCACCATCGCAGCGATAGTGGCAGACGAGGCCTTTGCGAAAATAAAACTCTATGGTATCGACCCAATTGACCCAAATCTATCAAGTAACCAATTAGTAAACTTTGAAGTGCTAAACCAAATCGACCCCAATGAATTTGCATATCCATCGACGAGAATGAACCTGAACGAGAAGCAATACTACTGGTCGGCTCTTTGCATGCGAGAGGCTACTGACCCGAATGACCGACGTGTGCAGGTAAGGGTCTTTGTCAGCAGAAAAGTAGGCAGCGGTGTAAGATATCGAAACCCGCTTAATCCAATTTACGACATAGTTGGCTATCCAATGCCAGTCAGGGTCAGTGTCCTGGTGACTGGTAATGCAAATGAGCTTAGGATAGAAGATGTCCTTCCTATCGATGGTATTGAGAAAACATTTATCAACGACAGCGATACGATAGTTGATAACGAAACCGGCCAGATTTATAGGGTATTAAAGCGTTACACGCCACCTGATGATAACACTATTCTTCTTAACAGGGATTGGGCAGGTTTAAATCCGCCGTATGTAGTTTGGGTAGTTCCGCCGCCGGCCGGCAGCGGCAGAAAGCCGTGTATAGCGGTATATCCAAACGGAATTAGGTTCTGAACACTGACTTTATGGACACGGAATGACACGGAAAAAGAAGAGAAAAGAGAATTAGTTAATTGGTTAATTAAAGATTTGTTAAACGAAGACATAAATCAGCAAAATCTGTGAAATCAGTGGCTAAAAACAAAGAAAAGATGAAAAAGGCCTTTACATTAATCGAGCTTTTGGTCGCTGTCGGGATTCTGGCGATGGTGCTGTCCTTTGCGAGCCTGATTTTCAGGACCAGCATAGAAGCCCAGCGCACGGCCGCGGCAAACGCTGAGATTATGCGAAAGCTGCGGGCCATTACCGACCAGCTCAACGCCGACTTTCAGGGCCTGTGCAAAGACGGCGAAATTTTCGCGGTTTGGGTGGCGCATGCGAAGTACGGAGCCGACCCTACCGACCCAAATTCATACGAGAGATTTGACCGTATAATGTTTTTTGCCGATGGCGATTTCCAATCCTATGGGGTAAACCACAAAATCATCCAGGGTAATGTCGCAAGAATCAGTTATATGCTCGCAAAAAGAGGTGATTTTACAAACTACACATCGCCTGAAGTTCAACCTGAAAACCAATCCCCGGATAAGCGAATACTGGCAAGGACGCAGCATATTTACACGGATAACAATGACCTCTATGATTTTCTGGACCCTAATGAGTTCCCGCACAACAACGACGAATGGTACGAGTGGAACAATCGTTTTGAGTACGATAAGACAACCCTGGAACAGTGGAAGAATATATCCTGGGATTACAAAAAATATATGCTTTCTGTTATCAGTAATGTTAGAGCCGACTCTGCTGTTGAGTATAGATTTTTGATGGGAGCCACGGCTAATCCTGCCGACCCGAATTCAATCCATATGCTCTTGTGTGAGGGCGTAGGTGAGTTCAAGATTCAGGGCTGGTCTTGGGATAATATCCAAGGGAAATGGCGATGGGTGCCGGAGGTTAACCCTGATGGCGACGGGGATTTGACGGATGATACGGACTTTTACTTAGATGGTGATATAATTGACCCATGCAGTGTTCCTGGAGTCTTGTATCCTTACGGCCTTGTTTCTCTCAGGACATTCAGCTATGACCCTAATCTTCTAAACGAAACGAATTTTAATTTGATTCCCGGTCTTGGACGGGCGCTGAAGTTTACTTTTACGTTGTATGATTCCAAGGGTGTTATAAAAGACGGCAGGACCTTTACGTATATTGTTTATTTGGATTAGTTCGTTGTTCATAGTTCATTGTTCATCGTTTATTGAATTGATAAGAGAAATGAAAAGAAAATACAAGACACGAGCCACGAGCCACGAATCCTTTGTGGGTTCGGCTCTTATACTGACGGTGGTTTTGACGAGCCTGCTGGCTATCGTAGGTGTTATGTTCGTTCTGGTCAGCCGGCTGGACAAGATGGCAACATCCGGCTTGTCGGAGAACAAAGAGCTAAATTACGCTGTCGAAACAGTCATCGCAAAGATATCGCAGGAATTGGCCTCGGACGTGCCAGATGTAAATGAGGAATATTACGACTATCCTGATGCTAACAATAGCTGGCTGGCCTGCCTTGAGCCGTATCAATCCGGCAGCGATTATTTCTGGCGACAGATAAGCGATATCTATAACAAATTTTCGATTCCAAGTCCGGGGTTACAGGCAGCGATTATACCTGATTATCAGGACCCTGTCACAGTTGGAGATTCAAATACTACTATTATTTCCCCCGCCGATGCCGATGGTGACGGCGTATCGGATTCCGTCTGGGTGAGGATACCGCATATAACCAGCAGCAAGGGAAAATCCATTTATGCAGCAGTGAGAATTGTCGATAACGGCGGGATGCTAAATGTTAATACCGCCTACGAATTTGACCCTAATAATCTTGACCCCCGCCGAGTTGATGGTTCGAGCCAATTGCAAATCAATCTTATGGCTTTGGCTGGAAGGGATAATACACATATTACTTACCCGGGAGAGAAAGAGGATAGACTGCTGGATTTCAGGTGTGGGAATGAATCAAACAATTTGACGCTATATGAGCAAAATGTCATCTGGCAATATTATGGTTCAATTGGGGAATATACGCCTTTTGATATCGGTGACGAGCTTGTACTCCGCAACCGTTACATTTTGAATAATGACCGGATGACAACCAGAATCGAAAGTCTCTGGACAAACGCCTTCAAGGGCGGCCTCGAAATGCCCTTAACCTCTCCAAGTGAGATTAATACCCTCCCCAGATTCTGGGGACACAGGGTCAGCTACGACTTTTCTGACGCCAACATCTATGACTATCGCCATATATCGACTATCTACAATATGGACCGGATTATTGGGCCGGATGGAACAAAGATGCTTAATGTCAATGACAGCAATGAATATTTACTGTATGGTGCGATACGGGAGGGATTGATACGCGGTGGAGTCGTTGACCCCAATAGTCTGGCCGCCCAGATGGCTGTTAATATAAAAGACTATGTAGATACGGATGGGCCGAACGTCACAGTTTTCAACGGATATTATGGATTTGAACGGCCGTGTGTTTATATATCCGAAGTGGTTTATAATGCTGTTACTGCAGGTGACCCACCAGTTACTTACAAGTCTTATGCGGTCGAGCTTCACAAGCCCTACTCTGAAGATGATATATCAGTTGCCAATATCTGGCAGCTTGTTGTTGACGGCACGCCTATTTATAATATTGATTCATGGCCTGGGGGGGAAAAAGATTATTATGTAATACAAAACCAAGACCCTTGTGGCTTTGCAGCATTTGGCGTGGATGCGAACAATGCTGTCGTGGAAAATTCTATTTTTGATTTTAACGAAAATAGTGATATAACCTTGCAGCGTTATGTCGCTGATGTAACTGCTTATATTCCGGTTGACAAAAAACAAGTGCCGGATTGGTTAGTCTTGGGCGATGGTTTCCGCAGCTTGCAGCGCGATATAAACAAGCACAAGTGTATAAAGCGCCTGTGGGATGATTCTGCAAGCGAATCAGGTTCTCCAACTCCCGGTAGTTCAAATAGCTACACCGACACCAGCAACTTAGATAGGATTCAGGCACATCCTTACCTTGACCCTAACGTCTATGAGGGTAAAGGATTTAAGAATATCGGCGAAACAGGAATGGTCTTTGTCAAGAGCGCTTATTCGGAAGGTCCAAATTCTATAGGGCCAAACGATATAGAAGCTACTGCACGTTTGGATTTATCGAAATCTATCTACCAGCAGATATTTAATTATCTGACCGTTTGGCCTCCGTCTGAATACGTATCTGACCCGAATGAGGTACGGGTAAAAGGCCGGCTCAATATCAATACCGCGCCGTGGTTTGTTATCGCTCAACTACCGTGGATGGAACCTACAATCGCCCAGGCAATAGTTGCTTACAGGGATCATTTACAGCTATTACCCGGTTTCGTGGATTATTCACTTGGTAGAGCAAGAGGGATGTGGGACCCATGCGACCTATCTCCACCAATATCGGTGAGGGAGGAACCCGGTTTTGCGAGTATATTAGAGTTATTAAACATTACGCACGATTTGGCCAATACAGGCTCTTACAATACTTGGTTTGACATTCGCAGATACGGCAGAGATAGTGCCGACTTATCCGGTTTTCCTGATTTGACGCATAGCGATGGTGTAGAAGATGATATTGAAGAGCGAGACGTTATTTTCGCACGGATTAGTAATCTTGTTACTGTGCGAAGCGATGTCTTTACGGTTTATATACTCGTTCGTATCGGCGAAGACGGGCCACAGAAAAGGGTCGTAGCTATACTCGATAGAAGCAATGCCTATTCTCCCAGCGACAAGGTAAGAATCGTTGCCCTGCACCCAGTTCCCGATCCAAGATGATTTTAACCACGGATTTCACGGATTTACACTGATTGACCGATTTATCGACAAAGTAGGCTTACTTTATGGCTGCGCACGCTGCTGAATGGCAAAGTAAACCGACTTAACGGAAAAGCAAATTTACTTAACGATAAAGTAAATTGACTTAACGGCTGCGCAAGCTGCCAAACGACAAAGTAAACTTACTTAATGACAAAGTAAATCGACTTAGCGACAAATCAAGTTGACTTAATGACGAAGTAAATTGACTTTTTGGTTTTGCAAATACTTAAAACCTCATTTTTAGGCTAAAAACGCAACTTTTCCTGCTTAAGGCCGATTTTTGCCACAACAAGACATTTTAGTAACAACCTGTCAAAAGCCACCAATATGTCTGCCAATTTGTCCCTATAATAGGCATATCATCATATGTAGAAATATGGCCTAATTTGCAAATATATCGTTGCTCATCAGAACCTATAACCATATCTCCTGACACATAAGAATGGTCAACTGTCCAAAAACTAATATCAATCCCTCCCGGCTCAATTATTGCTGTGCCTCCATAACCACAATTACGATCTTGCCACCTATTACGACATTGAGAAAAAGAATTATCAATTTGAGTCCCAAAAGTTACACATGAATATGAATTAGGAGAATAAAATAGATGCCTCTTAGAAAGTGCTCCGCAATCATCTCCCATCCAGGAACACCATAAATTTTCAGAACCTCTGCAAATCATCATCCAAGGATAATCTATCATCTCCCACCAATTAGGATCAAGAGGCGAGTGATTATGATTATTATTTTGTAGACTACGATAATGACGATATGCACCTGAACTATAGTATCTTACAAGATTACCTATATTATAAGTATAGGTAGAATGCCAAGAGTCAATATCTCCTCCAGGTTTATTGTCTTCTGTTGAGATATGTGCGTATAAACAAGTATATATTGCATAAGCATCGTCATCATCTCCAGACCAGCATATTACCCAATCATCAATTTGATAAGACTGACCTGATTCCCATGGAATAGGGCATGCAACTACGTTTAGCATAATTTGTGATTTTGATAAATATACTGAAACTTCATATCGGCCTCGGACTTTGAGACCATCAATATAAAATAATGTCGGCTGTGTGGTACAACGATATCCACATCCAGAAACTTGTTGAAGCACAAAAATACGATCTGGCCCGGGCGGATTTTGAGGGAAAGTAGAAGTACAATCCCAGTATTCAGTACAAAGGGTAATTCCCTGAAAAACTACTGTTATAAATTTTGGGGTTTTACCAATCCCTCCATATCCAGGCCAAGCATTCCAATTAGGATTATCACAAGAACCTGTATTTGAAACCTTTTTCCACCAATTACTATCAATCGGATGATGGCTAATGTTATTATCTGCTTTGCTGCGATAAAATCCTAAAGTTCCTGTACCTACAGATGAACTTGCCCTTGTCCACCAATCAGTATCAGTAGGATGATGATTAAGATTATTATCTGCTTTGCTACAATAAAATCCTTGATGAGCATAAGGATAAGAATCCCAATATTGGACACTACTCCCTAAATCATAAGTGATCTGAGGATCCCATGCAGAAGGTCCAAAACTCTCTACTATATCTCCTATGTTATAACTAGTTGAACAATCCCATCTTATATTTGGATTCAAAAAACAACAGCAATCATTGTTAGGAAAGGAAGGTTCTACAACGAGAGTAGCTATAGCGTTTTGGTCATCAAGGTCAGGAACATTAGGGCCTTGGCAGATGTTGCCTTTATAAACTAGGACATATTGTAATATGTCTAACCCTGGAGGCGGGGTTGGTATGATAAAATGCGCCTCGGTAAACTGGTTATAAGCCAACGTGCTGGTCTCCGAATTCCAGGGATTACTCGAAGGGGCTGGTTCATAAACTGTAAAATCGTTAATTTTGGTTCTATTGCCAGTAAAACCATCCCAATATAGCTCAAATGTACCGCCTTTTAAGGTTTGCGGGACACCCGAATTCTCGGATGTGTTGGTAATAGTTAGTATTATATCGTTGCCGTTTTGTCCTACTTGTTCAGCATTTAATCTTCCGCGGAAAAAATAATTAGAAAGACCCGTGGCGTAATCAATAGTCCGAGGCATAGTTACCTTAGCGTAATCTTCATAAACAGCTTCATCAAAGGTCGTATGATATGCTACTGTCTCTATGGGATATGGAATTCCGGCCAAATATGCATATTTTTGGGTAAACTTTGTTCTGGCCAGATGAGTAATATCGTATCCGCTGATATACCTGTGATCAACAGTGACAAGTCCCCAGAGATATACCTCCGTATCAATATGCTCGCTCGTATTGTTGGCATCAGGATGAGGAAAATAATATTTTGTGCCGTCATTTTTCCTGAAGATTGTACTTTTTGAAAGAAACTGATAATCGGTTTGCTCTGATAGGCCCCAATTAGACAAAGGAGAGGAACCCACATATTGGCCAATATAATCGTTCACATCCCAGTAGTGAGCAAGTTCCGAGAAAACTTTAGCCTGTGGTGTCCAGCCGTTCAGCCAATCAGATGGTATGTTACCTCCATTATCTTTAATCTGTTCCTCAGCCCACGATTCTAACGGATTACCTATGCCACCGGGATAGAGTCCCCGAAAATGCGCTTCTATAAAATCGTTTCTCACATGTGCCGGTACACTCATATCCTCCAGAAGATGCAACACATGTCCAAGTGTCAAAAATGTCAGGGCAAGATAATGTTCTCTTGCCGATTCGGATTCCTGCGTCAATGCCCTATAAAAATAGTCTCTTGTATCCGGCCACGCGAAATAGTTTTCGTATTCTTCCTCCCACTTGGGGTCTTCTGTACCTAACGCTCTCTTCAGACACAATGCTCCAGTTAAATCAAACAAATTATCTCCCCAATACCAAACATATGTTGCAGTCTTAAAGGCAGCTGCCCAACTAGGGTGCTCTGTCTTGTTATCTATGCCCGCATCACGATATGGGTCATGAAAGTGATGTTTGGACCTTGGGGTAGGAACATCCTCCAAATGTGAGCCGGCTTTCAACAAATCCATGACAGAAGGATTCGGTGGCAATATCGATGATATCCGTTCTTCCAATTGGTTGGTCGGTATACGGTCGGGTTCAGGTATGGTTGATTGATCCAATGATAGCTCGCAACTCAAACCCTGCTCTATATTTAATTGCGTCTTGATATATTCGTCCAAGACCGACTGATTGTTGTTAAAAATAGCCTTTTCTGTTAGGGATGTGTGAGTGTATTTGCCACACCAAGCATATGCTTGAGTACCCCAGCCGAAGATTGCTGCAATAATAACGAATATCTTTATGTTGTTTCTCATAGTAATACTCCTAATCCAAATCAAGTCAGATGTAAATGTGTTTAGACTATTTTTCATGACGAACATGTTCTCTTTTACGTTATAGTGGAAGTTATATAGCCAAATACTGTAAGCAGAAACCATATTGCAGCCCAAACCAGCACAATCAGCAAAAAAATCACAGCTATCGTTTTCAGAGACTTGGGAACAATATTCCAGCCCCGTGTTTCCTTTAGGGCATAACCGGCGAAGCATAAAACGAGAAGCCACCCCCAACGCTGGAAGTAAATCTCACCTAACCACTTGACGGAGACTCTCGTTTTTTCGGATACAAGGAGCAGCCAAGGTATTATACCAACTACAAATGCACTCACGGTCAGGGTTATAATTAGTGCGGTCTTTTTGTTTTCAGCCCGCATTGGGAAACTCCTAAAAATCATAGATTTTCCACTGGTTCATTTCGTCTCTGACGAAAGCTACAGGATATCCGTATGTATCTCCATTCTCCTCACGTAAAAGGTCGTACATCGCCATATCGGTATCAAATCTTATAAAGACAAGTTCGCCCATTTCGCTGACCATTTGCGTAAAATATGGCCGAAGCTGCTCCAGAAACAGCCGATAATTCTCTGCTGATACTTCAGCAAAGAAACTAACTGCCTCATTGACATCATCAGCTAATAAAGCTGCCTTGAACGATTCGAAGACATCTAACGGCGGAGGGCCGCTCAGCCAGAAAAAGGCCAGAGTTGCTAAATCGTTATTATCAACTGCTCCGCTATCATCAAAATCACCATCGAGGCCGCTTCCGGATTTTTGCCAGTTATTAGCGAATATTGCAAAATCAAAAAAATTAACTATATCATTGCTGTCCAAATCAGGATACAAATTCGGGTCGGGAAAACCTTCCATTCCGGCTGTTTGGCCAGCGGACATACCTGCAGAATAAATTTTCTCGGGCCTAGTGTTTTGTGAGTTGGCTATTTGCTGGTTAGGTTGAGTCTGTAGTTGCGATTCAGAACTCGGCTGTGATGCTGCAAGGGCTTCTTTATCCAGGCCAAATATAATAACAGTATCTGTTTCGGTAATATAGAATAGAACAAGCTGATAGACAATTTCCTTATCGACATTAAGACTGATAGTACTTACATCCGATTCAGCGGTAAAGGTAAAGAGATATTTATCCGGTTCTTTTAATTGTTTGAGTTTTCCTGTATCGCAGGTAACTGATATGTCCTGCGCTTCGGTATCGCTTTGACCTGCAATTGTGATTACAAGATTGTCTTTGCCCTTTATTTGCGGTGGATTTGACTCATCAAGTCCTTCGATTGTTAAACTTAACTCCTCATTAGTAATCGAAACCATGGCTATGCCAAAAATAGCCGAGAAAATAGCGACAAATAAAAATAATCTCTTACCATACATCGCAGATTCCTTTCGAAATAGCACTAAAATTATTTTAGGAGTTCAAGTAGCTCTGCGTGGACTTTTTTGTTGGCAGCTAATATCCTAAATCTATCGCCTTCGTAGCCGTCCAAATCAACCGGAAAGATTTTACCCCCCTGCCAATCACTTACAACAGCTCCCGCAGCTTCTGCAATGAAGGCCCCTGCCGCAATATCCCATAGCTTCTGGTCATGAGCAATAGTAGCAATAAGCCCACCATTTGCAACGTATGCTAATTGTAATGCAGTTGTGCCCAGAACGCGAAATCTTGTTCTCTTCATAATCTCTCCGGCCCAGGCAGGAACTTCACTATGAAAATGGCTGTCCAGACCAACGCTCGAAAACTCATCCATCTTGTCTTCGCTCGCTGTGATACGTCTGCCATTTAGTTGTGCCTCGCCGCCTTCAACGGCGGTGAACATCGATTCCGTGGCCGGCTCAAAAACCACGCCTACAATCGACCTGCCCTGATACATTGCTGCGATACTAACGGTAAAAAACAACATACGGTGCGCAAAATTGTTGGTACCATCTATCGGGTCAATGAGCCACCAGACAGGCTCCGCTCCACGGGGCGGCTGTTTAAATAATTTGCCCTCGACGCCTTCCTCGGCAATAAAGCCGTGGTCCGGATAGGTCTCCTTGATTCTGTCGATAATTATCTGCTGGCATCGCGTATCGGCCTGCGTTACCAGCTCAGATGCGTTTTTTACCGTGGCCTTGATAAAGTTGATTTCTTCCATAGCACGCTGGCCGGCCAGCCTCGCTGCTACAATGGCTGTTTCCAGCATCATGCTCAAATTTCTCTGCTCTAAAACCATTTTGGTATCCCGTAAAGCACATTCGCTTAATCTTGACAAAACTACAACATTATCTTATTTTAGTCTAATTATGCTGCCAAACCAACAACTAAATAATAAGCAGAACTTTTTCTGCCGTGCCACGAATCAGCAGCGGATTATAGCCGGGGCTGCCTTCTTAGGGATTGCCGCAACATTCGGCCTATTTGCACTGGCAGGACATTATAAAATCGATATCGGCCGGTGGCTTATGCCCTGTGGATTCAAGCAACGAACCGGTTATCCGTGCCCAACCTGCGGGATGATAACTTCGCTACTTGCCTTCAGTCAAGGCAAAATCTTCGAGGCGTTCTATATCCAGCCCGCGGGAGCTCTATTGTACAGCATCGCAGTTGTGGTGGCATTTTTGGCTTTATTTACAGCCATTTTTGGGGTATATTTTGAATTTATTAGGCGTTTTTTCGCTCAAGTTAAAATAAGATATATAATCCTTGCCCTGCTGGTTATTATTGCCTGCGGTTGGGCGGTAACATTAGCTCGGGCACTGGCGGCAAGGGGCCAGTAATAAAAGAAAAAAGAGTATGGTTTTTTTGGAGTTCCACAATGATTAAGGTTCTGATTACAGACAAACTTGCACAGGAAGGTATTGACCTGCTCAATTTGACAGAAGGCGTTGAGCCGGTTGTTAAAACGGGTATAAGTGAGGACGAACTCGCCAAGATTATCGGTGAGCATGATGGCCTAATTGTTCGGAGCGGCACAAAGGTTACCGCCAAGGTCCTGGCCAATCCCGGCAAGCTAAAAGGGATTGCCCGGGCCGGGGTCGGCGTAGATAACATCGACGTTCCGGAGGCCACCAGAAAAGGAATACTGGTAATGAATACTCCCGGCGGTAACACCCTCAGCGCCGCCGAACACACAATGGCTTTGATACTCGCGATGAGCCGAAATGTTGTGCCCGCCTGCAACAGCTTGAAAGCCGGTGCCTGGGACAGGAAAAAATATATGGGCAACCAGCTAAATAACAAGGTCCTTGGATTGATAGGATTAGGCAGAATCGGTATGGCCGTGGCAAAAATGGCAAGAGGGTTCAATATGAAAATAGTCGGCTATGACCCGCTTGCTGCGCCCCCCGATGCGGAAAAAATCGGCGTCGAAATAAGCGACAGCTTAGAGAAAACTTTCCAACAAGCCGATTACATCAGTGTCCATGTACCGAGAAATGAGCAGACACTGAATATGATTGGTGCTGAACAAATTAAGATGATGAAACCCACTGTTCGGCTTATTAACTGCGCACGGGGCGGGATTATCAACGAAGACGCCCTTTACGACGCACTTGTGGAAAATCGGATTGCAGGAGCTGCGCTTGACGTTTTTCCCAAAGAGCCGCCTGAGAACACCCGCTTCAAAGAACTTGAAAATTGCCTTGTTACACCACATTTAGGAGCCAGTACAGAAGAAGCCCAAATTGAAGTTGCTGTCGAAGCGGCCCAAATACTTGTAGACGCTCTTAAAGGAGGCCCGGTCAGAAATGCTCTCAACGCACCATCTACTACCGGAGCAGTGCCGCCAATCATAGAGCAATATGCCAAACTTGCACAGCGAATAGGAACTCTTGTCAGCACTACTATACAAGGTCATATCAAGGATGTTGATGTACAGTATCGAGGCTCGATTGCTGAACTGGCTGTCGAGCCGATTACTCTCGCCTTTGCGATTGGCCTGTTACAAAGGCATTTTGATATGCCACTGAATATGGTCAATGTTTCCGTTCTGGCCAAGGAACGCGGTATAAGCATCGATGAGACGAAAAATACAGAGGCCAAAGATGTGGCTGCAAGTTTCAGCGCCAAGGTCGTTACCGATAAGGTTACGCGTACAGTAACCGGCTCGGTTTTCGGCGGGATTTTGCCGCGTATTATCGAAATCGACGGCTTCAACGTAGAAATGACGCCGCAGGGAACGGTATTGGTTATCTATAACGATGATAAACCCGGTGTCATCGGCGTCGTCGGGACAGTCTGCGGTAAACATAACATTAACATCTGCACAATGGGTGTAGGACAAAAACCGGCTGAACAAAAAGCTATACTTGCTGTCAGTCTCGACAAAGAACCAGATGCAAACGCACTCGAAGAAATCAGCAAACTTGAGTTCGTAAACGAGATTTACGTCTGCAGGCTGGATTGATTCCCGATACTCACCAAATGAACATTAAGCAGGGTCTCCGCCATGGCTGAGAAATTGATAATAAGTATCAGTGGTATGAGAGGTATTGTTGGTGAAAATCTTACCGGCTCTATTGCCACTGACTACGGTCGGGCATTCGGTACATTCCTAAAAGAAAGTAACAAAGGTTCGAAAAGGTTATCCGTTTGCCTCGGTCAGGATTCCAGGTCAAGCGGACAGATGCTAAAATCGGCTGTAACGGAAGGATTATGCAGCGTCGGAATCGGGGTGATTAATTTAGGAGTTGTAACCACACCTGGCGTGGGGATTTGCGTGAGAGAATTAGGCTGTGATGGCGGAGTGGTCATCACTGCTTCGCATAATCCAGCTCAGTATAATGGGATAAAACTGCTGCTCGGCAATGGTATCGCACCGCCAGTCGATAAAGCAGAACAAATCAAGAAGCTTTTTTCAGAGAAACATTTCACTCTCGTCGATTCACCGAGTTACGGCCAAGTAACTTCTAATGAGCAGACCGATGGTACTCACATCACAAAGGTTTTAGCGATAGCTGACAAAGAGGCAATAGCAGCAAAAGAATTCAAGGTTGTTCTGGACAGCGTTAATGGTGCGGGAGGACGGGTCACAAAAAAGCTGCTGGCTGAATTTAGCTGTGAAGTTATCGCGATAAATGGCGAACCTACAGGCATCTTCGCTCATATACCTGAACCAACCGCAGAGAATTTAAAGGGGCTTTGCGAAGTGGTAAAAGCTAAAGAAGCCGATATCGGCTTTGCTCAGGACCCCGACGCCGACAGATTGGCAATTGTCGATGAAAATGGGACATATATCGGAGAAGAATACACGCTGGCACTGGCTGCTAAATATATCTTCAGCAAAAAGAGCGGCAAGGCCGCAACGAACCTCTCAACATCAAGAATGATTGATGATATTGCTGCAAAAGCCGATAGTCAGGTTATCCGCACCGCTGTTGGCGAGGCCAATGTTGCCGAAGCAATGATAAAAAACGATTGTATTATCGGAGGTGAAGGCAATGGCGGTGTGATTGATTTGCGAGTCGGGCCTGTCCGCGACAGTCTCGTTGGAATCGCACTTGTATTGCAATTGATGGCTGAGACGGGAAAAACAATAAGCCAGCTGGTCGGCGAAATGGATGGCTACTATACTATTAAGGACAAATTTGCCGTTGATTCATCGCAGGCCCAGCAAATTCTGAACTCAGCAAAGCAAACATTCTCTGAGGCGAAGGTTAATACCACTGACGGCTGTAGATTCGATTTTGAAGATGGCTGGCTGCACTTGAGAACCAGTAATACCGAGCCCGTTATGCGGCTAATAGTCGAGGCAAAAGACTCTAATGCCGCTCAAAAATATATCGAAGCGGTAACGGCAATACGCACTAAAGTATCGGCACACTAATGAACAGCGACAAACTAAAAACATCCAGTAAACAAATAAAATCGATTACATATCTTGGAGCTGGAGTAAATATTCTCCTGGCAGCTATCAAGATAACAATTGGTGTATTGAGCAGTTCTTTAGCACTGATAGCTGACGGGATTCACTCTCTCTCGGATTTAGCTACCGATGCGGCGGTGCTGCTTGGCATTCGCCTGGGCTCGAAAGCACCCGACCAAAACCATCAATACGGCCACGGGCGAGCTGAAACTTTCTCCACAGGGTTGGTTGCGATGGTTTTAATCGTTGTAGGCGCAGCAATGACGTACTATGCCACCATAGCCATAGCCAAAGATGAAACTACCACACCCCGGTTTGCAGTTCTTGTAGCAGCAATAATCTCGATAGTTTCCAAAGAATGGCTCTACAGAGCAACTCAAAAAGTGGCTATAAAATCTCACAGCAGCGCACTTTATGCCAATGCCTGGCATCATCGCAGCGATGCTTTAAGCTCGGTAGCTGTTGTGATAGGATTCGTATTACTGGAACTCGGCTTTGGCCATGGAGACCATGTTGCCGCTATTGCAGTCGGTCTGATGATTATCCTGGTGGGAGTCAGGATAATCGGTGATTCCCTGCGTGAGTTGACGGAGGGTGCGGTCGATGATGACACAATTGAGCATATAAGGGCTATAATCAACGCCAATTCTTCAATCCGCCAGTGGCATCGGCTGCGAACCCGCACGGTCGGCAGAGAAGTCTTTCTGGACCTGCATATCCTCGTTGACCCGGATTTGAACATAGCCGCTGCTCACGAAATAGCCGATAGTCTGGAAAATGCTCTGCACCAGCAATTAACTCGTCCGGTTAATATAACTATCCACATCGAGCCGGATATACCGGAACTGAGAAAATGAGTGTGCAGGTAAGAACATATATAGATAACTTATTTCCTAATCTTTCCAATTCCACCATCTTTAGGAGCCGAGGGTCATGGTCAGTGTTTAAGATGTAGTACACCGCTTATACAGTTCATTGCTTGTCGTTGAGCAGAAAGCTCGGAAAACGGGCCTGTAGAAGTGCAGGTTAAAACGTAAAAAAATGAAATTCGTGTTGACGAAAGAAGGATTATTGTCTACAATGTATATAGACAAGATAGAATAGAGGATTTTAATGAAGCTGACTACAAAAAGTGAATACTCATTGTTGGCGCTTATTTACATGGCCCGCAATGAGAATAAAGGTTTTATGAAAATAGAAGAGATTCGCTCAAAGTGCGATGTTCCCAAGAAATATATGGAACTTCTTTTTTCGATCCTGCGGCAAAACCGCTATGTAAAAACCAGAAGAGGTATTAGTGGCGGCTACAAATTAGCAAAGCCCGCATCCAAAATAAATATTGCGGAAATAATACGATTAATGGATGGTGCTTTAGCACCTACAGAATCTGTAAGCAAGTACTTTTTCTCATCTACCCCTTTGTCCAAAGAGAAAAAAATCATCAAAATAATGAAGGAGATACGAGACTATGTTACAAACAGGCTCGAAGCCTTAAAGCTCTCCGACCTAGTTTAGGGTCTTAATGACTGGTTCGTCTATGTACAGTTAAACTTAGGGAATAAAGCTATGGAATCACATAGAAGGACGCAAGATACATTGCTTCCATCACAATCAAGGATATTCTTTGACAAAAGTACGAACACCGTGGATACGTGGGCTATTGAAAAGCCGGCAAATGCCGCTGCGCAAAACTCTCCACGATAGTCACCAAGACTCTTATGCACAATAAAGATGACCGAGTAAAAGCTTAAATTATCATCGAAAACCGAATATTGGGGTTTGGTATTGGGAGTGAACTACGAAAAAATCAGCGAAACTTTTAAAGCCCTGGCTCATCCAGCGCGATTGAAAATCGTGGCTGGCCTTCTCAAGGACGAATGTAATGTCAGCCAGATCCAAAAGGCATTAGGATTACCTCAACCTATGACTTCTCAGCATCTTAGGATATTGAAAAATGCGGGTATCATTAAAGGCAGAAAAGAAGGGACCAGGAGATATTACAAAGTAGTTGACGAGCAAGTAAGAAAATTTAAGGACTTTTATTAAAGCAGCTTACGACAATTCAACTCGCTCTAAGCCGAGGAGCGCAATCACCGCATTTACCATAGCTTTGGGGCAATCCACGATCATAAAAATTTTGAAGTGAGTTCAGAACCATAATTGCTTATTTAGTCGGTACAAATAAATGAGCCCTCCTTATCAAATCCCAGAGCGCTTATTGCAAAAAGCATTGCAATTGTACACACTGTAGAATAAAATACCTGTTTTATGGGTAATTGTGTTGGCATGGAAAGGAGTACCGACTGTTATTGATTTTGAAAGCTTTTTCAATCCCAAATCTGCTGCAATTGTTGGTGCATCTCACCAGAGAAGAAAAGTCAGGTATGAAGGTCTGACAAATAAAAGTGAAAAAGTATTGCCGAATAATAAGCTAACGCCGGCTGTTTTCACAACTACGGCTATAAAGTCAATACCGAGTTCGACGGTGAGGTCTATAACATTACATACGATTTAATAAAAAAAGAAGAATAGGTCCTTGGCGATGAGAAAAGCAGCTTTTATATATTCAAAAGAACTGGAAAAATATCGTTATCCGCCGGAACACCCTTTTAATACAATTCGCGCACAAAAAGTACGAGAGATAGTTAATTCGCTTGGCCTTCTGTCGGGTGACGGCAGAAGTGAAGTACCGCCTATACCTGCTACACGGTTAGAGCTGAAAAAGTTTCACTCAGCCCGTTACCTTCATGCACTAAAAACCGCTTCCGGTAAACACTGGGGCAGTGAAGCGCTCAGTATGGGGATAGGGACATCGGATTGTCCTGTTTTCAAGGGGATGTATGAGTATTCAGTCCTGGCAGCCGGCGGAACATTAGTCGGGGCGAAACTCATTTTAGCCAATGAAGCCGATGCGGTTTTTAACCCATCCGGCGGGCTTCATCACGCAGGGCCTGAACGGGCATCCGGCTTTTGCTATATCAATGATATGGCCCTTGGTTGCCTATTGCTGGCTGAGCAGGAAAAGCGGGTTTTATATCTCGATGTGGACGTCCATCACGGAGACGGCGTCGCGTACGCATTTTACGACCGCTGCGATGTGATGACCATATCGTTTCATGAAAACCCGAGAGTGCTATTTCCAGGGACAGGATTTACAAATGAAATTGGTGAGGGCAAGGGAAAGGGCTACTGCGTAAATGTACCGCTTCCGATTGGAACTTACGATGAGGCGTATATGAAGGCATTTGAGACAATAGCTTTGCCATTAATCGGCTCATTCAAACCTGATGTATTCGTCCTTCAATCAGGAACCGATGCCCTCGCAGGCGACCCGCTCGCACATTTACATCTGACAAATAATGTTTATGCCGAAGTCATAAATCATCTTTTAAGTTTTCAAAAGCCCATCCTTATGGTCGGTGGCGGCGGATACAACATTGAAAATACCGTACGGGCCTGGGCGCTTGCCTGGAGTGTTTTGTGTGGTGCTAATATGGACAGTCCTGCCATCAAGAACGTCTTTTTAGACAGTACAGACCGGCAAGGTGGATTAAGAGACAGAACTCTGGTAATAACCGACCAACAACAAAATGCGGTGATGCCCACAGTGGAGGCCACAATAGATGCAATTAAACTAAAGGTATTTCCAATCCACGGCCTCTGATTTTCTGAAATGTATATACAAAACAAGACCAAATGGACGAAATTTCCGCGTATCCGGCTCACCCATTTCCCAAATTGCATATTGCTTTGCCGTCTTTTGAGTAAAGTCTTGACCATTGATTTATTAAAGATTATCATCTTTTAGATAACACAGGTGTACTTACTACGAGGTTGTTATGACGAAGAATAATATAGAATTCATTATGAACCCACGTTCAATTGCGGTGGTGGGTGCTACCAACCGGCCTAATAGCGTAGGGTCGGCAGTGTTTCGAAATATCCTTACCGCTGGTTTTCAGGGGGTTCTTTATCCGGTCAATCCCAATCGGAAATCTGTGCAAAGTGTCAAGGCCTATCCAAAATTGATGGACATTCCCGATGAAGTGGACTTAACTATTATCATTGTTCCGGCTGAAAGGGTTTGCTCTATACTGGAAGAGGCCGGCCAAAAGCAGGTCAAAGGAGCAATTGTCGTCAGTGCCGGATTTAAGGAAGTAGGGGGCCACGGAGTAGAATTAGAGAATCGCGTAAAAGAAGTGATTGCGAAATACGGTATCCGCCTGGTGGGACCCAACTGTCTCGGTGTCATCAACAATAATGAAAATGTTAGGATGAACGCAAGTTTCGCAACGAAGATGCCGAAAGCCGGAAACATTGCTTTCATTTCACAGTCGGGTGCTCTTTGTACTGCGGTGCTTGATTATGCAGAAGGTAGGAACATCGGGTTCTCCAAATTCGTTAGCTTTGGTAATAAAGCCGATGTAAACGAGATAGACCTTTTGCGTTATCTCAGAGATGACCCGGATACGGATGTGATTCTGATGTATCTGGAAGACATTACCAACGGTCGGGAGTTCCTTGAAACGGCGAGGGAAATCACCTGGCAGGCCCACAAACCTATACTGGCTGTAAAATCAGGCCGTTCTGCTGAGGGCGCTCGTGCTGCCGCCTCTCACACTGGTGCTTTGGTTGGATCTAACGATGCCTATGACGCTATTTTTTACCAAAGCGGTATCTTAAGAGTCGAGGGTGTAGCTGAACTTTTTAATCGTGCTATTGCTTTCTCCAAACAGCCAATACCAAAAGGCAACCGTATAGCTATTATCACCAACGCCGGCGGTCCCGGCATTATGGCTACCGATGCTGCGATTCGGCACAACCTAAAAATGGCTACTTTCTCAGAAGAAACAAAACAGAAGTTAAGAAAGGAGCTTCCCCCAACAGCGAATATTGAGAATCCGGTGGATGTGATTGGAGATGCCACCCACGAGCGTTACGAGGCGGCCATCCGTCACGTTCTGAAAGATGATGGCGTGGACGGTGCTATTGTCATACTCACCCCTCAAGCAATGACTGATATCGTTGAGACGGCGGAGATAGTCCCACACGTGGCAAAAGATATTGATAAACCGGTATTGTGCTCATTTATGGGAATTGTCGATGTTTCTGAGGGTATCAAATATCTGGAAAAAAACGGTATCCCCAATTACTCTTTTCCTGAAGCTGCAGTCAGGTCAATGGCGGCGATGGCGTTTTATGGCAACCTGCTGATTCTTGAGAGAAGACAGGTACGAAAAGTAGCTGCGGACCGAGACACTGCTGCCGCGGTTATAAAAAGGAAGCTTGCCAACAGGGACAGATATTATATGTGCGAAAGAGAGGCAAATGAAATCCTTCAATGTTATGGGTTTCCTGTTTTAAAAAGTATTTTGATTAAAGATTCTTCCCAAGTAGATGAAGCAGCGGATGAAATTGTCTTTCCAGTTGCTATGAAGATTTCTTCTCCTGATATTGTGCATAAATTTGATGCGGGAGGGGTTCGGCTGAAAATCAAGACCAAAGAGGAGGCACGAAAGGCCTTTGAAGATATTATTGTACATGCAAAGAAGTTTAAACCATCAGCAAAAATAGATGGTGTTATTATGGAGAGGATGGCCAGGGGCGGAGTAGAGGTTATCCTCGGTGCCGTCAGGGACTTGAAGTTTGGTCCGATCTGTATGTTTGGCCTTGGTGGGACATTTGTGGAGGCTATGAAGGATGTGACTTTTCGATTAGCCCCGATGTGGGAAATCAGCGCAGAGATTATGATAAGAACCATCAAGGCATACAGCATTCTCAAGGGAGTCCGTGGCGCACCACCCTGTGATATCGATGCTATCAAAGATTGCGTTCTTCGGCTTTCACAACTGGTTGCTGAAAATCCTGAGATAGCCGAGCTGGATATCAATCCACTTATTGTATATCCCGAAGGAAAAGGATGTGTGGTGGCTGACAGTAGGATTCTTCTTAAGCGTTTGTCTTAATTGCAGGTAACAACAAAATGCCCATTTCTAACTCATAAGGGAATCAATCGCTTTCCTTTCTCCGTCCACAACTTTTTCCTCTATGTGTGATTAATATTTATTTTACCTCAAGGGCTTTTATTCGGTCCAAGAAGAAAGAAGCACGTTATGAAATTGCTCGTAAAAGTCGACCGGAACAATTGGCTTAGAATTTATATTTCATACTCAAAGTGCAATATGTTATATCCCTGCGTTTGCTAATAGAATCATCCATAGTGATTTGCTGGTATAAAGCTGGTACAAACGTAAGGTTTTCGCAGACTTTCAGCTTCGTCGAAATACCAAAGTTAGCATACGACCAATCGTGGGCTTTACCGCCTAAACCGTCTGTATAGGCGATTTCTGAGGAAAGTTTTAGTGGCAGGGGTAGCTGCGGCGTATTCAGGTCATAGCTCAGCCGAAAACGATGAACCCAGCCGGTAATGCCGCTATGACGATAATTGCTGCCTGCCGGATATTCATAATGAGCAATATAGCCGGGTACAAAACCTTTCGGCAAAATATTCGGCCAGGAAAAAGCAAATATCCACTCCCAGGTCGTGTTAGCTACGTTTCGTGCCAAGCCCGGGTAGTGTTCGTAGCCGGCACTAATATCAAAATTTGTGGCGTAAGACTTATTTTCAAAAAGCCGGCCTTTATAATATGGCCTATAATCAAATCTTTGCTTGTCAACGTAGCCACTTGACGTAGCGTTGCGGTGGGTAACTTTGACACCGAACCCAGTACCATAGAAGTCAAGGTCGATAGTCTTAAATAAAGCCCCCTGCTGCCCATAGGCCTCAGCTCCTTTGCTGAGCCATTTGCTCAGATAGATTATCTCAAAACTAACCCCAATCTTCCTTGGCTCGGCAGGCTCGCCTCGCTGACTCGTCGAAGCGGGCACGCCGTGGCCTGACGGCTTGCACTGCTCGGCTTGAGCCACTCCTTCTCGTCTGGGCGAAGTCTGACCGACGGCCTTGCCCAAGACAGGGTTCGCTACAACAAATAACAAAACTAAAATAATCAGTAAAATTCCCTTCTTCATAATTTTTCTCCTTAGTATAGCGCTCCGTCGCCATAGCTATGGAGCGTCGGCGACAATAAAAAAACAGCACTATATATAAAGTTTGGGTAACGTCAAGCAAAAAAACGTATCACGGCCAAGATGGCCGTGGTACAATCACGTTTTTACTTAACTTACCTCAAGCTTATGTCGATTCATTCTACTGGACTTAGCCTGCCTATGGCATGGCATAGCCAATGCCTTATGGCAGCAGTACTACGAAAAATGAAAGGGAATTTAGAATGGGCATCCAACCATGGTCCGAGAATATCATTCTTGTGGATTTATCCAAAGAGCCGGAAATGAGCGATGAGCTTGATGCCGTTGCCGAAATTGTGTATGATAAAGATAACTATGACGTTGTAATTGATTTTTCAGGCGTGGATATTGTAACTTCTTCGAATCTCTCAAAGCTGCTCAATATTCACAAGCCTTTAGCCGATTGCAGGCACCGGCTTATTCTTTGCGGGCTTGATTCCACAATTAAAGGAGTTTTTGCAGTAACCGGCCTTGACAGGATTTTTGAAATCGTTGATGATAGATTTATTGCTTTAGCAACCCTTGAGATGATAGGGTAATAGGTTCGACCTGTTCGACTCCGCTCAGCTCAGTCGAAGCCCTCACTATAAATTGGTATTTCATTCTCCCTCCGGTAATTCGCTCAGGGTCCAATACATAGCAAGTGTCCTGATTGCCTCAACAAACTTCCAATAATCAACGGGTTTAACAATATAACCGCATACACCCAAGTTGAAGGTTTGGATAATATCTTGTTCATCTGACGAAACAGTTAAAATAATAACGGGAATAAGTTTTAATTTCTCGTTGGCCTTGACAGTTTTCAGGAATTCGACCCCGTTTGTTTCCGGCATATCCAGGTCTAAAAGAACAACGCATGGCCGTTTATTATTCTCATCTCCTAAATACTCCAGAGCTTCTCTGCCGTTGCTTGAATGAACCAACGGATTTAAAACCTTCAAATCCTTAAGCGCCCGCTCGACTGTCATCGCATCGACGTTGTCATTTTCAACAAGCAGTATTGGCTTCGCATAGCTCATCTTTAACCCTCATTTCTTGCTTTGGTAATGTGAAATAGAATGTGCTTCCTTGCCCCGGCTCTGAGTGAACCCAAATCCTTCCGCCATATAACTCCACGATTTTCTTTGCCAGTGAAAGCCCAATACCAACAGCTTCGACTTCATCGCGAGTCGAAAGCGTCTGGAAAATCTTGAATATCTTTTCAAAATATTTCTGTTCAATTCCATGCCCATTATCCGATACACTGAACTTCCAGAAACCGTTCTCTTCGCTACAGCCGACTTTAATTTGACCTTTCGGTTTGTCCATATATCTCACAGCGTTGCTCAGCAGATTGTGAAATACCTGTACAATCCGTTTTTTGTCACACATTATGGTGGGCAATTTGTTCTCAATGGTTATTTCAATGTTGTCAGGCGGCTTGATTTTATAAATTATTTTTGATAACAACAGGTTCAAATCCACTTTTTGCTTTTTTTGCCCGATGTTTCCAACCTCGGAGTACTTCAGAATACTATCAATTAGTCTATCTATTCGCTTTGCCCTTCCCACAAGCAGCTCAACTTTTTCTTTACCTTGCTCATCAAACTTATCACTATAATCCGTTGATAACCAATCTGCCAGAGTCCCTACTGCTCGCAATGGTGCTTTTAAGTCGTGGGCTGCTATGTAGGCAAACTCCTGAAGCTCCTTGTTCGACCGATTTAAACTCTGTATGGTTAATTCCAGGTCTTTGTTCAGCTTTTCCATCGCATATTCGGCCTTTTTGCTTTCGGTTATGTCCCAGAAGATGCCAAAAACACCAATGACATTCCCACGCTCATCTTTTACAGGTGATTTACACGTTTGGACAACATACCCCTGACCATCCTTTACATATTTTTCTTCCATCACTTCCGATTTACCAGACTGTATTATTCTTTTGTCGTCTGCTACGTACTTATCAGCTAAATCTTTGGGATAGAAACTATAATCTGTTGCTCCCCTAATTTGGACAGGTTCTATTCCTAAGTCTTTAGCGTAACTTTCGTTGCACAAAACATAAACTGAATTTAAATCCTTATAAAATATTTTTTGTGGGATATTTTTAAGAAGCGTCCTATACTTATTTTCACTTCCCCGCAGTGTTTCTTCTGCCCTCTTGCGTTCCGCAACCTCACCGTTGAGATTATCTACCATCTTCTTCAAGTGCCAGGTCATCCTGCTGAATGAATTTGCCAGTTCGCCAATCTCATCCTCTGATTTAATTTCTATTGTTGCGTCGAATTTACCTTTGCTTAGCTCAACCGCTGCATTCCTAAGCTTTTTTATTGGTTTTGAAATGGTACGAGAGACAGACAAACCAATTAGAACAGCAACCATTGTTATGGTAAGGGAAACAATCAACATTATGTTTTTTAATTCAGCAACAGGAGCAAATATCTCTTCTGTTTCGTACTCTATCGCTAATACCCATCCTAAAGGTTTATAATCTCTATATCCTTTTGAATAAGCATAGGCAAACAGTTCTTTCCCCTCACCCAGCTCCCCTATTTTTAATATATGTCCCACATTTCCTGTTATATGCCCACAAATTTTTCCATCGAGCACATCTTCAAAAGATTGGATATCCCCTTCTGTACTAAAAATCATTCTCCCTTTCGCATCGAACAACTTAAGCCCTGTAGTCTCATACGGCGAAGTTCCCTTCGCCTTTTTCATTATGTCAATAACACCTTCAATGTTCAGAACGGCCTTTATTACACCTGCAAAATTTCCATCTTCATCGTCAATTCTTATTCCGATGTCGGTAGAATAAACATCAGCGCTTTTATCATATTGAACATCTGCTACATACAAGCCGTCTTTCTTTGTAATTTGCCACCATTGTTCATCCGCCTGGTAATAATCTGTGGCTTTTCCAGTTTGGGCAACGTTTGCTCCATATTTATTTGTTATAAAAACCTCCCCGAAAACCCTGTAGCCATATTTTTCTTCATAGAATTTCAGTCGCCGTTTTAACTCCTTTGCCGGCTCATTGTTTGCTGATTCCCGCATAAAATCAGTTACGGTTTTTTGGGGTACAGACGTCCATTCTCTGTCCTTTCGTTCAATAAAACGTTGGATGTCATCTAACTTTTCAAATTCCTCATTCGATTCTTTAGTAACTTTTTGAACTTCCGAATTTTCAGCATAAATTTGAAATTCTTCAATCTTATTGTAAATGGCCCTATCAATATTACTTAAAATTCCAGCAACTAAAGATACGGAGCTTTCACCGATAGATTCCTGCAATGCTTCTTGGCCTGTGTTAAGAGAGACATACCCTGCAACTCCGATTAACAGAGCAACGCCTAAAAATGCCAAAGTTAGTTTTTGCCCTATTTTCATTTTTATACTACTCCCCTGAGGGGTGCTTCGCTGCGAAGTACGAGCCATTCACTTCTCAGTCTTTTTATAAAAGCATCTCCGGCGTAGCACATCTGATTATAAATCACATCATTCGTGTTGTTCTCCGTAAAAAGCCCCCAAGACTATGTCCGCAATCTCTCAGCACTCCTATTAGGGGCGCTTCCACCCTCCGTAGCAAAGCTACTGCGGAGAACGGGTCACTACAAAGTACGAGTTTTTCTGTTTTTGCTACGGTCTGCCTGCTGTAACGAGCTCCCGCTGCCGGCGAAGCTGGGTCGCACGGCGAGCAAATGTATTATTTTACCTTTTTTTTCGGAGCCACATTCATAGAAGCCTCCTTCTGCAACGTGAAACAGAAGCAGTTTCCTCCCTCTTGCTTGCTTTCAATCCACAAACGCCCACCGTGTAATTCCACCAGCACTTTAGCTATTGGTAAGGACAAAGCTTGTAGAAGTAAATCACAACTGCTCGCCAGCGAACCTTCATCTTTGCCCTCTGATGATGTCAGTTTTGCGACCTGTTCTTTAATCACAGTGAAGTGATTGAAAAGCCTGTGCGCCGCACTGCTGTCCACAGGCGGCCCATCATTTTGCACTTCTATTCGAATTCTATCATCAGCCTCTTTTACCAGGATATTAATATGGCCCCCCGTGGGAACAGACTTTATCGCATTGTTAACAAGACTATCTAAAACCCTTTTTACCCCTTTGCGGTCTGCATTAACAATCAACCCAGATTCAGGAATAAAACTTTCAAGTTTAATATTTTTCTCAGATACCAGGGAAGACCTAGCTTCTAAAACTTCTGAAACAACAGCGCGGAGATCGAAATCGCTCAGCCTTAAGTTTATTCTGCCTGCTTCGATTTTTGAAATATT
>Ga0307433_1000104_pt1 | contig 71075 bp, 70 predicted proteins | sample SalMarWE160210MG_FD_202166 | JGI IMG/M metagenome (GOLD analysis project Ga0307433, IMG submission 202166) | Salt marsh sediment microbial communities from the Plum Island Ecosystem LTER, Massachusetts, United States - WE1603-210 | ecosystem: Environmental > Aquatic > Marine > Intertidal zone >...
CTTACTTTACTGTTTGGTGAATAAGAACTTATTGCTTCTTGGTGTGGTTTCTCTTCTTTATCACGTTTATGATCTTTAAGATGATCTACTCTATGTTCGTATTTTTTACTCATATTAATCACTCTTTTAGAATTAAGTAACTTATTCATAGCTCTTATAATTAGTTTTCGTACATCTTTTGAAAATTTAGGTTTTAAAATTACTCCGGAATTCTATCAAATCTCCGTGAAAGTAAAAAAGAATCGAAATAAATAATCTTTGATAAATTTTTACTCTTCAAATAGATCATCGAATTTTTCCCCAAGTATATTAGCTATTTTTTCTAATTCGTTTTTATTGAAATACTCTTCGAGTTCTTCATTAGTTATCGCATTTAATTTAATTAGCTTGTCTGTTGTAATTCCCACTTTAGACGATATATTATCTAAATCTTCAAGAGTCTTGGTTTTTAGCAAATCTTTTACTTTAGGTTCTTGATAAAAGATTTCATTTAATGGTTTATTTAAAATTTCAGCTATTTTAAAAGAAATAGTTAAAGATGGATTATATGATCCTTTCTCTAAATAATAAACAGTTTGGCGAGAAACTCCTATAAGTTCAGCTAATTCTTGCTGACTTAAATTAAACTCTTCCCTTATTTCCTTTATGTGTGATTTTACTTTAATCTTAAACTTCAAATAATTCCCACCAAAACTCCAAAATTCTATTTTCATAGAGAAATTTATGTAAAATAAGCCCTTTTAAAACTTATTTTAGCTTAAAAAGTTCCTCTATTGTACAATTTAAAACTTCAGCTATTTTATAAGCTAATACTAAACTAGGATTATATCGCCCCTCTTCTAAATATTTAACCGTTTGTAAGGGAACTCCAACACTTTCAGCTAATTGTGCTGCACTCAGATTAGCTTTCTCTCTCAGTTCTTTGATTGAGGTCTGTAAGCTTTCGCCTTCCCGAATTTTTGAAAGTATATAACTAATAAAGTTGTCAAATGCTAATTCCTGTGGCTTGAAAATTTTATCCTCTAAACCTTCTGGAGTTAGTGATAATTTAGAAATCATCTTCTTAATACTATTTTCAATAATAAAAGGATCTCGTAGCCCCGGAATATATCCTTCAGGTCCTATCCCTCTTGATTTCGTACCTGAACTTACCGCGCTATGTCCTGCAGTTTCAATTTTAACGGTGTACGTTTTAAACATCCTATCGAATACTCCATTTACAATATTTATATTTTGAATTCTTTTATACGGAATTGTCGCTCGCATCTTGGTGAACACTCCATGATTAATAATAATATTCTCTTTTTGTATAACATAAGAAAAATTTCGAACATATGCCGAAAAATACCAAGCAGAAATTAGAGCAATTACTAGATATGGAATAGCAACACTACTTACTAATAATATTAGAAGAGAATTGAAATCAAGTTGTTTATTAATAAATAACACTAAATATATAGTAATCATTGCGATTGAAGCTATGATTAAGATTAAATTGTTTTTTAAAACTTCTTTCTTTATGAAATCTCGAGATACTTCACCTTCATATGCATCACTCTCTTTGTTCACTCTCTTTATCCTCCTTTAATTAAATTTATTATTATTTATATAAATAAAGTTTACATTTATATTAAAATCTATTGCTTTATTAATTCTTTATAATTTAAGCTACTCTAACAATGTATAATAGACTTTACTAGGGAATTAATATTAAAATATTGGAATCTAAATGGAAATTTAATCAAAACATTTAAATGGTCAAAATATTTATATATTATTGTAAAGTATGCTAGTCATAAATTAGGTATGACTAATAAATAATTAGAAAACGGAAGTGGGAAAATATGACTAATAGGTCTGAATTGATCTTTTTTAGTAATTATATCGAAGAAAATGATGAATCTGCATCACTACATGCCGATAAAAAAGAACTTAATAAATCTTATATCCTTATAGATGAATTTAAGCTGTTAGATTACAAATCAGATGTTGAATCTAAGAAATCTGTAAAAGATAAGAATCAACAAACCGAAGAAACCTTAATAAAATCATCCAAAATCATAATTCTTACTATCTTTACAAGTTCAGTAATTCAATCAATATTCTTTGTATTTATACTTCCTACTAAATTTACTTGGCCAGATCACGTATTAGTATTTTTTCTTGTATTTGGTTGGTGCATGTTCTTCAATAGTATTTTCTTTGAATCAGGTGTTATAAAAAAAGTGTCAAATTATTTGAATGTAGCTCTTACAGATTACGATAATTTGGGAGTATAATGGTACCTATGGTGCCTAATAATACTTTTGTCTTCCATCCTAATTCCAAGAACATATTTAATTGAAAAAAAAATTTAAGTAAAAAAGTGTGAAGAAAGCCAAAAATTTGCGATAGAGGTGATAATTTATGACTGAAATTAAGGAAGATTTAGAAACAAGTAAGTTTGGGTTAATTGATCAAGATTGGCCAAAGTTCAGTTCAGATAAGCTTTTAAAAAGGAATAATATAAAAGGAAGTTTGGCGTATGCTCTCTTCTTTAATTCTTTATTAATATTTAGCTGTATTGCTCTAATCTGCTTATTCTATGTAATTGGAGGAATTCTACTTAATCCATTATTTATTTTCGGTATTGTGATTGTCATATTACTCTTTGCACTAATTGAAACGATCTCTCTAGTTGAAAAAGATATTCCAAAAAAAAACGTTGGTGAGGATAATGATGCTAATAATCACTAAACTAAGAAATCTCCGAATTAAAAAGCTAAAATTTTATATTGCAGTTTTCTCATATTTAATATTCCTTTCTGTTCCAGCAATTTTAAAAATGGGAATTAAAAGTAGAAAAGATAATACTAACATCTATTAGGTTCTCTGAAATTTATCGTTTTTGAGCGATCACTATCCCTATTTCAAACCATTCTCCTTCAAACGGTAGAAGATCTAACTCATTCTTCTTACCGATACTCTCTCCAACACTCTTAAATTCAACTTGATTAAATCCTCCATCTGAGTGGAAATTAATGACTTCATTTTTTAGAAAAAATTGCGCGATATCCTTAAATCCCTTCTCTTTAAAATAATTTTTAAGGATACTATAACCTTTAGAATCCTCCTTAATAACTAAGGTACAATTTAAAAAATTCTCATTCTTCTTCAGAACTCGATATGCTTCCTCTAATCCATCAATGATCTTGTCTTCCATATTTGTTATTCCTAAGAGTGAGATTACTAAATCGATTCCTTTTTCAATAATTGGGAGGTTTGTGGCATCACATGAAATAAAACTTACTTTTATTTTTGGATGATACTTCATAATTTTAAGTCTATCTGCCTCCAGAACGGTAAAGCTTAAATCAGTACAAATTAAATGAATTTCTCCATCATTAACATGTTGTATTAATTTATTCAGCATTAAACCTCTTCCAGTTGCTATATCCAAGATCACTTTTAGTTGTTTTTCATTAATATAACGAATAATTTCATCTTTTGCCCGATTAATTAACTCAATTTGATTTTTTGGGGTTTGAGATAGTATCATCTCGTCCAATTCTTCAAAACTCATCTCCTTTGTTAACTCAGACCATCTATTTATCTTCTCTTGTTCTTCAACTTCAAAATCAATAACTCCACTTCGAATTTTCCAGATCTTACCGCAATTGCATTTCAATTCTCCAGTAATAATCTCTCCTTTTTCAATTATTTGAGATTCTAATTTTAACTTATTCCCGCAATTTGGGCATATAAGCAAGGGAAGAATTTTTTCATACATACTAAATCAACTATCTTTTATTTCATAATTAGAATAACCAATACTATTTTTAATCAATAAAATAATTAAAACTTTTAATTTAGGAAGGTTTAATACAAAATATTAAAAGTCAATAGATTTAAAATTAAGAAAAATAAGAGTGAAAATTGTGAATGATGAGCGTAAAAAGCTCTGGGAGCCTTCTCAAGGTTGGATAAATGATGCGGAAGCATCTAAATTTATTGCTTTAGTAAATAAATCATATAACCAACAACTCAAGGGAGGGAAAGAGCTCTATCATTGGTCTGTTGAAAATATTGCTGATTTCTGGGCAGCAATGTGGAAATATAGTGGAATTATTGCTTCAAAAACCTATAATAAAGTAGTAGAGGATATTAATAAGTTCCCTGGCACTAATTGGTTTCCTGGGGCGGAAATGAACTTTGCAGAAAATCTCTTAAAATTTAATGATAATCAATTAGCATTTATTTTCCAAGGCGAAACAAAAGTATCAAAGAAGATGACCTATGCTGAGTTGAACAGAACAGTAGCAAAATTAGCAAGAGCTTTAATGGATATGGGTGTGAAAAAAGGAGATCGAGTGGTATCATACATCCCTAATATGATTGAGACTCCTGTTGCAATGCTTGCAACCGCAAGTATTGGCGCTATTTGGGCATCTTGCGGTGCTGAATTGCAAGCAAGTGCTGTTATTGATAGATTTAATCAAATAGAACCAAAAATTCTTTTTACTGTTGATGGATATTTTTATCGAGATAAAAAATTTGAGATTTCTTCTAATGTTAAACAAGTTGTTGATGCAATCCCTTCTATTGAAAAAGTGGTAGTCGTTTCTTATATTTCAGACGGAAAAGCAGATATTAGTCATGTTCCAAAAGCAGTACATTGGGATGATTTTATATCAAAAAAAGAGCAATCTCTGCAATTTGCTCAGCTTCCTTTTAACCATCCTCTCTATATTATGTTTTCTTCAGGAACTACTGGGAAACCAAAATGCATGCTCCAGAGCATTGGTGGGGTGCTAATCAATCATCTTAAAGAGCTGATTCTATCTACTGATTTAAAAAGAAGCGATATTATTACTTATATTACCGCTCCTTCATGGATGATGTGGAATTGGCTTGTTAGCTCATTAGCTGTAGGTGCAACAATATTTCTCTATGATGGCAATCCCTTATATCCCCACCCCCTCAGAATGTTTGAATTAATTGAAAAACATAAAATTTCAATCTTTGGAGTTTCCGCAACCTACCTTCATTTCTTAATGGGTCAAGGATTGAAGCCAAAAGAGGAATATGATTTATCCTCCTTAAGAGAAATCTCTCAAACGGCTAGTACCTTGAGTCCAGAAGGGTTTGAATGGGTTTATAGAGAGATCAAAAAAGATCTTTACTTTAACTCAATTTCAGGAGGAACAGACATAAATGGTTGTTTTGCAGGAGCACTTCCAATTCTTCCCGTATATTCCGGTGAACTGCAAGGGAAAGCACTAGCAATGAAAGTTCAAGCTTATGATGAAGAAGGCAATCCAGTTAAAGATATACAGGCTGAACTTGTATGCGAAGCTCCTGCTCCCTCGATGCCAATATATTTTTGGGGTGATGATGATAATATGACAAAATATAAAGCTGCTTATTTCAAATTTTATGAAGACCAGGGAATTAATGTTTGGCGACATGGCGATTGGATTGTGGAACATAGTGATACTGGAGGAATTACTTTTTGGGGTCGTTCAGATGCCACATTAAAGCCTTCTGGTGTAAGAATAGGAACATCTGAAATCTATAATGTGGTTGAGCAAATTCCCGAAGTAACTGACAGTTTAGCAATTGGATTACCAGATGATCAAGGGAACGTAGAAATTATTTTATTCGTACAATTAAGTGAAAACACTGCATTAACAGATAATCTTCAAGACAAAATTAGAAAAATTATAAGAGCAAAAACTTCTCCTAGACATGTACCATCTAGAATTTACGATGTACCTTCTGAAGGTATTCCCTATACTTTTTCCGGTAAGAAAGTAGAAATAGCGGTTACTAAAATTCTAAGAGGTATGCCAGTAGCTAACAGAGGTGCTTTACGGAATCCTGATTCTCTGGATATCTACGAAGAAATGAAAGATAAACTCTGAACTAAATAATATTGGATTTTTTTTTAATTATTATTTAAATCTAATTATAATATTTCCATCAAACTTTTACTAAAAAAGTATCTTAATTCAAGATAAGTTTGTTCTAATAAATTTTGAATATATTTCTTCAAAAAGTGAAGTTTCTTTTTCTCTCCAATCTTTAAATGAATCGACGCTATTAGGATAGTGTTTATAGAGATCAATAACATTATTCATATATTTCATTAGGGACTTTAATTCGAGTAATAATCTTGGTCGAGTGATTCCTTTAATGATTTTCTTAATAGTTGCTTTAAAATTTAAATCTAACTCCCCATGAAACCAAAGTTTACTAATATCAATGTCAGTTAAAATATTCTTTTTAATGATAAAATTAAGGTCTTTTGAAGGTTTATATTGAAAGAAGAGTCTTATGATGTCTGAAGCAGCATGTTTTAAACCAAAATCTGACATAATGATAGAATTGTACTCCCATAAGGTTTTTAGGGAGTAATCATTTGCAACTAAGGCCTTTTTAGCTACTTGAGCAGCATGATATCCCGCTCTCATTCCAACATCAATACCACCACCATTGGCAGGATCCACATGGCATGCAGCATCTCCAACAAACATAATACCATTGTCAGCACAGGAGGGCAATGGTCTTCTTAACGGAACGACGCCTCCTGCTGAAGAGATTATATTAAAGTTAGGTTGGGTAATAAAGTAATCAAAAACATACTTTTGAAAGTATTCTTTTATTGATCCATTATATTGTATAAAAGTGCCTAAGCCGATGTTAATAATCGTTTCACTTTTAGGAAAATACCAAATAAATCCTCCCGGTGATCGCTTATCGGGATCAATGATTAATGTACAATAATCAAGGTCATGAGTTAGTTTTGATTCAGATGGAAGCTTGACTATGTCACGAAAGCATAGTACCAGATCCCTCTTAGGAATTTCGTTTATTATGAGAGTGCTTTTTATTGTTCTTCTTAATGTAGAATAACAACCACTCGCATCAATGACAATTTTCGACTTTAAATCTACTTTCGAACCACTTTTTAGCCTAACTTTAATACCATCAACACCCTCCTTATTATATGTTAGATTTATAGCTCTTGTTTTATCTAGAAATTGATCAATGCCAGAATCTATCGCTTCATTGAGAAGTCTCTGGCCAAATCTTAACCGATCTACAAAATATAAGGGAATTTTTATCGTTAACCAACTTTTTTGATCAGGTGAATAAATTCGAAAACCACGTTTAAGGCTCAACAATTCGTTTCCTTTAGGAGGATTGATGTGTAGAAAATTAAATATTGTTGCAAGGACACCATCGCCGCAAACCTTGGTTCCTATATCACTTTTAGTATTATTATCAATTAGGCAAACTTTTAAACCTTGCTGAGCAGCAAATCTGGCTGCTATGGTTCCTGATGTTCCTGCCCCAACGATAATCACATCGAAATTAAGCTTTGGTATTTCCATGTTATTTTATATAAACCCGTATTAAAAATAAATAATTTGCTGTATTACAAAAAGCAATCCCAAATATAATAATTGATATATTTCCATTGTTTTGTTGAATATAAATGAACCTAAAATTCTCAGTTTAATTCAATCTGATTAATGGAATGAATTCGAGGCAAAATCAAAACGTCATTGAATTTGAATAAAAAAAAAATAATTATCAAAACTCCAATCAGAGTTTATATGTTTTTTATTAATACAGGACAATTATTTTTCATAGTATTTACTCTAAAGTTATGACTACATTCCCTTTTTTTTGTCCTGTTTCAACATACTTGTGAGCTTCGGCAGTCTGTTCCAATGGATAGCGTTTATCTATGACCGATTTTACCTTTCCCGCCTCAATAAGCTCTCTAAGGAAAACTAAATCTTCAGTTCTTTCAGATACTTTCCCGGATATTACTTTCTTGCTGCTTGTCATTGAAGTCCATAGCCCTCGAACACTTCGTGACAGTTAATGGTTAGCTTGAAGATAGCTTCCTTTTTTCTTTAGCGATCTTATACAACCCGAAAAAGAGCTCTTGTGGATCACGTCCAAAATAACATCATAGGTCTCACCACTATTGGTAAAGTCCTCTTGAGTGTAATCAATGACTTTGTCTGCACCAATGGAACGTAGCATATTCAATTTACTCTTGCTATCCACGCCGGTAACTTCTTCAGCCCCAAAATATTTAGCAAGCTGTACCGCAAAAGTACCTATAGTACCTCCAGCACCATTAATCAAAACCTTTTGACCGCTCTGGATCTTTCCTTTTCTGAGAAAATGCAATGCTTCAAGGCCCCCAACAGGAATAGCGGCGGCTTCTTCATAGGTCATATTAGTCGGTTTTATTGCCAGCGCTCCTTCTTTAGGGTTTTCAGGTAAACATATGTACTCCGCACAAGCACCAATACCAACAAAACCGGTAGCAGCAAAAACTTGATCACCTTCTTGAAGTATTTTTACATCTTTGCCTACTGATTCAATTTCCCCAGCTAGCTCCATCCCTAATATGGTGATTCTCTTTGGTTTTATGAGACCCACATACATGCGCATGGGGATACGGTATATGAGTGCGGTTTTCATCCCTCGCATTTCACAGTCTCCTGCTGATACTGTTGTCGCATATATTCTAATCAGTACTTCACTGTCTTTGGGAGTCGGCTTTGCTATATCTTTGAGCTGAAGAACATCTGGTGTGCCGTATTTTGTCCATACAATTGCTTTCACAAGGTTTCCTCCAAATTACTATAATTTGTTATTATGTTCCAAAGTTATTACTACATTTCCCTTTTTATGCCCTTTATCAACATATCTATGAGCCTCGATAATTTGTTCCATCGGGAAGGTTTTATCTATGACCGATTTTAACTTTCCCGCCTCAACAAGCTCTTTTAGGTAAATTAAATTTTCAATCTTTTCGCCTCCTATCCTATCATGAACTGACATGAATGTTCCCTTAGGAGTTAGTGCTTTCTTACGATTTGATTTCGAGATTTTCCCAACGGCATCAAAAATGATATCATAAAGCTCTCCACTTTTTATAAAATCCTCTTTAGTGTAATCAATTACCTTATCGGCTCCCAGAGACTTCACCAATTCTAAATTCGAAGTACTGCATACTCCAGTAACTACTGCTCCGAAGTACTTAGCTAACTGTACCGCAAATGTGCCTACACTTCCAGAAGCACCATAGATAAGAATTTTTTGTCCGCTCTGGATATTTCCTTTTTTAAGGAATTTCAATGCCATAACTGCCCCAGTAGAAAGTCCAGCGGCGGCTTCCTCATAAGTCATATTGACTGGTTTTAATGCCATAATCCCGTCTTCAGGCACACATTTGTACTCGGCATAACCACCAAAACCCAACCCGAAGGTAGATACAAAAACCTGGTCACCTTTCTTAAACAACTTAACGTCTTTACCTATTGATTCAATTTCCCCGGCTAACTCCATCCCTAGTATGGGTTTTTTTGGTTTTTTGAAACCAAGAGCCATATGCGCGAGGAGTCCCATCCCACGAGGGACTGTGAAACTTCGCATTCTAGAGTCCCCCCGATGTACTGTTGTTGCATATACTTTTACCAGTACTTCATTGTCCTTGGGAATAGGTTTTTCTACCTCTTTGAGTTGAAGGACCTCCGGCGGTCCAAATTCTTCATATACAATTGCTTTCATTTTACTTTTATTTTCCATTTTTTTCACCATAAAATAACAAGGTGGAAATTGCTGTCATTAAAATTTTGAAAAAAAAAACATCGAAAAATACATTAGAAATGAAATAAAAAAAAAGATTAGAAGTGTCTAATTTTCTTTAGTTTTAGCGTTTAGTTTAATGAGACCTCCAGATAATACCCCGAATATTATAGTAAGGGAAATTGCAACAACGAGAAATACCATATTCCCTGCCCCGAGTATTGCAAAACAAATCCAAACAATTGCTATAGCCGCACCTAATAGCCAGCCAACTACTTCTTTATAGCCCACTTTATTTTTATTTAGTGCTATAAGTCCTCCAGATAATACCCCGAATATTATAGTAAGGGAAATTGCCACAACAAGAAACACCATATTCCCTGCTCCGAGTATTGCAAAACTTATCCAAACAACTGCTATAGCTACACCTAACAATTCACTAAGTAAATTTTTATAATTATACAAATCTTCCACTTTCCAAACGTTTTATTTTCTTTTAAAATTTTATAAGGAAAATTAATATTCTTATTTATAATTAATTGACATTATGAATAATTATTCTAAATTACTGATATTGTGAATTCAGTTTATATAATCTTAAAAACATTAAATTAAGAGAAAAATTTTTTCATTATCATTATGATTGTCATTTTACTAAGTACATACCAAGAAAAAGATTTTAATTTTAATTAAATCGTCTTTATGAATGATATTAAGATAATTTATAAACGTAAATTACAAAAATAAAAAAAAATATAGGGGTCGATAACTCATAAAAAAAGTTTTTTTTTTGTTATTATTTCCTATTTATTATTTATTGTGGCTTTATCTCTATTTAAGAATTTAATAACGAGGAGATCGTTTACCGCCTCGACCACCACGATCTCTACCTTTACTAAATGAGGTAGATTGTCGAGGTGCTTTCTGGGTAACAACAACATTTGCTGCTTGAGGACCCTTAGCTCCTTCTGTGGTCTCAAATTCTACTTTGTCTCCTTCATTTAATGTTTTGTATTCATCATCTCCTCCAGCTAACGCAGAAAAATGAACAAAAACATCTTGATTGTCTTCAGAAGTTATAAAACCGTAGCCTTTTCGGCTATTAAACCATTTTACTGTTCCTTGTACCAATTTTAAAACCAGTTTTTTACTTTAAGAAAACTCTTTTATCTCTAAAAGAATTAAATATAAAAGTGTTTTCTCTCTAATAAGTTTTAGCTTTTTAGAACTATTAAAAAACAACACTGATTTTAATACCTATTCCCATTAAGCATTTATAATCAATAAGAATATATTAATCTACATTGTAATTCTTGGTAACTTCTAAAAAATTATGGAACTTAATAAAGGGATAATTAAAAATATTTAGACGGTCGATGAGAAGAATATTAAAATTAGAAAAGGTTTAATAAATTATTATGAAAGATGAGGGATATAAAAGTATCGATATTCGCCGACATGGGTTATCTGCTTATAAGCGCTATAAACAATGGTGGTATTTTGAAGGGTTAGATTCTGATGAACAAATTTATTATGTCTTTTTAGTAATGAAAGCATTCCCTACTAGCTATGTCTCAATAAAAGTATTAGATTATCACAATAATCAGCGATGGGCAGAGGATTATTTCACAAGTTTCCATGCAAAACCTGGAAATCAAACAGACATTTATGCTAAGGGAAAATGGGGGTCTCTGAAATTTTTTGGAAGTGCAGAAACCCAATGGGACATCCACGTTGAAACAAAAGAGGTTAAGGCCGATATTATTCAGAAGCCATTAGTTCCAATACATCGAAACAGATTATATACTAAGAAAATTAACTATTTCATAACTCAATTTATTAAGAATGAAATGAGTGGTAATTTAGCTATCAATAATTCAAAAATGCTGAATATTAAAGGATTTGGATACTCTGAACATAATTGGGGCATACAGCCGAGCCACTCAACAACTCATTGGCTTCATTTTTGGGCTCAGAATATTGCAGGAATCGTTATGGATTGCCGTTATGATACGGGGCTAGCTCATAATTATAACTTCTTTTGGTTTAATGATAATGGATTTTATTTACCCGCACCCTCTAATTTTCATTATGATCCTGAAAATCCCATGAAGCCTTTTATGATAGAATCACCCGATCTCAAAATCAAAGCCGTTCCAATCACTTCTCACTTCACACGAAAGAAGATCTGGCCTATATTAAATATTGATTATCAAGAAATACTACTTTATGTAAAAGGATGGGTTTATTATAGAGGGAATGAAATCAGTATTGATGGCATAGGAAAAATAGATCATAACTTTAATAAATGGTAATTTTCACAAAAGAATGAACAAATATTCCTGAACTTTTTTAATTCTTTTTTTACTTTTCAAACCAATTTCTAGTGCTAAAGCTCATTTTTTTTTATCAAACTTGTATTTTCTTTTATTCTAGGCTAGTTATACTGAATATTCTTCACTCCATTTCCTTATTGACGGAACAACATTCGTTAGATTTATAATATATAAACAACATAATTTAAATGAGAATACTTCATTTAATCAATTTTGTAAAAAAAAATGAGAGTGAATTTTATTCGGTTTGGTTTAAGGATTAATAAGGGGGGAATATAATTTATAAAAAAGCTTTTGTATTAATTGATGAAATTGAAGATTCCAAAAGAATAGCCAAAGATATTAAGGTAGATGTTAACCCATTTGAAATGGCAAAAAAGCAAATTGATATTGTTGCTGAAAAGATGGGCCTAGATGAAAATATTAAAAAATATCTGAAAAAAGTCGAACGTTCTCTTATTGTATCTATTCCAGTTTTAATGGATAATGGGAATTTGAAAGTGTTTGAAGGGTATCGGGTTCATCATTCTACAGTTCGAGGACCTGGTAAGGGAGGCGTTCGTTTTTCACCTAATGTAACCCTTGATGAGGTAAAAGCGTTAGCTACATGGATGACTTGGAAAAATAGTCTTTTAAACCTTCCATTAGGGGGTGCAAAGGGGGGAGTATGCGTTGATCCTACAAAATTATCTCGTAGAGAACTTGAAAAACTAACTAGAAGATATACAGCAGAGATTATTAACATTATTGGTCCTGATATAGATATACCTGCTCCTGATATCAATACTAATCCGCAAATTATGGCATGGATGATGGATGTTTATTCAATGCAGAAGGGAAGAAGTATTCCAGGAGTGGTGACAGGTAAGCCGATAGAAATAGGAGGTTCCGTGGGAAGAGAATCTGCTACAGGAATGGGTTTATTTTATATTATTGAAGCTTTATGTGAAAAGGAAGATTGGAATCTTAAATCTTCAAAAGTAGTAATACAGGGATTTGGTAATGTAGGTGGGAACATAGCTCAGATCTTATATGAAAAAGGTATAAAAATCATAGCTATTTCAGACGTAAGTGGTGGCTTATATGATAAAGAGGGTATAAATTTAAAAAAATTACTAGAATGGAGAGATAATGGCGGCCTTTTAAGAGATTACATGGATGAAAGTTATGAATTTGTTTCAAATGAGGAACTTCTAACTATTAACTGCGATATATTAATTCCAGCAGCAATTGAAAATCAAATTAATTTGTCTAATGCTGAAGATATAAACTGTAAATTTATCGTTGAAGGAGCTAATGGCCCAACAACTCCTGAAGCAGATGAAATCTTACGAAGGAGAAAAATTATTGTGGTTCCTGATATTATTGCGAATGCAGGAGGCGTATGTGTCTCTTATTTCGAATACATTCAAGATATCCATAGTTATTTTTGGAAATTGGAGAGAATTCATCATGAACTGAAAAATATCCTGGTATCTACTTTTGATGAAATCTATAACTTAGCTAAAAAAGAAAGAGTAACTTTAAGGATAGCTGCCTATATGATTGCTATAAAAAGATTGGCAAGAGCTATTGAATTAAGAGGTATCTTTCCTTAAACTTATTTTATTTTAAATTTTATTTTATGAGTCAATTTATATATATCTATAAAACTTGAGACATTTATTTGCGATTTGATTCCTTTTAGCACTAAAATTTTCTCATTTATAAATCTCCATAACTCTTTCTCATTTTCAGCAATAATTTTTAAAATTAGATTATATTCCCCTGCGGATGTAGCTACAAGTTGGATTTCATTAAAATCTACTAAATTTTTGACGACCTCGTTTAATTCAATGGGATCTACAGCGAGGTTAACTATTGCTAAAGTTTTATAGCCTACTTTAAATGGGTCAATAAAAGTATCAAATTCTTTTATAATTCCTTCATGTATCATATTCTGAACTCTATTGTGGATAGTACTAGCTGCTAAGTTGACTTTTTCACTAATTTCTTTATAAGATATTTTAAAATGATCCTGTAAAATATTTAGGATTTCTTTATCCTTCTCATCTAATTCTATTCGGGAAAGCTCTTTTTTTTTATCTCTTCTATATTTAATTTTATGGCGTTCAATTCCATACAAGATGGATCGAATGAGAATATTGGTATTAATCTCGTCTTTTACTAAAAAATCTTGAATTCCTCTTTTAAGAGAATTTAACGCTATTTCTTTATCATCTAATCCCGTCAAAATGATTATTGGTATCTTTTCAGTATATTCTAAGATTTTTTCAAGAGTTGCTTCTCTTTTACTATCCGGAAGGGTCAAATCCAATAAAATTATATCATAATCCCTTTTTTTGAGATTTTCTAGACCCTCAGAAAGTCGAACACATGATTTAATGTCAAATATTGTATCTGATGACTTCTTTAAAAACTCATTAATAAGACGGATATCCGCGGCATTATCTTCTATCAAGAGGATATTTAACTTTTTAGTAGCTATTAATACTCACCATGATTAGGAATTGGGATTCTTTGAATACATTAATGAAGAAACATCTGTATAAGATTATAATCACCTATTATTATTCAATAATGCCGAATTTTTATGGAAAAATATTTTAATAATTCTAATTTTTCACTACGATATTTAAATACATATATTTATTTACTTAAATAAATGCTGATAAAAAATTTAAATGTAATTTAACTCAAACCTAAGAATTAGGGAGAACTTTCAAATGAAATTGGCATATCAAGATAATTCTATAAGAATTCTTATTGTTTTAATTTTAATCATAATATCTTGCTTCTTAGTTTACTATTTTGAAGTTGTACTGAACACAACTCTCCTAATTGCACATTTTTTCTACTTTCCTTCTATTTTAGCATGTTTATGGTGGAAGAAAAAAGGATTAGTTGTTCCTTTTTTTTTAGTTACGGTTTTAATATTAATTAATAGCATTTTAAAACAAAATTTTTTTAGTCCAAATACGTTTAATGATTTTTCTAGAGGAATAATACTAATTATGGTTGGACTAGTCATTGCTTTACTATCAGAACAGATATCGAAACGAGAAGTCGAATTAAATAAGATAATAGAAGATTTAAAGCGTTCAAATGAAGATTTGCAGCAATTTGCCTACGTGGCTTCTCATGATTTGCAGGAACCTTTACGTGCTATTATAAGCTTTTCTCAACTTCTTGAAGAGAAATATTATGAAAAGTTAGATAAAGATGCTAAAGAATTTATTTTTTTTATTACCGATGGCGCCAAAAAGATGAATAACCTTATAAAAGATTTATTAGCATATTCAAGAATCACCACCCATGCTGAACCTCCTGTATTGCATGATCTTGAGGATATTCTAAAAGATGCCTTATATAATCTCCAAGAAGCAATAAAGGAAGCTGGTGCTGTCATTACTTATGATAAAATGCCAATTTTAAAAGTTGACAGAACCCAATTTTTACAATTATTTCAGAATTTTATCAGTAATGCTATAAAATTCCGAAGAGAAATACCCCCTGTTATTCATATTGGAGTTAGGGAAGGAAATGTGGCATGGTTATTTTCAATAAAAGATAATGGTATTGGGATTGAGTCAAAATATTTTGATCGCCTTTATAATATTTTCTATAGACTACATACTAAAGAAGAATATCCTGGTACAGGAATAGGATTACCTATATGCAAAAAAATTATTCAACGGTATGATGGGAAAATATGGGTCGAATCTGAAGTAGGTAAGGGAACAACTTTTTATTTTACGATTCCTAAAAAAAAAAAGAAAAAATTTACCTCGGAGTAATGAAAGATTATGGAAGAAAAGAATAAAAGTCTTTTCAAAATTTTACTCATAGAGGACAATCCCGCGGATATTCGTCTTACGGAAGAAGCTTTCAACGAGAGTAAAATTAATTCGGAATTGTATAATGTTAAGGATGGCGTAGAGGCTATAACTTTTTTAAAAAAAGAGGGGAAATATTCCAAAACATGTCGTCCTGATTTAATTCTCTTAGATTTAAACTTACCGAAAAAAAGCGGGTTAGAGGTTCTAAAAGATATTAAACAAGATGAAGATTTAAGGCGAATTCCTGTTGTCGTCTTGACTATCTCGTCCAATGAAGAAGATCTAATAAAAGCATATAATCTTCATGCAAATGCTTTTGTGAATAAACCCTTAGAGATTAAAGATTTTTATAAAATGATTAAAGCTATTGAAGATTTTTGGTTTAAAATAGTAAAATTGGCAAATAGATGATTGATCTAATAAAAAACAAGAAAACTAAAATAAAATTCGCCTTTTACAAGGCAATTATTAATTCTTTTTTCATTCTGAGTTCATCTTTAGATTCTGGAGATGGTTTTTCCCTCTTTCCAAAAGGAATACAGTTCCATGGTCTTGAGATACGTTCTTTTTCAAAAATGACCCCATGAGAAATAGAATAATTTTCACAAGCATGATAAATTCTTGTACCTAATGAATATTCAAACCCACACTTTGGACACTTAACCATATAATCCACCCTAATTTTTTATTAATTTCAATCTGAATATAATTCTATTATAATATTTTCTTTATTTTCTGTAAGTTTCGTTTCTATACAATAAATATATATAAATCATAATATTTAAATCTCCCGAACACAGTTCGATGAACATTAATAATACTGCATAATATTCAATAAAACCTCTAAATATAATGAATAAAATTTGATAAGCACATAGAAATAAGAAAAGTGAATTTTTCTAAAAATTATAGATTGAAACCAATAAAAAGACCCTTTTTTAAAACCTCCCTTGAAATATTCCCATACTTAATTAACCTTCCATGGGATTTCTATTTTCTCGTATCCATTCTATCGCGAAATCAACCAGTTTTCTTTGAGAAAAAAGTCTAGCGTCTGCCAATCCCACCTTTTTAGATATATATCCGATTTCCTCTTCAAAATCTCTCCCTAAATCTTCAAAATCATCTGTAATAACATTTAATTCTTTCCATTCAATCCACTTTCTTTCATTATTAACCATTACTGCCGAACCTTGAATATTATAGCATTTTTCCTTATAATTAGTTCGATATTCGGCAAGATGAATGGAGCTATTACTTGAGTGTCCCACACCTAATAATAAAATTTTACCTTCTAACTCATAAATCTTTGCTAAAGGAGAACCCTCTCCCAAATCGATCTCAATTCTATGATTTTCAGTAATATATTTTGCATACTTACCCCAAGCACAAAAGGATGATGTGGGGTGATTACTCCTGATGACATTTGGATATTTTCGAAATGTCTCTGCAATTATTCCTATGCCTAGCGTTGGAGTTTTCTCAGGATGGAACGCAGGCATATTTGTTTTAATATCATCCCACCACTCTTTCGGAACAGGGGGACTCTCCCACTCTGAAGGGTCTGTGTTACCTGAAGAAAAAGTGGGCATAATTAAAGTACCTTCATTGCTAATTATCTCCAATATAGCATCAATCACAGAAACAGGTCCACCAACTGTCCACCCTAATTGACTTAATGAGCTGTGCATCAATATGATGTTTCCTTTTTCTACCCCAAGTACGTTAAAATCTTCCTTCAAGGATTTAATAGTGTTAGGTTTTGAAGTTTTCTTTATAGTTTTAAATTCTTCTTTTATATGTTTCATCATTTTTACCTGTTGATAGAATTAGGCTTTTAACTACAATTATTAAGTTCATTTCTTTATTATTATCATTATTTTTCTTTTTGAGCTTCCCTTCTTTTCTTACGTTTTTCAAGAACTTTATCAGCAGCTTCTTGAAGTCTTCTTTCTCGTTTATCCCAAAATTCGGGATCTGCCATATTAGCCTTCATATTTTCAACCAATATTTTAGCAACTTCTTCAGCTGTTTGATTTTTCTTTGCTGATTTCTCTTTTTCTTCTTCACTCATGTTTTAGACACTTGTTAGATACTTAAGTTACTTTAATTATAAAATTGATTTAAACCATTATAATTTTTTAAATGAAATTGATGGAGAAAATAATCAAAAAAAAAAAGATAAGGCTATATAACAACCGCAAAAAGAGAATTTTACTAATTATTATTTTAGACTTATTTTTATTTTATTTCTATTACAGAATTTCAATTATTATATTTAATAACGAAAACTTCTATTTCCGCCTCTATTATATGGATTAAACTGTTGCGGAGCTTTTTCTGTAACTACAACATTTGCTGCTTGAGGACCCTTGGATCCTTCTGTAACTTCAAATTCCACTTTATCTCCTTCATTTAATGTTTTATACTCATCATCCCTACCACTAAGAGCGGTATAATGAACAAAAACATCAGTACCATCTTCGGAGTTAATAAATCCATAACCTTTTCGGCTATTAAACCATTTTACAGTTCCATTCACTTACAAAACCTTTTATTCGCCCCGTTATTCTGTCATAATAGAAGAGTTTACCTCTTTGCCATTCGACTTATGCCAAATTAACAAGACATTTTATTTTTTAAAATTTATTTTTTAAAATTCTTTAAGAATTATTATCAAAAAGGATACTATGATAATATAGTTTTCCTTTTGTTGAGACAATTTAGAAAAAAACAAATCACTGATATCTTTGGTTAGCATCGACTTTTTTTATTGTATCTTTACGCCCCAAAGATTTAAATATTAAAGGTGAGATTTTTTAATTATTTTATGGAAGAAAATCTAAACTCTGTGGAAATTTGTGGAAAAATCTTTTATGTCGATGATTATGATGAGGACATTCTGATAATCAATGATGAAGAAGGAGATCTACGACGCGTTTGGAAAGGGATGATACCAGAAATCATAGATGTAAAAGGACTTGAAAAGATGGTTAATCTTGAAGAATTAGTCCTTGAACTTGGGACGATTACTAAAATTCAAAATCTTGAGAGTTTAGAGAATTTACGATATCTTTCTCTTAAATATAATAATATTAAGAAGATCGAAGGACTCGAGCATCTTAAAAATCTTGGATTTTTAGACCTTCAATACAATAAGATATCAAGAATTGAAGGGCTTGACATGCTCGAAAAACTGAGTTATTTGCATTTGAATAATAATAACATATCTAAAGTAGAAAACCTTGGGTCGCTTAAAAATCTAAACATGCTGTCTTTATTTGGGAATAATATCGAAAAAATTGAAGGTCTTGAGGAGCTTACGAATCTTACAGAGTTGAACCTTGGATATAACCAAATTAAGAAGATTGAGGGCTTGGAAAATCTTCGTAAGTTAGAATCGCTAGATCTTAGTGGGAATCAACTTAAAAAGATCGAAGGATTAGACAATCTCAGAAATCTGGAACGGTTATCATTCGAAAATAACCCAATCACCAAGTTAGAGGGTATTGAACATCTAAAGTATCTTAAATTTCTTGATATTGTTAATTGCAAGATATTAACTAAACCTGATTGGTCTTATCTTCCGAATCTGGAGATTATCATGTCTGATTTTTATAGAGGAAATCCTAAAAGAGAAAATTATTCGAGTAGATTTTAAATTATGATTTTACTCTTCATTAATTAGTGAGTTTTTCATAAGTGAATGTTTTATCATACAATCTAGAGTATAAAATATACATCATTTTACCTTTCTTTTCATTTTTGTTAATCAATAAAAAACTTTATATAACATGAAATACATGTATTACATGTAAAACATGTTTTACATGTAAATTTTTTTCTAAAGATATGAATTATATGATGTGAAAAAAATGAGCCATCATCGTCGTTCAAAAGGAAAGAACCAATTTTTTGGTTCAGTCAAGGTAGGTGAAAGAGGGCAAATAGTAATCCCCGCAAGAGCAAGAAAAGTGTTCAATATTAATCACGGAGATCAACTGCTGATTTTTGGAGATATTGACAAGGGTATTGGAATAATAAAAGCAAGCGAATTGAACCATTTTGCCTCAAGGTTTTTTACATCATTTCAAACAGATAAGAATCATACTGATCAAGAAAAGGAGGATGAACAGAATGAGTAAAAGCAATAAAAATAAATCTAAAAAGCATCAGTCAAAAATGGATTTTAAAGGAATGGCCTTCTTCTTTAAAATTCGGGACGTTCTCAAGCCACCTATACAGAAAATCAAAAAATCAAAAATTAAACCTGGAGATTATGTCTTGGATTATGGATGTGGCCCAGGAAGTTATAGTTTTGCTGCAATTGATGTTATTGGAGCTTCAGGAAAAATTTATTGTGCTGATATTCACCCTGTTGCTATAGAAAGTGTAAAAAAGAAAGCGGCAAAAAAAGGATTAAGCAATATGGAGACAATTTTAACAGATTGTAATACAAATTTGCCCAATAATTCTATTGATGTAATAATTTGCTTTGATGTAATGCATGCCATAGATGATCAGTCAAAGCTTTTAAAAGAATTTCATAGGGTTTTAAAATCTAATGGATTTCTTTCATTTGACGATCATCATTACGAAGAAGAAGAAATCATGAATATCATCTCTGCGGACGGACTTTTTGAATTAACTGAGAACATCGATAACTTTTATAATTTTAAAAAAAAGAAGAATGCTAGTCTAAATGAATGATGAATTCGCAAGATTTCCCACCACTCACTATAGATTCAAGCATTTCTATCTTTACATCTTTTTCAAGCAAGATTTTAAATAAATCTTTCAACCATCCTAATGAGCAATAACAGTAAGTTTCAGAAATAGGCTCTTTTGCTACTTGAACCCCAATATGGCAATAACATTGATTGAATTTCGCTAAAATCGTATTTCCTTTCACTTTGAAATACTCCTCATCCCCAATTACTTGATTTAGATTTTTAATGATATCTTCTAATCCTTTTGATTGATCTTTGACTTGAAGTGCTCTCTCAAGAAAATGATTTTGAAAACAATAATAACCCATGGTTTCCATGACGTCAGTCCTTTTTTCTTTATTATCCACTACATTATCGAAGTTTTCCATGATTTCTTTGACACAATCAGCCATTTCTGAATCATTTGCAACTGATTTACATTTCGCACAATTTTTTGCTATTTTCTCATATGTTTTTTTTCCAATTTGTTCTGAAACAATAGTTCTAAAACCATTAAGCCATTCCTTATATTTCTCATCCAATTTAATCAACTTTTAAGTTCAAATCGTCTTAATTAAGATTCTGAGTATTTCTTTTTTGTTGAATGTTTATATAATGAAATGTCTCCATTGCATATAATACAATATGTTCCATATTGGTATATCGCATTCTCTTGTGCCTCTTTATTTTCTAAATAACATTTTAAATTTAAAAACCTTATATAAGTTAAAATAGAATAATCTATCGAAATATGCTTGATATTATATTAATTCAACATGATAATTCAGGTATTAATCTAGTAGAATACCGGCAAGAACATACCAAAATCGGAACAGACCACGCTAATATCTTTAGTGGATTTCTTTCTGCAATTCAAAATATCACAAAAGAATTAAATATTGGAACTCTAATTCTTATTTCTACCGAAGGTTCAAGAGGTCATAATTGTATCATTGTACCTAGTTCTCCTATCAATGTTATTCTCCTAGTAGATCATGATGATCCAATTGATTTATGGCGCGAACAAGGGCATATCATTGCAGATGAATTCCTCAAACAATATGGAACGCAATTTAATCCCAATGATTTAACAAAATTTAGGGATTTCTCCACCACTTTGAAGGAACTATGTTCCACTCATGAATATTGTGATTGAAATCCTAAAATATTTATACAACAAAAAGTAGTAATATATTGATGATATTAAATAACACTACTTCAAATATGAATTTAAAGGAAAAAATACCTTTAGTCAATTTGCTTGCTGTGTTATTATTATAAGCGAAACAAATCCACAACTCTATTTCTTTTCTGTTTTCTGTGGATCTTTTCGCAAGAATCATGGATTATAGTTAAAGAATATTTTGCTGGGTTTTGTTCTCGTGAAATAATAAAGTTATAGTGTGAGAATTATGTATAATGCACGAGAAATAGAAAAAAAATGGCAAGAGAGATGGGAAGCTTCAAACCTATTTGAATCTGACCCTGACCCTAACAAGAAAAAGAAATTTATTACTATTCCCTATCCTTATGCTTCTGGTACAATGCATATTGGTCATGGGAGAAGTTATGTAAATGGGGATATATTTGCAAGGTACTACCGAGCAAAAGGTTATAATGTTTTATTTCCAATGGCATTCCATATCACGGGGACACCTGTATTGGCTATATCATCTTCATTAGAAAGGGGAGAAAAAAATACATTTGATAAAATGCGTGATTATGTTGCAATTCACACCTCCAGTCGCGAAAAAGTTGATAAAATTGTCGAAAGCTTCATTGATCCTTGGAATATAGTGAAGTACTTCTCGGCAAAGATGAAGATTGATTTGAAATCAATTGGAATGAGCCTAGATTGGAGAAGAGAATTCACTACTGGCGATAAAATTTATAACCGCTTTATCGAATGGCAATTTCAAAAATTGGGAGAATTAGAATACTTAGAAATGGGAGAATATCCTATTTTGTATTGTCCTCGTTGTATGAATGCAGTTGGTGAGGATGATATCGCAAGCGGGGATGAACTTGATTTAAGCATTAATGAATATATAACTATTAAATTTCCTTATGAGGATGGATACCTAGTACCTGCAACGCTAAGACCAGAGACAATATATGGAGTTACGAATCTATGGATTAATCCTGAAGGAACCTATGTAAAAGCACTGGTTAACGATGAGAATTGGATAATTTCAGAAGAAGCGGTTATGCTTTTACAGAATCAAAATAAACAAATTACTATAAAAGAGACATTTAAAGGCGCTAAATTAATAGGAAAAAAATGTAAAAGCCTTGAAAATCAAAGAGAGTTACTTATTTTACCTGGAACTTTTGTTGACACCTCAATGGCTACCGGAGTAGTATATTCAGTACCAGCTCATGCTCCCTTTGATTTTATCGCTCTAAATGACCTTCAAAAAGACGAAAAAGTGATAAAGAAGTTCAATTTGAATTATAAAGAGATTAATGAGATTCAACCTATTATAATTATAACTCTTGAGGGCTTTGAGGATTATCCTGCTAAAATTTATTGTGAAAAATACCAAGTCTTCTCTCAAAATGATAAGGATAAATTAGATAAAGCAACCTCAGAAAACTATAAATATGAATATTATAATGGTGTTTTAAATGATAGCTGCGGAAAATATGCAGGAATAAACGTTAACGAGGCATTAAATCTTGTAATTGAAAACTTGGTTAATCAAAATAAAGCAGATAAGCTTTACATACCAATAACTAAAGATTTGCGTTGTAGATGCGGTGAAAAAATCAATATTACCATTTTGAGGGATCAATGGTTCTTAAACTTTAATGCAGGTAAATGGAAAGAGAGCGCTTTTGAGTGCTTAGATAAAATGATTATCATTCCAGAAAAATATCGCATTAATTTTATTAATATATTTAACTGGTTAGAAAAGAGACCGTGTGCAAGGAAGAGAGGTTTAGGAACAAAATTACCATTTGATAATGAATGGATAATTGAATCATTAAGCGATTCAACCATTTATATGAGTTTTTATACCATCGCTCATATTTTAAATGGAGAAAATATAACACCTGAACAATTAATTCCCGAATTTTTTGATTATGTATTTTTAGAAGAGGGTGAAGTAAATGAGATTTCAATTAAAACAAAAATTAAAGCTGAGTTACTAGAAAAAATGCAAAGAGAATTTCTATATTGGTATCCTGTTGATCACAGACATACCGCTATTATGCATATCTCAAACCATTTAAGTTTCTACATTTTTCACCATGTAGCTATATATCCTGAAAAACATTGGCCAAAAGTAATCACTTTAATTGAACCTCTTATTAGAGAAGGTCAAAAAATGGGAAAGTCAAAAGGTAATATTATATCGTTGGCAGATATAAAAGAAAAATATTCTGCAGATTTATTTCGGTTCTACATATCTCATAGTGCAGACTTAGGAATAAGTGTGGACTGGCGAGAAAAGAAAATAAGTATCCTCAAAACTCATATTGAGCGATTTTATAATTTTATGCGTGATCAGATAGCGATTGTAAAAAATATTAATGGTAAATATGGGGATATAAAAACCAAATTTGCAAAAGTGGTACTATCAAAGTTTATCAGATACTTTATCGATGCTGACGAGTCTTTAAAGCAATTTAATCTAAGGAGATATCTTCAAATCTCGTTTTATGAATGTTTCAATTTAATCCAGGATTTTAAAAAATTTGCAGAAGAAGAAACTGATTTTCATCTAATATTTCAAATTATTTATTTGGATTGGATAAAAATGCTCTCAATAACTATGCCTCATCTTTCTGAAGAATTATGGGAATATGCGGGGAATAACGAATTAGTTTCACAGACCACGTGGAGCGAATTTAACACGGATTATATTGATGAAGACCTTGAGAGTGAGTTTGATTATATAAACCAATTAGTAGAAGATATTATGAATATCAAAAAAATATTGAAATCTCAGGAATATCAAAAAATCTATATCTACACTTCAGAACAATGGAAATATCAAGTTAAAGAGTTAGTTTTCACTAAGAAGGATGATCTCAATCAAATTATTGATGAATTAAAGCGTAAAAAGATTCTCACTAAAGATAAACATATTATTTCATTTGTGAAAGAACTTATCAAAAACAGGATATGGGAAAGAAAAATACCTCAAATCGATGAAACACGTCTTTTAAACGAATATAAACCATATATAGAGAATAAAGTGGGTAAAGAACTAGAAATTAATTCAAATTATGATCCAAAAATTAAATTAAGTAAGGCTAAACCGCTTAAGCCAGCTATATATATTCCTATTTGAGCTTATAAGCCTCATTCTAAACCATATACTTGTCGTGGTCCAAGATATTGTGGAAATTTCTCTAATAGGGCTATTCGAGCAAGGTAGCAAAGATGACATTCATCAACATAATCACCTCTGAGTTCTAAATTAAATTCTCTTACTAGTTCTGCAGGGCCTCCTCTTAAAAGGGGACCGCAAATAGGATGTTTTTTTGCCTCATATTGAGATACTAATTCGCTTAATGGCGTTTCCCAAAAGTTACCTATACTTAACCCTTGACATACTTGAGCGTTTCCAAATGAATCTACATGGATTCTTCCTAATCCTTCTAAATCTTCATAAGGGCATTCAGTAAAATTGATCCAAGTAGTTTTAGGTAAATCTTCAGTTAATGTGGTAACAGCTCTTCCTCGGAATTTAGTAGTACCCCCAATAATTGGTTTACCCTTTTCTAAAGATTCTTTATTTTCTTTTTGAACTGAAGGCTCTTCAATTTTTATAGAAAATGATGGCAAATTCAAATCTCGAGCACTAATATCAGCGACTTTAGAAAGGCTTAATTTTTGATCTTCATAGTGAAAAATGTCATCACTTACACTAAAGTCATCTATACCAATCTCAGATATGGGTTTCAACCAAAGTCGAGCATCACGATAACATGTTGCCCAGTATGAATTAGTCACTATTCCAATTTTAAACCCTCTTTCTTTTGCCGCTTTAATTCCAGCAATCATAAGAGGATAATACAAAAAGGGTTCCCCTCCTTCAAAATAAATCCATTCTACTGTTTTCAATTTTTCAGCTTCATTCAGTACTTTTTCAATCTGATCCAGCGTAAATGTACCTTTAGAATTAGGACCACAATATAAAAAACAATGATCGCATTCATAATTACATGAATAAGTCAATAAAAAGTGGATTCCGGTTAGTGTTATTAATCTCACCTATTAAAATTGTTGAGTAAAAAATTTTTCATGCTCTGAATTTTATAAGAAATTGATGTTTATAATTGTTTTTTAGGGATTATTACTTTAATTAATTATTGAACTGATATATAAATTAAGTAAAGCTTCTATAAGCCACTTGGTTAAAGTGATAAAATCTATAAAAGTCTCATATCAAAAAAGGAGCTAAATTCTTTCTATAATCGTAGCTACTCCCTGGCCCCCTCCCACACAGGCATTCGCTAACCCATATTTTGCTTTTTTATCTTTTAATATACGTGCTAATGTTCCAGTAAGACGGATAACTGTTGCCCCTAAAGGATGCCCTATCGCGGTAGAACCCCCCATAACATTAACTTTCTCTTCAAGAATATTGAATTTATCCATACAATTTAAAGCAACAATGCAAAAAGCCTCATTTATTTCCCAATAGTCAATATCTTCAGCTTTCAATCCTGCGTATTCTAATGCTTTTCGACTTGCAGGAACGGGACCTCGCCCCATAACTCTTGGATCTACTCCTGCCCAACCGATTGAGACGATCCGTGCCATTGGTTCTAATCCTCTTCTTTTTGCTTCTTCTGCTTCCATTAAAATTGCTGCTGTAGCTCCTGCATTCAGGGGTGATGAATTCGCTGCTGTTATTACACCTTCTTCAGTTCCCTCTCTTTCAATATAACCATGTTTGCCACCATTTTTTTCTAAATAGAACGGTGTTGAAATTCTTGGTAGTTCAGAAACAACCTCCAATTTAGATTTTCTTGCTGCCATATCTCTATCCACCATCATTGGTTCATCCACATTTTTCTCAACATGACCTTCCATCGGTATTATTTCTCCTTTAAACCATCCTTCTTCTTGACTTTTAATTGTTAAATTATGGCTTCTTACACCAAATTTGTCTAAATCATCTTTTGTAAATCGTGGTATTTCTTCTTCATATAATCTTTGAGCAGTTTGTAACATATTGACTGAGTTCATAATATCAAGTTCAGGACGATAATACTTACTTTTTTGATCATTAAATCGCTCCCATTCAGGAACAATTCCAATTCTCCGAACTCTTGTCATATGTTCAAACCCAGTTGCTAAAACAATTTTACTATTACCTGTCATAATATGCATGATTAATGCATGCATTCCAGCACCCGCAGAAGCACATTGTTTATCAATCATAAATGAGGATACTTCATTTGGAAACCCTGCTAAATAGAGAGGAATTTTTCCACCATAAGTCCAATTTTCTAATACGCCAGAAGCTATACCTATTGATGCTTCTTCGATATCTTTTTTGGCTATGCCTTTATTAGCTAATTTTTCATCAAAAAATTTTACTAATAAATTAGCAAGCAATTCATCTCCCCGAATTTCGCCAAAAACGTCTCTTTCGGGTTGATCTGGTCTGGAACGTGAAAATGCCGTACGTGCATAATCAATAAGCCATACTTCTTTCGTTTGCAATATATATTCACTTTTTTTCTAATTTTATATATATCCTCAATTCAAAAATTTATTAATATTACTTTTATCCCATTTTCATTTCTAAGATCACCTTTATAGTCGCAATTAGCTTACTATATCCATAAGGTAATCCAAATCAATTTATTATATGACCCAACTTGAATTAAAACAATTAGCAAAAGTGGAACAACTTTTTGATGTTGGTAAACTGGATGAAACTCTTGAAATTTTAAATAATTGGAATCAGTTTGAGAGAATTAATTCAAAATAAAAAGGGTCATCGAAGCCTTTAATTCCCTCATAATAAAATTATATAATAAAAATATAGCCCTCTTTTCTTAAATGATATCAACTCCACATCTGGGGCAAATAATAGCATTTTTATCTACTTCCTTTCCACAATTGGGGCAATATTTAGTGATTGTTTGAGTTATAGGTTCTTTTTTCAATATATCTTCTTTTATTTTAGTTTCTTGAGCAGTTTGAAGAATAGAAAAATAATGGCTAAAAAGGCCATTATACCATGATTGTTTAAGTTTTTCTATCCTGAAAATATTGCGCGAAAGAGGTGTTGCTTCTACTCTAACGAGAATTTTGTTTTGTTCTAATTGATAAAAACTTATTCGAATTTTCTTTTTCCAATTTGGATCATGACCCGTATTTGCCATCATGGTTCCCTGCTTCGCTTCGATAAAGTTGTATGGAGTTGTTTTTTTAATTTTAGCTTTATGTTGACTCCTTAACCACTGCATCGTAAGCTCAAAGGCTTTATTTGCACCAATATCGAAACGATCTTCATATATTACTGTTGCTTTCATCATGATGCATGCCTAATAATATAATTGTTAAATTAGTATTTGAATTATAATACGTTTATTTTTAATTACTTCACTTTTTTTTCATGTCTTTTATGATGAAATTAAATTAGCAAAATAATTTCCTTTTTTTGAAATTAGATATTTTCGAAAGTAAAGGGATAAATTCAAGGGGATTATCAAAAATTGCAACTTTATATTTAGCTAACTCTCGTGCCATTCTAATACTTTCTTCGGGACAATGAGCCTTCTGGATTATTGGAAATAGAGGTTTTTTATGCTTGTGTCCTAATTTGAATATTTTTTCAAAATTTTGATTAAAATCATCATCTTGAGTGATAAAATATTGATGATTAAAATACCAACTCGGCATATCCATGATTAATGTATCAATATTACTGTCATATAATGCTATATCAACAATATCAACAAGTGTAGAGCTATGAAACATTTGAGCCGCAACATCAAGAGGATTTTTTGAGCTAGTTCCATTAATGAAGAATTTTTGATCCAATTTATTTTGAATCTCGTCACTAAAAGGGGGTACGGTCATACCATATTTTTCAATTAAATCTACTAATACGACTCCATATCCTCCGCTAATACTAAAAACTGCTACATTTTTAAATTCATTGATTCCATAAAAGTCAATAATTTGAGCAGCATGCAGTAATTGTTCCAGTGAATCAACTTCTATTATATTATATTGTTTGAATAATGCAGACCATATTTTATCATTACCCGAAATCGATGCCGTATGCGTTCTTACAGCTTTTGAGCCTGATTCGGATTTTCCTCCTTTTAAGGCTACAATTGGTTTTTTATTTTTGGATAATACCTCCTTTAAAGCATCAAAGCGATTTTCTTTGATACCCTCAATATAAAGTAAAATTAAATCCGTTTCGGGGTCATCGCTCAGAAAGTGAAGTAAATCTACGAAATCTAAATCTGCACCATTTCCAAAGGAAAAAACTTTAGAAAAATTAAACCCTAATTCTATCGAGGTATAAATTGCTATATTGCACATACCACCCGATTGAGCTATTAATCCAATATTACCTTGAGTTTTTGGAAAAAAACCTCTCCACGCTATCCCTAATTTAGGGTAAAAAAGCCCCATTCCATTTGGTCCTAATATTCTTATTTTATTATCAGCATGTTGAAGTAATTCTTTTTCTAATTCAATACCCTCTTCTGTTCCTGAATCAGAAAACTCAGCAGTAAATATAGTTACTAATTTAACTCCTTTTTCAATACAATCATCAATCACAGATAAAACGTTATGAGCTGGGACTGTAATAAACGCGAAATCAACCTCCCCGGGAACATCTTTGATAGAAGCAAAAATGTTTTCTGTTGGAAAATCCGGGATCTCTTTTACGGTAGGATTAATAGCATAAAGGGACCCTTTGAAACTTTCTTGATGATTCTTTAAGAAGAAAAAATTTCTTTTTGCAGATGTCCCAATAACTGCCATGGATTTAATATTGTTAATAAAAGAAAGATCTTTCACATTCAAGTCAATAGAAGTGGTTAAAAATGTTTAATTAGTAAAATAATCTATCAATTTAATAGTTTATATTATTCAAATTTAGGATTTATAAGCACAATGATTAAAAAAAGCAATAATCCTTTAATAATAACAAACCAATAAAAGTAATCTAATTTAAAAATGTCGCAGCTAGACAAAAAAATACAGAAACGTTCTGATAGAATGGTTGAACTGTTTGATAATTACAAGGGAAAAGAGATTAAAGACTTTCCAGCGCCTCCTTTCTCAAAGTGGCTTAATTATAAAATAATTAATGTTAAACGGGGAGAAATGGAATTAGAATTTCTAGTTAGACCTGAAATGGCAAATCCTACGGGCTTATTACATGGAGGAATGCAGTGTGGATTAATGGATGATTGTATCGGGATAACATCTACCACTTTGGGTTATGAAGGATTCCCAATTAGTATCGATTTTCATGTTGATTTTTTAGGAAAGGTTAAAGTGGGGGAAAAGGTACGTGCGATCGGGAAAGTTATTAGAGAAGGAAGAAACATCATTCATATGACTGCTGAAATTTATGATATAAATGGAAAATTAATTGCAACTGGTAATTCAAATTTATTGAAGACGAATTTCATACCTGATTATGTAAAAGCAGCAGATGAATTATCGGAAGAAAAATTTTAGATAGATTCAAGCCCTTAGTATATTAACTATATTAATTTAAGATTATGGAAATTTCGGACTCTATAATTTCACAAATTAATGATATTAGAAAAGACTCAAGTTCGGGTGCCAATGAACTTGCTTTAAAAGCAGTTAAAGTAATTCAAGATCAGTTAGATTCAATTAGAGACCCAAATGAGAATATTAAAGACTTAATTTATAAGTTAGTAGATAAACTAATTAAAACTCGGCCAAGTATGGCCCCTCTAATTAACTCTATGGGGTTTCTAATTACTTATAATGACAAGTTTACGAAAAAATCAATTTCTAATGCAATTAAGGCATACTATTCGTCTCAAGCTATTAAAGAATCTCTATTGGAACAAAATTTCAAGTTAATGCTAAATAAAATGGGAAAGTCAGAGTTAAGGATTATGTTAATCTCATATAGTTCAACAATCTTAAACCTAATTCTAAAAAATACTGAAAATACTTTTACTTTTTATATATTAGAATCTAGACCACTGTTCGAAGGTCAAAAATTAGCGGAAATGTTATCAGAGAAGTATGAAACGCATCTAATTATTGATGCTGCAGCAGGAAAGTTCATTAATAACATTGATCTAATATTCATTGGAGCAGATAGCATTCTTCAAGATGGATCAATAATAAATAAGATCGGAACCTATCCTTTAGCTGTGTTGGCGAATTCAAATCATAAAGATATGTATGTAATATCGGATTCATATAAATATAACTTGTTTAGCCATTATGGTTATAAGGTAGAAATTGAACCTAAACCTATAAAGCAAATTTATGATAAACAAATTAAAATTAAAAATTTTAGAGTAGAGAATTTTTATTTTGATATTACTCCATCCCATTTTATAAAAGCTATAGTATCCGATCTAGGAATATTATCCATTGAAAATTTTCTTAAAAAAGTTAAAATACAAATCCCTATTAAATGGTTTATGGAACTAATGGAATAATGAAGTGAAAGTATATTGAGTACGTGGAAAACCCAATTAAATTTTGTTCCAATTCCTTCTCTACTTTCCACTAAAAGTGAGGAACTCTTATATGCTATAGAGAGTGACCTTCTTGATAAAAAAATGGAGAAAATTGAGCATTTATGGCTCTTAGAAGGAGCCCAAAGAATTCTTAGTAAACAGCAAGAGGATGGTGCATGGAAGTATCCGGGGGAAAACAAAATATTCGCATTCAAGAAAATTACAATCAATTAGAAACATACAGACAATTAGGCTTATTAGTCGAGATATATCGGTTTAAAAACACTCACCCCTCAATAAAAAAAGCGTCGGAATTCTTGTTCACGTTTCAAACATCAGAAGGAGACTTTCGAGGAATTTATGGTACGCAATATTCTCCTAATTATTCAGCAGGAATTATAGAGCTTTTAATAAAATTAGGATATGATAAAGACAAACTCGTTGAAAAATGCCTAAAGTGGCTTTTATCTATGAGGCAAAGTGATGGTGGATGGTGTGTTCCAATCCGTTCAAACAATGCTAAATGGAACGATGTTGCATATTCAAACCATATTCTTCAACCGAAAAGAGATAAGCCTTCTTCTCATATGATTACCGGAGTGGTTTTAAGAGCCTTTGCGGCCCATCCAGTATATAGATATACACCTGAAGTAAAAGCAGCTGCCAAGTTATTATTATCCCAATTTTTTCAGAATGATAAATATCCCGATAGACGAGATAAGAGCTATTGGACCAAATTTACCTTTCCTTTTTGGTTTACTGATCTATTATCTTCATTAGATTCTATCTATAAGTTAGCTTTTACCAAGGAACATCCTCAGATACAAAAAGCTCTTGACTGGTTTAAAGTACAACAACAAAATAATGGTAGTTGGAATTTAAAACTTTTAAAAGGAGCTAAAATCAAAGATTATAATTTATGGATAGATTACTTAATCTGTAAGACTATTAAGGAATATCTTCACTAGCCATGTGTATCTTATCAATCAATCCAGTTTTTCTGCCATATGCGGTTTTAATAACTTAATGGCAATGACATATAGAGGAATGACGGTTAATTCAACGAATATAGAAATGATAAATGGTGACGTGAATCCAATCTGATCCCAAGCGAACCCCCCTATAATTGGTCCAATTATTGCTCCGAAAAAACTCATCCATCTTGAAATGCCAAATAGTTTTCCTCGATGGGTTTTAGAAATACGACTTAAAATATTCTGAAGAACTAGATTTCCGGCCCATGCGAATGTGGAATCCAAGAAAAGGATGACTGTAACTGCGATTTCATTTGTGCTAATGATAAATAACCAGGTAACTAAAGAACCTAATGCACTAAAAATGGCGATCCCTATCATTGGATTGATGCGATCCGCAAATTTTCCTAATTTTGGAGCTAGTAATAATGATAATACTTGACTGGGAAAGTAAATGAGCATGACTATTATGTCATTATTATTGATAAAAGTTCTAATATATAATTGAAAATAAGGAGGGGCAATAGTTTGGTTTATGTTACTCGTCATAAAAGCCAAAATTAAAATCACAAAACCTATTAAGAATGTATATGTTTGCTTTGAAGCTTTTTTCGGTTTATCGCTTCTTTTTGGAGGCTCTTCTATTTCTATATGTTCTTGCGCTGTGTTATTTTGATTGTTAAATGTTGATATATGATCATCGTAAGTGAGAGCCTCATCTACGTTTTTATTAAAAATTATCCCCGCATATACATTGGAAACAAAAAACATAATTAATGGGCTATAAATCAAATAGGGATTATCTGGTACAAATGTTATTGCTAACGCAAAAATCAAAAATGCGACTGTTGAACCTACGAAATTACCCCAGCCTAACATTCCTGCTTGTTTTCCAAAGGCAGAAGATCGAAAGGTTTTATGGGATTTCTGTGATATAAGCGCGTCTAAAGGGCTCCAAAAGAATCCAACGAAAAATCCAAGTGTAAATAACCCGATAACGAAAATAATTAAGGAGGAATAAATAATGCCAAAATACATTATCAAATACGATACTCCTCTCCCAAAACTACCTATTAACACTAATAGCTTTTTTGAAATCCTATCGGTTAACCATCCTACAATCGGGGCGCTAATAAGCCCCCCAAATGTTTGACCTGCAAAAGAAAACCCTAATTCAGTACCAGATGCCTTAAAAACTACCCATATTACTTGAGGGATAAGGAACCAAAAAAAGAAAAACCCCATGGAATTCCAAAAGACAATACGTATCATAGGGACAAAATCTGGAGTGATTTTGTCATTGTGCTTATCTTTCTTTGAGTTGAACACTACTTAAATCCCTAATTAATACTTGAATGATATTGTAAAAGAAACAAATCCTAAAAACTTCATTATTTTTTCATATTCAAAATTCTTTAATTTAATCTTTCTTCACTCAAATTTAATTTATCCAATTCTCCCCTTATAGATTAAATGGAAAAACCTTAATTTTGTATAAAAAATTACTCTAAATAGCATTAACTATTTTAAAAATCAATTAAAATGTGAAAATTCAAATGTTAACTCCAGAAAAAATTAAAGAAGTTTTAAAGGATAACACGATTAATCTTCGATTTCATGCTAGAGGTGGGCAAGGTGGTGTAACTGCTTCAAATTTATGTGTCGAAGCCTTCTATGGATATGGCATCTGTCAACCAAGATTTGGCGCAGAAAGAATGGGAAGTCCAACAGAAAGTTATGTGAGATTATCAGCTAATGCAAACCTTATTCGCTCAAATGAGCAAGTATATTCCCCTCATTTCGTTTCTGTATTGGATCCTTCACTTTTAGGTGAAATAGATGTAACTGCGGGACTCCCAAAAGGAGGCTGGCTTATCGTAAATACCACTCTTGATCAAATTTCTATTCAAGAAACAGTAAAGAGAAAAGATATTAATGTTGCCACAATAGATGCAACACGAATTGCTTTAGACGTCTTGGGAAGAAATATAACAAATACGATTATCTTGGGAGCTTTAATTAGAGTCTCTTATATCTTCACTTTAGATGAATTAGCTGATGCCATAATGCGCAGATTTGTAGGACAAATTGCAGGGAAAAATATTGAGGCCATTAAGCAAGCAATTGAAGAAACATGTGTCTATGATATTGGTGTTGATCCAGATTTTACTATTGATAATAAAGTTCGATGGCAGCAAGTAGATTTAGATTTACCTGGTTATAAGGAATTAGATTTAGCAGGAGTGTGGTACTGTGATGAAGAAGTCATTCCAGTCGGAAGTGACCAAGTAAACACAGGAAGCTGGGGAGAGTGGGATGTTATATGGGACGAAGAAAAGTGCACTGATTGTGCCCAATGTTGGTACATATGTCCTGATTTTGCTATTGTTCGGAAAAAAGGAGATGATGGATTATGGCATATGGCTGGCATAGATAGTTTTCACTGTAAATCATGTTTGAATTGCCTTGAGATTTGCCCCGTAGACGCGATTGATAAACGACTAAAACAAGGACCTGCTGCTTGTGCAGTTCCTGAAGATCAAGAAGGAGGTAATTAATATGTCAATTGAACCAATGAGACTATTTTTCAAAGAGATTAAGGAACCTGTCGTTACAAGCATGATAGGCAATTACGCCGTTGCAGGAGCAGTCACGCAGACTGATCCTGATGTTATTTGTGCGTTTCCAATTACACCTCAAACTCAAGCAGTTGAAGGTTTATCTGATGTTGTAAACCAAGGAAGGTTAAAAGCAGCGTTCGTCAATGTTGAATCTGAATTAGCCGCAATATCATATTCTACTGCAGCTTGTGCCGTAGGAGCAAGAACCTTCACAGCAACAGCATCTCAAGGTTACTTATTGATGACTGAAGCCTTACCGATGGCTGTAGGGTGGAGAGTTCCATTAACCATGATGATTTCGGCACGAGCGTTTAATTCTCCCAATTTATCTATATGGAATTCGTGGGAATATACTCAAACTAATTCTGAATTAGGGTGGAATACCATAGTATCTGAAAATGTGCAAGAAACTTATGATGCAGCTATATTAGCAGTAATGATCTCCGATAACTCCTTATTTCCTACAATGTTCGTCCATGATGGGTTTATTATTTCCCATTCAGTACAAAAATTAACATTAATCCCTGATGAGATTGTTCGGAAATTAACGCCTCGGAAACCACGACATACCATAAATACAAAACATCCCGGTACCTGGGGTGGCATTGTTACGCCAAGTTTCTTTATGGAAGGAAGAAAGAACATTGATGAAGCAAAAGAGCCAGTTCTTGGGATAATGAAGAAAAGTTTTGAAGAATTTGGCAAAGCAACTGGGAGAAATTATAGCATGATAGAAACGTACAATCTGGATAATTCCACCAGAACAGCGTTTATTACCATGGGATCCATGTGTGGAAATATCGTAAGTTGGATGACTAAAAATAAAGATATTGGTTTAATCAAAATTCGAACCTTTCGACCATTTCCTTATGAAGAATTACAAAGAATTGTAGAGGAATATAACATTGAGAAGCTGATTATTTTAGAAAAATCTGATTCTCTAAATGGGATGCTTCCACCCTTTTCAATGACAATTGCTTCAGCGTTATATCCCCTTAAAACGTTATTTAGGAGTTTTATTGTTGGATTAGGCGGACGAGATGTGACTCGAGATGAGTTTGATGTTGCAAAAAAGAAAATGGCACAAGTATCGGACATGAAAGGTAAATTATATATGTATCTTGGCGTAAGAGAAAAGAAAGATAAATTATATGGAGTGGAGGATTAAAATGTCGCAACCAGAAAGAAACATAATAAAGTTTGAAGATATTCTCGCAAGAGATGAGAAAAGCAATGTATTATTTTTTAACTATGATAACGAAGCTTTTATGAATACAGGAATTCAGGAATCAGGAGCAACGCCTCCATTTGCTTCAACTACTACTGGTCCTGGTGGAGAAAAGATACCGGGAAAAATAGGTGTAAAACAAGACCTTGTTACTCCATTTGCGTTTTATGGAACCAAGTCACTATTTTTAGCAACAGCCAATCCTGCGTTTCCTAATGACTTTATGGGAAAAGTTGCTGAAGCTTTGAAAACAAATGGATCTGCTTTTATACAAAGCTATTCGGATTGCATGAGAGGTTGGAGACATGGAGCTAGTGATGCTGTAGCAATTTCAAAGCTAGCAACAGAGTGTGGTTATTGGCCTCTCTATACAATAAGGATAAAAGAAGGAGTCCCAAAATTTTCCTATTACCGTGGATTAGATGTGGATAAAGAGAAATTCGTTGAGTATTTAAAATCAATGGGTCGTTTTAAACATTTATTTAAACCCAAGTTCCTTGAAAGAGAAATTGATGAAATTATCTATTTTACCGAACAACGCAACGATAGACTCAAAAAACTAATCGAAGTTTTTGGAGCCGAAAAACCGGTCGATATTTATCGAATAAACAGAAAAACTCTTGAGCCTCAGCAACACTTACAACCAGGACACGGCCTCTGTCCAGGATGCGGCGCGGGAATGGTTTTAAATCAAATGGCTACAGCGGCATATGCTGTTACTGCTAATAATATCATATATGTCAATAATACAAGTTGCTCAGAAGTTTCTACTTCCAAAGACTTTGTAACCTCTTGGAAAGTTCCATGGGTGCATCATCTCTTCGAATCGGGAGCAACTATTGCAGATGCCATTAGCACTTCATATAAAATATTAAAATCGAAAGGGCAATTCAAGGGAGAAATCCCATATGTAATACATATAGGTGGGGATGGCTCAACTTATGATATAGGATTCCAGTTTCTCAAAGCAGCACTTATTCGAACCAGCTCCTTTGTAGAAATGAACGAATATTTGACTAACCAAAAATAAATTTTATTTTTTACTAACTATTTTTTAATTAAATTACTAAGAAATTTTTATTAATCTCCATCTCTATGTTTTTTGTGCACGATTTTTGCGTCTAAATCCAACTTGTTTAAATATTTTTCAACCTTAATGCTGGAATAATTATTTGGCTTAGGAAGAAGGTTACTAATTTGACTTAGCCTTTCGGATTCTGAATTACTATAATGAGTTATCGTTATTATATCTGAAGGAAATAGTTCACGCTCATTATTTTTATCATTTTTATTAAGAATTTTTTATCACCTTTTTTTGTGAGTAAAACCTCCAGTTCCCTTCCTTGGGAGACATGGGTTTATTCAAAGGTTTTTATAGATTTGAAATAATGATATGATAATAAAACTAAAATGAATATTTATTCAATATCTTCTCCATATATATACACAAATTGAAAATAAATCTTTGGATTCTTACATTCTTCTAATAATAATGATCATTAAATTTAGGATAATGTTAATTGGTTTAATTATCAATTAAAAAATCTTATTAATACAAAAATTACATTTGATGTATTAATCATGGTTTTATCAAAAAGAGAACGAGTCCTAAAAACTCTTGAACTTGATGGTGAACCAGACATGGTTCCTATTCATTATTCGGGTTTCGAAAAAACAGCTATCTCCTATCAAACCTTTATTAAAAAAAAGGAATTCATAGATCATAAAACGTTTATTAAAAACAATTACTCACGAATCAGATATCGCTGGGCGGGGGATATCACCGATTTACGATTCTTAAATGTAGATTGTTATGCTATAGATCCTTGGGGTTCTAAAAAAATAAAGATTAGTGTGAAAAAAGGACCACCAGAATATCCAGAATTACTGATAAATACTATCAATGGCACATTATACAAATATGTAAAACAAGTAGACACGGGATTAAATTATTTATGGTATGTAGGGGGCTATTTTCAAAATCCGGAAATTTTACATTCATATTGGAATAAATATGGAAAACCATCAGAGTTAATTAATGATAAACTTAATTATAGCCCTCAAATTTGGGATGATTTTGTTATCAGTCTAAAGGATTATTTATATCCCATGGTACAGTTGCCAGTTAACCTTCATGAATCATTATTTGAAGGAATGACCATGAGTCGCGGTGCTTATCTAATGCGAAAAAATCCACAGTTTATCCATGAAGTACTCACAGAATATACAAAAACTAATATAGAAATTATTAAGCGTTTATCCGAAGCAGGGGTCGATATTGTATTTTATCCAGATGATTTGGGGTATAAAAAACGTTCAATACTATCACTTGAAAACTTTCGTACCTTTATTCTGCCATATTATAAACTGCTCTATCAAGCGTGCAAGAAACGAGGTATATTTATTGTACAACATTCATGTGGATACATAGATAAAAACCTGCCAGATATGGTGAATGCAGGTCTAAATTGCATTCAAGCACTTGAACCTGCGGCAGAAGTTGATTTAGCTAACTTAAAGAAAACTCTGGGAGATCGCCTCTGTTTCATGGGTGGGATAGATTCAAGTCGTGTGTTAAATTTTGGATCTCCCAAAGATGTTGCAAATGAAGTTAAACGTTGTATCAATGCAGCAGCTCATGGAGGGGGATATTTTGTTGGTCCTAGTCATGATCTTTTAAATGTGCCCTGGGAAAATTTGATGGCTCTGAGGGCTGCAATCGAAAAATTTCGAAAATATCCTCTAAATCTCAATTGAATATATTCTTTTTCTTAATTTCTATTTTCTGATCCAAACATTTAAATAAAAAGTAAATATTGGTTACTTAATGACTGTTAGTAATTATATGACTTATAGTAATGATTCAAAAAATGATGTTTCTGAACATAGTAAAACCGAAATTTATTATTTTTCAGGAACTGGAAATTCGCTATATGTTGCAAAACAGTTAAATCGTGTATTATCTCATTCAAAACTTATTCCAATTGCGGCAATTCTAGGAAAAATAAATACAGATGAAAAAACACTCAAAGTTAAAATAAATGCAGAAAAAGTTGGATTTGTTTTCCCTTGCCATGGATTAACAATACCAGTTCCAGTAGAAAAGATTCTAAGAAGACTTGACTTATTATCAACAAATTACATTTTTGCTGTTGTCACTCGTGGAGGAACGATCTTCCGTGGATTTTCAAAAATGAATAAAATACTTAAACAGCAGGGAAGACATTTAGACTCAAGTTTCATTATTAATATGGGAATGAATGACCCAAAGTTAAGATCATTTTATCTTCCATCTGCACAGGAATTCAATAGGATTGAAGAGGGGGTACAAGAAAAGATCAATTCAATTCAAGAAGTTTTAAAATTTCAAAGAGCTCATCATGATAACATAGATGGAGTTACATTCTCTCGTTATAAGATTCTCAACTTTATACTTGAAAAACTCGTTCCTTTTGCTGTCCATCGATTTGCCCCTAAGGTGAGAAATTACTTTTATGTTGAGTCAAGCTGTACTGGATGTGGAATATGCGAAAAAGTCTGCCCCTCACAAAAAATTAGAATTTTTGATGGAAAACCCTCATGGAATAGTAAAGTCGATTGTTATCTATGTTATTCTTGTTTAAATTTCTGTCCAAACCATGCAATCCAAATATATTCCAAATTTTATATGAAATCTTATACTAAAGACAATGGGAGATACCCACATCCTTATGCGCGAGTAAACGACATAGCGAATCAAAAAATACTAAAATAATAAATTCTATTGATAAGCAATTATTTTAATATCTCAGAGTGATTTAAGAAGATAAAAGTTATAAAAAAATGTCTAAATTATCTAGAAGAGAACGAGAAAAATTAAAGAGACGAAATGATATCCTTGATGCTGCAGAAAAGAAATTTTTTGAGAAAGGATATGACCAGATTTCTATGGATGATATCGCTGACGATGTAGAGCTTTCTAAGGCAACACTATATTTATATTTTAAAAATAAAGCTTCTTTATATTTTGCTGTTGTAATAAAAGGGATGAAAATCCTAAGAGATACTTTTAATAAAGCTGTAGAAAAGGAAGTAACTGGTTTAAGGAAGATAATTGCCATAATAGAAGCATATTATGATTATATCCAACTTCATGCTAATTATTATAGGTTGAATGTTTCATCTAGATCACCACGTTTTACCAAGATGCTTGAAGAAAGTGAGGAAGAGAGCAACATGATAGAGGATGTTGAAACATACATTAACCTTACAAAAGAATTACTTGAAATATTAACCAATGCTGTTAGTTTAGGAATTAAAGATGGCACAGTTAGGAAGGATTTAAATCCTATTCAGACTGTGATGTTTTTAGGTGCTGCTATTGAGGCAACGGTGCAGATTTCTCCGGAATATCACCTTCTATTAGAGATGTATGCTATTAAGGAAGAAACCTATCTCAAACACTCTATTGATCTTATATTACATGGAATCGCAGGAGAGAAAGCTTAAAAAAGACTTTTTGTATTAAGTTTAATTAATTTAGAATTCTATTGTTCTTATGCCAATACAAATTGAAGTTGACTATCCAATCTATACCATTATTATTGACAATCCTGAGGTAAAAAATGCAGTAGATAGAAATACTGCTCAAGAGCTTGCGGGTGCATTTAGACGATTTGATAATGATAAAAACGCTTTTGTTGCAGTTCTATGGGGTTCTAGAGGGATTTTTTGTTCTGGAGCGAATCTTAAAGCAATTTTAGAAGGGAAGAGTAATCGGATCGAAATTGCGGGAGATGGTCCAATGGGCCCTACGAGGATGATTTTATCTAAGCCTGTTATTGCTGCCATATCTGGTTATGCTGTCGCAGGAGGATTAGAGTTAGCACTGTGGTGTGATTTACGAGTAGTAGAAAAAAGTGCAATTTTTGGAGTATTCTGTCGCCGGTTTGGCGTTCCATTAATAGATGGTGGCACCGTAAGGCTTCCCAGATTGATTGGACTGAGCCGGGCGATGGATATGATATTAACAGGACGACCTGTAACTGCAGAAGAAGCGTATCATTGGGGATTAGCAAATAGAATTGTTGATAAAGGTCAATCAAGACAAGAAGCAGAGAAACTGGCCAGAGAGATTTCAAAATTTCCTCAAATATGTATGAAAAATGATCGACTATCTGCCTATGAGCAATTTGGGTTGGATTATACCGATGCTATAAAAAGAGAATTTGAATATGGATTAATAACCTTAGAAAGTGGAGAATATCTTAAAGGTAGCGATGAATTTACACAAGGAAAAGGAAAACACGGAAAATTTTAGAAAATATTTAACCTACTTTTTTAAACAAATAGAAATTAGCAGTTTTTTTGTAACCAATTCCTTTCATCCTTTTTTCTAAATACTCCATATTAATATCCCTTTCTTTTTTTGGAACAAAATACGCTTTTAAATTTTTCCTGCTAAAATATAATTTCTTATTAGATTGATAAATTATCCCATATAAGATGAAATCATGGTCTAAATGTGCCATACTTGCATCCCCATGTGAATTGTTTACTAAGAGTATTCCTTCTTGTTTTAAATATTTCTTGCAATATTTCGATACAATACCAGCATATAATGAAATTAGCAAGTCGAAATTCTTATCCAACTCTTTAATTTCTTTCCTATAATCCCTAAAATAAAACTTTAAAATCGGTTCTTCCTCATATTTTTTATAATCAAGAATGAGATTTGATAAATCGGGTTTCGCAAAGAATCTTGCAGCACCTCTAAAATTATCTATATAAGTTGTTTTGCGGTAAAAAAATGAGGGAGTAATATCAATGTGACTTCCGGGATATAAAGCACTCTCAATAGTAAATTCTTTTCTCAATAGCGAAAATAATTCATATCTATCCCCTATTTTTCGCATATATTCTTCATATAATTCAACAGAACTCATTGTTTTATTCATAATTTAACATTAAAATATGTTATTTACTTATAAAATCTTATGATTACATTCCAAGAATTTAATGTAAAGACTCCTAAAAGAGAAGTTTTAATTAACATATCGGATAACATAAACAAAATTGTTCGAGAAACAGGAATTAAAGAGGGAGTTTGTCGAATTTTTATCCCTCATACTACAGCGGGAGTAACTATAAATGAAAATGCAGACCCAGCTGTAATGAAAGATATAGTTAATTTTTTAGGGAAGCTTATTCCGAAACATTCAGGATTTTCTCATATGGAAGGCAACTCCGATGCGCATATAAAATCAAGTTTAATAGGACCTTCTATAGAGATTTTAATACATCAGGGAAAGTTGATGCTTGGAACGTGGCAAGGTATAATGTTTGCTGAATTTGATGGACCCCGGAACAGGAAAGGATATATACAAATTCAAGGGGATTAGGAAATAATAGGTCTTAATATTGTTTACCAACATACTTTAGAGTTATAATCAAAGAAATAGCCATTAATAACAAAATAAGATAAAAAGGATAAAAAACATTCATATCTCCTAAAAAACAGATGATTATCGGAGCAAGAGCGCTCACAAAAAACCCTAATGCATTATTAAATCCAATACCTGAACCTTTTAACTTAGGGTCGATATCCTCAATAACTTTCAATAATAAAGCATTACCGGCGGGATCAAAGAGTGCAATCCCTATACCAATAAAAGTAGTGGCAATAAGAAAAATATATACATTCAAGGCCATTTGCTCCACAAAAAATACTAATCCAAAGCCAATTACAATAGATTGTCCTATATACATTAGCTTTCTTGGACCTTGTTTATCTAAAACTCTCCCGGAAATAAAGACAAACCCTACATATAATGCGACAATTATAATCAATATATAACTAGTCTCAATTTCATTAAATTTAAATTGAATTTGTAAAACCCAAATTAGATACGCGACGATACTACCAAATAAAAACCAGCGAACACTATTTAATAATACTGCAATATTATATTGATGGGTTTTTAACAAAGTCTTAATATTATCCAACCTAAAATCAAGATTTTTTATCTTATTAGGATTGAAACAGTTTCCCGTCTCCTCGATTTGAGCATTATCCTTAAATTTAATAAATATCAAAAAGGTTGTTATTGAGGTTAAAATTCCTGATATTAAAAATATGCTACGAAATCCAAATATTCCGGGGATTAAGCCGCCTAAAACAATTCCAATAAAGTAACCAACATTCATGGATAATGAATAATAGCCCATTCCTTTTCCATGCTGCTCTTTATTGTATATATCACCAATAATCGCTTGTAGTATAGAAGTATATGCTCCAACACCTTGGATTGCCCGATAAACTATTAATTGGATAATATTTTGCGCAAAAAAACAAAGAAACGTACCGATGACATAAATTCCCATACCAATTATAACAATCTTTCTCCTACCAAATTTATCTGATATGCTAGCAAATGGGAACTGAAAAATAGATTGAGTAACTGAAAATATTCCGATAATGATTCCAAATGATGTAAGTGATCCAGACAAGTCTATTACAAAGGATGGTAAGCCAATATCCACAATACTCATGCCCATACTCCTTAAAGCTGTTGCCATTAAAACAACAAGAAGTAGGACTTTGGTTTTTGCTCCTATCAAAATATTTCTTATATTATTATCTCTAGGCTAATTTATTTGTAAAATTAAAAAAACCATAAAAAGTTGATTTTTACAGTCTTTTTGGATATTATCAAATATAATTCAAGAAGAACATATAATTTTATATTGGCTAGAATCGAAGTAGAATATAAATAAATTATATTAAATTCATAAAATATTATGGATATTTTTTTTTACTGGTTAGGAGTGTTCATGGCAATAGCATCAGGGATTTCAAATAATTATGGAACAGTGCTACAGAAAAAAGTTGTAAATCAATACAAAGAGGACTCAAAATTTTTTAAAAATTTAGTTAAGAATCCATTATGGCTGTTTGGATTAATATTGCAGTTAGGCGTAGGGGCAATATTTTTTCTAATAGCACAAATGTTTATTGGACCAACTCTTATACCTGGTTTAATGGGTGCTGGCTTGATTGTGTTAGCAGTTGGCGCTGTTAGAATAGTTGGAGAGCATTTAAAATTCTTAGAGATGATAGGGATTGTTTTAATGATTATAGCAATAGCTTTTATAGGATTTAGCAATATGAATATTGATTTAAACCAACAGGATTTTTTAGAAGTAGGTTTATTCATTCGTATTATTCTTTTTACAGGTGTGATTTATTTATTAGCCTTAATTGTATACATTATGCAAAAGAGGAATATTTCTAAGGGGATCTCATTATCAATTTATTCTGGATTTCAATTTGCGTTATCTAATTTCTGGATTGGGCCTTTGATGGGCATTTTAGCATCGGTTTTTGGAGGAAAAGCTGTTTTATTGGAGATTGTCCTTTTTTTTCTAGCTCTCGCAATATTAATCCTAACGAATATTCTTGGTACATCATCAATTCAAAAAGCATTTAAAGAAGGGCAGGCTAGTAATTTGATTCCAATTCAGCAAGTTCCAATTCAAATTGCTCCAATTTTCTACTATATCGCTGTATTTTTGCTCCCTATTCCAAATTACCTCTCACTTGCTTTCCTAATAATTGGGATTACATTAGTGGTAATAAGTTCATTTTTATTAGGGAGAAGACAGACACAAATCGAAAAAATAAAGTAGACTTTCTCATATGATAGAAAAAAAATTATAGAAAATATTACATTAAGTCATTATGGTAAAATTAATCTTTTTTCAAGCTCATCCTGATGATTTAGAGTTAAATTGTGGGCATCTTATCCATTTTCTTGCAACGGGAAGTAAAAAAAAGCATCTGATAAAGATTGTTTCGATTACAAAAGGAGAATTTGGACTTCCTGGGTTTCAATATGACAAGTTTAAGGGGAAGTTCTTGGCAAGAATCAGAACACAAGAATTATATAATGCCTTAGCCATTCATGATATACTCCCCGAAAATGTTAACTTTCTTGGTTTTGTTGATGGGCTTGTTTTTTTTAACAATGAATTAATACAATCAATTACAAATTATCTCAAAGCAGAAAGACCTGATATTATTTTTGCTCCTGAAGCGATTTATACTTGGTATTATCACGGGGATCATATAAATACAGGAAAGGCAATTTACTACATAATAAACCATAGACTAATTGATTTTGAACCTAAATTATATTTCTATGGATCTCTAAATCCTAATTTTTTATTTGGGTTTAATAAAGACAGTTTAGAATTGATAGATAATTTACTTAAATGTCATAGAACTCAATATTGGTTTATAAATAAAGCCAAATTAGCATATAGGGTTTCGACAAGGCGAAGAGGCTTGTTATTACGTGGTTGGAGTTATGCTGAAAAATATCGACGAGTATTCTTTAAAAAAAGTAATTTAAAAAAGAATAATCCTTCATTGGTAATTAGGCTTTTATCACATTGGTTCTCAAGTATGCCATGGTTTAAAGCAAAATATCCCAAAGACCTACTTTTAAAATTAAAAAGCTAATTTCTATTATATTTAAGATAGTAAAAGCTGTAAATATCCCTACATTATGATACGTTTATTAATTATCTTGACCAATTAATATTATCTTTTAATTATTGTAGATAAATTAAAATTAAATAATTGGTGAATATAACGGCTACAAAAGAAGAAGTTAAACAAGCATTAAACAAATGGGTAAAACTAGTTGATAATCCCGAAGTTGCCCAAGAATTTGAAGGATTTAATAAAACAATGCAATTTATCTTTTCTGATATTAATTATAAAATCAAGATGATTTTTCAGGACAAGAAAGTTAGATTAGAAGAAGGACTTGATGAAAACTCTGAAATGAGCTTGGAGACTAAATCTGACTTATTTGTAGGAATAGCAACGGGTGAGGTTGACCCAATGGAAGCCTTTATGGAAGGAGAGCTGAAAACAAAAGGAGACATGAATGCTCTTCAAAAATTAGAAATCTTTATGGATTTTGAGTAATTGACAAGTTAATTAAATGCAATCTAAATGAACAAAATGCAACCTATTGGATACAGTAAAGAAAAGGCTCAGAAAATTTTACGTAAATATAATATTGATGTCTTGATAGCGTCATCACCAGTAAATGTTTTTTATACAACGGGGTTGCCTACCTTACACGTAGCTCCCAATCCAATCTTATATGTGTTGTCTAATCAATTTCCGAGCATTTCTTTAATAACAAGCGATGGAGAACTAAGTTTAATTACGTGGATAACTTATAGAAGTATTGATAAATTTTGCTGGGTCAATGATGTGAGCGGGATTGCTTCACCAAAAGCCGCGATGGTCGAAGTATCTGATAGAATTGAAAAGTGGGGATTAGCAGAAAAGACAATCGCCTATGAATCCTTAATGCCAGTATATCAATATGAATATTTATGTAAGAAATTTCCTAATGCAAATTTTATCTATGGTGATCAAGCTTTTTTAGATATGCGGTTAACTAAGTCAGAGGAAGAGATAAAACGCATAAAAAAGTCGACAGCAATTTCAGAAAAGGCAATTTTAGCAATGATCGATGAAGTTTACGAGGGGATAACCGATATAGAGTTATTGAAAATCGCTCGGAGTACAATAATAGATGAAGGAGCAGAAGGTTGGGATCATCTTACTTTAGGCATTGGTTCATCAGACCCAGAAGCTCCTGGAATTGGAACTGTTATGAAAAGCGGAGATATTGCACGCTTTGATATAGGGACAATATGGAAGGGGTACGTCTCTGATGTAAGTCGGCATGTAATTTTAGGAGAAATACCCGAGGGGGCCCAACAAATTTTGGATCATATGATTCAAGTACAAGAATTCTGTGTAGACCATATTAGACCTCAAATAAATATGAAAGAACTCTATGACAGCGGGAAAAAATTTTATAAATCACTGACAAAACGGGGATTTTGTTATATTACAGGACATAGTATTGGATTAGAATGTGAGGAGACTCATCTCTTTAGTCCAATGAAAACCTTAGATAGGCCTTTTGAAGAAAATATGGTGTTAGATATCGAAGTTTGGCAAAACTATAAAAATCAGGGTTTAGTTGGAATTGAAGATTGTTATAGGATAACAAAGACAGGTTGTGAAAGATTATCTAATTTACAAAAAGATTTTTTTTTGAAATGAATAAAAGATGTGTTTTCAATTTGTATTTTTTTATATGATTTTATACCAAGGAGAATAAGATATGAACGATATAGTTAAATTTGGTATTATAGGAGTAGGATCTGTATGGCGCTATCATAAAATGGGCAGTAAAAATAATCCAAAAATAAAATTTGTATCTACATATGATGTTAATGAAAGTAGCTTAAGAAGCGCTGAAAAATTTTCAAAATTACAAACTTTTACAAATTTAGACCAGTTTTTTAAAAGTGATATAGATGCTGTACTCGTATTAGTTCCACATTATTTACATAAAGATATGGTCATTGCAGCAGCAGAAGCGGGAAAGCATATCCTTTGTGAAAAACCAATGGCTCCCACTCTTGAAGATTGTGATGAGATGATCTCTGTGACTAAAAAAGCGGGAGTCAAGTTTATGATAGCCGAAAATCACCGTTTTCTTCCCGTACATCAATTAATTAAAAGTATGCTAACGAGAGACTTTATTGGAGATGTTTTCCTAGGAAGAACTTATGAAGGTGCTTATTGTACTCCAAACCAATTTTTTGATTCTGATACTTGGCACTTTTGTTATGACAAAGGAGGTGGTGGTGTAGTTGCAGATCAAGGAGTTCATAAATTTACAATGTTAAATTGGTTTTTAGGTGAAGTCGATTCTGCTCAATGTTGGTTAAGTAAAACAGTTAATTCCCCCCCTAATAAAGGTGAAGATACTGCTATAATTCTACTCAGATATAAATGTGGCGCAATGGTTACTGTTGATATATCCTCAACTGTTATCCATCCACTAACTAATCGCACTGAATTGCATGGAACGAAAGGATCAATTTTAGAAGATCATTCTTGGAATGAACCCCTTAGAGTCTTTTCCTCTCATCCAGAAGCGGAAGTGAAAGGAGAGTTTTACAGTCCACAAGTAGAACATGGACCTTATCCTCATTATTATAAAATATCCATGGGGAAAGAAGATGAATATTTTACTAATTGTATTTTAGAAAATAAACAGCCTGAATTTACACCAGATGAAGCAAGACAAGGAGTCGCCGTAGTACTTCTCGCTTATCTTTCAGCTAAAAAAGATTCAATTACTACCATGGATGAACTGAATAAAATCTATAGAAAAGAAGGAACAAGATCAATTTTAGAGGGATTAGATGATATTGTTCAAAAAAATTATAAAAATCTAAGATGGGAATGAGATAATACAATTTTGTATTTTTCTTATGGTTTTGAAATTGTAACGGAACAAATACCCTCATTATGAGTTTCGATAAGTACTATCTGCTCGTCTTCGCTTTTTATTAGGCTTCCTTGTGAAAACTCAATTTTAAAACCCTTTGGATAGTGAATTTTTGGTATATATACAACTGACGGTGCTTTTATAGACGATACTGCTTCAAATTCAAATATGAACGTTCCCTCTTTCATATTAAATTCCATTTTTAGAGGTTTTCCTGCGCACCGAATGAAATGTGGTCTGCAAAACCCTGCGATTGCTCTCCCTCCACTATTAATATCTCTAGGATTTTGTTGCTGATCTTTACTAAAAATAGATAAGTCCTCTAAATTCCATTGATCTCCCCACTCATTTGTATTATCCGCGGTGTAATTCCATTGGGTTGAATGCAGTAAATTGGCATCTAAAGCGTTGTAATACATATTTAATGCCTTAATGTGTATCTTCCAAGCATCGAGTGGATCTGACTTGTACTTTATATATGCTTCTTTATTGTTTAGATTGTACGGCAGTCCAAATTCACCAATTAGCGTTGGAATATCCCTTTGAATCTTGCTCGAGCTTTCTTTTATTAGGTGCAATTGCCTAATAAATAAGTTTTGTACATTTGATTTACCTATTACAGGTTTATTTGTCACTATATCAAAGTTAGCTTTAAGCATAGGTTTTTGTGTGCCTAATGTCGCCACATCATACCAATGAGGCTCATGAACGATATTTGTGGGAAGATCCAACTCAAAAGACTCGCCTCTCATTAATTTCTCCGCAGAACCTTCGAAAAACAATATAGCATCGGGAAATATTTCCCTTATGGCAGTAGAGTACCCCTTTATAAATGGAGATAAATAATCCTTATAAAAATTTACTTGGTTATCATCTATATACAAAAAATAATCATTATTAAGAATAATCGGTTCTTCATTTTCATTTAATCCCCATACTCCATTTTTCTTCCATATATCTTCATAACCTTCCAACCAGCACGAAATCCCCTCCTTGTTTAGTTCTTCTTTTTTCGTTTCTCTAATTCCAAAACGCTTTATTTCACGATAGCCTATAATCCTTGGATATCCCGAACCTATTGTCATAGCATCAATTGGAGTAAAAGCATATCCCAAAATATCCGAAAAATTAGGTATATTACTTCCATCGACCTTAATTTCAATCCACCCTTGTAATGGTTCATTCAAGGTATTAAAGCCAAGAACATATAGATTATTTTTTATACATTTAGCGATTTGCTTAAATGCATCGAAAAAATGAGTTTGTAAGTAATCTTGAGAATTCTTTCCATCAATTTTACAGGCTGGTGCGAAATCGCTTCCTCCAAGAAATAAGGTCCACATAGTCCCATTGGCAAACCTATATGCATTTCCTTGCCAATGCATTAAGGGATATGAGTTTAGATTATCATTACTATATCGGTGTTGCATAACAAAGGCAGCATCGCTATGATCAAATTTTCTGATATCTAACCCAACCTTCTCGAAAGTCCATCCTGGAGCTCCATCACCTCCAGTCATTCTACTCCATACATCTTGATGGGGATCAATGAAATAGTATAGCTTATATTCTTCTGCAATCTTCAATAGTTCAGAAATATACTCTAAATATTCCTTGTCATATATGTTGGGTCCTTTATGTTCAATGGCTTCCCAAGTTATTAATAAACGGAATGTATTAAACCCCCAATGTTTTAATCTTTTAAAGTGTTCATGTGCCTCATTTAAAGGAAATGGTCGTCCCACAAAAGAAATATCTTTATGATTTTCGAAATCTGTCTTAATATGAGTTGCTCCATTAGGTGTATGAGGTACTTTTGAGCTTCCCCCAAGATTCACCCCTCTTAGAAGAACTTTTCTTCCTTTCTCATCCAAGAACCAATCTTTTTCTATACTCAATAACATTTTTCTTCAAGAAATAATAATCTTTTAGATACATTAAAACCTTATTCCATATAGTTAAGTATTCATACCATTTAAGGAGAAAAAATGGAATTAGGAAATAATGCTTTATCAAATATAGCTAAAATTAAAAAAAATGTCAAGAGAAAAAGAATTTCCAGTTATGATCGCACAGGGAAAAACGCCGATTTTTTTATCATTGAGCCAAATACAAAAGTAGAACTTTGCAACATTACAAGAGCTGGCATAATAAAGCATATTTGGATGACATTTGCTTCCTACGATCACCTTCATCTAAGAAAAATTATTATTAGAATGTGGTGGGATAATGAGGAGCATTGCTCTGTTGAATGTCCGATTGGAGACTTTTTTGGAGTGGGCCATGGAGTCTCTGTTAACTTTTGGAGTCTTCCTCTTTCAATGAGCCCTCAGGATGGGAAAGGCTTTAACTGTTTCTTCCCTATGCCCTTCTCTGAGCGAGCTCGTATAGAATTAGATAATGAAAGCAATTTAGCTATGACTTGCTATTTCTATATTGATTATGAAGAATGCATCACCTTAGATTCTTCATATGGACGTTTTCATGTGCAATGGTGGCGTGAAAATCCATGCAAAGGGAATGATTATTCTAAAGTGAAGATGCTTGAACTTTCTCGTAAGAAAAATTTAACCCATGAAAACGACTATGTTATCTTAGAAGCGGTAGGAGAGGGTCATTATGTAGGATGTCATATAGATATTCATAATTTATGGCAAGGAGACACTTTCAATTGGCCTGGTGAAGGAGATGATTATATCGAAATTGATGATGGGGAAATAATTCTTTATGGTACTGGTACGGAAGACTATTTTTGCACAGCATGGGCACCTACCCAATACTATTGCTCACCTTACTTTGGGATTACTTTACCTGGTGGTCCAAAACATAGCGGTAAAATTTCATATTATCGATTTCATATTGAAGATCCTATTTATTTTCATAAAAATATCAAAGTAAAAATAGAACATGGGCATGCAAATCAAAGATCTGACGATTATTCTTCCACAGCTTACTGGTACCAAGTAGAACCTCATAAAAAGCTCAAACCCATATTATCTGTAGAAGAGAGAATCCCACGAGAGAACTTTTAGTTGTGATTACTACTTTGCGATAAATTATTATTACCCCTTATCAAAGTATTTATTATGACATCACGAGAACGCGTACGGCAAACGTTGAATCATATTGAACCTGACAAGGTACCCCTTGATTTTGGGGGAAATCAATCAGGGATACATGTTAAAGCATATTTAAAATTACTGGAATATCTTGAAATTGAAGATAAGGATATTAGATTCTCTGATTTTGCTCAACAGATTGTCTTTCCATGCGAAGAATTGTTAAAAAGATTTAAAATAGATACTCGATACATTTCTCCCTATGGAGGAGTAATAAAGGTTGAGAATATGGATGTGGAATATTGTGGAAAGTATGTGGGAGTATTTGATCAATTTGGAGTTTTTTGGGGTAATAATGCACAAAAAAAGATTGACGATATTTTATATTATGATCCGGTGATTCATCCACTAGCCGAATTCAAAACTGTTAAAGAAATTGAAAATTATGATTGGCCTGATGGTACAGATTTAACTCCCTTTAGAGGTTTTAGGGAAAAAGTTAAAGAATTATATGATAGAACAGAATTTGCATTGATTGCTCCCACCTCAGGGTGTGTGTTTGAATATACAACGTTTCTATTTGGCTTTACTAAAGCCTTAAAATACTTAAGAACTAAACCGGAATTAATTATTGCTACAATGAAAAAACTACTAAAATATTGGACTGAGTATTCATTAACATTTCTAAATGAAGTTGGAAGTTATCTAGAAGTAATTTGTGTGAATGGTGATTTAGCTGAACAACAAGGTCCTTTAATGAATTTAGATACATATGAACGTATAATAAAACCAATTGAAAAGGAGCTCTCCGATGCAATTCATGATTTTATGGATATTAAGATAAATTATCATTGCTGTGGATCAATTCCTATGTTTATACCTCATTTTATTGATATTAAATATGATGCTGTTAATCCTGTCCAAATCTCTGCTTATGATATGGAACCATGTAGTCTAAAAGATCGTTTTGGAAAAAAAATTACATTTTGGGGAGGTTTATGTAATACACAACATACTCTACCTTTTGGCACACCTAAGCAAATAAGAGAAGAAGTGAAGTTAAATCTTAAATGTTTTAAACCAGGAGGGGGATATATCGCATCTAATGTCCATAATATTACCGCTGAAGTACCACCACAAAATATCGTCGCTATGTTTGATGCTGCTAATGAATTTCGAAATTATTAATATACATGAAAACTTCTTATGAGTGTAAAATAAAGAAGAATTTAGATTTTAACATTTTTGATACTCATATTCATACTTACTCAACTAACATTTAATATCTCTTAAGTGATGGATCGATGGTTCTTTCTATTCAAAATTTCAAGTGTTAAAGCATTTAGCTATTAGATTTTTTATAAAATTTGTGAATATTATACAATGCTTTAGCGGCTAGATGTTCGTTCGGATGTATTGAAATCCCTTTTTGATTTAATTTATTCACTATGTTCGGAACATTTTTTGCTCTTATATGGATGAAAGATCTTTTTATATTCTTACTGAAGCAATCTGCTGAAACATTTACATCTATAGCTGATACGAGAACAATTGGTTTGGAAATTTCTTCTTGTAGACTAATTAAATCCTCATATCTAGGAGTTAACATAGTTAAATAAATAAACATCATATCAACATTAGGGTCTTTTCCCACGATTTCATAAGTCTTTTTTTCCAATATTGGATCAAATGTTGCTTGAAGGCTTATATCGATTGGGTTTGATATACTTGAGCCGAATTCAGGAATATATTCTTTGAGTTTCATTTTTGATTCTTTGGTTAAATCTGCCAACTTTAAATTATTCATCTCACAAGCATCTGCTGATGATACAGCAGGTCCCCCAGGTCCTGAAATTATAGCAACTCGACAATTTTTTACGGGCATAGGATTGATGAATGCTTGGATCAAACTAACCATTTCTTCCAAATTATGGACTCTAATCACTCCATATTGGTTAAATACATTATTCCATAAAATATTGTTTCCACAGAGAGATCCTGTATGGGAATGAGCTGCTTTTGATCCCGCAGGCGTGTCTCCAACCTTCCAAATGATTATAGGTTTCTTTATTTTTTTTACCAATTCAATAAATCTTCTTCCATCATCTATGCCTTCCATATAACACGCTATTAGATTAGTATTAGGGTCATTACCTAAATATTCTAAAAAATCATTGAAACCTAAATCAATGCCATTGCCATAACTTATAGATTTTGAGAAATGAATTCCTTTCAACATTGAATTAAAAGCCATTATATTAGCGATTGAACCACTTTGGCTAATGAAGCCTAACGGACCTGATTCTGTTGGTAGGGCTGGAAAGAATGATAATCTCGTCTCTGGGCAATAAAATCCCATACAATTCGGTCCAATTAATCTCATTTGATATTTTCGAGCAATTTTTAATAATTCATTTTCAGCTTGTTTACCTTCTTTACTTTTTTCGCCAAATCCAGCTGAAAAAATTATTACTGCCTTTACTCCGTTTTCACCACATTCAATAATGATATCTTTAACATATTTAGGATGAGTAGAACATATTACTAGATCTACTGGCTCTCCAATGGATTTCAAATCTGAGAAAACATTTATTCCCATAATGCTAACATTAGATTCAGTTATTCGTGGATTAATGATAAATATATTTGGAAATTCTTGATCAATAAACCCTTGTAGTAAGATGTTTCCCAAACCACCTTTTCTACTTACGCCATAGATTGCCAGGGACTTCGAATGGAAAATGTCATCAATTTCAGAAAATATATCATTCAATTAAATCTAACCTTTTAATATTGGAATAAAATATAAAATGAATAATTGTTGCGTAAATAAAAATTCTTTTAAGATATTAGGACACTAAGTTATAATTGAATAGTATTCGACTCTAATTCACCTATAGCATCCAGTTTTCCTATTGAAATCGAACAAATCTTAACTTAAACAAAGATTTCAAAAGGGCTAAAGGTCCTTATTTCATTGGAAAAATGTTATTATCGAAGATTTTTGTCAAAGACGATATTTTATTAATTAACTAATTTCTCTTAATTTTGGAATTACTAGCAAAAATGATCTATTTAATCTTCTTTACATATTTCCATTTTAATAATAAATTAATTAAAAGTGGTCACCAATTTTTATATAATCTTAAAAATTTAAATTATAGTCAAACATAACGTGAATTATTTGGGGGATAATAAAAATTTAAAGGAATATGATAACTGGGACATAATAGAAGTTTCAAAGGTAAACGACAAAATTATTAAAAAGTTGTTAAATTACCTAAAATATGATATATCCCAAAACTTTTTCATTTCCTTTGAAAGTCTTCTTAAATTGGGGAATAAAATACCTCAATTAACCGTTAAAAAATTTATTAACGAAGTTGATAAAGTACATGAATTTAAAAAGGAGTTATTTCAATTCATATTGAACTTTACAGATGATGGCCTTATTGAATATCATTTATTACCTCAGTTATATAATCCTGATTTTATAATTCGTGCGAAGGCAGTTATGAAAATAACTGAAAATAATGATATAAAGTATATTAAGTTTCTATTGCCATTATTAGATGACCCTGATGATTCAGTGCGATGGAGTGTGATAAAATTCTTAGCAACTCAAATAGATAATCCCATTATTCGTTCTGAACTTCAAGATCATCTCGAAAAGGAGTTAAATCCCGTAATCTATGATAATCTAAAACAAATAATTCAATCTCGTTAATTTTTCAATATTTTATAAAGTGATTTTATATTTTTTCATCACATGTTTATCCTTATAATTTACTTTTCGCATGATCACTAACTTTCAAAAAATGTAAAGAATTAAAAACGTCATTTTTGATTATAATATTATATTATTTTCATGATGAGATATCATTAGATTTTAGCTTATAACAAGATACTATATTACGTAATTACGTATTTAGCCAAGAATAGGCGTTAGTTTTAAATTGAGGTTTTAACCAACTTGAAAAGGGTGTTAAGGAATTTCGACATATGATTATACATTTAAAATTTTATTGCTTGGTGACGCTTCTGTAGGGAAGACGTCTTTTACTAAAAGATATTGCTATAATATTTTTAATCCCTCTGAGAGGCTTACGATCGGTGTTGATTTTCATGTAAAATTAATAGAATTAAATGGAAAAAGGATTAAGCTACAGATTTGGGATGTTGGAGGGGAAGAACGTTTTAGATTTCTTTTACCAACTTATTGTCTAGGAGCTAATGCCGCTTTCTTACTATATGACATTACGAGGCCCCAAACACTTGATAATATTAGTGAATGGACTAATATTGTGCATCAAAAAGGAGGTGAAATCCCAGTAATGCTTGTAGGTTCAAAAATAGATCTGGCTGAAGAACAACGAAAAATTACAAGGGAGTTTGGTATTCAAATTGCTGAAAAGCATAAAATGGCTTCATTTGGAGAGATTTCAAGCAAAACAGGGCAAAATGTTACTAAAACGTTTGAAGTTCTAACTGAATTAACCTTAGAAAAAACAGAATTGTAGGTGATTCTATGGAAAATAACGAATTCTTAGCACTTAGTTCTCTGTTTGATGCAATCGGTGTAATTGAGAAAGGTATTGAAAAAGTTTATCACTATTTACTTAAAAATAAAAGGATTGAAAACCTTAATGATGTTACTTCTCTTTATGATTTAACGCTAAAACGAGGCTATAAAATATGTGCCGTGTTAAGCGAATTAGAATTGGTACAGATTTATGATAGACCAATGAAGATTCACTTAGCTACTCCTGTAATTCCATTGTGGCAAAAAATTATAAATAATCGCATCGAAGAGTTAACACGTCAATTTCAAGAGAAGAAAGATAAGGCAGAAGAAGCTCTTTCAGATCTGATACAAACCTATAATTTAGGTGAACCGGTTACACAAGAATTTGTTGAATTTATTAAATATAGTTTAAATAGTCTAGATGAGACATATCATTCTTTTTTAAGTAAAGATATATGTAAAATTGCTATAGGTATAAGATATGATAACGAGTTAATTGCAACCATTAAAAAATATGGTCCGAAAGATACTCCTAAAGAGATTAAAGAGGCAATGAGAAATGGTATGTTAAAAATCTCCGAAAATCTTAAGAATCTCAATTTGCAGGTTATCTTCAATGCCGAAGTCATAAAAGAATTATTATTGAGTCCCGAATTTACCATTTTAACAGACCATATCAATCAATACAATTTAGAATTTAAATTGGTTACTGTTCATGTGACTTATGATGATTTTAGTAATTTCAATCTTACAGATAATGAACTCATCCAACCAAGCTTTGATCCAACAAATCGATTAATTGGTTCTTACGTTTCTCGAAATAAAAATATCTTTCAAATCTTTTATGACAAATACAATGAACTTTTCGAAAAAGGGATTCCTCTTTTACAATTTATTCAAGATGATGCTGACTTGACCTTAACCGAAATAACTGCCACTCAAAAATTTGTACTTTGTCTTTTATAATAAATAAAAAGAAAAAATAAATAGAATTTTACCTAGCTTCATCCTTTTTTCTTAACATTGCTTTTCGAAATTTCTCAAGTTGTTTCCGAGGGGTTACTGTTGGTCTTTTGTAGGGTTTCAGTTTAGATTTTATTCCAAACAGATATTTAGCTATATCTTTTAATTTTTCTGTATCGTAGCGCATCATCATGGTAATTGTTTCCATTTGAGGACTTCCTCCTCCATGTAATCCAGCAACTTGCATCACTCCTGCTAGATCAGACACTGCTATAGCTTCTATTCCCTTGAAACACCGAAGTATGTTTTCTGGTTTAACTCTGGGATTTCTTTGTAAGTACTTCATCGCTAGCTCACCAACTTCTTCATGATAAAAAGTCTCTTCGAATGGTAAGGTTGCAATTATTCCCCCCGAGAGGTCTGCCAATATTTTATATTCCTCATAAATCATTTCCCCTGCAAGTCTTCTGCCCGCATTTGTAAGAATCTCATCAGGGACTTGAGTACCTGAGGGTGCCTTTTCAGAATGTTTCGCACTCGATTCTCCAGCCGCAAAAACAAGTTCAGCTGTACCTATTATATGTGATATTTTATCTTTTGCATGAGAGGTACTTTCAATGCCATTATATTCAGCTGCTAACGCAGCGGCGCTTGCAATAACTTCCGATACTGCGGGTTTACAACCGGTATAGCTATGTCGATGAAAGTGAGCAAACATGAGAGCTAAAAAACCAGCATAAGCAGTTTGTCTTGGATCCCCATGACCATTTAAGAATACACGTTCTTTAGGGACAAAAACATCATCAAAAATAATAAAGGTTTCAGCATCACCAATCTCTAATCCCGGTGCTTGATAAACTTTACTTTTTCTAAAATTAGCAGGTCGTGTAAGGAGTTTTACGCCCTCCCAGTCTGTAGGTAGGGCAAATGCCACCGCATAATCTTTATCCTCGGGGCCCATATATCTACATGGAACTGCGATTAGTTCATGAGCATAGGGGGTATTGGTAATATTAAGCTTACACCCTCGTACAATAATACCATCTTCACGAGTCTCTACCACTCTTAGATATTGATCTGGATCCTCTTGTTCATGGGGTCTCTTAAGACGATCTCCCTTTGCATCGGTTTGTGCACAACTTGCTACCAAATCATTCTCTTGGAAATATTCCATATATTTTAGAAAACGTTGATAATGGTCCGATCCGAGTGCTTGGTCGACTTCATAAGTGACGACTGAGAGTGCGTTGAGAGCATCGATACCCATACATCTCTGGATACATCCTCCAACCCTATGGCAGAGTTGTCGTGTCATCATTTGTTTTTTTAGTAAATCCTCCTCACTCTGATGGATATGACAGAAGCGATTAATCTTTTTATTAGTAATATGACTTGTAGCAGTACAAATATTTTCCCACTCGGGTTCATTTACATGATCATACGTTTCTTTAATGATTCGCATCCCTCCTTTTATTCGGGGGTCATCCCTCCCAACTACCTCATCACCGATGTAAATGTTTGGTTTCATCTTCAGCAAATCTTGAACATATTCTTCATAGGTTTTCATTTTTCTTGTTCTCTCGATATTATTTTTATTTGCTTTTTAGGAAAATTATTCCCTTTTTATAAATAAATCTACTTAATAATTTAACTTCTCATCTTATAAGACTTTTCAATTTAAACATGAAGAAAATAAAATAAAAAAAAAAAATAAAATGTGGTTTAAATTTACAGTTTTTTAATCATATCTATTCCTTGTGACCAATAAATATAAAAACCCAATAGTGCTAATTACTAAAGCAACAATATAAACCCAGCTAGTCCATGCGGTATACCAAGTTGGTATTGTAAGTAACGGTAATAAATAAGACAAAGATACCACTGCCATCAAACTTAAAATCGTTAAGGCAATTCCCATTGCCCACTCTTCCTCTTTGAAAAGACCGAAGCCAGCAATAAACGCCCAGAATCCCAACACATAGGAGACTAACATTGACCCGCTTCCGAGCAATCCAGCAAATAATGCTATTTCAGCTGGTAATGCTATACTAATTCCTAGCATAGATACTGTTTGTATTATTGCTAAAAATAAGAAGTATGCTCCTAAAATGATCACAATTATATTTAAAATAGCACTTGATTGTTTCCTTTTTTTTGTTTCACTCATTGTAATTTCAACCTTTTATCATTTAATATTATTATTAAATAGTGATGAACTAATACTCTCCCAGTAATATAAATTTTGTTTATTTAAATTATGATACAATTGTTGAAATAACTGATTTTACTAGGGATAATGGACATTAATAGCGTTTTTAGATTTCAAGAAAAATTATTTAAACCTTTCAACCTCAAAGAATATTATTGTCTAAATTTTTAATTTTACCTTACTAATTTGAATTTTTTTGATATAATTTAATCAGTGCTATGAATGAGTCATTAACTCCAGAAGCGATATATAAGGATGTTTCTAAGGGTAAAATTAATAAGTCATTAGCTACTGACCTCTTGCTCTCTCTCATTGAAAAAAGTAACAATCCAGAAATGCGACGAGATTGTATTTTATTCTTTCAAAAATTAGGAGTACACCCTGATAAGTCAGAACAGATATATAAAATCTTTGAGAGTTGTCTGCTTTCTGATGAAAATCATTTTGTAAGGGCTTCTGCTGCTCAACTCATAGCAGAAAAATTCTTAAAATATGGAAGTAGTGCATTACAATGGGCAATTAAACACGATACTTCTCCTACTTTAATAAAAAGCCTCTATGATATTGCATCAAAAGAGAAAACAGGTACTTTTTTCGAAATTAAAACTGCTATATCAGAATGGATCCAAAATTATGCAAAAAAACTTGACATAATTCCCTTAGAAGCGCCTTTTTTTTTAGATGTTGAATGTCTATTTTCAAATGCGTTAAAAATTTATGCAATTTCAGAGGATTCTTTTGAATATTTTAGAGCATTGAGAAAGATTGGTGTTCCAAAGCCTTGGATTTCAATTAAGGAGAAGCATGTGGAAGCATTAACATATAATTACTATAATTGGGTATACATTAAGAATAATCAGGATATTATTACAAGTTTTATGAGAATTAATGATTTGGACTCATTTTTTTTATTGCATCAAAAATATGATGATATCGATAGAAGTCCACCCCTTATCCCTGATTCAATCGGACTGCTAACCAAGCTAAAATCTTTACGATTAAGTTCAAATAGTATTATAGACATTCCAAAGTTTATTCCTTCTTTGTCTCTGCTCAGTGAATTAGATTTGAGTAAAAATCATATCGAAAAACTGCCAGATTCCATAAAACAGATAAAAAGGCTGAAGATCCTTAATTTGAAGAATAATTATGTTCGGGAAATTCCATCAGATTTAAAGGAATTTTTATCTACCCTTGATACATTTCGTTATTAGAGGTTTTGAAAGGTAAAATAAGGGATAAATAATAAAAATAAGTGGCTAAATCATCATTAACTTTTATACTTAGTTAATTATTTAAACACATATAACGAAAATTAGTATCAATCAAGGTTTATTATACAGTAAAAGTGAAAAATATGGAGGAAAAAACTAAAATTAACGGAGGAGACGTTTTAGTTAAATGTCTTCTTGAAGAAGATGTTAAATATATGTTTGGGATTATAGGTGGCCAATTCTTAAATATGTTTGACGCGATTTATGAATGGGGTCGAGAAAAAGGCATAGATACCGTGATGTTTCGGCACGAACAAGGTGCAGCACATGCAGCAGATGCGTGGGCACGAGTCACCAACAAGCCAGGAGTGTGTTTTGGTACTGTAGGACCGGGAGCAACCGACCTAGTACCGGGAGTAGGTGCGGCATGGAGTGATAATATCCCTGTTATTGCAATAGTGCCTCAAGTCAATAGCCAGTATGATGATACTTATACTCTTCAAGGAAACTTAGATCAAATAACTCTTTTTAAACCTATAACCAAATATCAAAGAAGTATACGAGATTTAAATAAAATACCGGATGCGGTGCACAAAGTTTTCCGTGCAGCGACAGGAGGTAGACCTGGACCCGCTTTATTAGAGATTTATGAGGATGCTTTTCTTGAAGAAGAGGAAGAGGAAAACGTGAAAATTTTACCAAAAGAGATGTATCGCCCATACGGAATGCCTGCGATTGAAAATGACCAAATAAAAAAGTCTCTTGAGCTATTATTAAATGCAGAAAAGCCATTAATCCTTTCAGGGGGTGGAGTGACACGATCAGAAGGTTGGAATGAATTAAAAGAATTTGCAGAATATTTGCAGATACCTGTCATTACTACCGTAATGGGGATTGGTACTCTTTCAAACTCTTCCCGATGTTTAATTGATTCAACGATACAAGGATTTGGTAAAGAGGTATCTTATCAAGCAGATGTAGTTTTAGCATTAGGTTGTAAATTTTCATTTACAATGGGCCATGGAGATGAGCCGTTTTTCAAAAATTCACAAAAACTGATTCAAGTAGATATTGACTCTAGTATTATAGGTCGTGCGAAACCTATTACCTTAGGGATTATTGGAGATTGCAAATTATTTTTAAAACAGATGCTAGCGGAAGTAAAGAAAAGTAAAAAGGTTGAGAAACGAGAGTGGTTAGAGTCACTACAAGGACTAAGGGCTAGTTTTAAAGATAAATTCTTTAAGAGGATCCTTAAAGACAAGACACCCATCCTTCCCGAAAGGTTAGTCTATGAAACGATGGAATTTATGGATGATGATGCCATCCTTGTTATTGATGGAGGCGATATTGCATGTTACACTGTAGAGCAAATAAACTTTCATAAACCTCGCCCTCCTCTCTCCACACTAACCTCTATCGGCATGGGACATTTAGGAACTTCCGTTCCTTATGCTATTGGAGCGAAACTCGCGAAACCGGAAAAACAAGTCATCGCTATTGTCGGAGATGGAAGCTTTCTATTTAATGTCCAGGATTTGGAAACTGCTGTGCGTTTAGGATTAAAAAATTTAATATATGTAATTGCCAACAATAGCTCTTGGGGTATGATCAAATCTTGTCAAAATAAATACAAGAAAAAACATTTTATTGATGTTGATCTTCCTGATTTTGATTTTGCAAAGTGTGCTGAAGGATTTGGATGTTACGGAGAGGTAATTACGGATCCAAATCAACTTAAAGCAGCATTAGAACGAGCAAAATCCTCAAATAAACCAGCAGTACTTGATGTGAAGAGTGCCCAAACCATGAGCGATGGCACAAAATTAATGGCATCCATGGGAATCCTTTAATTTCATTTTTAATTTTTTTTAAAAAATTATCAAAACAAATAAAACTAGGAGTTAAAATTATGAGAGGAATATTTTTTGAAAGACTCATGCAGATTTATTTAAGAGATGACCTTCCAAAACCCGTGATTAATAGTGACGAAGTACTTATTAAAGTAAAAAACTGCGGAATTTGTGGTTCTGATATTAGTTCGTTTAAAAGTGGTGGTATGTCTTCACAGGAAATGATTTTAGGGCATGAATTTAGTGGTGAAATCATTGAGATGGGACTCAATGTAAACTCTTTTAAAATTGGAGATAGAGTTGTGGCAAATCCAAATGAACCGTGTTTAGAATGTAACTATTGTAAGTCTGGGAACGAAACATCATGTATCCATCATACTATAGGTGTTACTCATGATGGTGCACTCGCCGAATATATCAAAGTTCGAGCGGATCGGGTTCATAAATTGCCTGATAGTCTGTCATTTGAAGAAGGAGCCATGGTTGAGCCCTTAACAATAGCTGTTCATGCAGTTAAGTTGTCAGGATTCAAAATCGGCAATAATGCAGCAGTTTTTGGGGCAGGTACAATTGGATTAATGATTATTCAAGTTTTAAAAGCAGCAGGAGCTTCAAATATTTTTGTTATTGAACCAATAGAGTATAAACAAAAACTAGCATTAGAATTAGGTGCAGATTTTGTTTTTGATACGAAAAAGTGGAATAGAATTTTAAAGCATACTGATAAGATAGGTCCCGATTTTATTTTTGATTGCGTTGGAATCCCTGATACAATAATGAATTCATTGATGCTAATTAAAAGAGGCGGGTTTATAATGCTGATTGGGATGTATTCTGCCCCTTTCGAAGTGAAGGGTTGGTTTCAAATTATCTCAAAGAATATAACTTTTAAAGGAATGTACCTTGTTGATCAAGATGCATTCAAGACAGCAATTAGACTTATTGAGCAGAAAAAAGTTAATGTAACGCCATTAATAACCAGAAGAGTTAATCTTGAAGAAGTAACAGAATCATTTAAACGATTATCAGACGCGCTTCATGAGGATATCAAGGTCATGGTTAATATCGGCTAAATAGTCAAAAAACTTCCTTTATTTTATTTTTAAACTTATTATTAAAATCATAAATAATTTTATGGTTTGGAAGAAGAATTTACTCAAAAATGAAGAAACTTTTATAAATTTCCAAAATAATAATAAAGATATTTACAAATTTCATAAATTTTAATTAATTAATAAATAGGTGTTATGCGATTTCATCGAATAAGTCGCCTTATGATGAGAAAATATGGATTAAATCATATGATTCCCATGTGAAACCAAATTTAGAGTATCCAAAGGAATCTCTTGGCAAATTATTTGACAATGCAATGAATAAATTTCCTGAGAGAATTGCCTGCTATTTTATGAAAAGAGATATGAAATTTAAAGAATTCCGAGATAAAATCCATCGATTTGCAACCTTTTTACAGGAAAATGGATTAAAGAAAGGCGATCGTGTAGCAATTAGTTTACCTAATTGTCCACAATATCTAATCGCCCATTTCGGAACCTTATTAGCAGGCGGAGTTGCTTCTGGGTCTTCGCCTCTATTAAGTCCTACAGAAGTAGCTTATCAGATTAACGACAGTGAATCTAAATTTTTTGTGACTTTAGATGCGATATATGCTAAGGTCTTAATTAAGATATTAGATAAAGTGCCAAATCTAAAATGCATAATAACTACAAATGTATCTGATTATATGGGGCTCTCGAAGGTATTAGTTGTCTTAGGTAAATTACTCGGTAAAATTCCAAAAGGGAAAGTCCAACCATATAAGGACAAATATGTATTGGACTTTAAAGAAGTGATGAAAACAGAAATCAATTTAAAAGATGTTGATATCAATGTTGAGAATGATCTTGCCTTGCTTCAGTATACTGGTGGAACTACAGGGTTACCTAAAGGAACCGAACTCACCCATAAGAATATTATTTCGAATATAGTTCAAATAATAACTTGGATTGATACATATGAAGCAAAGGAAGGAGAAGTGAACCTATCTGCCTTTCCACTATTCCATTTAGCTGGGCTTGCGATGAGTATGGTCACGCTATATGTTTCTGCCGGGCAGATCTTAATTGCCAATCCAAGAGATTCTGATCATATTATTATGGAAATGCAAGAAAAAAACCCTCGTATCATGGTGAATGTTCCGACATTATATCTTAATATTAAAAACAATCCTAAAGCAACAGAAATTCCTAATTCCACTTTAGAAGCAATAGAAATATATATCTCTGGTGCGGCACCTTTTCCTGCCGAGGCAATAAATGATTTTGAAGCCTCTTTAAATGCAAAAAGTAAAGTATTAGAAGTGTATGGCATGACTGAAACATCTCCTATTCTAACAATGAATCCATACAAAGGAACAAAAAAGATCGGTACTGTTGGCTTACCTATACCTGATACAGATATACGTCTTGTTGATGTCGATACTGGAGAACAAGTGCCTTTAGGGAAACCTGGAGAAGTCATTTGTAGAGGACCACAGGTGACTAGAGGCTATTATAATAAACCAGACGCTAATGAAAAGACGATAATGAATGGATGGTTTCATACTGGTGATGTTGCTATTATGGATGAGGATGGATATATTACTATTGTCGATAGAACGAAAGATATGTTGATAGTGAGCGGATATAAGGTTTATAGCGTACATGTCGAAGATATATTAACAAAGCATCCTGATATAGAATTAGTTGCTATTATTGGATTACCTGATGTCGATCGGCCTGGAAGTGAAATAGTAAAAGCAGTAGTCCAATTAAAAGAGGGAATTGAACCAAGTGATATCATTAAAGAGAATTTAAAAAAATATGCATCCGACCATCTTTCCAAATATGAGAATCCTAGAATATGGGAATTTCGAGAAGCGATGCCTCTTACTGCTGTGGGAAAAGTATTGAAGAGATCCCTTCGAGATGAAGCCAAAAAATCTAATTAATTTTTTTTACTCTTATTTTTTTTGTTTCCTAATTTTTAAACTATTTTAAATTCTCACGTTAAATACTTATTAATAAAAATTAAAATCACTTTAAAAGGAAAGAATATGCAAAATCAAAAAGGAAAAGTACAATGTATTAATGATGACATTTTAAAAAAATTAGCTTTAAAAAATCGATATAAATTTCTGAATTATTGTTTGATGAGTTATTTAAAGCCAGAATACTTGAAATTCTTACAAGAGACTCAGAAGTTTTATGTGAAATTCGAAAGAGAACATAATATTACCCATAACGAAGATTTTTATGATTGGATACCTGAAATAGGCGAGCAAGGGCTTATCACTCGTGTAAATAACTTTAAGGAAGTCGGCTTTGATTTTGAACCATATGGCATGACTGCAGAATTTATGCGAATTTTAGCCACTGATTTTTTTGATCCTCAATTAGCTATGGGGATGGGAGCTACAGTCCTTGTTGTAAACCCAATAATGCTCCATCACGAAAATGTGGATGTTCGATTGAATGCTTTGAAAGACTTAATCACTGGAAAAAAGATTGGGGCTATCTGTATAACTGAACCTGAGCGTGGTTCTGATGCTGTTCACATGCAAACTACTTGTGATAAGCAGCCTGATGGAAGTTACTTATTAAATGGAGTGAAAATATATCAAACGAATGGTCCTAAAGCTGATTGGGTTGTTTTATATGCGGTTTCGGAAAAAGATAATGGAAATACTATGGGACAATTTTTAATTGATACCTCTTGGGAGGGTTGGAAAGCAGAACGCGTAAATATTCCTTGGACTCCCCGATTACAAATTGGTAAAGAGATTTTAACGAATTTGAGAGTTCCTGCAGAATACGTATTGGGAGAACCAGGGCAGGGTAGGTCCCACCTATTTGAAGGCTTAAATTTGGAACGCTTCGGAATCGTTATTCTTAATGCGGCCGAGGCTTGGAATGCCCTTTCGCATGCATTCATCTATGTAAACATGAGAAAGCAATTTGATCAAGAAATTTTAAAGTATCAAGGTGTGGGCTTTCCACTTTCAGATTATTGGGCAGAAACAATGAATCTAACACTATCAGCATTACATGTCTGCCAACTAATCGATGCTAAAATGAAGGAACATGGGACTCTTCCAAAAGAATTCAATTTAGCATTAGGAGTAACTGCTTCACAATTAAAATCGGTTAGCGCTAAATTAAGTGAACGAGTAGCTTATGAGTGTGCAAATATAATGGGGGGTGCAGGAGTTTGTGATAATACACTAATGCATGATTTGCTTGGGATTACTCGAATCCAAGAAATTGGTGGAGGAACTCGGCAAATACAGCAATATATTATGAGTTACGCACTCAGACAACTATTTAAAGCTATATAGATTTTTTTTCTTTTTTCTTTTTTTTTAAAAAATGTGCACTTAATTCTTTTAATTAATGGGTTAACCTAGAATAAGGTAATTTTTATCAAAATAATTATAAGTAGTCTATATTACCTATATTTATCTTTCATAAATTTCGTAAAAACTAATAATAATGAGCTAATTATTCATACATTATATATTTAAAAATCAAACGTTACATACTAGATTCCTAATACTAAAAGAGTTCAAATGAAAGATTTAAGTAACAAGAACTGTATCATTACTGGAGCCGCGAATGGAATAGGTAGATCTTTCTCATTAGCATTAGCAAAAGAAGGAATGAATTTATTTATTACTGATATTGATACGGAAAACCTTGAAAATGTAAAAAAGGAAGTAGAAGATATTGGTGTACTTGTATATACTGCCAGCTGTGATGTCTCCAAACTTGAAGATGTCCAAAACGTAGCAAGAGAATTTTATTCTAAATTTAAATCTTTGGATATGCTAATAAATAATGCAGGAATTGTTATAGGTGGAAGCATTGTTGAGATCACATTAGATGATTGGAAACAAGTATTGGACGTTAATCTATGGAGTATTATTTACTCATTGAATACATTTCTACCAAAAATGTTAGAAGCACATAACGGGCACATAGTAAATGTAGCCTCTGCAGCTGGTTTACTTGGTGGTACTGATCCTCTTCCATATATTACTTCTAAATTTGCTGTGGTCGGGCTTTCAGAAGCACTTTTTGGACAACTCTTTAGTTATGGAATAAATGTATCTGTAGTTGTCCCTACTTATATTCGGACAAACATATATGAGAAATGCAAAATTAAGTACTCTCAAAAACTTATTGATGATGTAGGAGAGGATAAGTTGAAAGATATCTCTCGATCACTTTTAACGGAAATGCAAAAAAAGGCAATGTCTCCTGATAGAGCTGTAAAGAAATATATTAAAGGAATCAAAAATAATCACCTTTATATCTATGATTCTAAAGCAGTATTAAACGGACTAATCTTAAAAGGGTCTAATCAAGAAGTATTTGAAGAGTTTTTAAAGGATTATAATAAGCAAAATCAAGAAGCAACTAGAATGCATTTTTTAAAGTATGGGATTGATATTAATAAATATAAATAAAGGGATTTGAAAATGAATATTGAAGATATCCAAGATATAATATATGAAAAAGAAGATAATGGAATTTGCACTATTACCATTAATCAACCTAATAGAAAAAATGCTATGTCTTTTCTCACTTTTTTAGAAATTGAAACAGTACTTAAAGATATGGAACAAGATAAAAATGCTAAAGTATTGATTATAACGGGATGTGAAGAAGCAAATGCATTCTCTTCGGGGGGCTATTTTAATATGAATTTATATCCAAAATTACCTCCAGAAATATTGGAGGAACTTGATTTAACCGATATCGCAGTGAAACGACTATGCATGAAATTCTGGAGCTTTCAAAAACCTGTGATTGTGGCAATCAACGGACTCGCTGTAGGTGCGGGATTTACTATGCCTTTAGCGGGTGCCGATTTAATATATATGGCCGATGATGCATGGATCGGTTTTTATTTTGCAAAAAGAGCAGTAATGGCAGAGTTCGGTGCTGATTTCCTTTTACCGTTTTATATAGGATTTCAAAAAGCAAAAGAATTGCTTTATTTTGCAAAAAAGATTACGGCTCAAGAAGCTTACGATTTAGGTCTGGTAAACGCAATAATTCCCAAGGATCAATTACTTGATTATACGCGTGAACAAGCTTTAAAGTTAATTCCACCTAAGGGTCCGAGCTTATCGATAAAATTAATGAAGAAGACTATGCATGAATACTTTAAAAGCATCCTTGATCAAACATTAGATCTAGAAAATGAAGGGCTTCGGACACTTCTTAAAACACACGATTTTAGAGAGTCTTTAAAAGCTTTGGGACAGAAGCGGGAGCCCGATTTCAAGGGTAAATAGCGCGACAATGTATCATAATACTTAATTCTATTCTAAATTATAACCGTGATATTAATAAAGCTATTCTTACAGGAGTCATATGATAATTTCAAATGTAGCTTGAACTTTACTATTTCTTAACAAATTTTTCAAGTCTTTTCTTCAACTCTGCAGATTGACCGGTGGTGATCATAGCCATAGATTCACGAGCAAGTACAGATTCAATGTTTAGATCTTGATTTTCATTTAGATATTGTTTTGCATATTTCAAGGCTAGGTGATCCTTAGAAATGATGGTATTAGCTGTTTTTCTTAAAATCCTTTCTAAGCTTGTTGGTGGACAAACTTGATTAACTAATCCTATATTTAAAGCCTCTTCAGCGGAAATTTCGTTTCCCAGTATCATAAGTTCTTTTGCTCTTCCCTCTCCGATTATTCTTGGTAAAAGTTTCGTAGAACCATTTGAAAAGAATAACCCCACTCCAAGTTCAGGAAGCATTATTCTAGTATCTGTTGCAGCTATTCGAATATCACACGCTAATGTGTGTTCAAATCCACCCCCAATTACCCATCCATGATATCCTATAATAATAATTCCAGGATGTGCTAACATCGCCCTAGTTAATATCTGCCATGATTCCAAAAATTCTATTGCCTCATCTAATCTTGTTTTATTTGTTAGGAGTTCATATCCATACTTTAAATCCGCTCCAACTGTAAAATCTTTTCCATTAGCGCTATAAATAACACATACATCTTCATTTTTTCGACTCAGTTTGAAAGTATCTATTAATTTTTGAAGTACTTGAAGGGTTATAGTATTTCTTTGTTCTGGCTTATTTAAAGTAATGAAGCCAATATCTCCTTCTTTTTCATATAATACAATATTTTCCAATTAATTTCACACCACTTATATTTTAATATTCTTTTAGAAAAAAATTTTCATCTAATCTATTTAATGTTAAATAGAATTTTATAATTAATACAATTTTAGAATAAAAAACGATATTTACCTTTCCAATCTCTTTAGAAATCCTTATAAGATAACGTTAACATTTATTATTTTTGTAAATAAAATCTTTGATTAATTAGAAAAATAACCTAAGAATCTGAAATTAAGTGAATCTAAATTGGATCAGATAAAAGATCAATGTAAATTGATATTCGTTACTGGTGGTGTGCTTAGTGGGGTTGGTAAAGGAGTAGCCACAGCGAGCATCGGTAAGGTACTCCAATTTCGTGGTTTTAAGGTCTCCGTTGTAAAGATTGATCCCTACTTGAATGTAGATCCTGGTACTTTAAATCCAATAGAGCATGGAGAATGCTTTATTACTGAGGATGTCTGGGAATTTAAGCCTGTTTTTGAATCTGATGAGAGAAGTTATAGAATTTCAGAAATAGATCAGGATTTTGGCACTTATTCAAGAATTTTAGGCATTGAAATGCATCCTTCCCATAATATAACCTCCGGACAAATATATCTATCAACCATCCTTGGTGAGAGAAGAGGAAAATTTCTTGGAAAAACGGTTCAATTAATTCCCCACGTAACTGATATCATTAAAGAAAGGTTGCTTACAATAGCAAATGAAGATAATTTTGATGTGTTGCTAATAGAATGTGGAGGAACTGTCGGTGATTTAGAATCAAGTATTTTCTTAGAAGCATTTCGGCAACTTAAATTAGAGTATCCCAAACATACAGCTTTTGTTCATGTGACGTTAGTTCCATATTTAAGTGCCATTGGACAACAAAAATCAAAACCAACCCAACATTCAGTAAAAACACTCCAAAGTTTGGGATTACAACCAGATATTATAATCTGCCGTAGTGAGAAGCCTTTAGATGATGATGTAAGGAGAAAGATCTCACTTTACTCGAATATTTCTGAAAAAGCAGTTATTTCGAATCCTGACTTAGAGTCTGTATATGAATTACCCCTTCTATTTGAAGAGCAGGGTTTAGGAGATATTATATGCGAATTAATCGATTTAAAAGCGAAACTAGTGTCTTATAGTGAAGTTACAAATTATTCTGAATGGCTAAAGATGGTGAATATATACAGAAATGCGACAAAGAAAATAAAAATTGGAATGCCCGGTAAATACTTTAATATCTCTGATTCCTATATTTCTATTAATAATGCATTAGAGCACGCTGCTGCTCATCAAGGCTATAAACCAGAATTGAAAATGATAAACATTACCGAAGAGATCGATATTGAAAAGCAACTAAGTGATTGTGATGGTATATTACTTACACCCGGATTTGGAGAGAGAGCAGTTGAGGGAATGATTAAATCTGCGGAATTCGCAATAGAAAAGAAAATTCCTTTCTTAGGAATTTGTTTTGGCGCTCAACTCTTTTATATAGCTTTTTGCAGAAAATATTTAGGGTTAAAAGGGGCTAACTCAACAGAAATTGATCCTAATACTCCTTATCCCGTAGTAGATTTATTAAAAAGTCAGGAAAAAGTGACTGAAAAGGGTGGAACAATGAGATTAGGAGCACAGAAAATTATAATTCAACCCGGTACCAAACTATTTAACGCCTATAAACAAAGAGAGGTTTATGAACG